>ERZ1034976.1210-NODE-1210-length-20779-cov-5.402818_pt1 | contig 20779 bp, 16 predicted proteins | sample MGYA00520623_ERZ1034976 | MGnify/ENA primary metagenome ERZ1034976 (study PRJEB33766, sample SAMN09781774) | gut metagenome | biome: gut microbiome | host: Homo sapiens | place: Madagascar | study: EMG produced TPA metagenomics assembly of the PRJNA485056 data... | reverse complement strand
CCGATGCACCTTCGATCAGTCCCGGGATATCAGCGATAACAAAGCCGCCGTTATCAGTATCTACAACTCCAAGATTCGGACTCAACGTTGTGAAATGATAGTTGGCGATCTTCGGCTGTGCATTTGTCACACGGGAAAGGAAGGTAGATTTACCTACATTCGGAAATCCTACCAGACCAACATCTGCGATCACTTTAAGCTCAAGGAGAACCTCAAGCTCCTGAGCCGGCTGTCCAGGCTGGGCATATTTCGGTACCTGCATGGTAGCTGTTGCATAGTGCTGATTGCCTTTTCCGCCACGACCGCCTTTTAATACGATCTGTCTGCGATTCTCACCGGACATATCCGCGATGACCTTGCCAGATTCCGCATCCATGATCACCGTACCTTCCGGAACCTTCAGGACCACATCCTTACCGTCTGCACCATGGCAGCGTTTTTTACCGCCTTCCTGGCCATCCTCAGCTTTATATTTTCTTCTGTGTCTGTAGTCTCCGAGAGTATTCTGACCCTCGTCGATCTCAAAAATCACATCACCGCCACGGCCACCATCGCCGCCGTCCGGCCCGCCATTGGGTACATACAGCTCACGGCGGAAGCTTACATGTCCGTCGCCGCCTTTACCGGAGCGGATAATGATCCTTGCTCTATCTGCAAACATATTACACCTCTATTCCAAAAAAAGGCTCCAAACCGGATCGATTTGAAGCCTTTTACCTATTTCATTACTCTGCGTCTACAGGAACGATAGAAACCTGTTTCTTATCGCGACCTTTTCTTGTGAATCTTACGACTCCGTCTGTAAGTGCAAATAAAGTATAGTCTTTACCGCAGCCTACGTTTTCACCTGGGTGAATCTTGGTTCCGCGCTGTCTGTAAAGAATGTTTCCGGCTTTTACAAACTGTCCGTCTGCTCTTTTCGCACCTAATCTCTTAGACTCGGAATCACGACCGTTCTTTGTAGAACCAACTCCCTTTTTATGTGCGAATAACTGAAGGTTCATCTTCATCATTGTTGTTACACCTCCTTGACTTTTACTGTCAAATATCGATTGTTATAACTACCAGCAATTTCCGTCAGACCGAGAAGTAAGGAATCCATAAGGAGCATTCCCCGTTCAGAAAGATCATTTCTGAAATGAATGGAAACAAATCCATCATTTTCCTGCACATCAAATTTATCATCTGTAAATTTCTCAAGAGAATTCACAGTGGTGATGATCAGTGCAGACACCGCAGCACAGACAATATCCTGCCCTGCTTCCGCATAACCGGCATGTCCCTTTGAAATAAATTCTTCGTAAGATCCGTTTTTCTTTCTGACTTTAATTGTAATCATGATGACACCAGATTAACCGTTAATCTTTTCGATCTTAACCTTGGTGTACTGCTGTCTGTGTCCGTTTTTCTTGTGATATCCAGTTTTGCGTTTGTATTTGTAAACGATGACCTTGCGATTCTTACCGTTTTCAACTACAGAAGCGGTAACACTGGCATCTTTTACATCCTCGCCAACCTTTAATCCGTCATTGCTGACTGCGATCACGTTGTCAAATGTTACGGTTTCACCAGCTTCTACACCGAGCTTTTCAACTTTAATTACGTCACCCTCGGCAACCTTGTACTGTTTACCACCTGTTGCAATAATTGCGTACATCTGTGGCACCTCCTAATTATTTACTCGCCAAATTCGGTGGCTTCTGTTCTGAAACTGAAGCTCTTTAACCTCTTTGTGCGGCATACTCGATTATCATAACAGTGACATACTGTTATGTTTTATTATTTTTTTGTAAGTTCCCGAATGTCCTCGATCACCGGACGTCTTACTTTCTTTCTGGTCATTTCCAGGATATGCAATGGTGTGATATCAATGGCCCTGCTCTTTATCGGATCTTTTCTTAGAAGCTTCTGCAAAACATGAAAGAGTTCATCTCTGTGATCCGGATTTTCCATGTTGATAAAATCGATCAGGATAATACCTGAAAGATTACGAAGCCTCAGCTGCCGGCCGATCTCCGCAGCCGCTTCCAGATTGATCTTGCGGAAGGTTTCTTCCATTTTCTTCTTTCCGGTGTATTTTCCACTGTTTACATCAATGGATACAAAGGCCTCCGTCTGCTGGATCACCAGAAATCCGCCGCTGTTCAGCCATACTTTTTCTTTCTGGATCGCATCCAGTGCGGTTTCCACGCGATACAGCTTATAAAGCGGAAGAAGTTTGTCCTGATAAAAACGAAGCTTTTCTTTAAGCTCCGGGCTGATCTCTTCCAGATATCCCAGGATCATTTCTCTGATTTCCGGCACATCGGTAATGATCTCATCCAGATCACGACCATAAGCATCCCTTACAGCAGCCACATAAAATGGTTCTGTCTCCAGTACAAGACTGAAACAGGTACGGTTCCGTCCCTGAACTACGGCTTTATGGTAGCGGCCCTTCAGCCACTCCAGTTCCTTCAGGATCTCTTCTTTGGAAGCGTCTGCGGCATTGGTCCGGACAATGATCCCGAATTCCTTATCCGGACGCTCTGCTTCCTCTTTCAGCCATCCGCTGAGGCGATGTCTGTCTTCCTGTGCCAGCTTGGAAGACAGACCAAACTTTTTATCTCCTGTAGTGAGAACAAGATATCTTCCCGTAAAATTCAGATTGGATGTCAGTGCCGGAAGTTTTCCCTTCATGGCATCCCTGCTTACCTGGACCAGAAGCTCATCTCCGGGCCGCAATGGTCCGTTTCCTTTTCTTCCTGCGGAAAAAACAGCTCTCTGGGCCTCCGCAAGAGGGTAGTAGCATCTCTTTCCAGGCTCGATCTGCACAAAAGCCGCCTGGATATTGGATGCGATATTTTCGACCTGTCCGGTGTATATATTTCCAAGAATGGATTTTTCCTGATCGGATTCCAGTCGGATCTCAACGATCCGTTCCTCCTCTGAAAGGGCCGCTACTGTACAGGGCACACCATGGATCTCCATTCTTGTTATGATCAGTTTACTCAATTTCCTCACCTAATGATTCCAGAGTCACAAAACGTGGGCTTGCATTTTCTCCTTCATCTGCATACATTTCCAGACGTTTCACTGTGAAGGCAAATTCCGGAAGTTCTTCTCCAAGCCAATGAAAAAAGGTGTTTGTTACCATCTCCGGCTTCGTATAATTAGAGCTTGCAGATGCCAGCATATAAAAGAACCCATTCTCTCTTACTTCCATTTTATAGATATTCGGACGAAGATCGATCTCCTTTTCGCTGCGCTTGGTCTGCTTGGTCACTTTGATCTCCGGCTGTGCCAGAAATTCTTTCACACGGCTTTTCCAGTCAATAGAAGGCTCTTTGCCCGGACGGAACTCCACAAGATAATCTGCTGCTGCCACCAGTGCCATCGCTTTACCCGCTTTTCCATCCTCTACCTTGCGGACGCTAACGATATGCATCCCCTCTGCCATCTGTTCCTCCAGACGGGCTGCGATCTCTGCAGTAGGCATATCTTCTGCCATTTCCAGGTCAAAATAATCTCCGAGACTCTCCATCCCCACTCCAAGTGGAACCGCAAAAGACATGATCATATGCGGGCTGTATCCACCGGAAAACGCTACCGGAAGCTCTGCACGACGAAGTGCTTTCTGGAAATAACGCATGGTATCCAGATGTCCCACAAACTTCATAGGACCCTCTTTGCTGAATTTAATTCTTACCTTCAAGGCAGACACCTCCTTTAAATTTCATAGCTCCACATGCGGAACATTTCTGACGGCAGTTTTCCGTCACAACACCCTCTTTTGCACGCTGCCATTCACGCTCCAGGAATCTGCGGCTGACACCGGTATCAATGAAATCCCATGGAAGGATCTCATCCAGGCTTCTTTCACGAAGTGTATAGAATGTCATATCTACGCCACATTCAGCCATGGCTTCTTTCCAGATATCATAATCAAAATTTTCTGTCCAGGCATCGTAAAGGGCACCTTTTTCATAAGCCTTCAGGATCACATCCGCGCATCGTCTGTCCCCGCGTGCGAGAAATCCTTCCAGAGCTGTTACATCCGGTTCATGCCAGTTATAACGGATACTTCTCTGATTCAGCTGGGCGCGGACTTCATTTTTAACCACCTTAGCTTTTTCCACAAAATCCTGCTCTGTATACATTGGTGCCCACTGAAATGGGGTAAACGGCTTCGGCACAAAGAAAGATGTGCTGACGTTGATCTGTACCTTGCCTTTACGCTGTTCTTTCGGAACTACCTCATAATAGGTCTCTGCGATCTTCTGTGCCAGATGAGCAATTCCCTTCATATCGTCTTCTGTTTCTGTGGGAAGACCGAGCATAAAGTAAAGCTTCACCTGATTCCAGCCACCCTTGAATGCTTCGCCCGCACCATGGAGGATCACTTCCTCTGTCAGACCTTTGTTGATAACGTCACGGAGACGCTGAGAACCGGCCTCCGGTGCAAAAGTCAGGCTGCTTTTCTTTACATCCTGCACTTTACTCATAACATCCAGCGCAAACGCATCGATCCTGAGAGATGGTAAGGAAATATTAACAGCCTTTCCATGAAACTCTTCGATCAGGAAGTTCACCAGTTCTTTCAGCTGGGAATAGTCACTGGAACTTAAGGAACTAAGGGAAATCTCTTCGTGTCCTGTATTTTTCAGCATGATACGCGCCGATTCCTTCAAAGTCTCCACATCACGTTCACGGGTCGGACGATAGATCATACCTGCCTGGCAGAAACGACAGCCTCGAATGCATCCTCTCTGGATCTCAAGAGTTACACGATCCTGTGTTGCCTTAATGTGAGGAACGACCGGTGCCTCCACAGCACGATATTCCTTTTCCATATCAATGATCAGCTGTTTCTGGACCTTCTCAGGAACACCATCTGCCGTCGGTACAAAGGATGCGATCGTACCATCTTCTTTATAGGTAACTTCATAGAGAGACGGAACATAAATTCCAGGAATCTTAGCTGCTGCCAGAAGGAAATCTCTCCTGCTGCCTCCAGCCTTTTTATTGGCCTTGTATGCATCAAAAAGTGCATCATAAACAGTTTCCCCTTCTCCGATATAAAACATATCAAAAAAAGGTGCCAGCGGCTCCGGATTATACGCACAGGCACCGCCACCGATCACAATAGGGAAATCCTCACCACGGTCTGCGCTCTTCAGCGGGATACCACTGAGATCCAGTACCTGAAGGATGTTGGTGTAACACATCTCGTACCCAATCGTAATTCCGAGGAAATCAAAATCCCGGATGGGCTCCTGGGACTCCAGTGCAAATAACGGGATTTTCTCCTCTCGCATCACCTTATCAAGATCCGGCCATGGAGAAAAGAGACGCTCACACCATACATCCTCACGCTGGTTGAACATGTTATAGAGGATCATCATGCCCAGGTTTGACATGCCGATCTCGTAGACATCCGGAAAACACATTGCAAAACGGATATCTACCGCATTTTTATCTTTCATTACGGAGTTGACTTCACCACCGATATAACGGGCAGCTTTGTCAACCTTCATTAAAATTTCATCACTAAGTGCTAATTTTCTCATTCTTTTCCTTTCAACAATTGTTACTTTCTGCCAAAACAGAGATTTTCCTGATGGTGGCATACCGTATCCTTTTTTCTGAATAAACTTGAAAAATAGTATGCATTTTCCAGACCGTTTTGACTCAAAAAATGGCACATGGTCACTTATGTTTTTATTTTGGCATATGCCGTTAATTATCCTATTATAATACAGGTCATTTCATAAATTCAAGGGAAATCGTTTGCTTTTTCCAAAGTGCTAAAATTTGTCTTTTTTCCTTTCGGAATGTTCTAAGTAAAAAATTTTTTTCATTTTGTCAAAAATTGATAAAAATGGAGGGATAACAGAATGCAAATCATACATATCAGTAATGTAAGAGTTAAAAGCAGAAATTAAATCCGCTTATAACTGACCAAAAAACGGCCTGTAATGGCTGATAACAGAAAGGAAAAAAGACATGAAAGAAACAACCGAAAAGAAAGAAGGCATCACTTTGGAAGATTACCTGGAATACTGGTACTACAACAATTACCTTCCCACTTCAACCAGCAGCAGTACAGATGCTTACTACCGCTGGATGATTTTTAGTGTTATTGAGCCGAATCTTCCAGCTATGGGGCTGCCCGTGGAAAAGACATATGCGATATTCCTGAATGCCCTTTTGGAACGTGTGAGCATAAAAAGCGAAAATACGGCAGCTTCTTTATACCGTTTTCTCCGTATTCTCATAACAAATGGGCTTGGAAACAAAATTGAAAATTCCTGGATTTGAAAAATTATTCTGCAATTGAGAAAGTTTTCCTGAAATACGGGAGTTCTTGTTTGGTTTTGCACTTAGAAAATTCTCCTTTATACCATAATAAGAAAATAAATACACATGCTCCTATGAAAGCGTTTTTTGATGGATTTTATCCTTAAAACAGCAAAAAAGGAAGCTGCCGCTTCACGAAAATTCATTCGTTAAAGCGACAGTTCCTTTTCTCTATCCTTCCATTATTTTTTTTCAATCTCCTCTTTCAACCGTCCAATGTATTTTCCCAACATGGATATATAGGCGTTTATTTCTTCTGGATCTGTCTCTTCCATTGCCTTTTCCTCAGCCTGAAAAATCCACATTACTCTGCTTTCTCCATATTCCCTTCCTTCTTTTGTTAAGCGTACAACTTTTCGGTTTCTTGTTCCCGGCACATGCTCAAGGAATACAAACTTTTTTTCACAAAATTCGATATGATCGAATTAACCGTTTGTTTTGGAAGATACAATATGTCAGCCAGGTCCTGCTGGGAATATTCATCTTGTGAACAAAGCAGCAGCGACCATATGGAAATTTCTCCGTCAGAAATACCAGATTTGATTGCTACAGTATGATAAAGGGCATTCAATTCATTTATTTTCTGATTGATTGTGTCAATTCGATTTTTAATCTCTGTATTCATGTCTTTCCTCCTATATCCGATTTCGGATGTTTATATCTGTAGTCCGAAGTCGGATATTTGTCAAGAATTGATTGTATGGCACTGACTGAAGGTGAGTAGCTGGCATTTGATTGGCAAAAATCGGATAAAGAAGGAAAATCTAATCTTCGAGTATAGAAGAACAATAAAAAAAAGACGCAGAAGAAGCGCAGTCCAATATTACTGCGCTTCCTTGCACCTTGATTTAAATTTCATTTAATTTGTTTATTAGGTCTTCAAGGACATTTCGGCTCACTCCCGGAATAAAGCTGAGCATCTGTCTTAGCGGCATTCCCTCTGCCATTGCCGTCATCATTTCTTCATTGATTGCTCCGCTGTTATCTTCCTGCGCTGCTATAAGCTGTGCATTGTCACCCAGTATCTGTGCCATTGCCTTTTGGAAGATTTCTTTTCCCTTTGGATCTGCCAAAATTTCACCCATAGTGGAATTTCTGGTATATACCTTTGGAATATCTGTCACTGAATTCACGGTTACCGTACTGGAAAGCACGATATCCTGGGCGTTTTCTCCAATCTGTATCTCATATTCGCCGCTTTCCACATACCAGTCATGAATCTCTGTATTCCAGTAAGCAAACGCTCTTCTGTCCAGAAGGAAAGTAACTGTCTTTGTCTCCCCTGGATTTAGCCCGATCTTATCAAAGGCTCGCAGTTCTCTTACAGGGCGGATTACCGTTCCCCCTTTCGGTGCCACATATATCTGTATCACTTTTTTTCCGAAACGTGTTCCTGTATTTATCACATCCACAGAAACATTCAGGGACTCGCTCTCATTGATCGCTTCTTTATCTACAGACAGATTTTTGTAAGCAAACGTTGTATAAGATAATCCATGTCCAAATGGGAATAATACTCTCATATCTTTGGAGGTGTAGTAACGGTATCCTACAAATATCCCTTCGGCATAAACGGATTTATCATGTTCCCCGCCAAAGGTCAGATAACACGGGGTATCTTGTAAACGCAGCGGGAATGTTTCCGCCAAGCGTCCGCTTGGATTTACATTTCCGTAGAGCACATTAACGACAGCTCCGCCTACCGCCTGTCCTCCAAGATACGCTTCCAATACGCCTTTTACCTGATTGAGCCACGGTATTTCAACCGGTGCGCCATTATGGAGCACTACAATCGTATTGGGCTGTACGGCTGCTACCGCCTTAATCAAATAATTCTGGCAGTCCGGCATCCGCATATGCTTCCGGTCATATCCCTCCGACTCAAAATTATCCGGCAGTCCGGCAAAGATAACTGCCACATCCGCATTATGTGCTTTTTCTACAGCCTCTGCACAAAGTTCCTCGTCTATCTTGTCTTCCTTATCATCATAGCCCTGGGCAAATACAATCCTTTCTTTGCACACATTTTGGGCAAACTCTACCGCATCCAGCGCTGACTCTACCTTATAGCTATTGATATGGGAGCTTCCGCCTCCCTGATATCTTGGAGCCTTCGCATATTTTCCGATAAAGGCCACATTCTTATCCGGAGACAAAGGAAGGATTTCTCCTTCATTTTTCAGGAGGACGATACACTCCTCTTCGATCTGTCTTGCAATCTCATGGTCACGCTCATACTGAAATACCGCATCTTTATCACGATTCTCTTCATACTGAAAAATAATGTTCAGAAACTCTTCGCAGCACTGATCCAGAACCGCCTCATCCAGAGTTCCTTCCTGTACCGCCGCCACGATCTCTGCGTCTGTGACTCCGCCGCATGACGGCATCTCCAGATTGCATCCCGCCTTTAGCGCTTCGATCCTGTCATCCATTGCGCCCCAGTCTGTCATGACATAACCGTCAAACCCCCATTCTTTACGGAGGATATCTGTCAGGATTTCTTTATTTTCACAGAGATAGGTTCCATTCAGCTTATTGTAGGAATTCATGATCGTCCATGGCTTTTCTTTCTTTACCATTCCCTCAAAGGATGCCAGATAGATTTCTCTCATGGTGCGCTCGTCCATTTCAGAAGAGCTGGTCATCCTATGATACTCCTGGTTGTTTGCCATAAAGTGCTTCGGGCTGGTTCCCACATGCCTGCTCTGCACACCATGTACCAGGGCTCCTGCCATCTCTGTGGATACATAAGGATCCTCAGAATAGTATTCAAAATTCCGTCCGCAGAGCGGAGAACGTTTGATATTCATAGCAGGACCGAGGATGGTACTTACATTTTCCGCCTGGCATTCTTCCCCCAGTGTCTCTCCCAGTTTCCTTACCAGATCACGGTTGAAGCTAGAGGCCGTTGCGCAGCCTGCCGGGAAGCATATTGCTTTGATGCTGTCATTGATCCCGAGATGATCCGCCGCATCATCCTGTTTTCTCAGGCCGTGAGGACCATCGCATACCATTTCCGATGGAACGCCCAGGCGCTCCACGCCTTTGGTGTGCCAGAAGTCCAGTCCTGAGCACAGACTGGCTTTCTCCTCTAAGGTCATCTGCGAAATCAGTTCTTTGATATTTTTTCTTTCCATAAATCCTGTTCCTTTCTGCCTGTGAAGCCCTAATACTTAAATAGTTCCATCTTCACACATCCCGGCATATCATATAGCATTGTCACGATCTTTTCATCGCCGTTCTGTCTCTGCCTGCATCTCCACTGTCCGTCACGGTATGTTCCCGCTTCTTTTCTGATAAAATCCGCCTTCCTGTGGTCACCCGGTTTTGTACGAACGCTCACGCTGCACATCATCCCCACAATCAGGAAATTATTTTCATCCAGCTCGAACACAGCTCCGGCTGCAGCCGGCATTCCGGTCTGCTGCGGCAGATACCGGATCTCCATATCGTAAGACTTAAATTTCAGATAACAGCCCTGTTCTCCTTCCGACTTTTTCAGAAAGCACTTCAGATGGGTTGTCCCCCTGTACTTAAGATACAGCGGCCTGATCTCGCCAAGGAGCCGGTACACCTCTCCCAGCGTCTCCTTTGTTCCTGTCATATCAAAAGAAAGGGGATCGATATTCAGCGCCTCTGTCACTTCCTTCGGAATCACATCGGGCTCCTCCTTCCATAGGTCTTCAATCCCGAACGGTGCGTAACACAGCGCATGGCAGTTCAGGTAAGCATACAGAGCGTAAGACGCTGTCACAGCGTCTTTTCGCACCTCCGGGATCACAAGGGGATTATCCGGACGGGTATACTTCTCCATAATCTCCAGCACATAAGGAACATATATATCCGGGGCAATGGTAAAGAGGGACGGCGCCGCAGCCTTCCAAACCCAGAGCATATCCTCCACCGGTCCGCCCGATGGGTAAGAGCCTGCATACCAGGGGAACTGCTTCAGCCACACATTGGCATAGCACGGCAGAGGATATTCCGCTCTGCCGACTGATGCGATTTTCTCCAACGCAGATGCAAAATACCATGCAGTGAAAATCTCTCCAGCATCTTCTCCGAATACTGCTGTCCAGTCTTCCTTCTCAGGCAATACTGTTTCTTCGGTATGGATTTTCCCTGATTTTACGGCCGCATCCATCAGTTTATCCGGCACATACCCTGCAAACGCCTCTTCCGCCTGCTGACAGTAATCACGCTCTGTCCCCAGCAGTCCCACTTCATTTTCCACCTGAACCATGATGACCGATGAATTCTTATCAGCCTCCCGCAGATGTTCCATCAGACGGAAAAATGCGGCGGCATCTCTCTCCACCGCCTCCCGGCACAGCGGAGAAATGGTGTTTAATTTCTCTCCGCCATACATTTCTGCATGGAAAAATGTTTCACTGTCCTGCTTCATCCATTCCGGCACATAAGCCGACTCTGCGTTCTTCCAGAGGCCGAACCAGAGCAGAATCAGCTTCTTCTTATATCTGACCGCCTGCTCAAGAAGCGCATCCACAAGTGCAAAATCATATCTGCCTTCTTCCGGCTCCAGCGTCTCCCAGTACACAGGCACGATCAGTGTATTCAGATGGCTCTGTTCCATCTTCATCCATATCTCTGTCTCCATCCGGTCCGGGTCATAGGCCGCTGAGTTATGTACCTCCCCTGCAAATGCCTGGAAAGGCTGTCCGTCCACATACAGAGTCGGGAGCCCTTCGTCAATCTTTACTTCCGCAATTTTATTCTTCTTAATATTTTTCATCTGATAGTCTCCTTAAAAAAGCAGCTTTGTCCGGGTAATCAGAAGCCGGATCCCGCTGATCATGACAGACACTCCCACAGTAATCGCAAAGGCTCCTGCCACAACATTCATGACGCCTGAATTTTCAACTGTTTTGTAAATTTTTTCTCCCATGTTTTTTACATCTCCTGTCCCTGAATCCTACGCAGCATGCTCAACAGATGCCCTGCAGCCGTCTCCATCTGTTCTCTCGTCACTCTTCCTTCTTCATATCCTTTCAGGATCTGACGAATCACCGGCGGTCCACCCGGCATGACGATATCATTTCCCGCAGCCACGGCGTCTGCTCCGTTTACCACAACGTCCATATCTCCCCAGTCTGTCACCACAGCGCCGTCAAATCCCCATTCTTCCCGGAGAATATGGGTACACAGGTCCTTACTGCCCCCGGCGAAAACGCCGTTGATCTTGTTAAAGGACGTCATAATGCAGGCGATATGCGCTTCTCTCACCAGCATTTCAAATGGCTTCAGGTATAGTTCCCGGATCGAGCGCTCTGTCAATATAGAGTCAACAGCGTCCACATTTTTCCCTGCATTCCCCCTGCGGAATGTCTCCTGTTCATTTACTGCGAAATGCTTGGGGCACACGATGACCGGACGTCCTTCCTTCACTCCTTTTGCAATCTCGCAGGCGCATATACCGGTCAGATACGGATCTTCGGAGAAGTATTCAAAGTTCCTGCCGCACAGAGGATTCCGATGGAGATTCACCGCTGGGGCAAGCCAGACATTCACCTGCTGTTCCTTGCACTCCACCCCTGCGGCATCGCCAAACATCCGCCACACTTTCCGGTCAAAAGAGCAGGCAATGAGCATTTCTGTGGGCCACGCAATGCCGCCGGTTCCTGCCGGACCGTCTTTGTAGAATACTGATTCGATGCCTTTTCTTTCAATTGCCGGGGAGACGTATCCCGGATAACCTGTGGGATGACTGTTTATAGTCAGAGGATTTCCATCCGCATCAAAGATTGTGGATGGATCACTGCGGTCTCCTACTGCTGCAAAAGGTGTTCCCGGACCATAGCCGACACAAAGGGCAGCCAGTGCTTCGATAGACAGGTCTGAAAGACTCTCTCTGCCTTCCGTCTCCGCCAACTGCGTCTTCTCGTCAGCTGAGTTCTCTTTTTGGTCACGGATGCCTTCCGATTTCTCGCAGATATCTTCTGACGTGACATGGAGTACAAACTTTCCGCTCATCCCACGAATATCTGCCGCTTCCTGCATCTCTGTTCTATGTCCTTTCTGTGTCAGAAACTCCACTTTCCCCTTGTTGCATTCCAAGATCCCCAGACGGTTCGCACACTGTTCCACGAGGATCCTTTCATCCGCACAGATCATACCTGCCGGAGAAGTATTTCCGGACGAATTCCCCATCCGCAGAACGTATGCGCCCTCATTGATCACCCATGCTGCCTTATTTTCATCATAGACAGTCAGCTCTCTCCACGGGATAAGAATCCTCAGAATCTCTGTTCTGCCCGGAGCCAGCAGGGAGGTCTTTTCAAATCCTTTCAGCTCCTGATACGGGCGTTCTATCGTGCTTGTCTGCCCGTCTTTATTTTCCTGCCCCCCTGGAGACAGATAGATCTGGACGACTTCCTTTCCCGCCCTGTCTCCGGTATTTTTGACTCTGGCGGTGATTTCTATACCGCCAGCGGTTTTTTTCAGCCCGGAAGCACTGATCTCAAAAGAAGTATATGTAAGGCCGAAGCCAAAGGGATAGAGGACAGGTTTCCCAAAGGTGTCAAAATACCGGTAGCCTGCATAGATATCCTCCCAATACAAAGTCACCGGGCTTTTCGCAAATCCTCTGCTCCCGTTTTCTTCTGCAGAAAGACCATAAGTATCATAGTCTGCAATCTGATCCAGATGTTCCTTATCCCAGGAAAAATATTTTGCCGACGGGTAATCTTCATAATACTCCGCTACGGTCACTGCCATTTTCCCCGAAGGGTTCACCCGTCCGGTCAGTGTTTCCGCCAGTGCGGCAGCTCCCTCTTCTCCAGGAATCCCCAGAAAGATCAGGCTTTTGATTCCCGGATATTTCCCAATCCATGACAGATCGATCAGGCCGTTTACGTTGAGGATGACCGCCACATCTGCGAAATGTGTACACACCTCTTTCACCAGCTTTTCTTCGGTTTCTGTCAGATAATAATCTTCCGTAAGGTGCCGGTCGCACTCCTCCCCGCCGGAATTTCTGCCGATGACAAGCACTGCTGTATCTGTCTTCTCCGCCGCCTGATAGATCAGCGTACCCGGCACTTCATACTCTTCAAGGGGCGGTCGGTACTTTCCGAAGATCTCATACATGATTCCGCTGTTTACCATCTCGCTGACTTTTGTCCAGTCAAACTCATCCTGTTCCGTCACCGGTTCTGTCTCTGCTTTATATTGATAAAAGCCTTTCAGCAAAGACTCTGCCGTAAGTCCACGCTTCTCACACTCTTCCAGGATCGTCCCGCAGCCCGCCACATTTGCGCCGCCGGATCCGTTCCCGGAATACAGCGTGCCGATCTGTGTCCTTCCAAAAAAGGCGACCATTTTCCCCTCGCTAAAAGGCAGAAGATGACCGTCATTTTTCAGCAGCACGATAGATTCCTCCGCAATCTTTCTCGCAATTAACTTTCTGTCCATATCTGCTCCTTCTGGCCGCCAGCGCCGGGCCGGCAGACCTTCTCCTGTTTTTTCTATTTTTCCGATTTCGTCTCAACACCGGCGTAAAATGTCCGCTCTGCTCCGTTGATCCACTGGTCTTGTGTGATCCGGAATGCTCCCTTTAAATGGATATCCTCGGAAGAGCTTCCGATTTCCACATCGATATCCCCATGCTCCACTTTCCAGCGCATTTCTCTGTCAATAAACGCCGTCTGATCTGCCTTTACGGTAAATATCACCCGGATCTTCTCTTTCGGCTCTATATGGATCCGGCAAAATCCTGCAAGTTCTTTCACCGGTCTTGTCATGCTGGAAAAGCGATCCCGCAGATAAAGCTGTACCACCTCATCTCCTGCCTGGTCTCCCACGTTTTCTACCGTACAACTGATTTTTACTTCCCCATCCGGTTCAACCTCCGTCTTTGTAATCTCCAAATCCGCATAAGAAAATCTGGTGTAAGATAGGCCGTGGCCGAAGCAATATCTGGGCGTATGGGCCAGATCCACATAGTTGACGAATCCGATGCTCTCCTGCTGATGCCATGCCGACCCGTTGGGGTGGTTATAAAAAACCGGGATCTGTCCGGCGCTGTAAGCTACGGACACCGGAAGTTTTCCGCCCGGATTGTATACACCCAGCAGGACGTCTGTCACTGCCTGCGCCCCGGACTCTGCCGGGCTCCACGCCTCCACAATCGCATCCAGATACCGGTCTGCTGTATCACTGGAGATCGGCCTTCCGTCAAAGTGGACGCCGATCAGAGGCTTTCCATATGCCGCCGCTGCATGGATAAATACGTCCTGGCATTCCGGCAGATTGATATTTGCAGCGTCCACGCCCTCTCCCATAGTCGCCATGGAACAGGTGCCGTGCTTTCCGCCTAGCGTCAGTATCACTGCATCGGCTTCTTTCACTGCTTCTAATGCTTCCCTGAATCCGCTGTTGTCTGCTCCCGCCACTGGATAGCCGTATGCATACAGGATCTCTGTGTCCGGCATCCGCACTTTAAGTTCTTCCAGCAGACTTTGGCACTCCGGTTTCTGCAGACGCAGGATATCATCGAAGAGCTTCGCCTCATCGGACTGGATCTGCGTCCCCGGCACATACTCCACCGGCTCCCCGTCTGGCAGCACCGCACCACTGGATGTCCCAGACATCCCATCGCCTTTTGTGGGTTCTATACCCAACCGCCCCGACTCCGGGCTATCCTCCACTCCTGCGATGGAACTTTTCACAGCATAGACAGACTCCATCATGCACAGATGGGTGTATCCTCCGAAGAACTTTCGGGCACAATCACCATGGGGGCCGATCAGAGCCAGTTTCCGGATCTTCCCTGGCAACGGGAGTGCACCGTTGTTTTTTAAAAGAATCATGGACTCTCTTGCAGACTGTAACGACAGTTCCGCACCCTCTGACTTATCGAAGATCCTGTGCAGTTCCTCTACTTCTGCCGCAAAGGGATGCTCAAAGAGCCCCATACGGAATTTGGTTTCCAGTACACCCAGAACCGTCCGGTCCAAAAGCTCCATATCCGCCTGTCCTCTGCGGAACATTTCCTTTAGTTCTTCTCCATAACCGACGGCTTTCGGCATCTCCATGTCCATCCCTGCCTCCATAGCCAGCAGTCCGGTCTCTCCCATGGTCTCTCCGATGCGCTGTACTTCGTGGGCGTTACTGATCCCGCCGTAATCGCTGACAGCCAGTCCGTCAAATCCCATCCTGTCCCGGAGAAGTTCTGTCAAAAGACGGTGAGAAACGGATGCAGGTTCTCCGTCGATGGAATTGTAGCAGGGCATGATGCCTTTTAATCCGGATTCCGTGATTGCAGCCTGAAATGGTTTCCCGTAGATTTCCTCTAAAAGCCGGGGCGGCGTGTCGCTCTGGCTTCCGTGGATGCCGCCCTGAGAATTGTGAAATCCGAGAAAATGCTTTGCCACACTTTCCGGCTTCCTGCCGTCTGCCTGAGTGGTTTGTACGCCCCTTGTATAAGCTGTGCCAAGGGCAGCGACAAGGGCCGGGTCCTCTCCGTAGGTCTCCCCCTGTCTGCCCATTCTGGAATCCCGGGAAATGTCAAGCACCGGAGCAAGGATATGGGTGATTCCACAGGCAGCCTCCTGCTCTGCAACGGTCTGTGCAATCTTCTCCTCCAATTCCGGATCCCATCCGGATCCCCGGGCGATTCCTGACGGGAAGCTGGTGCTCTCCTGGATAAATCCGCCGCACAGTCCTTCCATATGAAAGATTGCGGGGATATGGTGAGGGCTCTGCTCCATAACCTTCTCCTGCATTTTCCGCTGCCAAGCCGCCGCTTCGTCCAGTGTATGAATCCTCCGCATCTCCAGCGTACTTACCTGTCCAATCCCGTAAGGCATCGCTTCTGCCTGCTGTTCTATATCGTCAAAACCATCTCCAAAATGGGAGATGCATGTAATCTGCGCCATCTTTTCATCCAGCGTAAGTTCCTCTAAAAGTGCCTGCGCCCTCTCTCTGGGACTCTTTGTAATGTCTTTATATCCTGTATTCTCTCTGTCCATCATTTTTTCTCCTGTTCATTCAGTGCTTTTAATACCTCCTCATAGACCGGACGGATCTCAGGTGCGGAGCTGATGCCTTCTGAGAGTGTCATCCGTTTTGCATATTCGATCATCGGATTATGCACAAGCTGCGGCACCATCTGCTCCATCATCTGCATACCAAGGGGCTCTGCTAATATCTCTCCCAGTTTGCTATCCAGCGTAAACCTAAGCTCTCTCAGAGAAGTCGTTGTCTCATATTCATAGCTGTAAGTTCCCGAGCCGAGTTCCAGCGCATCTTCCTTCTCCGGCAGGTACAGGACTGCCGTTGTGTTTTCCGGTACCTGTACCTCCACCTGGATCTTTCCCTTCCGGCAGCTCCAGTGGGAGACAATCGTTCCGTAGGGGGATTCCAGTTCTGTGTGCGCCTCCTCAATCCCCTGCACGAACATGGGCCTGATATAGAATCTGTGGTATCCCGCCTCCATCTGGTTGATGCCGCCGATCTTCCGATACATCCAGTCCCCGATGGCTCCGTTGGCATAGTGGTTCATGGAGTTTAATCCTGGATCCTGCATGGTCCCATCGGGCAGGATGGCATCCCATCTCTCCCAGAGTGTAGTCGCTCCTTTCTTGACTGCGTAGAGCCATGAGGGCAGATCCTCCCTCATAAACAGGACGGAGGCCGTATCGTGGGCGCCGTTATCCGAAAGGGCATGGCACAGGTAAGGCGTTCCCACAAACCCGGTGGTCAGATGGTTCTTATGATTCTCTATATTCGTGACCAGAGCTTTCGTGATCGTCTCCCTGTCTTTTTCCTTTGCAAGTCCGAAATGCAGGGAAAGCACACAGCCGGTCTGTGTCTCACTTACGATGCGCCCCCGGGATGTATAATATTCCTCCTGGAATGACTTCATCGTCTCTTCTCTGAGCACTTCATAGTAGGCCGCTTCTCCCGGTTTTCTCAGCACCCGGGCGGTCTTTGCGACCAGATCTGTCACATAGATATAGTAGGCGTTCGCCACAAGATAAATATCCGTAGCTCCCACGCTCTTATCCCCCATCTCCCGGTCAAGGGCCAGCCAGTCGCCGTACTGATATCCGCTCATCCACAGTCCGTTCTCATTGACGTGGTTATGGATGTAATCTACCCACTCGTGCATGCACTTCCAATTTTCTTCTAATATCCGCACATCGCCGTAAGTCTGATATACCACCCATGGGATGATCACCGCCGCATCGCTCCATGCAGCAGAACTGTAAGTTCCCTGGATATCCGGCACGATATGGGGAACGCCCTGTTCCAGGGAAGATGCAGCCGATACATCCCTCATCCACTTGGTAAAAAACAGCGCCGTCTCCCGGTTAAATGCCGCTGTCCATGAGAAGACCTGGGAGTCCCCCATCCACCCCAGACGCTCGTCTCTCTGGGGGCAGTCAGAGGGGATATCGAAGAAGTTATCTCTCAGGCTCCATGCAATATTGCTCTGAAGCCGGTTGACCTTCTCATTGGAGCAGTGGAAATCCCCGGTTTTTCTCATATCTGAGTGCATCACACAGGCGGTAAACATTTCCGGTTTTGGCTCTTTTATCCCGGTCACGGCGGCATAACGGAACCCGTGGAATGTAAAATGAGGCATCAGAACCTGTTCTTCCCCGTTTAGAATATAGGTATCCTCGGACTTCGCCGTGCGCAGGGTATCGGGATAAAATACGCCGTCTTTATCGAGAACTTCCCCATGGCGGACCGTGATCTTCTGTCCTGCTTCTCCTTTGATCCGGATTTCCACTAATCCGGTCAGGTTCTGTCCAAAATCCACAAGGTCATTTCCCGCAGGATCCTTGAACACCCGCTTCGCTTCCAGCCTCTCTGTTACCCGCACCGATTCATTGATCTGGGGCGTCAGCACCGCCGGGTCAAACTCCGGTTCCGATACAATTGATACGCTGCCTTCCCTGATGTCCGGCGCATTTGTATCGATAGTCTCGCCGTTGTATATCTCACTGTACCGGATCTGCCCGGTGCGCACCTGCCATGTTTCATCCGTAGCGATCACTTCCTCTGTGCCATTCTCATAGGTAACATGAAGCTCTGCCCATGCGGCGGTTCGGTCGCCGTACCGGTTGGGTTTGCAGTCGAAGCTTAAGATTCCCTTGTACCAGCCGTTCCCAACAGTCAGTTCCAGCAGGTTCTCCCCTGTATGGGTTTTCAATTCTTCTGTCACATCGTAAAACTGATATTGGAGGATCTTGTGATAATCCGTCCACCCGGGAGCCATATAAGCGTCTCCTGCTTTCTTCCCATTTATATATGCCTCATATACTCCATGTGCTGTGGCATAGAGATAGGCCGACTTCACTGGCTTCTCCAACTCAAATCTGCGAAAAAATACCGGACACGCCGTCTCTTCCTTCGGAAAATCATGAGTGATCATCTTTGCCCGGAAATGTACACTGTCAAATATACCCGTAGTAAAGGCTGTCTCTGCCTGTGCGCTGCTGCCGTGATTATCCGTGATCTGCAGGGATACCCGGTACTCTTTTTCTTCTTCAAGCTCCGTTCCGCAGTAGGGAACAAGAACGGACTGATCACTTTCCACTTTTCCGCTGTCCCAGACACAACTTCCGCCGCACTCCACAACGATCTGCCAGGAAGCCTGCACCACATTCTTCTCATCTGATGCAATCTTCCATGAAAAACGAGGGATCCTCACTGCAAGCCCTTTTGGCTGCTCCCGGTATTCGATCCTGAAATCATAAATCTTCATTCTGTCATTCTCCTTTTACTGGCAAAGCCGGCGCTCCGGTCTCTCCGGAAGCGCCGGCTTTCTTAGTCTGCTCTTTCTCTATAGGGCGATCAGCCCATTTCATATGTATCTCTTATCTTGTCTCGTTCTTTGCGGCCTTTCTCGCTACAACTTCTTCTCTCATCTTCGGCAGCTTCTCTTCCAGATCGAACTTCAGGAAGATCACGAACATGATCAGGTTGATCACCACCGGAAGATAATTGGAAAATCCGTAGATGGAATATGTCATGGATGTGGAAGCCACTTCCAGTGTGGCGTCATATGCGCCTATGGCAAGGAATGCGGACAGGATTGCCGCTCCAAGGCCGTTTCCTACTTTGCTTCCGAATCCGATGGCGCCGCCGGACATAGCCACCAGCTTCTTGTCATATTTCCACTCGTTGTAATCAATGGTCATGGAAGTCAGCACGCCGTACAGGCTCATCATCGGGATCTGCACAAAGCTCCCCAGAAGGCTTGTGACTACATAGACTGTAAAGTTTGTCGGTACAAAGCAGCGGATACCTGCAAGGATAGCTGCGCCGAGAAGTCCGATGGAAATCGTTCTCTTGATCCCAAGACCTGCAATGATTGGCTTCGATAATACAAAACCCACAACAGTAGCCAACATACCAGCTGCGCCGATCAGGCCGACAAGGTTATCATTTCCGAATATCCATTTACAGTAGTATGTACCGCCGGACGCTGCGATTCCGCATGTAATGCTTGTGATCAGATTGAACAGAAGGATGATCACCCAATATTTGTTTTTCAGAAGCATAGTCATTGCTTCTTTAAACGGTACCGGCTCTTCCTCTTCCTCCGGCTGTCCTTCTGTTTCTTCATCCTCATAGTCGCATGCAAACTTCGACTTCATGCCGTTGCGGCAGCAGATTGCAAACAGGACAAGTACGAGCACTGCCAGCACTACGCCGTATTTGATCCATGCAGACTGTGTTCCTCCCAGCATATTTGTAACCGGGATCGTCAGGATCGAGATCAGCATTCCTGCACCGTAGTTGGCAACCGCACGGAACAGTCCGATGCTTCCCCTCTCACTTAAGCTCCGTGTACGGACAGTCATGACTGCTGCAAAGGGAGTTGCGATAAATGTATATAATCCAGCTGACAAGATCAGGTTTGTTACCAGTGCGTAGATCACACCTGGGATCTGACCTGCCTGGATCGGCACGGTAAACATCAGCACGACAATGACTGCAGCCGGTATGATCTGCGGAAGGATCCATTTAAAATACTTATGGTCGCCGCCTTTTGAATGATCGATCATATTTCCTGCAATGACATCAGTAAATGCATCGATCACTTTTGAGATCGCCAGTATAATACCGACGCTTCCTACCGCCAGCCCTACTTTATCTGTATAAAAGTAGTTTAACTGTCCCACAATGTTTGCCATCAGTCCCAGCGCCAGCTGACCGCTGAAATCTGAGAAATAATCTCTTTTGCGCATTACACGCCTTGCCCCCTGCTTGTCGTACCGGGGTGCGTTTTTGTCTTTTGCCATCTTTCCTTTCCTCCTGTCTCCGATGCATCCGCTGCGCAATGCCCGTCCTTATCGCTGCCCATATTCAGAGCGTGCCTTCGAAAAATTTATTTTTCTCTGCGGAATTATTATCCGTTCCGCCTCTCTTCGATTACTATATCTCCTTTCGCTTCAAAAAT
>ERZ1034976.1209-NODE-1209-length-20798-cov-51.311527_pt1 | contig 20798 bp, 19 predicted proteins | sample MGYA00520623_ERZ1034976 | MGnify/ENA primary metagenome ERZ1034976 (study PRJEB33766, sample SAMN09781774) | gut metagenome | biome: gut microbiome | host: Homo sapiens | place: Madagascar | study: EMG produced TPA metagenomics assembly of the PRJNA485056 data... | reverse complement strand
GCAGCGGCGTCGTGCTGGACGACGGCACCAAGACCATGCCCTGCGCCATCAACGTGGTCACTGACGAGCCCGGCCGCACCGTGATGGAGATGACTCTGAAAGAGGGCAAAAACCGTGAAATTCGCCGGATGTGCGAGAGCGTGGGTCTTGAGGTGGTGCGCCTAAAGCGCAACGCCGAGGGTGTGGTCAAGCTGGGTATGCTCAAGCCCGGCACCTACCGCGAGCTCACCAAGGCCGAGGTGAACGGTCTGCGCGCTGCAGCCGTCAAGGGACGTGCACAGACCCGTTCTGCTGCGCAGCAGTCCAAGGCTGCCGCGCGCCGTCCTCGCGGCCCTGTGGGCAAAAACGCACCCCGGAAGCAGAAGTAAGGAGTTATCGGATCATGGAACGAGAAACTCTGAAATCCCGTCTGGGCTTTATTCTGCTTTCCGCAGGCTGTGCCATCGGCATCGGCAACGTGTGGAAGTTCCCGTATATTGCCGGGCAGGGCGGCGGCGGTGCCTTTGTACTGTTCTACCTGATCTTTCTGGTCATTCTGGGTCTGCCCATCATGACCATGGAATTCGCCGTGGGACGTGCCTCCCGCAAAAGCCCGGTGCGCGCCTATCAGGCGCTGGAAAAGCCGGGGCAGAAGTGGCACATCCACGGCTACTTCACCCTCATCGGCTGCTACCTGCTGATGATGTTCTACACCACCGTAGCGGGCTGGATGCTGCACTATTTCTACATGACTGCCGCCGGTAAACTGGCAGGGCTCAACGCCGAGCAGGTGGCCGGTAAGTTTACCGAAATGCTGGCAAGCCCCGCCACCATGACCTTCTGGATGGTATTCGTGGTGGTAGTGGGCATTCTGGTGTGCGCCAAGGGTCTGCAAAGCGGTCTGGAGCGTGTGACCAAGGGCATGATGATCGCCCTGCTCCTCATTATGGTGGTGCTTGCCGTCAACAGCCTGTTCATGCCCGGGGCAAAGGAAGGCCTTTCCTTCTTCCTTGTGCCGGACTTTGCCCGGATGCAGGAGGTGGGCGTGGTCAACACACTGGTCTCCGCTATGAATCAGGCCTTCTTCACCCTGAGCCTTGGCATCGGCGCCATGTCCATCTTCGGCAGCTATATCGGCAAGGAACATTCCCTGCTGGGCGAATCTGTCCGCATTGTGGTGCTGGATACCTTTGTAGCCATCACCGCCGGTTTGATCATCTTCCCGGCCTGCTTTACCTACCATGTAGACCAGACCAGCGGCCCCAGTCTGATTTTTATTACCCTGCCCAACATCTTTGCCAATATGTCCATGGGCCGGCTGTGGGGCAGCCTGTTCTTCCTGTTCATGGCCTTTGCCGCCATGTCCACGGTGCTGGCAGTGTTCGAGAACATCATCTGCTGCGGCATGGAGCTGACCGGTTGCAGCCGCAAAAAGTCCAGTCTGGTGAACCTTGTAGTCATCATCCTGCTGTCCATGCCCTGTGTGCTGGGCTATAACCTGTGGGCATGGGATGGCTTTGCGGTGTTCGGCGGCGCTGTGCTGGATGTAGAGGATTTTCTGGTCAGCAACCTTTTCCTGCCGCTGGGCAGCTTGGTGTATCTGATGTTCTGCGTTACCCGTTACGGCTGGGGCTGGCAGAACTACAAAAAAGAGGTCAATACCGGTGAGGGACTCAAGATGCAGGACTGGATGCGCGGCTACCTGACCTATGTGCTGCCGCTCATCGTGGTGTTCATCTTTGCATTTGGTCTCTACGACAAATTCCTTGCATAAAATATCCCGGCGTCTGCTCCGTCTTTGATTGACGAACGGGCGGGACAAGTGTAATATAAAAGCATATAGGGTGCTTCTCCCGGCGGGGGACACCGCTATATGCTTTTTTGTATTCAAAAGGAGGAAGCGACCCATGCATATTCTGGTCTGTGACGACGATGCAGCCTTCGCTGCGCGGATGGACGAGTATATCTCGGAATGGTTCCGCGCTCGGGAGATTCAGGTGCAGAGCACTGTCTGCACCAGCGGCGAGCAGCTGCTGGCTACCCCGGAGCTGGAACGCTACCAGCTGGCGTTTCTGGATGTGGACCTGAAAACCACCGATGGCATCGCGCTGGGGCGCAGGCTGCGGCAGCTTGCCCCGGATATCGTGCTGGTGTACATTTCGGCTTATCTGGAATTTGCCCCAAAGGGCTACACGGTCAACGCTTACCGCTACCTACTCAAGCGGGATATTGCCGCCCAGCTGCCCAGCTGTCTGGAGGATATCTTTTCCGGCATGACCGACCCTAAAAAGACGCTGGAGGTGCACCACAACCGTACCACCAGTGAGATCCCGCTGGATCAGATCTATTATCTGGAAAGTAATCTGCGGCAGATCAACGTCTACGGCGATATCCCGCACCAGCCCATCTGCACCTTTTACGGCAAGATCGCTGATCTGCCTGCCATGCTGTACGAAAACGGTTTTTTGCAGGTAGGGCGCAGCGATGTAGTCAATCTGCAGTATGTGCGCTCCATCCGCAATTACAAGGTGGAACTGCGCAGTGGGGTAGAGTTGAACGCAAGCCGACAGGATTTTCCGGCTATCCGCAGCGCATGGCTGGAATGGAAGGGGCAGTTCGGCGATGAATGAAGAATTCTGGCACTGGTATGTGTACGGTCACTGTGTCTGCCTGACCCAATGGCTCGGTTTTATCATGGTGGAATATGCCTACCTTGGCAAGGGCAGGGTAAAGCACCCGCTGGTATGGTCCTGCGTTATAACCGTGCTCACAATGATCCTCTCGGTCGTGAGCAACTTTGGCTTTTTTACGCCGATGGCAGTGGCATTCACGTTTCTTTTTCTGTTCATCACCGTCATGCTGTTTGGCGGCACACCATGGCAGAAGCTTACCACCTGCCTGATCAACGGTACCATGTGCTTGCTGGCGGAAAACAGTGTGCGGTATGTCACATCGTGGATGCTGAAGTGTGAGCTGCAGCAGATCCTACAGCGTGCGGACTGTCTGGTCATCATGTCATTTACGAATCTGGTGGTCGGCGCGGGCGTGTCTTTCTTTGTAGGCAAGTGGCGCAGATACAATGCGCTGGAGCCCTTGCAGGCGCTGACCATGAGCTTTTTTCCGGGCGTGGTCGTGGTGCTGAACATCCTGCTCATGCTCACAGATAACAACAAAAGGGCCACCATGGCCACAATGGGGATGACAGTGGGTCTCACAGTGGCCGTCATGGTGCATCTGTGTATCGTGGCTATGTTCAACGATCAGGTCATGCAGCGGCGCAGCCTGCATTTTCAGGCCGAACTGGAGCAGCAGCGGGCTTCGGCTCTGCTGGATTCCTACACCGCCCAGCGCCGCCTGACCCACGAATTCACCAACCATATCGGTGCGTTGCGTGCCTTGCTGGCACAGGGAGATGTGGCCGGTGCGCAGGACTATATTGCCGGTGTGGATAAGGCTGTGGCGGCCAGCACTACCATTATGGACACCCACAACCCGCTGTTGGACTCCATTCTGACTCGCAAGTACGAGGAAGCCACCCGGCAGGGCGTAAGCGTGTATTTTGACCTGTGCGACCTGCGGGATTTCCCCTTGAGCGGGGTGGATATGGTTACCGTACTGGCCAATCTGCTGGATAACGCCATCTGTGCCGCAGCGCAGGCATACCCACCGGAGGTGTATGTGCGGGTGCGCAAAACGGAGGAGGAATACCTTCTCTCGGTGCGCAATCGGGTGCAGCGGGATTTGGAGCTGCCGCCTGACGGTCAGCTGCCCCGCACCACCCGCAAGGAGCCCGGCCACGGCATGGGGCTTTCCAACGTGCGGGACGTTCTGCTGCGCCACGGTGCGGAGTATACCCTGAGCTGCCGGGACAATTGGTTCCGCTTTACCTGTGCGGTGCCCACCGACAATTCATGACATCTGCACCGTCAGAATATGACAATTTTTGTGCAACAGAAGCGTAACTCTGCTATACTGTGGTCAGTAAAGGAAGCCTTCCGTGCGGACATGGTCACGTTGCGGTGGGAGGGTTACACCCCTCTTTTTAAGAGCTTTGTTGCTGGATGGAAAAACAGCCTGCGGTGCGTGTAAGCAGGCTGTCTACCTTTGCTTTTTTTGGACTGTGCAGGAATGCACAGTCCCTTGCTGACGGGACTTTCTGCGGCGGGCCTTTTGGGGGTTGCAGTCGATAAAGTTTCTCGATGCGTCGCAATTCCGGCACTGCCTGCTGTACGGGAATGGCATAGGCAAGCCGGGGTATCGTGCACTGCAAAGAGTTCCGTCAGTTTTCTTTTGTACCAAAAAGGACTGCTGTACATGGTTTTTGCCCAGTATAGCAGTCCTTTTTATCTATTAAATCATCGTATCTGCCAGTCAGCAGAAAGCCGACCCGCCGCGCGACTGTTTCGGTAGAAAACCAGCGCGGCAGCTGCGGTTTCCCTCTGCGTCCCTCCCGTGAAAAAGCAGCTCAGCCAAGCCCGCAGGCTTGACTGAGCTGCAAACTAAAATGCAAGTCCTTAAACTATGCGCAGAGCGAAGCGGAGCGCATTTAAAATCGTAAAAAGCGCAGTTACTCCGGCTTTACCTGCAGCTCCTGCTCGCAGTAGATGCAGCGGTACTTGCCGTTGGAGCTCAGCTCAAAGATCTGGTCGCACTCCTCTTCAATGCTGGAGATGCAGCGGGGGTTTTTGCACCGCACAATGTTCACCAGACGCTTGGGGGGCTTAGGCTGCTCCTTGCGGACAGCCTTGCCGTTTTCAATAATGGTCACGCTGATGTTCGGGTCCAGATAAGCCAGCACATCCAGGTTCAGCCAGGAGGCATCGCCCTCTACCTTGATGATGTCCTTGCGGCCGCTTGCCGTCTTTTTGCTGCGTGCATTCTGGATCAGTGCAACGCTGGCAGTACGGTTGCCCGCAATGCCCAGCAGATCCATCAGACCAACGGCAGTACCTGCCTTGATGTGGTCGATGACAATACCGTTCTGAATCTCGTCAATATTCAACATATCAGTTCTCCTCCTTCGGTGCTTTGGGGTCTGCAAGCCCCAGCAGGGTCATAATCAGTGCCATGCGGACGTAAACGCCGTTCTGCACCTGCTCAAAATAGGCGGCGCGAGGGTCGTCGTCCACATCCAACGCGATCTCGTTCACGCGGGGCAGGGGATGCAGCACTGCCATGGTGGGCTTGGCCTGTGCCATCTTTTCGCGGGTCAGCACATAGCTGTTCTTCAGGCGGATGTAATCCTCCTCGTTGAAGAAGCGCTCCTTCTGCACGCGGGTCATATACAGGATATCCAGCTCCGGCATGGATTCCTCCAAACTGCGGGTCTCCTTGTAGGGGATGCCGTTGGCTTCCAGCACATCGTTGATGATATAATCCGGAACCCGCAGCTCCTCCGGGCTGATCAGCACAAAGCGGACGTTCTTGCAGCGTGCCATGGTCTTGAGCAGGGAGTGGACGGTGCGGCCGAACTTCAGATCACCGCACAGACCGATGGTCAGGTCATCCAGCCTGCCCATGCGGCGGCGAATGGTCATCAGGTCGGTCAGGGTCTGGGTGGGGTGCTGGTGCCCACCGTCACCGGCGTTGATCACCGGAATGCGGGAGTAGCGGGAGGCACGCAGCGGTGCGCCCTCCTTGGGGTGGCGCATGGCAACGATATCGGCATAGCAGGATACCACCCGGATGGTGTCAGCCACGCTCTCGCCCTTGGTGGCGCTGGACACGTTCTCGCTGGGGAAGCCCAGTACATGGCCGCCCAGGTTCAGCATAGCCGCCTCAAAGGACAGCCGGGTGCGGGTGGAGGGCTCGTAGAACAAAGTAGCCAGCTTTTTGTGGTTGGCAACCTCCTGATAGGCGGCGGGGTCGGCGCAGATACGGTCGGCAAGATCAAGCAGCTGTGTGATCTCCTGCTGGGTGAGATCCAAAGGATCGATCAGATGACGCATGGACAGTATACCTCCGTTTAAAGCAGTTTGCGTAAAATGGAAAAATCAAAAAAGTTTGTGTAGTAGCTCAGCGAGCGCATCACCGGCCTGCACAAACGATTGAAACACACTTCGTCCAGCAGCAGCATGGCCTCGCCCGGGGCAAGCCGCATGGCTGCACGGATGGCTTCGTCGCCGCAGCTGGCCTTCAGGTGCGCCACGTTGGAGGAGATCTGCTGGTGGCACTCCTGCTCCAAAATTTCAAAGATGTCGCCGGTCAGGTCGATGCGGGTGTAGTCCCGGTTGCCGAACAGGCTGCGGGGCAGGTAGTCGATGGAATAGATCACCGGGGTCGTATCGGCAAGGATGCGCTTTTTGATGCAGATCACCTCGTCGCCGACTTCCAGCGCCAGCGCGTGGGCCATCTCCTCACCTGCACGAAGAAGCATCACCTGAATGCCGTCGGCATGGGGGTAGCTGCCAAAGCTGCGGATCAGCGGGTAGTACTCCAGCTTCTGGTCCAAGCGGCTGCGCAGCCCCAGCACAGCGCGGTTCACCACCGTGCCAATGCCGCGCACCCGTTCCACATAACCGGCGCGCTCCATCTCGCTCAGCGCGTCACGGATCACGGTGCGGCTCACCCCCAGTTCGGTGGCAAGGTCTACCTCGGCAGGCAGGCGGTCGGCTTGGGCATAGCGCCCGTTGGTCAGCTCTTCCAGCAGGCTTGCAACAACGCGGTCGCTGATCACAGCGCCGCCCAAGCGGCTGGACGATGCCAGTGCGGGATCTTTCATGGATGGTTCCTCCGTTTCCGGGCGGCAAGCCGCCCCGAACTTCATACAAACGGGCAGGGAGGATCCCTCCACAGCCCCTTCTCTCCTATTATAGCATAATTTGACATTTAGAAAAGCGTCATTTATACTGGAATCTGCTGAAAAGTACGATTTTATTTTGGAGGGCATAGTACAGATGGACTATTTTCTGCAAAAAGTAAGCGGTCAGCCCGCCCGGCAGGCTGTTACCCTGCGGCGCTGCACCCCTGCCGAAGCACCGGCGGTGTTCGCACTGCAAAACGAAGTGCGCGCCGCCATGCCGCACCCGGAGCAGTTCGTGCCGGATACGCTGGAAAACATTACAGGTTATCTGCGCACCGGGGTGTGTATCGGTGCGTGGCAGCAGGGGCGGCTGGGGGCGTACCTCATCCTGCGCCTGTGCGGGCAAAGCGATGAAAACTACGCTGCCTTTCTGGGCGTGCCGCAAAGTCAGTGGCAGCACTGGGCCAACGCAGACAGCGCAGTAGTGCACCCGGACTGGCGGGGCAACGGTTTGCAGCGCGCCATGCTGGAAGCGGCTCTGCCGCTGCTGCCGCCGCAGATCACCCATCTGGGGGCTACTGTCAGCCCGGATAACAGTTACAGCCTGCGCAACGCACAGGCTGGTGGCTTCGTTATTCGCTGCCGCCGGGAGATGTACGGCGGCTACGATCGCTATCTGCTGGAAAAGCAGTTGTAACTCCATGCAGTTTTGGTGTACAACTTTTTCGAAATGTGTTATACTATACGGTATGAATAACAGCGAAGGAAACAGGTGAAACCATGGCAGCATCTCTCGGGCAGGAATTCTGCACCCTGCGTGATACTTACATTGAAAAGCAATTCGGCCGCCTGAACGATATGCAGCGACAGGCTGTGTTTACCACGGATGGCCCGCTGCTCATCCTTGCCGGTGCCGGCAGCGGCAAGACCACCGTGCTGGTCAACCGTATCGCAAACCTTATCCGGTTCGGCTCGGCACACGGCTCTAAGGAAACGCCCCGCCCGGTGACCAAGGAGGACGTCAAGGCCCTGCGTACCGCCATCATGACTGGCACAGACGCCCCTAGCTGGCTGGACGGGATGCTGCGCTGCAATGCGGTGCGCAGCTGGAACGTGATGGCCATTACCTTTACCAACAAGGCAGCAGGGGAGCTGAAAGAGCGTCTGCGCCGGATGCTGGGCGGCGAGGAAGGAGACGAGGTGTTCGCCTCCACCTTCCACTCGGCCTGTGTGCGCATTCTGCGCCGCTGGGCAGAGGAAATCGGCTACCCCCGCAGTTTTACCATCTATGATACAGACGATGCCCAGCGTGTAATGAAAACCGTATATAAAGAGCTGAGCATTGATGATAAATTTCTGCCCATCAAGGCCGCCATCAACCAGATGAGCCGCTGGAAGGATCAGCTGGTCAGCCCGGAGCAGGCCCTTGCAGACCACGCCAGAGACGTGAAGAGCACCCAGACCGCCCGCATCTACGCAGCTTACGAGAAAAAGCTGAAAGAGGCCGGTGCGTTCGATTTTGACGACCTCATCTACCAGACGGTGCAGCTGTTGGCCGACCACCCGGACGTGCGGGAATTTTACCAGAACAAGTACCGTTACCTGCTGGTAGACGAGTATCAGGATACCAGCGTGGCGCAGTTCCGTCTGGTCAGTCTGCTCACCGGGCCAGAGCGCAACATCTGCGTTGTGGGCGATGATGACCAGAGCATCTACCGCTTCCGCGGCGCTACCATTGAAAATATCCTCAACTTTGAAAAGCTCTATCCCGGCACCAAGACCATCCGACTGGAGCAGAACTACCGCTCCACCTCCAATATCCTCAACGCAGCCAACTGCGTCATCCAGCACAACACCGAGCGCAAGGGCAAGACCCTTTGGACGGACAACGGCGAGGGCGATAAGGTACAGGTGTATACCGCCGAGAATGAGCAGGACGAAGCCAGCCACATCGCGGATATCATCGGCCAGCACCTGAAGGCAGGCGGGCATCTGGCAGACCACGCCATTCTCTACCGCATGAACGCCCAGTCGGCCCCCATTGAAAGCTACTTCACCCGCGCGGGCATCCCGCATAAGATCGTGGGCGGGCAGCGATTCAACGACCGCAAGGAGGTCAAGGACATCCACTCCTATATGTCCATTGTGGCCAACCCCCGGGACGATGTGCGGCTGCGCCGCATCATCAACGAGCCCGCCCGCAAGATCGGTGCTACCACCGTGGATGTCATTGCAGACCTTGCCGGGCAGCAGGGGGTCAGTATGCTGGATGTCATCAGCCATGCAGACCAGTACGCCAAGCTCTCCCGTGCGGTCATGCCGCTTCTCAAGTTTTGGCAGATTTATCAGCGCCTGCAGGATTCTCTTGCCACCCGCACGCTGGACGAGTTTGCCTCGGATGTCATTGAACTGACCGGCTACAAAGCCATGCTGGAAGTAGATGCCGCCAAGGGGCACGAGGATGCCGCCGACCGTCTGCAGAACTTGGGTCAGCTGGTGAACAACGTCAAAAACTACTGTGACCAGCACGGCGAGGAAGCTACGCTGGAGGGCTATCTGGAGGATATCGCCCTCATCAGCGATATCGACAGCTACAACGAAAGCAGCGATCAGGTGGTGTTGATGACCATCCACTCTGCCAAGGGGCTGGAGTTTCCCTATGTGTTCCTCATCGGTATGGAGGAGGGCGTTTTCCCCAGTGAGATGAGCAAGTATTCCGAAGCAGATCTGGAGGAGGAGCGCCGTCTGGCTTATGTTGGCATCACCCGCGCCAAAAAGGAACTGTATATCTCCAACAGCGTCACCCGGATGCTGTACGGACGCACCCAACGCAACGAGCCCAGCCGCTTTCTGCGGGAGATCGAGCCGGAATACATCGAGGAGACCCGCAGCCCTGTGCTGGAACAGCGTCCCCGTATGTGCGGCTGGGGCTCTGAGTACAGTGATACCGTGCCCGGTGGAGCATCCGGTTACTCCGGCCCCTCCGGTTACAGTCGCAGCAGCTACGGCGGCGGTTATGGCTCGGGTTACAGTTCGGGCAACCGCAGCGGCTACCTGAATCGGGAATATAACGCCGGTGAAAGCCGTGGCTTCGGCTCCTCTTACGGCGGAAAAAGCACATCTTCCACCGGCTTTGGCAGCCACTATGGCAACAGCTCCACCCAGCCGACCACAAGAAGCGGTGGATTTGGCTCCGCATATTCCGGCGGAAATGCGACAAAAAATACTGTAAAGCAAACGGTCTTTACGGTGAATTCTGCCGTAAAACCGACAGCTTCCAGTTCAAAGCACTATGAACCGGGTGACATCGTGGAGCACAAAGTATTTGGCCGCGGCACGGTGCTGAAGGTAAAGCCCGCTGCCGGGGATCAGATCGTAGAGATCAACTTTGAAAAAGTGGGCATCAAGAAAACGATGGCCAATTTTGCGCCCCTGACCAAGATTACGGAGGAAGAATGACCCTATGATGACTGTTCGTTTGATCGCCCACACCCCGGAACCGGAAAAGGTGGTGGCGGCTGCTGCAAAGCTTTGCTACTCCGACGCCCACATCACCGACCTTCTGGACGGGCTGGATGAGGAAAAAACTGCAAAATTCCTGACTATGCTCAGTGACCTTGGCCATGCCAGCCCCATCGAGCACGCCAGCTTTACCTTTGGCATCGAGGGGGTCAGCCGTACTCTGCTTGCCCAGATCACCCGGCACCGCATCGCGTCCTTCAGCGTGCAGAGCCAGCGCTATGTGCGTCTGGATGATTTCCGCTATGTGACGCCCCCGGAGATCGAAGCCATCCCGGAAGCAAAGGCTGCCTTCCTTGCCAGTATGGAGGAGGACGCCCAGCGTTATCTCGACCTTGCCCATAAGCTGGAGGAGGGGCACACCGCCCGCCTGATGGCTGAGGGAATGCCGGAAAAGCAGGCGCGCGCCAAGGCCTCCAAGCAGGCCAACGAGGACGCCCGCTTTGTGCTGCCCAACGCCTGCGAGACCAAAATGGTGGTCACCATGAACGCCCGCAGCCTGATGAACTTCTTCCAGCTGCGCTGCTGCAATCGTGCCCAGTGGGAGATCCGGGAACTGGCCGAAAAGATGTTCGCGCTGGTGTACCCGGTGGCGCCCCATATCTTTGCCAAGGCCGGCCCTGCCTGCCTGTGCGGCCCCTGCCCAGAGGGCAAGATGTGCTGCGGCAAGATTGCTGAGGTGCGCGCAAAATATGCCGCCATTAAAGAAGGTGCCGCCGTATGAGCAAGGGCAAACTGATCGTGCTGGAAGGGCTGGACGGCAGCGGCAAAGCCACACAGGCAAAGCTACTGGCAGAGCATCTCGCCGCGCAGGGCGTGCCGGTGCAAAAGATCACCTTCCCGGATTATGCCAGCGATTCCAGCGCACTGGTCAAGATGTATCTGGCGGGGCAGTTCGGCCAGCACCCGGACGATGTAAACGCCTACGCGGCCTCCAGCTTTTACGCGGTGGACCGCTATGCCAGCTATAAAACCAGCTGGGGCAGCTTTTATGAGCAGGGCGGTGTGATTATCGCTGATCGATACACCACCTCCAATGCGGTGCATCAGTGCTCTAAGTTACCGCAGGAGCAGTGGGAAGATTACCTGCGCTGGCTGTTTGACTACGAATTCCGTCTGCTGGGTCTGCCCGCACCGGACAGGGTCATTTATTTGCAGGTAGACCCGGCGGTCAGCCAGCGGCTGATGACCCAGCGCTACCACGGCGACGAGAGCAAAAAGGACGTGCACGAAAAGGATACGGCTTATCTGGCGCGCAGCCGCGCCGCTGCCGAGTTCTGCGCCCGGCATCTTGGCTGGGATACCGTGCACTGCACCAGCGGGGACGCCATGCGCAGCATTGAAGAGATCCAGCAAGAGGTACAGCAGCTTGCCCGGAAAACACTGGGCTGAACGATAAAATATGATAAGAGGGGGCATCCTGAACGATGTATCGTCTGATGCAGCCGTCTGACGAGGCGGCAGTGCTGGCTTTGTGGCAGAGCCAGCATCATGATACCGAAGATTTTGCAAAAATGGTACTGGAACGCTTTGCCGGTGTGCAGAACATTTATGTGGCCGACGAAAACGATGCCATCGTGGCGGCTGCGCTGGCTGTGCCGGTCACTCTGCAGGGGCGCACGGGCAATTACCTGTGCCTGTGCGGCGAGGGCAGTCTGCTGCTGGCGGGGCTGCTGGATACCCTGTGCGCCCAGCAAAAGCTGCGGGGCGCAGGCTTCACGGTTGCTGTCCCGGCAGATGCGGCGCAGGCCGCTCTGCTGCAGGATAAAGGCTTTGCACAAGCCTTTGCCCTGCGCTGTCTGCCCCGTGAGGTAAGCCGCAACCTGTGGAGCCAAGCGGAATTTGACACGGTGACGGCCAAAAAGCTGTGCGAACTACGGGAGCAGTTCTGGAAGGATACCGTGCAGCTGAGCCCGGAACGCATGGCGGTGGTGCTGCAGGAGCTGTACGCCCGGGGCGCTACCATCGTGTCCAACGAGCATGGCTACGGCATCTACTTCCGCAAGGAGGATACCCTGTATTTTGTGGAGATGATGGCCGACAGCGACCGCGCCGCCGAGATCCTGATGGAAGCCGCCCGCGAGAAGGAAGTCATCGTGGAAAAGGCGGTCATCACGGTAGGCGCTGCCCAGCCGCTGTTTCTGGGCGAGGGCACCCGGCAGGAATACGGCATGATCCGCTTTGACACAGAGCCTTTTGACGTAAGTGAAAGCTATCTGCGTCTGATGCTGGAAAACTGAAAAAAGGAAGGTGCGTATGGCACACAACGATACACACGCAGCCCGCAAAAAGGGCGGTGCAGGCAAAATTCTGCTGGTAGTGCTTCTGCTGCTTTTTCTGGCAGCGGGCGCAGCGGTGCTGTTTGCCTACAATGAGATTCACGGCAATGGTGCACCCGGCAGCACAGAGGTGACTGTAAGCATCCCGCAGGGCAGCGGCGTAGCCACGATCGCCAACAAGCTGAAGGAGGCGGGCGTCATCCGCTCTGCCTACCTGTTCCGTTGGTATGTGAGAGAAAAGGGCGCTGCCGCAAAGTTGCAGTACGGCGATTTTGTCTTGCAGACCAGTGCGATTTCCTACGATGCGATCATTGCCACCCTTTCCCAGTACGCCAAGGCAGAAACGGTGCGAGTGACCATCCCGGAGGGCACTACGGCCATTGCCATTGCCCAGAAGATGGAAGCTGCCGGTCTGTGCACCGCCGAGGAGTTTTTGAAGGAAGCCAACGAGGGCGATTTCAGCGCTTATACCTTCTGGCAGTATGTCCCGGAGGATAAGGATGCCCCGAACCGCTTTATGAAGTGCGAGGGTTATCTTTTCCCGGAGACCTACGAGTTTTTGAAGGACGATACGGTGCACAACTATGTGGCCACCTTCTACGCCCAGTTTGATGCACAAATCACCGAGGAAATGTACGCAGCCCTCAAAGAACAGGGAATGACCCTGCCGGAGCTTGTCACCCTTGCCTCCTTTGTGCAGGAGGAAGCGGGCAACAGTCAGGACTCCAACGTTGCGCAGGTGTTCCGCAACCGTCTGGCGGAGGGCTCGCCCTACCCCCGGCTGCAAAGCAACACCTCCAGCCATATCCAGAGCGACGCCGACAACAACTATCTCTGGAACTGGGTCGCACCCTACTACGGCGGCTGGGATGATATCCCGGAAAATATCCTTGCAGCCTACGACACTTACAGCTGCACCGGCCTGCCCGCAGGCCCTATCTCGAACCCCGGCCTTGCCGCCATCAAGGCAGCACTGGAGCCGCAGCCCGATGAGGAAGCCAAAGACGCTTACTTCTTTGTGACCGACCTCAAGGGCAATTACTACTACGCCCACACGCTGGCAGAGCACAATGCCAACTGCAAAACTGCCGCAGCTGTGAATAAAAGCCTGAAAAACTGAGGAAAGGCCGCTGCACAAAAACATGGTGCGGCGGCCCCTTTCCGGTCAGAAAACTGTGATACATAAGAGAGGAACCTACAAATGTTACAGATCCCGGAACTGCTTGCCCCGGCGGGCGATGCGGAACGTCTGCGTTATGCCATCAACTACGGTGCCGATGCTGTTTACTGCGGTCTGCCGGAGTTTGGCATGCGCTCTGCCCCGGCCAATTTCACCCCGGAGCAGCTGACGGAAAGCGTCATCTACGCCCACGCCCGTGGTCGCAAGGTCTACCTGACCATGAACACCCTGCCCACCAACGAGGAGGCCGACCGCCTGCCGGAGGCTATCAAGGAAGCTGCCAAGGCCGGTGTGGATGCCTTTATCGTGGCAGACCTTGGTGTGCTGGATGCCTGCAAGACCTTTGCCCCGAACATTGACGTGCATCTTTCTACCCAGACCGGCATCACAAACTGGGCAGCTGCCCGCGCCGCCTACAAAATGGGCGCAAAGCGGGTGGTGTTGGCTCGGGAGATGACCTTGCAGGATATTGCCATCCTGCGCGATAAGACCCCGCCGGAGTTGGAAATCGAGGCCTTTGTGCACGGTGCGATGTGCATGAGCGTGTCCGGCCGGTGTCTTCTGTCTAACTACATGGCCGGACGTGACGCCAACCGCGGCCAGTGCGCCCAGCCCTGCCGCTGGAAGTACTACCTGAGCGAGGAAACACGCCCCGGTCAGTTGTACGAGATCGGCGAAAACGAGAGCGGCAGCTACATCCTTAACGCCAACGATCTGTGCACCGCGCCCTTCATTGACCTGATCTGCAAGGCGGGCGTGGACAGTCTGAAAATCGAAGGCCGCGCCAAGACCTTCTACTATGTTGCCAGTGTCACCGCCGCCTACCGCAAGGCACTGGACGCCTATCTGGCCGACCCGGCAAACGATAACTTTGAGCTGCCGCCGGAGGTGTACGCAGAGCTTACCCGCACCAGCCACCGGCACTACTCGCCCGGCTTCTATTTTGGCCGTGAACAGGCCAAGCAGGCCACCGACAGCGCTACCTACATCCGCGAGTGGGAGTTCGTGGGTACGGTGGATAGCTGGGAAAACGGCATCGCCCACTGCCAGCAACGCGGCAAATGGAGCCTTGGGGATACGCTGGAGGCATTGTGCCCGGACGGGCGCAGCGTCCCGCTTACCCCGGAATGGATCGAGAACGAAGCAGGGGAGCGTGTGGAAAGCACGCCTCACGCCATGGAAAAATACACCATGCCCACCCCGGAGCTGCCGCCTATGAGCCTGCTGCGCCGGAAAACGGTGTAACAGCGTGACAAAAAGGAAAGAAAACGCCGTGAAGTACAGTAACACTTCTGGCCGCTACGTCCTTCTGGACGAACTGCGCGGGCTGGATCTGGTCAGTATGATGCTCTATCACGGCTGCTGGGATCTGGTCAATCTGTTCGGCATTCAGGCCGACTGGTATTATGGTCTGCCCGGGCATCTGTGGCAGCAGAGCATCTGCTGGGTGTTCATTCTGCTGTCCGGCTTCTGTGCGCAGCTGGGGCATCATACCTTGCGCCGGGGCGCACAGGTGTTCGGGGCAGGGGCGCTTGTCACGGCAGTCACGCTGCTTTTTATGCCGGAGGACAGAGTTATCTTTGGTGTGCTGACCCTGCTGGGCAGCGCTATGCTGCTGACCGGCCTGCTGGAAAAGCCGTTGCGGCGCATTCCCCCGGCGGCAGGGCTTGCCGTCTCGGCAGTGCTGTTTGCCCTGACCCGCAATGTTTCGGCAGGCTATCTGGGCTTTGGCAGCCTGCGCCTTTGGCTGCCGCGGACACTGTATGCAAACTACGTTACAGCGTACTTTGGTTTTTATCCGTGGTGGTTCTATTCTACGGATTATTTCGCCCTTCTGCCGTGGCTGTTTCTGTTCTGGGTGGGGTACTTTCTCTACGGTGTCGTAGGGCGGCAGCGCATGGAGCCTTTGCGCCGCTCGGTCTGCCCGCCGCTGGGCTGGCTGGGACGGCACTCGCTGGTGCTGTATCTGCTGCATCAGCCGGTCATCTACGGGGTACTGCTGGTGGTGTTCCGCGTACTGGGCGGCTGAAATGCACGCTTCGTGCGCTTTTGAGAAAGGCGGCATTGTTGCACCGTGCAAACATTGCGCGAATGCCTTGACAAGCGGGGCAGGGCTGTGGTATCCTGTTCACGGTTAGAAAATACTAACTACAAAATGCGTCTTGAAACACGGACGCATTTTTACAGAACATGAGGTTATTCTAAACTAACTACACAGAGAAAGAGGTAGAGTTTTATGAGCAAAGTAGCAATCGTATTCTGGAGCGCCACCGGCAACACCGAGACCATGGCAAACTGCATCGCCGAAGGTGCAGGTACCAACGGCATCATCGTGCCCTGCACCGAGATGACCCCCGCAAAGCTGGCAGAGTTTGACGTGGTGGCCTTTGGCTGCCCGGCTATGGGTGCAGAGCAGCTGGAAGAGAGTGAGTTCGAGCCCATGTTTGTAGCGCTGGAAGGCTCGCTGAACGGCAAAAAAATCGCACTGTTCGGCTCCTACGGCTGGGGTGACGGTCAGTGGATGCGCGACTGGGCACAGCGCGCACAGGATGACGGCGCACAGCTGTTCAGCGAGGAAGGGCTCATCTGCAACGAAACGCCCGATGATGACGTGCAGGCTGCCTGCCGTAAGCTGGGCGCAGATCTGGCTGCTTGGTAAGCTTTGCAAGGAGAGCATTCTCTTGACAAAAACGGTTTGCTGCGCTAAACTATAAACTGTCGTGTTTCGACATTTTTATAGTAACAAAAGTTAGATATTCCTAACTTTTGAAAATGCAGCAGCCTTTGCACAGAATATCGTAAAAAATGGAATTTGCGGCAGGGGAAAGCGGACGAACGATCCGGTAACTCCTGCCGTTTTTGATAAAGGTGGTGTGTATGGAAATGGCTGCTGCGATTGGTGTTACGGTAGGCTTTGCGTTTTTGCGCAGCGCAGTGCGCCGTGCTGCGCGCCGGTCTGCCCGTAAAAAAGAGTAAGAACGATCAGGAGGAATGGATCCGATGCAGCAAGCCCCCAAAAACTTGGATAAAAAGCGTGCAGATGAAAAACTGCTTGTCAGCGAGATGATTGCACTCTACTGTCGTAAACAGCACGATACCCCCAAAGGCGCTTTGTGCCCGGAGTGCCAGCAGCTGCACGATTATGCGCTTGCACGCATTGAAAAGTGCCCGTTTATGGAAACAAAGACTTTTTGCTCAGCCTGCAAAGTCCATTGTTATAAGCCGGAAATGCGGGAGAAAATTCGTGCGGTCATGCGCTGGGCGGGTCCGCGTATGCTGCCGGTGCACCCGGTATTGTCCATCAGGCATGTGGCGGTCACGCTCAAGTCCAAGCGGGAAGCCAAAAAGGCAAACGGATAAAACCCATGTATAAACCCTCGCTCCACAGGGCAACCTATGGACAAAGAGGTGATAAGCATGGAAAACATCGGCGTGACCTGTGATGTCTGCGCGTGCTGCCACAATGTGGACGGCTGCAAATGTGATCTGCCGCAGATCAAGGTGACGGAGCAGTGCAGCTGCACCACTCAGCAGGTGGAGACCCCGCACTACTGCCAGAGCTACGAGGAAAAGTAAGTTCCCACCATCGCAAAGCAGCCCCTGCCGGAGAAACCTTTCCGGCAGGGGCTGCTGTTTGTTATATGAACATTCAGCGCAGCGCCACGTTACAGGTGGCAAGGCTGCGAATCAGCGTACCAACGCTATCCTTCATCTGGATACCGGCAAAGCCCAGCGCAAAGGCGGCCTGCACGTTTTCCAGTCTGTCGTCGATAAATATGCATTCGCTGGCCTTCAGCTGATACTTTTTCAACAGAGCCTTGTAGATCTGCGGGTCAGGCTTATTCACCTGTACCTCGCAGGAGGCTACACCGCCGTCAAACTGAGCCAGCACGCCGCGCTCGGTCAGCAATTCCAGCACATCCTGCGGGATGTTGCTCAGGTAATACACGCAATAGCCGTGGTTCTTCAGCCGCCGCACCAGCTCCAGCATCCGCAGACGCGGGCGCAGAATGTGCATCCAGTCGTCCAGAACGCCCTGCACCTCAAAGGCACAGCCCTCGGCACGGGCGTGCTCCAGCATCCGCTGGTTGCCGTCATAGCGGGAAAGCTTGCCTGCGTCCAGCAACTGCCACTCCTCGCTGCCAAAGGTCAAATCGTACACCTTTTCCTCCATTTCGGCGTTGCACAGCCGGTCTACCAAGTAGGCTTTGGGGTCAAAATCCACCAGTACACCGCCGATATCAAAAATAATGCTTTTATACATAAATACTGCCTCGCTTGTATTGGATGTTTTCCAGATATTTTCCATAGTATACCACAACCGGGCGGGTGCTTTCCACCCCTTTGGCATAGAAAATGCCGCCCCGGCGTATGCTGTGACAGAAAGGGGAGAGCGCCGTGACGATCCGGGAACTTTGTGAGAAGGAGGTCGTTCAGCTGGAGCAGGGGGTGTGCCTTGGCCGCGCGGACGATCTGGAGCTTGACCCCGCAACGGCGCAGCTGCAAAGCCTGATTTTGCTGGGCAGGCCACGGCTTTTTGGCCTGCTGGGCCGGGACGAGAGCCTGACCATCCCGTGGCAGGAGATCGAGACCATCGGCACAGACGCCATTCTGGTGCATACTGCTGTGCCAAAAGCACCGGCAGCACCTCACGGCTTCTGGCAGCAGCTGCGGGCGAAGCTGGGTCTGTGAAAAATAGGGGAATATTTTGAAAAATCAAACACTAATTTTTGTAAAATCATGAATGGACATTTTCGGCAAAGTGACTATAATAGGCACGAAAGGCTTGTGCAAATAGCAAAGCCACTTTGGAAATAGGGTTCGGGACGTGGAAAGGGATATCGACTATGAAAACATCCAAACCGCTGTTGACCCTGCGGATGCTCTTCCCGGCGGCAGCTTCCTTTATTGTGCTGCTGCTGGGTGAGTGGATCGCGCGCGGGTCACTGACCGCTGATACCTTTATCAGCTTTATTTTCCCCCATTTCGGGGCGTATCTGCTGGCATGGCTGCTGCTGTTTCTGGTATGGGAGCTGCTGGACTGGGTGCTGCGCATCCCGCCGCTTGCTACGCTGGGCATGGCCGTTTTGGGCTGTGCGCCCTGCGCAGTAAACTTCTATACCATGCAGCTGCGGGGTGAGCCCTTTCTGCCGTGGGATCTGATGCAGGTGTCCGAGGCCGCCGGTGTGGCCTCTGCTGCCGGGCTCAAGCTGCAGACAAGTATGGTGGTCTCCATTGTGCTGGTGCTGGCGCTTACGGTGGCAAGCTTCTTTGTTTACCGCGGGCGGCTGCGCCAGCGCTGGCTGCCAAGGCTTGCGGGCACCGGTGCCTCGGCAGCGGCGCTGTGTCTGCTGATCTTCGGCGTTTACTTACAGCCTGCCGTCACGCAGGTTTTGGGCATTACGCCGGATGCATGGATGCAGGACCGCTATTACCGTTACTACGGTGTACTTACCGGTTTCATGACCAACCTCACCAATCTGGAGATCGACAAGCCCGAGGGCTACTCGGAACAGTCAGTGGACGATATTCTGGATAACGTAGCTGAGAGCGAGAAATTTTCTACCGGTCCCATGTATGCAGGCAGCTATGCCGCCACTACCCCCAAGGAGGAGCAGGCAAAGCAGCCTACCATTATTTATGTGATGGACGAGTCCTACTGGGATGTTTCTGAGCTGGAACAGTACGGCATCACCTTTGATACCGATGTATCGCAGAACCTCCACGCTCTGCAGCAGACCAGCGCCTACGGCAGGGCATACAGCCCCAGCTTTGGCGGCGGCACCTGTGACGTGGAGTTTGAAGCTCTGACCGGCTACTCCGTGTCCTTCCTGCCCAGCGGCAGCAAACCCTACCAGCAGCACGTCACAAAGCCCATGTTCGCCCTGCCCAATTACCTCAAGCTCAAGGGCTACCAGACCGCTGCGGTGCACTGCTTCTGGGCAAAATACTGGAGCCGCGATAAGGCCTACCCCAACCTCGGCTTCAGCGATTTTATCAGTCTGGAAGATATGCACGGCGTGACCAAGGTGCGCAAGCACTACTGGACCAGCGGCCTTGTGACCGATGACTCCATGGCCGACCAGATCATTCAGCAGTATGAAAAGATGAGCACTTCCTCTGATAAGCCCATCTTCCTGCACGCAGTCACCATGCAGAACCATACCAATTATAATAGGGATAACTACCCGGACGACGAGCGGGTGCACGTCGTGTCCCATCCGGTGGGACTCAAGAGCAGCACCGTGGGCGCACTGGAAGATTTTGCTACCGGCATCCGGGATGCAGACGCCATGCTGGGCAAGCTGACGGCGTACTTCTCTCAGGTGGACGAGCCGGTCATTCTAGTGTTCTGGGGCGACCACTATAACCCCATCGATTCCAACTACGATGTCTACACCACCACCGGCTACGCAAGCGGTTCCAGCACTGACCCCCGTCTGCACCAGACCACGCTGCTGATGTGGTCGAATTACAGCCAGCAGCAGGTGGACTTTGGCACCATTGCCGCCTACGATATCTCCCCGGTGATGATGGAACTGTTCGGGCTGGAGCAGCCTCTGTACTTCCAGTTCCTCAACCGGCAGCTCCGGGTTGCCAGCCGCAGCTGCACCCGCGGCACCACCATGAATCTGGACGGCACCACCACCCAGCAGCCCACGGAGTTCCAGCAGCGCTGGACGAACGAGCACTGGATGCTGCAATACGACCTGATGTTCGGCAAGGGATACGCCCTCAACCGCATGGGTGTTGCGGGCCTGAGCGGGATGAATACGGGCAAATAAGAGAAAAAGTAAGCATTTCTTTATACAAAACAGAGAAAACTACTTGCAACCGCATTCTTTTTGTGCTATTATAACAAAGCATTACACACGCATCACTATGCCCTTTTGTGCCCTTTTGGGTTGAGGGCAGTCCGCCGGTACCCGATGTGCTGTGCAGATCACGGTGTGCGGAGGCAAAACAATATCTGGAGGTATTTTATTATGGCAGTCGTTTCTATGAAGCAGCTTCTCGAGGCAGGTGTGCACTTCGGTCACCAGCCCCGCCGCTGGAACCCCAAGATGGCTAAGTACATCTTCACCGAGCGCAATGGTAT
>ERZ1034976.1207-NODE-1207-length-20832-cov-4.482457_pt1 | contig 20832 bp, 28 predicted proteins | sample MGYA00520623_ERZ1034976 | MGnify/ENA primary metagenome ERZ1034976 (study PRJEB33766, sample SAMN09781774) | gut metagenome | biome: gut microbiome | host: Homo sapiens | place: Madagascar | study: EMG produced TPA metagenomics assembly of the PRJNA485056 data... | reverse complement strand
CTTTTGAGCAATTACAAAAGAAAATGCAAGTTCCGAAAATTCAAAAAGGCGGTGTGAGTTACTCTTTTCGAAACGCTGAAGAAATCGACACGCATTTTAAGAAAGTATCTGAAGGATGGACACTTGTATTTGATGACACAATTGTAAATTTTGGCGAAAGGCTATTTTATATCTCAAAAGCAATCGTTGAGAGAGAAGAAGATGGCAGGAAGTACAGTAGTCAGGGGATAGCTGAATTAACAGAAGTTCCTGTAATCACAACAAAAACAGGGAAAACGATTCAACAAATGCAAGCGCCACAGTGGACAGGGGCTGTCGGATCATACGCAAGGAAATATGCTCTTCAAGGCCTATTTGCTATGGGTGAAGAAGACGTTGATAAGTATCAAAAGATTACAAAAGATGAGTTTGACAATCTTATGAGCAATATCGAAGCTAAAAGTAATAGCGAAGAACAAGTACAGCAAGCAATTAGTTACATCTGTACTCAAATGGGTGTGTACGACATTACAGACTTGCTGATGATTCATCTTCCAGCAGTAACTGACATCGTGAATCAATTAGGCAGAAAGAAAGCAGGTAATCAATGAACAACGTAAATTTAATTGGTCGCTTAACTAAAGCGCCAGAACTAAAACAGACAGCGAGCAACACAAGCGTATTAACAGGAACGCTTGCGGTGAATCGCACATTCAAGAACCAAAATGGCGAACGTGAAGTAGATTTTATTAATATTGTTGCTTGGCGACAAACGGCGGAGATTATCGCACAGTATTGCGGTAAAGGCTCACAAATTGGCGTGACTGGTCGTATCCAAACACGCAACTATGAAAACCAACAAGGACAACGTGTGTATGTGACAGAGGTCGTCGTGGAACATGTTGATTTGTTGGACGGTAAAAACGATAACCAACAAGGACAGCCAAACAGCTATAATCAACAGCCACAACAAAACAGTTATATGCAGCAGAAAAATTCATTTGGTAATTCCAATCCAATGGATATTAGTGAATCAGATTTGCCATTTTAGAAAGCGTGTTTGAATGTTCTTGATACCATTTGAACCAAAACCACAATCAAGACCACGAGCTACAATCAGAGGACGTCATGCAGCAGTGTATGAAGACCCTAAAATGATGAAGTGGCGAAAACAGGTTACAGATTACATCAAAGAGAATTACGACGGGCGCTATTTTGACGGTGCTATTCGTGTAGAAGTAACATTTTACATGAAAGCACCGCAGAATGTGTCTAAAAAGCCCTCAGAGCGCGCAAAATATAAAGCTAAACAATTATATTCAAAATACATTTCAGAGCGTCTATGGCACGTTAAAAAAGCCGATTTGGACAACCTAATCAAATCATTGTTTGACAGTATTTCAAAAGCTGAAATCGTTTGGTCAGATGACAACATAGTCTGTGATTTGAGAGCTAGAAAGCTGTACAGTCCAAACCCACGAATTGAAATAGAAATCGAGGAATTAGAGTGAGAAAACCGAAAGAATACGCATATTACAGAGGTGATGAATTTATTATGATTGGCACAATTCAGGAAATCGCTGAGGCTGCAAAATACAAGGTAAAAACCGTTGAAGGTTGGCGCTACCCGAGCCAAAGAAAGCGCTCATGCAATGTTTTAGTTGAGGTTTGACCATGAGAAAAGGTGGAAACAAAATGCGTGCAAAATATTCCGTGACGCATTATGAAACATATAGCAAAACGGTTCTTGATGTGCTGGATGAGTTTCTTGGCTGGTTATATAGCAAAGGCATAAGCGAACCAGAAGATATCGGCGAATTACTTGGCATAAGTGCATATAAAGCTAGAAAATTACAACGGCTGGAAGATTTGCCAAATGAAAGAACTGAAAAAATGATGAGAAAGGTAATGAAAGATGGGTAACGCTAATTATAAAAGGGAAGTTATTATCTATGATTTGATAATAGATGGCAATATAGTCTTTACAGGAACAGTTAACGATATTGCTGAAAAGCTGGGAATTTCACCAGTTACTGTATACACTAGACAGCGTAAAGGTTTACATGTTTTACAGGAGAAACGAAGAGAACTACGAATGCTAACACGCAAACCACGAGAGGAGAAAGAACGTCGCAAATTTTGGATATATCAGTTGTTCAAGTGTGATGAATGGCTATTCACAGGAACACGAAAGGAATGTGCTGAATTCTTAGGCGTGAGAATGGAAAACTTGGTGGCATACGAACAAAAGAATGGCATTAGGAGAGTCAAGCTTCGCATGGAGTGCGTTAACTCAGAAGATAAACTAGACGAAACACTTGAAATTAAGGACGTGGTATCTAACAAAGAAGACAAGGAACGTATGCGGAAATACGTCACGATGAAAGCGGCAGCATTATGCGGATTGTGATTACTATCATTTTAGTTTTGTTGATTAAGTGGTTAGGAGGATAAAATGGAAGAAACGCATGTTGAACTTTTAAAAGCACAGCTTGCAATTGGCAAAGCAGTCATTGAAAGTATGTTAGAACTTATTCCTAAGAAAGGCACGGAGATGACAATTATTCCTGTGACTATTGAAGATAATGAGTTTGAAATTGAGGTGAGAATGAAATAAATAAAGAAGAAATTATTTCTGGTATGGGACTAATAATGCACATTGCTTTATCTTATGCCAATAAAAGCGGCCCAGATGTTGACGATTGGTGGTCTGTGCATTCAATTGCCGAAGCAATCTATAACGAATTGAAGGAGAGTGAAGATGATGAATAAACAAGAAGCAATTGAGAAGATTAGAAGTAAAAAAATTTTAGAAATCTGTATTAGCGAATACAAGTACCGTATTGGTTACAATGACGCGCTGAATGAAGCTATTTACATTATCGCACAGATTGATGAACTAGAAAGTCAAGCTGTACCACAGCTTAAAGAAAAACTATATACAGTTGAAATACCGAACCCAAACCATGAAGAACGCCCTATTTTATTTAAAAAAAGAGATGGAAAGGTGCACATCATTTTCCCAAGTGTTCCTTGCTGGCGAACTGTTAAAAACGCACAGCTAACAGAAGCAGAAATCAAGAAAGATTTTGCTTGGGCTTGGGAGTTTGCAGAAGAGGTGGAAGAATGAATATTAAAGAATTATTGAAAGAAATTTTAGAATGTCGCGAGACTTCTGAAATTCCTAAAAAATTACTCAATGCTTTACTCGATTCGGATTCAAGAGAGCGCATTTTACAGTTAATAAATGAAAAAAAAGATGATAAAGTTATTGATGTCTTTCGAGACATGTTCCAAGAAGAGCAATCAAATCGAAAAGAACTGAAACAAGATTATACTCCTGACGGTCTTTCGAGCTTGATAGCAAAACTTTCTGGCAACACTAAAAACCTAGCAGACGTGTGTTCTGGAACAGGTTCTCTTACCGTTGCGTTTTTAAAGAATCATCCAGAAGTTGAATTTGTCAGGTGCGAAGAATTCTCGGCGCAACCGATACCGTTTTTGCTTTTAAACTTAGCGTTAATGAACATTGATGGAGAAGTTATTCACGGCGATAGCCTTACACAAGAAGTTTTAAGGGTGTACAAACTGAAACGTTCCAAAAATTTTAGTGAAATCCAAATAGCTGACAAACCAGATATAGAAATTCGTTTTGATACTGTTATATCAAATCCGCCATATTCTATGAAGTGGCAGCCTACCAATGATGTAAGGTTTGAAAAATACGGTTTAGCACCAGCTTCTAAAGCTGACTTTGCTTTTATCTTATATGCATTATCGCTTTTAAGACCGAATGGAAACCTGTTTGAAATTTTGCCCCACGGAGTATTATTTAGAGGGGCAAAAGAAGGAAAAATCAGAGAGCGACTTTTGGAAGATGGCGTCATTAATTCGGTGATAGGATTGCCAGAAAAATTGTTTCTCAACACATCTATTCCAACTGTCATTTTAAATTTAAAAAAAGAACGCAATGCAAGTGATGTCTTGTTTATCGATGCAAGCAATGAGTTCAAAAAAAGCAAGAAACAAAATATTTTAGAACAATCGCATATTGAACGAATCGTAGATACATACAATCTACGAGAGTCTGTAAGCAGATTCGCTTATCTATGTTCATTGAGTGAGATAAAAGAAAATGATTTTAATTTAAATATCCCTCGATATGTTGATACTTATGTGCCAGAAGAGCCAGTAGATTTAGAACATATATTTAGTGAATGGTTGCAAATAGAAAAAGAGATTTCAGAAGCCGAAGAAAAATTACTTGATATGTTTTCTGAATTGGTACCGACAGACAAAAGCAACGTTGAAAAAATGAACAGAGCGAAAGAAATGTTAACGACAATTGTTCATATAACTAAACCAAAAGAAAGGAATGCTGACAAAATCCAGCTTACATTATTTGATGGTATATAAACTGCTTTTGCTTAGCAGTTGATTAATATTTGTAATAACCCACAATGGTATCTAGCAAGGTTCGACTCCTTGCGATGGGTATAAGCCTAGAATTTTAAATAATAGAATGGAGGAACTCCTTTGCTGTTTTCTAAAAGTACAAGTCAGTTTGTTACTAGGCGCTGCTGGCAAGGCTGAAATTAAAATATAGAGAGTGAGGAGACTTTTCTAAATTTAAGTTACTTCTACAATCTAACGCAGCTCTAGCAGTCGGCTGTTATTATGCAAGGCGAGAGCCTGAAAAAAAGAAAAAGCCTGCTTGCGCAAGGCTTCTCGTGGTATGAATACGTTAACATTATTATACCACAAAGGAGACAGAGAGTGAATAAGGCTAAAGAGCTCTTGAATGAGCTACAAAATCTTGATATGGACATTCAAAGCCGTATAGATGAAATCAATGAGCTTGAGGCAGGTTTGCTCTCAAGCCCCAAGTGGACAGCAGACAAGGTCAAAGATGGTCAAGCTAAAAAGGTTGATGATGTCTATACCCAGCTGATCGTGATGAAAGAGGCTATAGAACAAGATACCAATGAAGTTATTAACAGGAAACTTGAACTTGGTAGATTGATTAACAAGCTGAAAAATCCAAAGCACAGGGCAGTATTGAGAATGACATACATCAATAAAGGCACGGCTGATAGCGTGTGTTACGATTTGAAAATAAGTCGTACAACCTATTACAGATTAAAGAATGAGGCTGTTTCAGCCTTGGAGGAAGTAGTCTGACATTATTGGGAGCGTGTGGGACTTTTTGGAACAGCACGGTTCTAAAAATATGCTAGAATGGTAGTATCAAGAAATAAGGGTAAGGCACCTATGAAGTGTCTTACCCTTTTATTTTAGACTGGAGGTGATGGAAAATTGAATGAGAGACAGAGACGATTTGCAGATGAGTACATCATCTCTGGAAATATTTATCAATCGGCTATCAAAGCGGGTTATAGCGATGCTTACGCAAAGACACAAGCATCTAAAATCATAGAAAATCATAGTGTAAGATCTTACATTGATAAACGCTTGGTTGAATTAGAGAAACATAAAATCGCTAAAGCAGATGAGGTGTTACAAGTGTTCACAAGTATTTTGAGACAAGAGCTGACGGAGGAAGTAACAGAACTTAATCAAATAACTGGCGAATTCGTGACAATCGAGAAGAAACCATCGATTGCCGAGGTGATTAAAGCTGGTAGCGAGCTTATGAAACGCTATCCAACCAAACTCGAACTTCAAAAACTTAAACTTGAGATTGAAAAACTACAATCACAGGTTGGTGGTTCAGAGGGGCAAGATGAGAAAATTGCTGGTTTCCTTGAAAAGGTTAAGGAGCTTGTAGTAGATGACAGTTGATTTAAGTAGTCTATATACTCCAAAACAACTAGCTGTTTTGAAGTATATCTGGACACACGATTGGTTTATTTGCGGTTTGCATGGTGCTAAACGTGCTGGTAAGACAGTAGTCAATAATGATACATTTGTCTCTGAATTAAAACGAGTTCGTAAAATCGCTGATAAACTTGGCATTGATGAACCAATGTACATTTTAGCAGGTACTTCTAGTACATCGATTCAAAACAACGTTTTGCAAGAACTTTATAACAAATATGGCTTTGAACCAAAATATGATAAACATGGTTCATTTACATTTTGCGGTGTTAAGGTCGTGCAAGTTTACACTGGTTCTATTTCTGGTTTAAAGCGTGCTCGTGGGTTTACTTCGTTTGGCGCTTACGTCAATGAAGCTTCGCTTGCTAATGAGATTGTCTTTAAGGAAATCATTTCTCGCTGTTCTGGTGAAGGTGCTAGGATGGTGTGGGATAGCAACCCAGATAACCCCAATCATTGGTTGAAAACGGATTATATCGGCAAAAATAAGGATGGAATCATTGATTTTAGTTTTCAGTTAGATGATAATACATTCTTGTCTGAACGCTATCGAGAATCAATTAAAGCAGCTACACCACAAGGCAAGTTTTATGATAGAGACATCTTAGGTTTGTGGACTGTTGCAGAAGGTGCTATCTATTCAGGCTATGACCCTAAAATCAATGAAGTGGATACATTGCCTGACATGATGAATTACTTTGCAGGAGTTGACTGGGGATACGACCACTTCGGCTCTATTGTTATCATTGGAGAGGATAATCAAGGCAATTATTATCTTGTAGATGGTATAGCCGAGAAATACAAAGTCATTGATTGGTGGGTTAGTCGTGCTAAAGAGTTTCAAAGAAAATATGGAGACATTACCTTTTGGGCTGATTCTGCACGACCAGAACACGTTGATAGATTCAATGATGAAGATATAACAACAGTTAATGCTAATAAGTCTGTTGTGGCTGGTATCGAAACAATTGCAAAGTTATTTAAAGAAAGAAAATTATTTATTAAGCGTGGTGTCATACCTCGCTTTTTTGATGAAATATATCAATATAAGTGGAAGCCAAATAGCACCAAGGATGAGCCATTGAAAGAATATGATGACGTTCTGGATGCATTACGATATGCCATTTATTCAAAAGTTACTGGTACAGGTAACAAAATTAAAGTATTTAAGGGAGGTTTCTAGTGTCACAAGTTAATTTAAATAAACGGAAACTATTCACAACATCAGTCGAAGAAGTGACAGAAGAGTTGGTGTCAGAAGCTGTCGCGCTTCATCAATCACAATTACTTAGAGGTTACATTGAGAACGAAAATATGTATATGTCTCAACACAAAATCTTACGTCAAAAGCGCAAAGAACCGTGGAAACCAGATAATCGTTTGGTGATTAACTATGCTAAATACATTGTTGATACATTTAGCGGTTACCAAATCGGTGTGCCAATCAAAGTCACACACGACAATGAAGAGGTTACAGAATTCATTAACGATTTCCGCAAACTAAATGATATGGAAGATACTGAATTCGAGTTAGCTAAGATGTCGGATATTTTCGGTCATGCTTTCTTGTATGTTTATCAAGATGAGTCAGGAAACACTAGAACGACTTACAACAGTCCAATCAATATGTTTATCGTTCATGATAACACAATCGAAGAGAAACCCTTATTTGCGGTCAGATACGCTTTTAACAAAGGAGAAGTTGCAGGCTACGGTCAAGTGATTACCGACAAAGAAGTGATTGACATTTCTGTTGAAAAAGGCGGTAGTGTCTCGTTTGGTGAACGTGATTCACACATTTATGGTAAATTACCAGTGATTGAATTAATTGAAAACGAGGAACGTCAAGGTGTATTTGATAGCGTCAAAACGCTTATCAATGCTCTTAATAAGGCTGCAAGTGAAAAAGCAAATGATGTTGATTATTTCGCTGATGCTTATTTGAAAATTGTGGGTGTCGAGTTAAAAGACGGCATGGCAGAGCAGATTAAAGAAAGTCGCATTTTCAACCTGTGGAAAAATAATAGCTCTGACGGAACTACGCCAGATGTTGCATTTCTAGAGAAACCAAGTTCAGATACTACCCAAGAAAACCTAATTGCATTGTTGAAAGAGTCAATCTTTGCTGTTTCAATGGTAGCTAACTTGTCAGAAGAAGATTTTGGTAATGCTTCTGGTACTGCTCTTGCATTTAAATTGCAAGCCATGGACAATCTTGCAAAGATGAAAGACCGCAAAATGCAATCAGCTTTAAATCGTTTGTACGAGATTGTTTTCAATGTACCTATGGCTACTGTATCAAGTGATGGCTGGACTGGTATTAAATACCAATTCACAAGAAATGTGCCACGAAATATTTTAGAAGAAGCGCAAATTGTCGCTCAATTATCTGGACAAGTTTCAGATGCCACCAAACTATCTGTGTTATCTATTGTGGATAACCCACAAAATGAACTTAAAAAGATGAAAAAAGAGGAAGAAAGTTCGAGCCTGCTTTCTAAAAGAATCGCTCTTAACGAACGTATGACTGATAAAGACCTAAAATCTGACAGTCAGGAAGTGATTGCTAATGGTGAATGATTACTGGAAGAAGCGTATAGAAGCTGAACAGCTCGCTAAAATGGAGCGTAGCGCAACTATAGGCGATGAAATCGGTAGATTATATGATTATCATTTCAAAGAGCTAGAAAAGGAAATTAGAGCTTTTGAACAACGTTATGCTGATAAAAATGGCTTATCTTTGTCAGAAGTTAAAGCTAGAGTTGATGAAATGGATGTTAGAGCTTTTGAAGAAAAAGCTAAGAAATATGTAGCAGAAAAAGATTTCTCTGCTAAAGCCAATTCAGAATTAGAACTCTACAATCTTAAAATGAAGATAAATCGTTTAGAATTACTTCAATATCAGTTAGACCTTGAGATGGTAGCGCTAGGTGATGCTGAGCACAAGCTGACAGAGCGCTTTTTGAATGATGAATATGTCAAAGAGATTGAAAATCAATCTGGACTTTTGGGTCAATCCGTTTTAAGCGCTGAGCAAGTAACGCAGACAGCACAGACAGTCCTCAACACTTCTTTTAAAGGTGCAACGTGGTCTAATCGTATCTGGCAAAGGCAAGATGCTCTTAGGGAGATTGTTGCTCGCATGGCTGAGGATTATCTATTAAAGGGCAAAAATCCAACTACTATGATTGCTAAAATCAGAAAGGAATTTGGAGTATCGGCTAGCGAAGCTAAGCGTTTAGCAGTTACGGAAGGTGCTAGAGTTGCTATAGAAGCCCAAAGACAATCCTATAAGTCTAATGGTTATGATGAATATGAATTCATAGCTGAACCTACCGCTTGCGACATCTGTAAGGCTTTGAATGGCAAGGTTTTTAAAGTCAAGGATATGGAACCCGGAGAGAATGCTGCTCCAATACATCCACATTGTCATTGTTCTACTGCTGCTCACTTCTCAATGAGTGATGACGAGTACGAGAAATTAATACAAGATAGCTGGCATTCGGTATATCCACACATGGATAATGTCATCAATAAGTACGTTGACGGGAAAGAACATACTCCAAATATCAACATCAGCAATCAAGTTACCAAAAATGGTAAGACTTACGTTGTTGATGGGCGCAACGTTGTTTCAGACCATTCGAACTATGAGCATCAAGTTGCAAGTTGGCTTTCTAGTAAAACAGGATTAAAAGTCGATATTTTACCAAGGGTAAATAATCCAGATGGAATTAGCACACCGGATTACTTAGTTGATGGAGTACCATTTGATTTAAAGAGTTTTGGTGGCTCCGGAAAATATGTTATTGATAACAATTCTAGGAAAGCAAAAAAACAAGCACCAAATATTATATTTGATGCTACGAATTCATCACTAAGTGATGAAGAATTGTTAAGGCAGTTAAATGATGTTTATCGTTCAGGACGGCGTGGTTTAAAAACCGCAATTCTAAAAAGAAACGATGAAATTATCGCTGTTGTTCAACCGAAATAAAAAGAGCGAGAAAACCGCGCTCCAATGGGTGCTCGACCTTCTCGCTCTTCACTTAAATTATACATCAACACTCATTTTTTTGCAAGTCGTAGCGATACGGCTTTTCTTTTTGCCCAAAACTTGCTTAAGGCGTTAAAAGGTGCGAGGTCATTAGTCCACTCTGGACTTAAAAAGGAGGTCTCCAGTTATGGAAGAAGATATTAAAGAAACATCAGTAGTTGAAGAAGAAAATGAGCAAGCTAGCACTCAAGAAGAAACTGAAACTACTGAAAAAACATTCACTCAAGCCGAGCTTGACGATATTGTCCAAAAAGAAAAAGCAAAGGCGAAGCGTTCTGCTGAACGAGAGTACAAAGAAAAAATGGACGAAGCCGAAAAATTGCGCAAAATGAACGCTGAACAAAAAGCAGAATACGAAGCGCAAAAACAGGCTGACCGAATCGCTGAACTAGAAGCTCAACTTAATCGTAACGGACTTGAGAAAGAAGCTTCTAAAATGCTTTCAGAAGCTGGAATTGTAGCCAGTGATGACATTCTTAGCTTTGTTGTTAAAGATGATGCAGAAGGAACACAAGAAGCTGTTAATGCTCTTTCTAACTTGGTGAATGAGCTAGCTGATAAAAAAGTTAGTGAAATGCTTAAAGGTAAAACACCTAAAAAAGTTGAACAATCAACAACTGGTGCGATTACTAAAAAGCAATTTGACAAAATGGGTTACAAAGACCGCAACGAATTGTTGCAAAATAATCCAGAACTTTATCATCAATTGAAAGGATAAAATAACATGACACAAACACAACTTGCACAAATGATTAATCCAGAAGTTATGGCTGATATGGTTTCGGCTAAACTTCCTAAGCTAATTAAATTTACACCACTCGCTTATGTTGAACGTGAGCTTGTAGGACAACCAGGTACAACTATTACAGTTCCTAAATGGGAATATTCTGGTGATGCCAAAGACATTGCAGAAGGTGTTGCAATTGAACCAGACCAGCTAACAACAACTAAGTCTACTATGACGATTAAAAAAGCCGGTAAAGGTATTGAATTAACCGATGAAGCTGTCTTGTCTGGTTACGGAGACCCACTCGGTCAAGCAACACATCAAATCGGTTTAGCGATTGCTAATAAGATTGATAATGACCTTATCGAAAAAGCTAAAACAGCTACACAATATATTGATGAAGCGCCAACAACAGGAGCTGCAATTGACAAAGCACTTGCTGTCTTTGATGACGAAGAAGATGCTCGCTATGTAGCAGTGGTTAATCCTGCAGATGCCATCGATTTGCGTGCTGATACTGTTAAACAATGGATTTCTGGTTCAGAAATCGGTGCTAACATTGTTGTTTCTGGTACTTTCGGTGAAACTCACGGCGTTCAAATCGTGCGTTCTAAAAAAGTTGAAAAAGGCAAAGGATTTCTTATTAAAGTGTCTGCTGACTCAACAGATACAGAAGATGTAGCTAAATACGGTGCATTCGTTATCGTTCTTAAACGTGACGTGGCAATTGAAACAGACCGTGACATTTTGAAGAAAACAACTGTCATCACTGGTGATGAACACTATGGTGTTTACTTGTATGACCCTACAAAGGTTGTTAAATTCGGAGGAAATGCATAATGGGAGTAGGTCTATTACGTCGCCATTATGCCAAAAAAGAAGTCGTTGATTTGTCTGAAAAGACACTCACAGAACTAAAAGCGATGGCGAAAGAAAAAAGCATTGAGGGTTATTCAACCCTCAATAAAGAAGCTTTAATTGAAGCATTAAAGGAGTAGTGACATGTCAATTATCGAGCAAGTCAAGACTCTGTTAGGAATTTCAGACGACTTGCAAGATAATCTCTTGTCAGTCATTCAAATGCTTACAGAGTCTCACTTTAAAGCCTATTCAAAACAAGACAACATACCAGAAAATCTAAACTACATCATTGTAGAAGTGATGGTTAAGCGATTTAATCGCATTGGTTCAGAAGGCATGTCCTCACAAACTGTAGAAGGGCTTAGCATGGCTTTTGAATTGGATGATTTTGCAGAATATGACAAAGTTATCCACAGGCAATTCGCTAGCGATTTTCAAGCGGGGTTTAAGGCATTATGAGATTTGATAAACGTGTCACACTTATCCTCAAATCAAAAGAAAAACCATATTATGACCCGGAATTAGGAAAAATGGTTGGTGGAGGTACAACTGAAAAGGTTGTGCCTGCTAATATTGGTCCAATTAGTGCCAAATTACAGAGCCTACTTGGGGATAAGTTAAAAGAAGCTACTACGGTTGTTAGAGTTAGAAACTGCAAAGATAAGGTTGACAGTCTTTTAATAGACGGTCAGCCTTTTTCTATTGTGGATAACCCAAAACATGCAAACAGACTAACTGTTTTTTATGTAAGTGAGGTAAATCATGGCTCAAGTTGAAATTAAAGGAGACGACATATTACTTAGAGCGTTGCAAACGGCAGCTAATATGAAAGCTCATAAAGCAGCTGTACAGAAACATGGAGCAGATCTTCAAAAGAAAGCACAATCTAACGCAGTGTTTACTCACGGATATGCCACTGGTGCAACGAAACGAAGTATCAAGCTCGAAATTACAGATGGTGGCTTTGCCGCTAAAGTAACAGCTGGCACAGATTATTCTGGATATCTAGAAAAAGGGACACGTTTTATGGATGCGCAACCATTCATGAAGCCTGCTTTTGATGTAGTGCAACCTAAGTTTATCAATGATTTAAGGAGAGCAGGTATTGCTAAATAAACAACCAGACCAACAAATCCATGATGAATTGATTAAACGCTCAACTGCTTTAGGACTTACTGCTTATCCATTTTTGCCAGAAGATGGTACACCTTATCCTTTCATGGTTGTTTCATACACTCAAATTGTGCCGCAACCCACAAAATCTTACTTACTTGGTGCAGTATCGGCTCAAGTTGACGTGTGGGGTACAGCTGATGACAGGAAATTGGTGTCTGATTGGATTGGAAAGCTAATGAATGAGTTTTCTAAGATTAGGCGGATTGGTAAAACACAGTGGGCAATGGATTTGTCTAGTTCAACACAAATTATAAAAGATAATTCAACACCAGAATTGCTTTATCACGGCATTCTGGATTTAAAATTTAAATTTCACTAGGAGGAAATTATGGCTAATTTTGGTAAAAATAAAATTTTGATGTTCCGAAAATTAGGGGATGAAACAGCAGCGGCTAAACTCGCTTTGCAAACAGAGCATACATGGAAGTATGAACGCTCAATGGATTCTGAAAAAACAAAAGACGGAACCATTGTTAAAGATGGCGGCTTAGAAGTCACATTGTCAATTGAAGCTGTGACAAGCCGTGACGATGTCAACAAAATGCTTAAAAAATCTGTCGTAGACGGTGAAAAACTTGAAGTTTGGGAAATTGACCTTGCGGGAGAAAAACAAGGTGAAAAATACCCTGCACTTTATGCTCAAGGCGCTCTATCAAGTTGGGAAGTTCCTGATAATGTCGAAGATTTAGAAACATTGTCAACCGAAATGACAATCGAAGGAAAACCAGTCGAAGGCTATGCCACACTAACAGCTAGTCAAGTTGAAGAAATTAATTACGCATTCAAGGATACAACAGCTTCTGAATAATGCTTTGTGCTTTGTTGCGACTTTTGAGAAGGGATAAATCACCCTTCTTTTTATTTTTTATGGATTAGGAGAAAAACTGATGAAACAAATTGAAATTAATGGTAAAAAACACGACTTGCATTTTGGAATTGATTTTATTCGTGAAATGGATAAACGCTATGAAGTCAATGGTAACGGTGTTTCTTTTGGTATGGGAATTAATAGTGCTGTTGTTTATTTGAAAGATAATAACCCAGTTATTCTAGAAGATATTATTTTGGCAGCAACACATACCGCTAAAACAATTCCAAGCGTGGCTGATATTGAGAAATGGCTTGAAGAGCAAGAAGATTTGGACAAAGTATTCGATGATTTTTTATCTGCGTTGAAAACTGCACCGTTGACGAAATCAAAAGTCGCAAAAGTGCTAAAAGCAATGACGGCGTAAAGAGGCAAACTACCTCTATAGCTACTTCGAAAGAGGTCTACGAAGATATGCTAGCAATGGCGCTTGGTTTGTATGGTATCAACTCAATAGTTGAAGCTAAACGAATGACTATTGAAGAATTCAATGTCAGAAAACGTGGTTATCTCATGCAACGTTTGGATAAGGAACGGGGAATATATCTACAAGCTTATCTAACTAGAGAAGTTAAAGCTCTAGATAAGAGTGGTAAGAAATATTTGTTTGAAAAATTCAATGATTTTTACGATGAAGCTAAACATAGAAATGCAATTTTAGGTGGTGGGTATGGACCGCCTGTAAATAGCGAATTGCTAGCTATCGCAAAACGTAGACAACAATTTTTAAGGGAAGGAGGTAAAAATGAGTAATAGTTCATATACTGTTGAAGCTGTCCTAAAGGCGAATGACAGTGGATTTTCTAACGCTTTCAAAAACGCTCAAAAATCAGTCTCTGGTTTATCTAGCATGGCTGCTAAAACTGGGTCGATGTTTAAAAGTGTTTTAGGTGCTAATCTTGTTAGTAGTGCTTTAACTTCTGGTATAAGTACTATTTCTGGCGGTATACGTAGTATGGGGACGGAATTAAATAGCTCTCAAAAAGCTTGGAAAACATTTGAAGGTAACTTACAAGCTTTCGGTCGTTCAAGCGAACAAATAGCTGCTGCTAAATCAGAAATGCAAGATTTTGCGACCCAAACTATTTATTCAGCTTCTGATATGGCAAATACCTACTCTCAACTTGATGCAGTTGGTACTAAAAACGTTGGTAACTTGGTTAAAGCTTTTGGTGGCTTAGCAGCATCAGCAGAAAATCCAGCACAAGCCATGAAATCTATCTCTATGCAAGCCACGCAGATGGCAAGCAAGCCTAAAATCGCATGGATGGATTTTAAAATCATGATGGAACAAGCGCCTGCTGGTATGGCAGCTGTTGCAAAAGAAATGGGCATGTCAACTGATGAATTAGTAGCTGCTGTTCAAGACGGAAAAGTTAATACAGAAGAATTCTTTGACGCCATGAACCGTGCAGGTAATTCTGAAGCTTTCCAAAAAATGGCAACAGAATTTAAAACTGTCGACCAAGCTATTGATGGTGCGAAAGAAACGTTATCCAATAAGCTTATGCCAGCTTTCGAAAAACTGAATCAATTTGGTATCAAGGCGGTAGTAGCTCTTACGGATGCTTTGGATAATATTGATTTTGGTAAAATCGCTGACAATCTCGGGAAAACCCTTGATTCTATTGACATAGAAGGCATGTTTTCTAAGGCTCAAACAGCGATGAAAATGTTTTTTAATCCATTGTTTGTTATCAATTTCAAAGCAGCAATAGATGAAGTCAAAGGTGCTGTAGGCGCTCTAACCTCAACTTTCTCTGGTGTTGCAGGCGGTGGCTGGTCGTGGGTTTATACACTAAGCAATGCAGTTTCAGCACTAATTGGAACGGTAGCTACTGGAGCTAGCATCGTTAAAAAATTCATCAATACATTTGCGGATACTGGCGCTATGCAACAAATCAAATTTGCGATTGATAGTGTTATTACGGCGTACACGACATTGACTTATGCAGTTGGTGAAGCATCTATTTGGTCAACGTTAGGAACAGTTATTGGGAATGTTGCTAAAGTCATTGCACAAGTCGTACAAGCTATTGCTGATTTTATTTCAAGATTAGACCCAAGCATTGTTCAAGGATTTACCAATGTTCTAGTTGGTGGTATTGCTGGACTTTTAGCCTTTTCAGCAGGTATAAAATTAGTTTCTACTGGAATGAAAGGTTTGGATTTTATCAAATCGTTTAACCCATTCAAACTGTTTAAAAAGAATGCTGAAGATAGTCTGGACGGAACAACAAATAGCGTTAGTCGCTCTAAAAGTACGATTGCTCAACTTTTTAGTGGTTTAACAAACCTTATCAAGGGTGTAGTTACATCTTTCAAATCCATCTTTGATGGTATAGGCAAGACTCTTACAGGTTTAGGTAAGACTTTTGAAGGTTTTGGAAAAGGTGTCGGCGCAGCGGTAAAAGGATTAATGCAAGGACTAAAAGGATTAAATCCTGCAACATTGCTTTCGTTCGGTGCAGCGATAGGTATTGCAGCGGTCGGAATTGGTGCTGGAATTGGCGTTATTGTGGCATCACTATCTTTATTGGCTGAACACAGCGCAGGTGTGTCTGTGATTATACAGGCATTGGGTACAGCTTTTGCAACAGTAGCAACGGCAATTATTGGTGCTTTCGCTCAAGCAATTGTAACAGTTTCTGGTGTATTATCAATTGTCACAAGTGCATTAGCTAACTTAGCGCCTTTAGTGGTTGCGGTCGGTGTAGCCATCGGTGCAACAGCGCCAGCTATTACAGCCTTAGGTAATGCTTTCGCCTCAATTTTGGGTACACTTCCACCAATCATTGCAGCTCTCGGTTCAGCTATCTCACAAATTGCTGTTGCTATTACACCAATTGTTGGAATTATCAGTAGCGCTTTCGTTCAAATTGTGACAGTAGTCTCTAATGCAATTATCCAGATTGTCCAAGCACTTGCTCCATTTATTCCAGCAATTACCGAAATGGTGGTTGCGGTTGCTCCTGTCTTGTCTCAAATTGTGCAAGCTTTTAACAACCTTGTCAGTCAAATTAGCCCGATAATTGACAGCATCTGCAATCTCTTCAGGTCGCTTGGCACTGCTATCGAATCAGTGCTAAACGGTGCATCAAATGTTGTCAATTCGTTTGGCAATTCCATCCGTACGGTTCTTGATGGGGTTGCTGGCATCTTTGATAGCATGGGTAACTCAGCTAAAAATGCTGGTACAGGCGTCAAATTAATGGCTCAAGGAATCGCTACTTTAACAGGTTTACCTTTAGGAGACATGGCGGCGACATTAGCAGCAGTAGCAACAGGTTTGGCTGCCATTGCTGCGTCTGGAATTGCTACAGCAGGACCAGGTATGCAAGCGGCAGGCATGGGCATGATGTTGATTGCTAATGCTGGCATGCAAGCACAAGTAGCACTGACAGCTTTACCAAGCGTCATCACTAGCTTTACAGCATCGTTGACTGGAATTGGAGGCACGATGACAATGGCAGGCGCAGCTATCACAAGCTTTGCTGTAGGAGCTGTATCGTCTCTCGCTGCCTTGTCAGGAGCTAGTGCGCAAATTGCTAGCTTTACGGCTATGGTTGTCAGCATCGTTAGTGCAGTCGGTATAGCTAACGCTGGCTTGGCTTCGTTTAATGGTCAAGCAAATGCAGCTAGTGCAGCTCTCGCCGACCTTGGTGGGCGCTCAATGGCTGCAAGCTCTCAAATCATAGCTCTTGGTGCTGGGATCACGTCAGCAATGGCAAACGCTACAACTGCAATTACTAGCGCTGGAACGCAGATGACTGTAATCATGCAAAGCGCGATGAACCAAATTGTTAACATCGTACGTAATGGCATGACTAACGCAGCATCTGCAGTCCGAAATGGTGCAAGCCAAATGGTTACTGCAATGCGTAGCACAGGCACGCAGATGGTAACCGCAGCGCTTTCCATGGTCAATCAAACGGTTAGCGCTGTCAGAAATGGTCGTGGTGCAATGCAGTCCGCAGGTTATTATATGGCTCAAGGGCTTGCGGTTGGTATGAAGTCTGCTTTACCAGAAGTAACAGCGGCGGCTAATCAGTTAGTTGCGCAAGCTGAAAAAGCGGCGCAAGCAAAAGCCAAAATCCATTCACCATCTCGCCTATTTCGTGATGAAGTCGGTTGGTGGATTGGTGCTGGTATTTCAGTAGGGATTGACAAATCGGCTGCTATGGTTGCCAAAAGCGTTGATTTTATCAAAGATTTAGCTAGTCCGCTAGATAGCGATATTTTAACTGCTGGCGATTTTGCTCTGTCTGACATGCAAGCAAGTCTATCAACGACTATATCCGTTAACCATGAGCCACAAACTATTAGTTATGTCAATGATAACACTGCAAATCAAAATAGCTTGATGGCTAAGATGGATGAGCTTATCAGTCATGTTAGAGACGGCAAACGCATCTACATGGATAGCCGTCAAGTCGGAAATATTATCGACCGCCGTTTAGGACAAAATACACAGCTAAGGAGCAGAACGTCATGGACTTAGAAATTAATGAGTATATTCAATTTATGAATTTCAACTCCAAAAATGAAAAATTATACTTGATTGAACGTAATGCTCCAACCCCAGATGAAAAAGAAATCCTCAAGGACATTCCTTTCAAACAGGGTGTTCTTGATTTTTCTGCTTTATTGGGCAATAGAGTCTTCAAAAATCGTGAAATTGAGTATGTTTTTATGCTATTTAACACGCCATACAATCAACGTAAGATTGTAGAACGAAACATCAAGCAGAAGCTTATGGTACATCCACGAAACAAACTCTATGACACGCATGATGCCAATTACTATTGGCTTGGTAAGTGCAAATCTGTTGAAGTAGAAAATGGTGAGCAGTTCAATCAGCTTAAAGCGACTATTACCTTTGATTGTTATCCTTACATGATTAGTCATACTGATTATTTTGATGATTACTGGGATACCTTTGAATTTGATGAAGACGTGGCAAATTATACAAAATATGTTGTCAATGGTTCGCTTGAATTTCCCTTGTTTAACGCTGGTTCAGTAGCAGTCAAGCCTGAAATTACGGTCAATAACACCTTTAGAGTTAAGGTCAACGATGAAGACTTTATAGAGTTTCAATCAGGGAGCAAACAAGATTATTATTTATCTTTAAAACCTGGGTTGAACAAAGTCAGAGTTGAAGGAAACGGGACTATTCAATTCCATTATCAGAAAGAGGTCATGGGATGATTGAGTTAGGCTATAGAATTATTTACTACAAAAATCATGAAGATAAGACAGGCAGTTTATTGCACGAAACACAATTAGATGGTGATAAGGTTTCAGCTGGACGTTTGGAACAATCTTTGTCTGATATTGGGACATTCGAGTTCGAACTCATGTACGACCATCCGCTTTATAATAAGATTGAGCCTATCACTGGTTTGGTTAAAATTGTCAACAAATACGACAAAGAGGTTGAATTTTATGGCCGCGTCCTAAAACCAGATGCAGGAATGGATTCATCAGGTCTTTTCGCAAAGACTTTTGTTTGTGAATCTGTTTTGGGTTATCTCCAAGACTCAACTCAAACTTTTCAACGAGTTCCTAACAACGGAGTTGAAGATTACTTTAGAAGAATTATCGATGTTCACAATTCACAGGTTGAACCTCACAAACGGTTTAAAGTTGGTCGTGTTACCGTCCCTAACCAATCGGACATACCTCATCGTTATATTGGATACGATACAACCTTTGATACTATCAAAACATACCTTATTGGGCGATTGGGCGGCTATATTCATTTAAGGCTAGAAGAAGACGGTATGTATTTAGATTATCTTCAAAGCGTTGGTGAAGAAATGGAGAGCCCTATCCAACTTGGGACCAATATCGAAACGGCACGCAGGGAACTAGATTTAAGCAACCTCATTACTAGACTAGTTCCTTTGGGTGCCGACCTAGACAAAGACAATCGAGATGAAGAAACAGGTCAATATGTTGTTAGGGAACGTGTTACAATCAACAGTGTAAATGGTGGCAAGAATTACATTGAAGACGCTGAATTGGTCAAACAGTTTGGGGTTCTTCAACGTCCTATGGACTGGACAGAAATAAAAGACGCTGGAATTTTGTTACAACGTGGTCAACAATACATGCAAAACCAAAAGATAGCCATTTCTGCGTGGTCGGTGTCTGTTGTTGAGTTGTATTTGATTGACCAATCATTTGAAAAGTTCAAAGTTGGAAACACCCATCCAATCGATAATGCTCCGCTTTCAGGCGTTGAACGATTACAGATTATCAAAAAGGTTATTGATGTCACCCAACCCGAATCGGTCGATTTAACGGTTGGTGCAGATAGCATGACCTTGTCAAAATTCCAATTACAACAACAGGAGGCTGCAAAATCCATGGAAAAAGTTTTGGCTGACCAACAAGCGGCAAATGCAAAACAGAATGCTCAAGCAAACTACAACTATCAGTTATCCCTTTTACAGTCACAACTTTCGCAGTATAAAGCAAATTCTGATAGTTTTGCCCAAGAAATTCAGGTCTTAACAGAAAAAATTGCTCAGTTAGACCCTGAAAAAGATGCAGACTTGATTGCTAGCTTGACAGTACAGAAAAAGGTTGCTGAAAGTAAAAAGCAAAGCTTTGATAATAAGATTGTTGAAACAGAAGAAGCTATCGAAAAATTAAAAGAAACACAAGGAGGAAACGCTAATGGCGTATGATTTTAACAGCTTGACGAAACAGGCAAATGAAGCAATCAACCGCGATAAATTTTACACTGATTTTGAAGATGTTGACCCTAACGTCTTACATCAAATCACAGAATTGACTGACTGGCTACGTACTAAAGCAAAAGGTTCTGATGTTCGTGAGGTAATCGCTCAGCTATTTGAACGGACGTGGGTAGAAGGCATAAAAGAAGGCAATGCGAATATGGAAGTTGCACAAGCGAGGGGAGGATTCAAAACTTTATCAAGTCGTTTGAACAATTTTGACACTGAAATCCAAAATGTAGCCAGCGGGTCACCGAAAGGAGTATATGCTAATCTATCAGCGCTACAATCGGCTAAGCCGAACGGAGATTCCGGCATCTATGTCACAGCAGACACCGGTCATTGGTATTATTATAGCGACGGGTGGAAAGACGGAGGAGTTTATCAAGCAAATGTGGAGTTGACGTCTATAAAAATGCAAAACGTAGTTGATAACACTATTGACTATGGGAAATTACAAGGCTGGAATGGCTTAACTTTTAATCTAAACCAAGATGCAACAATTACAACATCAAGTGCTAATACTCTAAACTCTGGTTTGATTTTTAGTGTGCCTGATAACGTAAAATATTTAAAC
>ERZ1034976.1204-NODE-1204-length-20843-cov-45.974937_pt1 | contig 20843 bp, 16 predicted proteins | sample MGYA00520623_ERZ1034976 | MGnify/ENA primary metagenome ERZ1034976 (study PRJEB33766, sample SAMN09781774) | gut metagenome | biome: gut microbiome | host: Homo sapiens | place: Madagascar | study: EMG produced TPA metagenomics assembly of the PRJNA485056 data... | reverse complement strand
AGTACCTGTCAAAACTTTTGGAGGGCAGCGCAATTTAATGCGTCTGCCCTGTTTATATTTATGCTTCCCTGTTCAGAATCCTATCCAACTCGCCAAAAATATCTTCTTCTGTTTCGTAAGGCAGGATGGTGAAATAAGCATTGCCGTTTAGCATAGCCGAGAGATTCGACTTGTTTTTATCATAGAAAATGTATACCGGAATGCCGCGAGCTTCGGCATATGCCAATTCGTAGCCTACACCAAGCGAAGGACAAGTGCACTCTGCAATAACCATATCGCTCTCTCTGAGCCATGCAGTATCTTGCTCATAGATTTCGGTGTCGTAGGCCTTGGTCTTTGACTCTAAGCTCAAGTCAGGCTTGCCAATATGCTCCGTCAGCACAATATCGGTCTTTTGGATATAGCTTATCATTCTCTGATACAATGCTGCATCCACTCTACCGCCTCGGATTGAGCCTGCGAAATATATTTTCTTCTTCATGTTTGTTATAGCCTTCCGTTGCAATAATTCATTTCTGATAGCTCGCACCATCCAGCATCCCTTACCTCCTTTAAGAATAGTCGGGCACACATTTCAGCATCATCGCCAGCACGATGGTGTTTGCCTTCTGGTATTTCAAACTGCGCACAAAGATAGTCGAGCGAGTTGCAACTAAAGTCATAGTTGTGGCGTGCAGCACGCAGTGAGCAATAATAGTCTATCTCCGGTTTCTCCAAGCCATAAAGCTCCAGCGACTTTCTGATACACGAAATATCGAATGCTGCATTATGAGCCACCAATACTGGTGTCTCGTCGAGATATTCCATAATCTCTTCCCATACCTGAGGAAACTCAGGCGCATCCCAAGTATCCTCTGGGCGTATGCCGTGAATCTGTATATTATAATATGAGTAGGCATTATCTTCAGGTCTCACCAACCACGATTTTGTTTCCACCACCTTCCCGTCTTTAACTACGCAGATGCCAGCCTCGCAAACCGATGCTCGCTTACCAGTAGCCGTCTCAAAATCTATTGCTATAAAATTTAGTCCTTGCATGTGATTATAGAAACTATTGTTTATTTATTACTTGTATTTAAATTAAAATTTACTTTATAATCTGTTTTATTCGATCTTCAATCTTTTGCCATGGTTGGTTCAGATTTATGGTCCTAACGTGAATATTATGGTTGGAATTATTATAATTATATGAGAAATCAAAATCATCTGTAACTGTTGGATAAACTAATGTTCCACTAGCATTTAATGTTTCCGGCAAAGTAGGATTCTCTTGATTAATTACATAAGAAAGAATTTGTGATAAATGCTCTCTACGTATCTTTTTATTTCCTCCATATTTTGATACCAATGCTTCTTTATAATATTTAGCATCAAGAATATGTTTCTTGTTTGTTGCTGGATTATAGAGTGTTACGTCGGTTTCCATATTTGGTAATACATTTTTAGCCTCTTCGAACATCATACCATAAGGTGTTAGTTTGAAATCTATGTAATCACGATGCACGTGAGGGTACTCTTCTTTACATTGTTGTTTGCAAAAATTAAAAAGAAATCTTTCGAAGAGAGTATTCATACGGAAGTCATCTTCTGTAAAATTTACAAATTCATACTTACCATCTTTATTTTTAGAAGGTAAAGCTGATTGCCAAATAAGTTTGCATATATTCAAAATTAAGGCATAGAATCGATTGTTACGATTTAGTCTGATACGCTCAAAGGTACCTTTTGTTATATTTACTTCTTGTAAACGTGGATATTTTCTAATAGTTTTTCTAACTCTTTCTCTTACCTTGTAATCAAGGTTATTTAGTTTAGTTATTCGTTTTAATGTAGAGTAAATAATTTGATTTATAAGCACATTATTAGTTAGCTCATCTATGTTACAAATAGTTTTGCCTTGTTTGTATTTGTTATTTCTAATAGTTTCTGTAAGATTTATTTTTCCCTTTATACCATAAATCTCTTGTTCTCTAAAACGGTATTCGCGTATAAGTCCTTTACGTAACAATTGATCACAAGCATTTACTAAGACTGTTGTTAATAGATTCTCAAGTGAATGACAATGTTCGCCATCCACTTTCACTTTGTTAAGTTGGTCATTGACATCCCAAGCATATAGTATAGATTTTCTATTGGTATTTGATGTATCATCTTAGTATGTTACATATTTGTTCACACTTTTCTGTGTCATCAAAGCATATCTCTCGAATGTATGGGAATAGTTCGTATTCGCAAATATCATCCCACCATTTTGCAAAGTCTTCGCATCCTTCTGTATTGCAGAAATAGCTATGCCCAATTTCTAAACCATTGTCAATACTTGCAATTATATTGTTAGCTGTTTTTATTTTACTTATAATCAGCTCTGCATGATCTTTGCTGATACCTTTTGAAACAATAAAGTTTCTGAAAGTATCGTTGAATTCTGGTTCTATGGTACAGAATCTAAATCTTCGTCTAAGTGCGTAATCCACTATGGCAAGCGAGCGGTCTGCTGTATTCATACAGCCTATTAAATAAACATTTTCAGGAACGAAAAACCTATCATCATCTTCTGTACTATATGTTAGTTTTATAGCAAATTCTTCCTTACGTTTATCAGCTTCTATGAGCATCATAAGCTCTCCAAGAATCTTACTGATATTACCTCTATTTATTTCATCAATAATAAAGATGAAAGATTGATTTGGTGAGCGTCTTGCCTTTTCACAGAAGTCAAAGAATATGCCATTACGACGCTCGAATCCTCCATTTTTAGTAGGACGAATGCCTTGAACAAAATCCTCGTAACCATACGACTGATGGAATTGTACCATTTCAATATTCTCATTTTTTACAAAGCCCATTAACTGATAGGCAATTTTTCGTGCAAGGAAGGTCTTGCCTACACCAGGAGCACCTTCAAGAATAATATTCTTCTTAGTTTTTAGCTGGTAGGCTATCTTTTTAAACTCCTTTTCGCTTATGAAAGGTTTGTCAAGGTCAGAATTATAATTATATTCTTCGTTTTTAACTTCATTGAAGTCTTCATCCTTGAAGATCTCTTTTTGGGCAAATGAATCTTCTGGGTTCATCCACCAACTGAAATAATCTATGTATTTCTTTAAACAAGAAGCTGGTCGATGGTGACCCATAGCTTCGCTTTTTTTCATAAAATCTTTATCTGAACGAAGAATAGTCCGTACCTTAATGGCAGTTTCTTTATCAGGAATCTGATACAAACTATTGTATTCTTCTGTCAGAGTAGATATATATTTACTTAAAATAGTATCAATATCTTTTAAAAGAGTTTTTGGTGCAGAATAATTTTCTATAAAGAATCCAAAGCCTATTTCACGAGCTTGATCCATTGTTAAGTTATCAATAACACGGTAGTTCTTGAAATGACAATATTTATCACGATACATTTTTATAGTTTCGCAGTTTGATATATATGTTTGTTTTTGGTCTGCTTTAATTAATCGCAATCTTAGTGCGTGGAAAATATCTCGTCCCCAAGAATTGAGAATAGGGAAAACTGTAGGAAAAAGGCAATGCAATACCTGTGAAATTACACCCGCCTGTAATCCTAATAGTGGTTTGTTTTTTAATGTTGAGTTAACTAAAGTATATAGATTCTCTTCAGGTGTGTTTAACAACGATACAAGCATCTTAATGAAATCTTGTGCAGTTGAGTAATCGTCACTAACGGCTGCTACAGAACGAAAGCCTGTACCGAACATTCCCCAACATTCCTTTTTTGAACCTTCTTGTGTGTGTAGATATTCATTATTAATGGATTTCTTATTAACATTATCCATCAGTGAGGCAATCTTTTCTTTTGCTTCCTCTTTAAGATGCGAAGCATAGACGAGCTGTTTTTTCTTTTCTGTGGAAACTGTCCATGTACCAATTGGTATCATAACAACTAAATCTAAATCGTTTAGGTCAAGATAAGTGATGTCAATATTCGCGTAGGCTTTAATACATTCGCGCATTACTTCATAGCATCCATCATATGTGTCTGCTACTATATCTTCTAGAATTTCGAGTTTGTTCATATCTATTATTTTTATTTAAAGATCTAAAAACACAATTATTTAAGATCTAATTTATTTTTTATGTTCCGTTAGCTTTCCTATTAGAGGGAAGATTTTACAAAGATAGTGCTTTCCTATGAAAGGGGGAAAATAATGGGCTGAAAATATAGTCTCGATGGCAAATGAAGCAGGCTTCGTTGGCACTTGAAGCTTACTTCGTTGGCACTTGAAGCAGGCTTCATTTTTTAGCTATTTTTTAGCCAATTTTTTAGATTAAGGTTTTAACCTGTTATTCTCACTATTTCAGCCTTATCATTCTCGATATTATTAGACGCTTGTATTGTCGCTTAAATTCGTCTGGCAAGAATGAGGCGTCGATTAATTCTATCCATTTGATGAGAGCTTTGCGGAACTTTTTGGCTATGTTGTCGAGCACTTTCTCGTTTACTCCCGATGCTATTATTGAGTGCTCAAAGTCGCTACGCTTTAGTTTTGCTTTCTTGCCATTTAGCGTTAGCGCCAGTTCTTCTTTGTCTTCAGGCATGGCAATGGCTGTTGAGAGCAAGTCGTAGGCGGGGGTGAGACTATAGCCAAGCGGAGTTTTATAGAGCGAGAAGTTTTTGAGGTGCATATCGGAGTTGCCCGTTATCCATGAGAATACCACCACTTCCCAAAAGTTCACAAGGTCGAGTTGTGGTGTGGCAGAATATGTTTTTATTTGCCTTGCTATTTGCTCATACGACCCCTTGTATTTATATTCTGTTAGGCGTTCCGACAGTTGGCACATGTCTTCCATGGCTATCTTAGAGCCATCGCGGTCGCGGTCGATGCGGCGAGTGATATAGCATAGTTCGCCATCGGCAAACCGAATAAGCGAATGTGGCACAACGGCTATCTTTGCAGCCTCTGCCATGTGCATGGTCACGTCTTCTAGTTCAGGCAGAGCACGATAGGCATCAGTCTGTGGCTTAAGGATATAGCGTCCCCATAGTCCTACGATGGTAAATCTGTCTGGCTCGTTGCGACCACCAGGGTTTACATCGAGCGACAGCTTAGCCTGAACACCTGTAAGCGTGGTTTGCGCCCTCACCACCTGTTTGGCGAGGTCGGCAATTTGGCTACGGCGATAGGGGAGGATTGGAGCCTCTTTTATGCCAAATAGTTTGTGGGCGCAGGCAGGATGAAAATCCGTCTGCCCCTCTTTCAAAGGCTTATAGCAATATAGACATTTGTTCATGATGGTAAGGATTTTTAATTTTCGTCGGTTGGCACCACACTCACCGCTCCTATGCAGTCTTTGCAGCATGCAAGCAATAGCGACATGCGGTCGCGTTGGTTAATCTTCCAACTGCGCTCAGCTATATTTAGCAACCACCCTTCTGGAATTAGTCCGTCGAAAAAAGGAAAGAGCACTTTGTCTTCGTAAGGCTCCTCGCGCAGAGGCATGGTTAGGCTAATAGGCTCGGCATCAGTCTGTTGTAGATACTCAGTGTCGTAGACGAAGGAGAATCCATTCTCATTTTCTGTCAGTATTCCGGCATAGCGGTCGTACATGAAAATCTTGGCACTCTTCATACTTTTCTTTATTTAGGCTTTAGTTCTACTTACTCTTTGTTCACAGGCACCGCTCCTACCTCATGCCCAAACAAAGCCAATACTTGGTTTACTTTGTCGAGGCGTAGTGTGGGTTTGCCCTGTTCCAGTTCGCGCACAAACCTTAATCCCACTCCCGATTTCTCAGCAAGGTCAATCTGAGTGAGGTTAAACATTTTGCGCCTTTCTTTTATGAATGCAGCTATTGATGTTTCCATATCAAGTTGTTATAAACAATTATACCCTTTCGGGTGCAAATATAATACTTTTATTTTATATTGCACCCGAAAGGGTATAAAAAATATAGTTCTCTTTATAAAAATCGTTCTTTATTAAGGAAAATAAGATACACAGGCTGCGAAAATTAGTTGCCTGCCACCAACACCTGCAATATGCGCTCTGCGCTACGTCCGTCCCAACGGTCAGGAATCTGTGCCTTCTTCCACTTGTTGTTTCTAATGGCATCGATAGCGGCAGTAATCTTCTCTGGGTCTTCGCCTACAAGCTCGTTTGTACCAACCTTCACGGTTTCTATGTGCTCGGTATAGTCGTTGAGAGTGAGACAAGGCACACCATTGAATGTAGCCTCCTCAGCCACATTGCCCGAGTCGGTGATTACGCCAGCAGCATGAGCTGCGAGCCATCCAAACTCAAGGTAGCCCACAGGTTTTACGATATGGAACACGCCCTTTAGTTCTGGTTCCAAAGCCTCTTCCACAGCCTTGCGAGCCAATCCTCTGAGTGGTGCCACCACAGGCATTCCTGTTGCTGCCTTAGCCACGGCATTAACCATAGCGCGCAGACCTTCGGTATCAGCGATAAGCGCTTTGCGATTTAGGGTGAAGAGCATGTAGCCACCCTCTTGGAGTCGCAGACCCTCGAGCGGACTTGGATCTTGCCATTTGCCGTGCATAAAGCGTAGGTTGTCGATGAGAGTGTTGCCCACCATATAAACCTTAGAAAGCTCAGCACCTTCGCGGTTGGCAATAGAGTTGTTGCTCATGCCTGCTGTGAACAGAATGTCTGAAAGTCCGTCGATAACCAGGCGGTTAATCTCTTTTGGCATAGAAATGTCAAACGAGCGTGTGCCAGCAGCGATATGAGCCAACTTTATGCCCTGCTTCTTTGTTACTATGGCAGCAGCCATGGTAGATGCAAGGTCGTCTACCACCACCACAATATCCGTTTTGCGATGGCTGAGATAATGTTCGAATAGCGACATCACACGACCAGTAAGCTCGTTCAGGTTTTCGCAGTCAACGCCCAAGCAAACATCCGGCTTGCGCAACTCCAAATCGCTGAAGAGCGAAGCTTCGAGTGTAGGGTCGGTTTCAGTTCCTGTATATACTAATGAGCAATGAATGTCGTGCCCTTCTTTTTGGCTTTTGTCTATAGCCCTAATGAGTGGAGCCACCTTGATAAAGTTAGGTCTGGCTCCGCAAACTATGCATATTTCCATGATGTTATGTTTTTGTTTTTTACAAAGATACTGCAAGCGAATGGAATGACAAAGAAAAATACGCAGTTTTTTCTTTGTACATTCCTGAGCGTAGCGTATCTTATTAAAAGATACTGCAAGTTTTTTGTATTCTGCGCATTTTTTTTGTATTTTTGCACGGTAAACTACAATTTTGAACTTAATACACATAAAATAGACATGGGATTTTTGAAATCATTGCTCGGTGTTACCGACGATAATGCCGCTGACGAGAAGAAGCAGTCGGCAGACAAAGACTTTGAGATATTAAAGAATGATGGCATTCGTGCGTTGCGCCAATGCCAATGCAATGCAGACTATGCTGTGAAATGTTTCGAGCATGCTTTGGCTATCAAAGATGATGCCGAAGTGCGCGAGCAGTTGGCTGTTGCTTTATATCAGCTTGGCGAATATGCGCAGTCGGCAGAGCAATATGGCAAGCTCGTAGAGCTGGAGCCTGACAATGCAGCGCTTATAATGCGCAAGGCAGAAATGGCATATTTGGCAGACGAATATGATGTTGTTACAGCAGATTGCGCCCGCATCCTGGAGTTGCAGCCCGACAATAGTCGTGCCTGCTTGCTCTATGCTCGTGGCTACATAGGCAATGGCAATGATATTCCAGCCATCGCTATGCTCACCAAGGCTATTGCTTTGGATGCTGACAACTTGGATGCCTACTTGCTCCGCGGTCAGCAATTGCTTAAGCTTGGCGACAGCAATGGTGCTAAGGAAGATGCTGAGAAGTTGGTAACCGAGGCTCCAGATAGCGAAGAGGCTCAGTTGCTCTTGGCTCGTGTCAACGAAGCGTTGGGCAACCACGAGGAGGCTATTAATATATATAATAAGGTGGTAGACCTAAATCCTTTCAGCGTTGAGGCTTTCAGAGAGCGTGGAGCTGTGAAGTTGGCTATGGGTGACAAAGAAGGAGCCGAAGCCGATATGCGCCAGGTTCTTGAAATAGCTCCAGATACCCTTGATGGCACCACAGGCGATTTCACAGCCGAAGGTCGTGAGGGAATACAATGCAAGGTGGAGCAAGCTTATAAGAATATTAATCCGCTGGGATTGTAAGTGAAGAGTGAAGAGTGAAGAATTTAATGGCTTTAAGGGTAAAAACTACAATTTGCAACTACAATGAGCAAAAAAACAACAAAATGTTTGCATCATTGAAATAAAAGTCATATATTTGCAGCGTAAACAATAAAAATCAATTAGCGCTAACAATAAAAAACAACAAGCGCTAAACAAAACAACGATTGATATGAAGAATCTATATGCATCTTTTTACTACTTTTACTTTGCAAGCATTTGTAAAGCGGGAAGTTGCGTGTAGATTTCAACTTAGGATTTAAAAAGAAACAATAACATACGAAACGGTCCCGCCCTATAACATAGAGCAGGACCGTTTTTCAGTTTAATCTTTAACCCTAAAAACAACACCTCCTAAAACAAACACCTCCTAAAAACAAACACCCCCGAAACACCCCCGAAAAGAAAGCTGAATACAAAAACCAAAAATATAGACATGAAACGAATAGCAATACAGGGAGTCATCGGGTCGTTCCACGACATCGCCGCACACCAATATTTCGAAGGTGAACAAATACAGCTAATCTGCTGTTCTTCGTTTGAAGAGGTGTTTGAGAATATCAAGCGCGACCCTACCGTGATAGGTATGCTTGCAATAGAAAACACCATCGCTGGTTCGCTCCTCCACAACTATGAGCTATTGCGCGACAGCGGCACTACCGTTGTGGGCGAGCATAAATTGCACATACAGCATGCCATAAGCTGTTTGCCCGACGACGATATCACAACCATTACCGAGGTTCACTCGCATCCTGTGGCTCTGATGCAATGTCGCAACTACATCTCCAACCATCCCGACCTCAAGGCTGTGGAAGCTGAAGATACAGCTGGAGCTGCTGAGTTTATTCAGCGCCACCAATGCCACGGATGGGCAGCCATCTGCCACGCTGAGGCTGCACGCCATTATGGCTTAAAGGTGTTGGAAGACCATATCGAGGACAATAAGCACAATTTCACCCGCTTCCTCGTAGTCTGCAATCCTAACAAGGCCGACCTGCTTCGCCCTGTGTCGAAAGCCAACAAGGCAAGCCTTGTGTTCTCGTTGCCTCACGATGAAGGTTCGCTTTCGAAGGTGCTCACAATATTGAGCTTCTACGATATCAACCTCACCAAGATACAGTCGTTGCCTGTTATCGGACATGAGTGGGAATACCTATTCTATGTAGACGTTACTTACAGCGACATCGTGCGCTACCGCCAGTCGATAGACGCCATAATACCATTGACCAAGGAACTCAAAATCTTAGGAGAATATGAAGAGCGTTAAACCAGCCGACCGACTATCGGCAGTACAAGAATATTATTTCAGTCGCAAACTTAAAGAAGTGGCAATGCTAAATGCGCAGGGACAGGATATCATCAGCCTTGCTATCGGTAGTCCCGACATGCCACCATCAAAGCAGACCGTAGACAAACTTTGCGAAACTGCAGCTCAGCCTACAGCCCACGGCTATCAGCCTACAGTAGGTATTCCTGAATTGCGACAGGCTATGGCAAATTTCTATAAGCGTTGGTATGATGTAGACCTCGACCCTAAGACTGAGATTCAGCCTCTTATCGGTAGCAAGGAGGGTATTCTGCATACCACTCTCGCTTTCTGCAATCCTGGCGACGAGGTGCTGGTGCCAAATCCCGGTTATCCTACTTACACCTCTTTGAGCAAGATTCTCGGGGCCAAGATCGTAAACTACAATCTGCGCGAGGATAATGGATGGCAACCCGACTTCGAAGAGCTTGAGAAGATGAATCTCGACCGCGTGAAGTTGATGTGGACAAACTATCCTAACATGCCTACAGGTGGCAATGCTCGTATGGAGACCTACGAAAAGTTGGTCGACTTTGCTCGTCGTCATGGCATCGTGGTTGTCAACGACAATCCATACTCATTCATCCTCAACGAGGGCAAGAAGATGAGCATCCTGCAGGTGCCTGGCGCCAAGGAGTGCTGCATAGAATTCAACTCTATGTCTAAGAGCCACAACATGCCAGGATGGCGTGTCGGCATGTGTGCTTCTAACCAAGAGTTTATATCATGGATATTGAAGATTAAGAGCAATATCGATAGCGGAACATTCCGTGGCATACAGCTTGCTGCAGCCGAAGCTCTCAACACCAACGACGATGCTTGGCACAAGGAATACAACGTAGAGAACTATCGTCGCCGTCGCAAGATAGCCGAAGAGATAATGACAGTCTTAGGCTGCACCTTCGACCCTTCGCAGGTAGGCATGTTCCTTTGGGGAAAGATTCCTGAGAAGTATGCCAACGTAGAAGACCTCACCGAGCGCATCCTTCATGAGGCTCGCGTATTCGTAACTCCAGGCTTTATCTTTGGCTCCAACGGTCAACGCTATCTCCGCATAAGTCTTTGTGCTAAGGACGAGAAAATGGCTGAGGCTTTGCAGAGAATAAAAGCTCTAAAGTGGGAGTAAGAGTGAAGAACGAAGAGTGAAGAATTAAGAAACAAAACAATAACAACTATAAACACAGCAAGATTATGGAACTTGAACTTGAACCATTAAACTTACCTTGTGATAACGAACGCCCATTCGTGATTGCCGGTCCATGCTCGGCAGAAACCGAAGAGCAAGTGATGACAACAGCAAAACAGCTGGCAGACAAAGGTTGCCACATGTTCCGTGCCGGAGTGTGGAAACCTCGTACCAAGCCAGGAGGCTTCGAAGGTAATGGCGAGGCTGCTCTCCCATGGCTCAAGGCCGTGAAGGAAGAAACAGGCATGCTAATCGCTACCGAGGTGGCTACACCTGAGCATGTAGAGCTTTGCTTGAAATATGGTGTCGACATTTTGTGGGTGGGTGCACGTACCACTGCTAATCCTTTTGCTATGCAGGCTTTGGCTGATAGCATGAAGGGCATCGACAACCCTGTGTTTGTGAAAAACCCTGTCAATCCCGACCTTGAACTCTGGATAGGCGGTATGGAGCGCATTAATCAGGCAGGTGTCAAGCATATGGCAGCTATTCATCGTGGATTCTCAAGTTATGATAAGAAGATTTATCGCAACCTTCCAATGTGGCAGATTCCTATCGAGTTGCGTCGCCGTATTCCTAACCTCCCTATCATCTGCGACCCAAGCCACATCGGTGGTCGTCGCGAGCTCATCGCACCATTATGTCAGCAGGCTATGGACCTTGGCTTCGATGGTCTTATCGTTGAGAGCCATTGCGACCCAGATAGCGCATGGAGCGATGCTAAGCAGCAGGTTACACCTGATGTTCTCGACTACATTCTCAGCCTCCTTCAGGTGCGTAGCGAAGCTGTAACAACCGAAGGTATCTCGCAGTTGCGTCATCAGATAGACGATCTCGACAACCAGCTCATGGAACTCCTCTCTAAGCGTATGCGAGTATGTCGCGAAATCGGACAATACAAGAAGGAGCACAACATGACCGTGCTTCAGTCTGCTCGCTACAACGAAATCCTTGAGAAGCGTGGTGCACAAGGCACACTTTGCGGTATGGATGCCGACTTTGTGGCTCATGTCTACGAGCTTATCCATGGCGAGAGCGTGCGTCAGCAGATAGAGATTGTAAACAAGAACTAAGTCTTTTTTTCAGCATAAGGCTATGAAAATATTGATAATGGGAGCGGGCAAAATGGGCAGCTTCTTCATCGACCTGCTATCGTTCGACCACGAGGTGGCGGTTTATGAAAAAGACCCTAAGCGCCTACGCTTCACTTACAATTGTCAACGCTTCACCAAGGTCGACGAAATCAAGGAGTTCAAACCAGAGCTCGTCATCAATGCCGTGACGGTGAAATACACTATCCCTGCATTCAAAGAGGTGTTGCCATATCTTCCCGACGACTGCATCATCAGCGACATCAGTTCTGTAAAGACAAATCTCAAAGAGTTTTATGAGCAGACGGGCCATCCATACGTGTCTACACACCCTATGTTTGGACCAACCTTTGCCAACCTCAATCAGTTGAGCCAGGAAAATGCCATCATCATCTCTGAGGGCGACTATATGGGTCGCATATTCTTCAAGGATTTGTATCAGAAGCTTGGACTCAACATCTATGAGTACACTTTCGAGGAACACGACAAAACGGTGGCTTACTCTCTGAGTATTCCGTTTGTCTCAACCTTCGTCTTTGCAGCCGTGATGAAACATCAGGACGCTCCTGGTACCACCTTCAAGCGCCACATGCAGATTGCCAAGGGTGTGTTGTCGGAAGACGACTACTTATTGCAAGAGATTCTCTTCAACCCCTACACCCATGACCAAGTGTCGCAGATACGCACCGAGCTTAAGGAACTCCTCGACATCATCGACAACAAGGATGCTGTACGCATGAAAGCATACCTGACAAAGATACGCAATCATGTCAAAGAATAATCCATTAGGAGCTAACTTTCGTTGGCTTCGATAAAATAATGTGGAAATAGCTCTCGATATACGTATTTATATCGAGAGCTATAATGCGTTATATCAAATCATTACCAACCTCTTTTTCTACTAACATTACCAACAAAACCATTACCAACTAAACATTAATATCATCTATGCTACGCAAAGTATTACCATTTCTGCTGTTTCTGATTTCTATGGCAGCATCAGCACAACAATATGTGCGTAAGACAAATCTGCCAACGGTGTACATCAATACCTTCAACAATGCTGCTATTACGAGCAAAGAAGTATATATCTACGCCACCATGCACTATGTAGACGAAAACGACTCTATAGCCGTCTACGACTCGTTGCAAATTCGTGGACGAGGCAACTCTACATGGGGATTGGCTAAGAAACCATACAAAGTGAAATTTAAGACTAAGCAAAAATTCTTAGGCAAGGGACGTGCTAAGGCTAAGAGTTGGACTCTAATAGCAAATGCAGGCGACAAAACATTGATGCGTAATGCCATAACATCGTTCATGGGCGAGTTTGCAGGGTTGAAGTTTAATCCTGCGGCCAAGTTTGTCGACCTTGTGCTCAACGGCACTTATATGGGCAACTATCAGATTAGCGACCAAGTGGATGTTCGTCCACACCGTGTCAATATTAAGGAGCAAGACTTGCCGTTAACCGACACTTCTGACATCACAGGTGGATATTTCCTCGAGGTAGATGGCTTTAAGGATGGCAACTGCTTCACCACCACTACCTACAATGTGCCTATCCGCATCCATTATCCAGATGAAGAAGATATTGTTTATTCGCAAAACCAATATATCAGAAACTATGTAGCACAGTTTGAGAAAGCATTGTCGTCAGCCGACTATGCCGACCCCGTCAAAGGCTACCGTCATTGGGTAGACAGCGTGTCGTTGGCAGATTGGTATATATGCACCGAGCTTACTGCAAATATAGATGGCTTCTATAGCACATATTTCTATAAGGAACAAGCCGACTCGCTGATTTATTGGGGACCATTGTGGGACTATGACATAGCCTACAACAACGACTCGCGAAAGCCTGGTACCGCAACCCGCCTCATGACCGATTATGGCTATGGACAAACTAAGGAATGGGTGAACCGCATGTGGAACGACCCATGGTTTGCAAAACTCATCAATAAGCGATACAACGAACTTCTTGATGCTGGCATCGTGGACTATCTGTATACAAAGATTGATAGCATTAGTGAGCTTATTTCGCATTCGCAAGAACTTAACTATCAGAAGTGGGGCATTAGCAGACGCATGTATCATGAAATTGTGTTGTATTCTTCTTACGACCAGTATGTGTCTGATATCAAGTCGTTTATCTCAGAACATTCAGAATGGCTAAAATCGGCATTCGCAAATAAGAAGCCTGCTGAGCCAACACCACCTTTCGAGGCTCTCGACTATTACTATCGCATCACTAATGCAAAAACAACTAAGGCTTTGGATGTGTCAGGCGAGAGCATTGTGCAATATTCAAATACAGCATCTCGTGAGTCGCAAGATTGGTACATTAAACCTGTCGGCGACTATTTCCAGCTGATAAATCGCAGTAGCGATAAGGCTCTTAACGACCCAACCATAGGCAACGTCGGACCAACAACAAATGTCGGCACTCAGCTCAATCTGGTAATAGCCAACGAAGATGATTCGCGCCAGTTGTGGTCGCTCGTGCCTCAAGGCACATCGGGATATTATAATCTGCTCAACAAATATTCACAGCATGTTGCCAATTTGCAGGGTGGTGGCGCCAACGACAATACGCCTGTGCTGAGCTATACTAACGACAATCGCAATGGCTCAAGTCAGAATCGTCTTTGGTATATTATTCCAGGCGATGATTTGCCTGGCAATATCACAGGCATCCGTGATATCGAACCTGCAGAATATGCTCTTGCTTACAATCAGCAGTCGCAACGTCTGCATTTCGGAAGTGAAACACCTGAGCAGCTCACTTTCAGCGTCAGCGTATTTAGTCTCAAAGGTGTTAAGGTTGCCGACTTTATAGCTGCTGATGGTTACGACCTGTCGACACAGCCTTCAGGTATATACGTTGTGACCTGGACGACTGGTGGAAAGACCAGAAGCGTCAAGTTCAGAAAGTAGTTTAATACACAGAGCGTATAAAAGACTTAACTAAATACTGAAACAGAAATGAACTTAAAAACTAAAAATTTGTTGCTTACAGCAGTAGCATTGCCAATGTCGCTTATTGCCAATGCTACTGCCGACTGGCAAAGCAAATGGTGTGTGGAGTCTGAATCTCCTAACTACAAGGTTACACAACTTGGTGGCGACACTCTTGAAATTCTTTCGCCAAAGGGATTAACACTATGGCATCGCCAAAAACTTAAAGGCGATATGACTGTAGAATATGATGCCTGTGTGGTCGACGAGGGTAAGCCTGGCGACCGCCTTAGCGACATGAACCTCTTTTGGATGGCTTCCGACCCTAAAGCTAAAGACATTTTCCAGCGAATGGCGCAGCGTAATGGCGTATTTGCCAACTGTAGCCAACTTCAGCTCTACTATCTCGGCTATGGTGGCAACTACAATTCTACCACCCGTTTCCGTCGCTATCATGGCGAACCTAAGCCTGCTATTGTCAAAGAGTATACAGATGCCGACCATCTGCTAAAACCTAATCATTGGTATCATCTGCGTGTGCAGAGCCTAAAGGGGTTGGTAAACATCTATGTAGATGGCAAACTCATTGTTTCTTATCGTGATGCTAACCCTCTTACCTCAGGATGGTTTGGTTTTCGCACCACATTGTCGCGCACACGCATTGCCAACTTCACTTCGCGCAAGTCTTCATCCACAGACGTGCCACTTCATTGGGTAGGCTCTGTGCCTGAGGGTATGCAGATGCCCGTTAGCTTCGGCATTCCTTTTGCCAAGGGCGAACTACGCAAGCCTTCCGACTACAAGCCTCGTGGCATGGCTGCCGACACTTGGACCACAGCAATGTGGCCTGATGGAAGTGTGAAATGGCTTGGCGTGGCAGGCGTTACTGGTAGCATGGCTACTATGCAGCGTCCTGTTGTTGATGCTAACACCATCACCATCGACAACGGCAAACTAAAACTCTACGTCGCTCGTCATGGTCGCAATCTCATCGACTCTCTCATTATGGATGGCAAGAAGATTTGCGATGGCGCACATCTCGTGGCTACCACCACCAATGCCACTTATGCCTCGGTTGTTGATAGCGCCGTGGTAGAGCGGGCAGGTTCTTCGCGTGCGTTAATAAAAATGTGTGGAACCATGAGCGATGGCTTTCGTCGTTGGTTGCCTTTCACACTCCGCCTCTATGCTTATGCTGCCAACGAGCAGTTGCGCATGGTTCATTCCTTCATCTATGATGGCGACCAAGACAAAGACTTTATAAGCTCTCTTGGCCTAACATTCGATGTGCCTTTGCGCAAAGAGGCATACAATCGTCATGTTATGTTTGCTATGGATGGCGGTAAAATGTGGCACGAGCCTGTACAACCTCTAGATGGTCGTTCGCCTCTCGACCGCAACTATAATTGGCAAGAGCGCCAGCAGGCAGGTTTTGAGATTCCTGCCGCCAACACCTTCGATGAGCGTCAGCAGACATTCCTCTCTGAGTGGGCATCATGGGATGGTTTCCGCCTTTCTCAGCTCAACGATGGTTCTTTCACCATTCGCAAGAAAGCACAAGCTGACCGCCCTTGGATAGGCACATTCACAGGCCATCGCAGCAATGGTTTAGCCTTCGTTGGCGATACAGAAGGTGGCTTAGCTCTGTCGCTGAAAGATTTTTGGCAGCAGTATCCATCTACTTTGCAGATTTCTGATGCTCGTGCTGATAAGGCGCAGCTCACAGTCTATCTTTGGAGCCCAGAGAGTGAGCCTATGGATCTTCGCCACTACGACACCGTGGCTCATGGTCTCATCTCGAGCTACGAGGATGTACAGCAGGGTATGAGTACCCCTTATGGTATTGCTCGCACCAGCGAAGTCACCTTTGTTCCTTTCGCCTCGTTGCCTTCCGAGCAGTCGCTGTCTTCGTTGGCAGGAGTTCTTGCCCAGAGTCCTCGTCTGCTTCCTACTCCCGACTATCTCCATTCTAAGCAAGCCTTCGGACGCTGGAGTCTTACTGACCAATGGAAGAGCGTAGCCGACAATACCTCTGCTGCCAACGATACCATAACCAGTAGGGTGGAGCAGAAGTTGCAGAATTGGATTAACATCTATCGCAATGCCATCGACGACAACCATTGGTATGGCTTTTGGAACTATGGCGATGTGATGCATGCCTACGATGCTGAGCGCAAAGAGTGGCGATATGATGTTGGCGGATTTGCTTGGGACAATACCGAGCTTGCTACTCCAGATTGGCTCTGGTATTCGTTCTTGCGTACTGGCGACAGCAATATTTGGCGCATGGCTGAGGCTATGACACGCCACAATAGCGAAGTCGACACCTATCACATAGGCCCTATGGCTGGTCTTGGTTCTCGCCACAACGTTAGCCATTGGGGATGTGGAGCCAAGGAGGCACGAATTTCGCAGGCTGCCTTTAATCGCTTCTTCTATTATCTCACCACCGACGAGCGCATTGGCGACCTAATGACAGCTGTCAAGGATGCCGACCAGATGCTCTATACCATAGACCCTATGCGCCTTGCAGAACCAAAGAGCCAGTATCCTTGCAATGCTCCTGCACGCTTGCGTATTGGTCCTGACTGGCTCTCGTATGTTGGCAACTGGATGACAGAATGGGAGCGCACAGGCAACACCAAATATCGCAACAAGATAATGGCTGGTATGAAGAGCATCGGCAGTTTGCCTGACGGTCTCTTTACTGGCAACAAGGCTTTAGGTTTCGACCCCAAGACGGGCGTACTCTCTTACGATGGCACCCCTGGTCGTCGCAACACCAACCATCTGATGACTATTATGGGCGGTTTTGAAACCATGATAGAGCTTGAGCCTATGCTTTGGGATGCTTCGTTCGATAAGGCTTGGCTTGCCCATGCTCGCGACTATAAGCGCAACGCCATGGAAATAAGCAAAAACCATTTCCCTGTACGTCGTCTTGAGGCTTATGCTGCCAGCCGTTTGCATGATGCTTCTCTTACCCATACAGCTTGGCACGACCTCCTCTATGGTCGCGACGACTTCTCTACCAATAGCGCCGCCCTCTGGAGCCTTGATGCTATCTATATGCTCGAAGTATTAGATAAATAACAACAATTATCAATAAAACATTACTTACATTCAAATTATGAAGAAAAAACAATTAATTAACAGTCTGCTTCTCGCTTCTTTGGCTATGGGCATTCCTACAAATGCATTAGCAGCAAAGAAAGTTGACAAGCAGAAATTCACAGGCTATCTTTTTGCCTATTTCGAGGGCAGTGGTGACAAACAAGAGTATCTTCGCTTCGCTATTAGCGACGATGCCAAGAACTGGTATGCGCTCAACGACAATCAGCCAATCATTTCAAGCGATACTATCAGCACAAGCGGTGGTATCCGCGACCCACATATCCTTCGTGGCGAAGATGGTTGCTATTATATCGTAGCCACCGATATGAATACCCGAAAGTTCGGATGGAAGGATAATCCTGGCATAGTACTCATGAAGTCGAACGACTTGGTAAACTGGACGCATTCTAAGATAGTTTTAAAAGACGACTACAAAGAGCATTTTAGCGATGCTTACTGGGTATGGGCACCACAAACTATCTATGACAAGAAGGCTAAGAAATACATGATTTATTTCACCCTTCAGCGCACAGGTGATGGCAGAAAGAGCCTCGTCACTTATTATGCTTATGCCAACAAAGACTTTACTGGTTTTGAGAGCGAGCCAAAGGTGCTCTTCAATGCCAAATATGGCTGTATCGACAACGATATCATTGAGCGCAATGGTGTCTACCACATGTTCTATAAGGGCAACACCAAGGATGCTAATGGTAAAGAGATAAAGAATGGCATCCAGCAAGCCACATCTAAGAGCCTTCATGGCAAATGGAAGGAAGACTTCAAATATATCGATGCTTATGCCGACACCAAGACTGGTGTTGAGGGCTCAGGAGTATTCAAGCTCAATGATAAGGATGAGTATGTACTTATGTATGACCTCTATGGCTCTGGCAGATACGAATATCAAACATCTAAGGATTTAAACACCTTTACTTCTAAGCCACAGTCGTTCCGCAAAAACTTCTTCCCACGCCATGGCACCGTTTGTTCTGTTACAGCCGACGAGCTTGAGCGCTTGCAGCAGAAGTGGGGCTATGTATTGAAACATGATTTTGTAGCCACAGGCAATCCTCTCTTCACTCATATTCATACTGCCGACCCTGCCGTGCTTGTAGATAAAGATACTTTGTGGCTATTTGCTGGCCATGATGCTAATGGTAATCATCCAGGCTACGAGATGCACGATTGGCAACTCTTCTCAACCACCGATATGAAGCATTGGACACAATATCCTACACCATTAATGGTTTCCGACTTCAAGTGGGCTAAGAGCAAACAGGCTTATGCTGGACATGTAGTGGAGCGCAATGGCAAATATTATTGGTACGTCTCTACTAACTGGTGTGGCATCGGTGTAGCTGTGAGCGATAAAATTACCGGACCTTACAAGGATGCCTTAGGCAAACCATTGCTCACCAATAACGATTGCTTCGACTCTAAGCATAGTTGGGCTTGTATCGACCCTGCCATCTTTATCGATGACGATAATACACCTTATATTATATGGGGCAACAGAGAGTGCTACATAGCTAAGCTCAAAGACAATATGATTGAGATTGATGGCGACATCAAGCGTATCGACCTTGGTACAGAGTTCCCATTTACCGAGGCTCCTTGGGTGCATAAATATGGCAAGAAATATTATCTCAGCTATGCCTCAGGATGGCCAGAGAAGATAGCATACGCTATGGCTGACAACATCATGGGACCATGGACAGCCAAGGGTATCATCAGCGATATTGCCGGCAATAGCAACACCACTCATCCTGCTATCGTCAACTATAACGACCAATGGATATTCTTCTCTCATAATGGTGCACTCCACGATGGCGGAAGCTATAAGCGTAGTGTAATAGCAGAACCAATGTCATATAATTCCGATGGCACCATTCGTCCTATCATGCCTACTACCAAGGGAGTGAGCGCTGTAGGTAACCCTATATTGCCAGGCTTCCATGCCGACCCTGAGATTCTGTACTCTAACAAAACTGGCAAATACTACATCTATTCCACTACCGATGGTAAACCAGGGTGGGGAGGATATAAATACTACGTATACTCTTCTGCCGACCTAAAGACATGGAAGAACGAAGGTGTGGCCCTCGATGCCTCTACCGACCAAATCTCTTGGGCTAATGGCAATCTGTGGGCACCAGCAGCCGTAGAAGTGAAGCAGAAGAATGGTAGCTATAAATACTATCTGTATTTCAGTGCACGTCCTAACGACAATGGCAGAAAGCAGATGGGCGTAGCTGTTTCTGATTCTCCTACAGGTCCTTTCGTTGACCTTGGCAAACCGCTCTTGGCTAAGAATCATCCTGGTTGCCATGGTCAGCTCATCGATGTGGATGTATTCATCGACCCTGTGAGCAATAAGCCTTATCTATATTGGGGCAACAGCTTCATGGCTGGCGCAGAGCTCGACCCAAGCATGACAAAGATTAAAGACGAGACCGTAACTGTGATGACTCCTAAGGGTGGCAGTCTGAAGGACTATGCTTATCGTGAGGCACCATACGTGTTCTATCGCAATGGACTCTACTATTTCATGTGGTCAGTAGACGACACAGGCGCAGCAAACTATCATGTTGCCTATGGCACCTCTAAATCGCCACTCGGACCTATCGAGGTTGCCAAAGATCCTATCGTATTAATCCAAGACCCACAACACGAAATCTATGGCACCGCCCATAACTCTGTTATCCAGATTCCTGGCTCCGACGATTGGTATATCGTCTACCATCGCATCAACAAAGAATACATCCATTTCCAGCCAGGTTTTCACCGCGAGGTATGCATCGACAAAATGGAGTTCAATGCCGATGGAACCATCAAGCGTGTAGTGCCTACTCACGCAGGCGTAGAGTTGAAGAAATAAGAAAACGAGCCATACTTTTTAAAGTGGGCTAAGTATTTTATACTAAAAAAGCAGAATTCCGAACTCGGAATTCTGCTTTTTCCTGACTTCGTCATCGTGTCACCCAAAAATCTTCGTCAAAGAGTTTAG
>ERZ1034976.1203-NODE-1203-length-20862-cov-5.097659_pt1 | contig 20862 bp, 15 predicted proteins | sample MGYA00520623_ERZ1034976 | MGnify/ENA primary metagenome ERZ1034976 (study PRJEB33766, sample SAMN09781774) | gut metagenome | biome: gut microbiome | host: Homo sapiens | place: Madagascar | study: EMG produced TPA metagenomics assembly of the PRJNA485056 data... | reverse complement strand
CTTATTTGCATTGGCAGATGGGAATATGATAGAAAGTGTGCTGATGAAATATAAGCATGGCAATTCCGTATGTGTTTCTTCCCAGGTGGGCTGCCGTATGGGCTGCCGGTTCTGTGCATCCACACTGGACGGACTGGAAAGAAATCTGACGCCGGGGGAAATGTTAGACCAGATTTACGCCATTACCCGGTACACGGGGGAGAGGGTTTCCAATGTGGTGGTGATGGGAACCGGCGAACCTATGGACAATTATGACAACCTGCTTACCTTTATAAAGATGTTGACGGATGAGCACGGGCTTCACATCAGCCAGCGAAACGTCACGGTTTCCACCTGCGGACTGGTGCCCATGATGAAGAAGCTGGCGGAGGAGGAGCTGCAGATTACGCTGGCGCTTTCCCTGCATGCGGTGACGGATGAAAAAAGACAGGAATTAATGCCCATTGCCAACAAGTATTCCATTGCAGAGCTGATGGAGGCATGCGACTATTATTTTGCCAGAACGGGACGCCGGATTTCCTTTGAATACAGCCTTGTGGGCGGTGTCAACGATACAAAAGAGGATGCGGAGGGGCTGATTGGCCTTGCGGGGAAACGGAACTGCCACATCAACCTGATACCGGTCAATCCCATCAAGGAAAGAAATTACGTGCAGTCGGAAAAAGAAGCCATTATGGCATTTAAGGGCAGGCTGGAAAAAAGCCATATCAATGTAACCGTCCGCCGGGAAATGGGACGGGATATCGATGGCGCCTGCGGACAGCTTCGGAGAAAGAAAATGCAGGAAAAGAAAGAACTGCAGTGAGTTTAGACACAGGGGACAAGGGAATACTATACTTGTCCTTTTTTCTTTATTGTGTTATTATGTATTGTACTATCGTTTTTTATACGAATATGAGGGAACACAAGGAGGCAGCGGGTGTTAACGACATTTTCCGAAACGGATATTGGAAGAAAGCGAAAAGTAAATCAGGATTATGTATATGCGTCTGCACAGCCGGTGGGCGTTCTTCCCAATCTGTTCATTGTGGCGGACGGTATGGGAGGACACAATGCCGGAGACTATGCTTCTAAAAGTACAGTGGAGACGATTATAAAAGAGGTGGAGAACACCCACGAAAAGTATCCCAACCGCATTCTGGACGACGCCATCAAAAAGGCGAACCACCATATTATCGAACTGGCGGAAAACTGCGAGGAATTAAGCGGCATGGGTACCACGGTGGTAGCGGCCACCATAGACGGCAGCGAGCTTGTGGTTGCCAATGTGGGTGACAGCAGACTTTATGTACTGGACGGGGAGCTTAAGCAGATTACCATTGACCACTCTTTGGTGGAGGAAATGGTGCGCATGGGCGGACTTGACAGGGCAGAAGCCAGAAATCACCCGAAAAAAAATATCATTACCAGAGCCATAGGAGCACTGGATACGGTCAGGGTTGACTTCTTTGAAGTGGAGCTGAAAAAAGGGGATATGGTTCTGCTTTGTTCGGATGGACTCACCAATATGCTTGAGGATAAAGAAATCGAAGAGATCTTAAAAGACAAGGGCAGTATGAAGGATAAAGCAGACAGGCTGATAAGCGCAGCCAATGAAAACGGCGGAAAAGACAACATCGCCGTGGTATTGATTGAACCATTTGCAGAAACGTAAGGAGTTAGGCATGATAAAGATTGGTATGATGATAGGAGACCGCTACGAGATACTCGAAAAAATCGGTACCGGCGGCATGTCCGATGTTTATAAGGCAAAATGCCACAAACTAAACCGTTTTGTGGCTGTCAAAGTACTGAAGCAGGAATTTTCGGAAAATGCTAATTTTGTGTCCAAATTCCGCGTGGAAGCGCAGGCGGCAGCAGGCCTTATGCATCCCAATATTGTAAATGTTTACGATGTGGGAGAGGAGAATGGTATCTACTACATTGTTATGGAGCTGGTAGACGGCATTACCCTAAAAAAATATATTGAGAAAAAAGTTAATTTATCCTATAAAGAAGCCGTGAGCATTGCCATCCAGGTATGTATGGGTATTGAAGCGGCTCACAACAATCACATCATTCACCGGGATATCAAGCCCCAGAACATTATCATTTCCAAGGAAGGAAAGGTAAAGGTTACGGATTTCGGTATTGCCAAGGCGGCGACCAGCAACACCATTACTTCCAATGTAATGGGTTCCGTGCATTACACCTCTCCCGAGCAGGCAAGAGGCGGCTTCAGCGATGAGAAGAGTGATGTGTATTCCCTGGGTATTACCCTGTTTGAAATGCTGACCGGCAGAGTGCCGTTTAACGGCGAAACCACGGTGGCGATTGCCATTAAGCACATTCAGGAGCCCATGCCTTCCCCGAGGGAATTTGTACCGGACATTCCCATCAGTGTGGAGCAGATTGTCATGAAATGCTGCCAGAAGAGCCCGGACAGAAGATACCAGTCCATGGCGGAGCTGATTGAGGATTTAAAAAAAGCACTGCTTTACCCGGACGAGGATTTCGTGGTGATGCGCGACCCGGATGCGGAAGGCGCCACCCGGAACGTGACGGAGCACGAAATGTCCCAGATTAAGAGGCAGACGGAGCACAGGGACTATTCCGAAGACAATTTACGGCTAAAGAGTGATACCATACCGCCGGAATCCGAAGAATACCAGGAAGAAGAATACGAGGAATACGGCAATCCCAAGGTGGAGAGGCTGACGTCTGTTCTTACCATTGTGGCAGGTATTGTCATCTGCTGTATTATCATTTTCTTTGTGGGCAAGATTACAAATATGTTCGGCTTCGGCAAGACGCCCTCAGTGGGAACGGAAAGCAGTGAGGCTGAGGACGGCAATACTGTGACGATGATTGCCGTATCCGGCATGAGTCTGGGAGAAGCACAGAGTACCTTAAAGAAAATGGGGCTCACGGTGCAGCTTTCCTATGCGGTATCCGACGTTTACGAAAAAAATATGGTTATCAGCGCGGATGTGGAAGAGGGAACACCTCTTGCCAAAGGAAGCGTGGTAACCCTTACCATCAGTACAGGTACGGAGGGCGTGGATGTGCCCAATGTATCGGGGCTTTCCTTTGAAGATGCCCAGAAGCGACTCAGGGATGCGGGCTTTGCCGTAAAGAAGACGGAAGGCTACAGCTCCAATATTGAAAAAGGCTATATTATTACCCAGTCGCCCGCAGGCGGGGAAAAAGCGCCCATGGGCAGCGAGGTAACAGTCAAGGTAAGCCGCGGACAGGAAGACTATACCGTGAAGGTTCCCAACCTCTTAGGACTGCCGGAGGACGAAGCGGTAGCCCAGCTGATTGAGGCGGGACTTACCGTGGGAAGCACTTCCTATATCAGTTCCAACGATTATGTGGAGGGCCTGGTATGCTACCAGAGCTATTCCATTGACTCCTATGTGGAGCCCGGCACCGCCATTGACATCAAGGTCAGCACCGGTGCGGAAGCCGTGACCTACCGTTACAATGCCAGCATTGAAGCGCCTACCAAGGAAGAGGCGCCGGACTATGTGGCAGGAACCACGGTTGGCGTTACCCTTGTGGTGGAGGACGGCAAAAAGCTTCTGGATACGGCAAATGCCACCTTCCCGCTTTCCGTAAACTTCCATGGACTGACATCTCCGAGAGGCACCATTACCTTCTCGTACACCGTGACGACGGACAGCCAGACAGTTACCAATGAATCAGGAGAAACGACAGTGATTCCGGGTACTATTGAGAACCGCTCCTTCACCAGAGAAGTAGAATTTGAACGGGAATAATAACACAATATGGGTTAATTTATGCAGGGAAAAATCATAAAAGGAATTGCGGGATTTTATTATGTGTGCGTCACAAATCCCGCAGAGGATACAACCGAAATTTACGAATGCAAAGCCAAGGGCATTTTCCGCAAGGACGGAACCAAGCCTCTGGTGGGGGATGATGTGGAAATGGAAGTGCTGGACGAGGATGCCGGAAAGGGCAATATCCAAAAGATACTTCCGAGAAAAAATGCACTCATCCGTCCGGCGGTAGCCAATGTGGACCAGGCGCTGGTTATTTTTGCAGCGGCAAAACCGGCACCGAATTTTAATCTGCTGGACCGTTTCCTGATTATGATGGCAGAGCAGGAGCTTCCCTGCATTATCTGTTTTAACAAGCAGGACATCGTGGACGAAGAGGAGAGGAAGAAGCTGACCGCTATCTACGAAGACTGCGGCTGCCGGGTGGTGTTTGCCAGTGCCACAAAGGGTGAGGGTACCGAAGAAATCCGGGAGCTTTTAAAAGGAAAGACCACTACGGTGGCGGGACCCAGCGGTGTGGGTAAATCCTCCATGGTAAACAGTCTTTGCGGGGACACCTACATGGAAACCGGGGAAATCAGCGAAAAGATTGACAGAGGAAAACACACCACCCGCCATGCGGAGCTATTACTCATCGGTCCCGACACCTACATTGTGGACACACCCGGCTTCAGTTCCCTGTCCGTATTTAATATGGAAAAAGAAGAACTGAAAGACTTTTACCCTGAGTTTGCAAAATATGAGGACGAATGCCGGTTCCGCGGCTGCAGCCATATAAACGAGCCGGACTGCGGCGTAAAAAATGCCTTACAGAACGGTAACATCAGTCCCATGCGCTATGAAAATTATGTGCAGATTTACGGGGAGCTAAAGTCACAGAAGAAGTGGAAATAAAAAGATTGAAAGGAAAGTAAAAAAGGGCTTTCCTTTTTTTACTTTTTCCTGTATAATTAAATATCATCCTACGTGGGTGATCTGAACATTCTATACGCAATACTTTACATAAGTCATGTAAAATCCCAAACAAACCAAAAGAAAACATCCCAACTTCATAGGAGGAAAAGATGAGAGAAAAGTATGAATCGCTGGCTCTTACACAGTTAAAGGAGCTTGCAAAAGTCCGGGGCATCAAAGGTGTATCTGCCATGAAAAAGAACGATGTGGTAGAAGCCATGCTTGCTTTGGATGAGAAAGAAAAGACAGAGAGAGAAAAGCAGGACAAGGCTGAAAAGCCTGCAATAGATGAGCAGTCTGTGAAAGCGGAAAAAACGCACAGAGCGGAAAGTACCGAGAAAATCAGCGCCTATGAAGCGGGCAGCTTTCCTTCCGACCTGGACAGCGGACAGGAAGCCAACGGTATCCTCGAGGTTATGCCGGACGGCTACGGATTTATCCGGTGTGAAAATTACATGCCGGGCGACCATGACGTATATGTGGCTCCCAGTCAGATAAGAAGATTCGGCTTAAAGACCGGAGATATCCTGATTGGCAACAAGAGAACAAAGACCCAGCAGGAAAAATTCAGCGCCCTGCTTTACATTAAATCCGTAAACGGTTTTACCCTGGAGGAAACCTTAAAGCGCTCCAATTTTGAGGAGATGACTCCTATTTTTCCGGATGAAAGAATTAAGCTTGAGGTTCCCGGCGGCAGCATGGCAATGCGTGTCATGGATCTTGTGAGTCCCATCGGTAAGGGACAGAGAGGTATGATTGTATCTCCGCCCAAGGCAGGTAAGACAACCTTATTAAAGCAGGTAGCCAAATCCATTCAGAGAAATGAACCGAACATGCATATGCTTATTTTACTGATTGATGAGCGTCCGGAAGAAGTAACCGATATCAAGGAAGCCATTGAAGGACCGAATGTGGATGTTATTTATTCCACCTTCGACGAGCTGCCGGAGCATCATAAGAGAGTATCCGAAATGGTTATCGAGCGCGCCAAGAGACTGGTGGAGCACGGTATGGACGTGGTTATCCTGCTTGACAGCATTACCCGTCTGACGAGAGCCTACAACTTAGTGGTATCTCCCAGCGGAAGAACCCTTTCCGGCGGTCTTGATCCCGGAGCCCTGCATATGCCGAAGCGTTTTTTCGGCGCGGCGAGAAATCTCCGCAACGGCGGCAGCCTGACCATTTTGGCAACGGCGTTGGTTGACACCGGATCCAAGATGGACGATGTGGTATACGAAGAATTTAAGGGTACCGGCAACATGGAAATCGTTCTGGACAGAAAGCTTTCCGAAAAGCGAATTTTCCCCGCTATCGATTTGCAGAAATCCAGTACCAGAAGGGAAGATCTCCTGCTTAGTGAGGACGAACTGGAAGCGGTCAATATCGTGAGAAAATCCCTGAACGGCTTAAAACCCGACGAAGCAACGGACAGAATCCTTGATATGTTCTCCAAAACCAGAAACAATCAGGAGTTTGTCAATATGTCAAAAAAAATGAAGTTTATATAAAAAATACTTGCAAAGACGGACACAACATGATACACTAAATTCGCTGTTTGTGGTTCCATAAGCAGTGCGGATGAGAACAAGATTTAATTTACATTAACTATAGAGAGGTGAAAAAGATGAAAGAAGGAATCCATCCCCAGTATTATCAGGCAACCGTTACCTGCAACTGTGGCAACACTTTTGTAACCGGTTCCACCAAACCTGAAATCCACGTAGAAGTTTGCTCCAAGTGCCATTCATTCTACACAGGTCAGCAGAAATCTGCAAGAACTGACGGACGTATCGACAAGTTCAACAAGAAATACGGCGTGGAAAGCAAATAGTTTTTCCATAAATAAGATTTCCGAAAGGTTGAGGTGTATATCTCAACCTTTTATGGTATATGCACATATTGTGCAAAGGAAATAACAGTGGAAAGGAAATGTTATGGCAAAGAAAAAACATAGCCACTATTCCGGTATCGGCGGACAGGCCGTTCTGGAAGGTGTTATGATGAAAAATAAAGAAAAGTATGCCGTGGCAATCAGAAAGCCCAACGGAGAAATTGAAGTGGAGCTGGAAAACCATCAGGGTGTGGGCGGCAACAGCGGTTTCAAGAACCTGCCCTTTATCCGCGGCATTTTTAATTTCGTCGATTCCATGGTTCTGGGGACCAGATGCCTCAATTTTTCGGCAGAGTTCTATGAGGACGAAGAAGAACAGGAAACGAAGTTCGATAAGTTTTTGAATAAAATTACCGGCGGTAAGGCGGAAAAGGTACTTTCTGCTTTTGTGGTGGCGTTTTCCGTTATTTTAGCAGTGGCGATTTTTATTGTGCTGCCGTATTTTATTACTTCCTTATTCAAGGCATATGTACGCAGCAGCATTTTAATGACGATTATTGAAGGCTGTATCCGTATTCTCATTTTCCTTCTGTATGTGGTGGGTATTTCCGCCATGAAGGATATCAAGAGATTATACATGTATCACGGCGCGGAGCACAAATGCATCAACTGCATCGAAAGAGGAAAGCCCCTTACCGTGCGCAACGTTATGCGCAGCTCCAGACTGCACAAAAGATGCGGCACCAGCTTTATGTTCTTTGTACTGTTTATCAGTATTATTTTGTTTTTCTTTATCCAGGTGAGCAATCCGGTATTGAAGATTGTGCTTCGTATTCTGCTAATTCCTGTGATTGCCGGTATTTCTTATGAAATTATCCGTCTGGCGGGAAGGAGCGACAACATTTTCATAAAGATTTTGTCCGCACCCGGCATGGCAATTCAGAAGCTGACCACCAAAGAGCCCACAAAGGATATGGTGGAAGTGGGTATTGCTTCCGTAGAGGCAGTGTTTGACTGGAAGAAATTTCTGATTGAAGAATTCAACTATGACCCTTCTTATTTTGAAGAGGAGTCGTCGGAGAATACCGAAGAGGATGAACAGGCATGACCTACCGTGAGTGTTATGAATACGGAAGAAACGTGCTGAGGAAAGCTTCTGTTCCGGATGCAGATCTGGATGCCAGACTGCTTTTGGAATTTGTCTGTCAGACCTCTTACAACGACTTGCTGCTTTACGGAGACAGGGTAGTGGAAGAGGAGCGGGCTTCTTCTTATAAAATGCTTATACAGAAAAGGAAGGAAAGAGTACCCTTACAGCAGATTACCGGTGAACAGTATTTTTGCGGCTATCCTTTCTTTGTGAATGAAAATGTACTGACACCGAGAGCCGATACGGAAATCCTGGTGGAAGAAGCCTTAAGGAAACTGAAAGCCGGCGACAGCATTCTGGACATGTGCACCGGCTCCGGCTGCATTCTGCTTAGTCTTCTGCTTATGAAAGAGGGCTGCAGGGGCATCGGCGTGGATTTGTCGGAGAAAGCCCTGCAGGTGGCGGAGAAAAACAGGCGGCAACTGCTCCCGGAGAAGACGGACTGCGTATTTTTACAGAGCAATTTGTTTGAAGCTCTGCCGGAAGAAAAGTTTTCCCTTGTGGTTTCCAATCCCCCGTATATCAAAACGGCGGATATAGAAGAGCTGATGCCGGAGGTAAAGGACCATGAACCGAGGATGGCTCTGGACGGAGAGGCGGACGGTCTGTCCTTTTACCGTAAGATTGCCGGGGAGGCAAAGCGGTATCTTACAAAAGGCGGCTATATCCTGTTTGAAATCGGTTTCGACCAGAGAGAACAGGTTTGCGGTATATTAACGGAAAATGGTTACTGCGAAGTAGAGGCGCGTAAAGACTATGCCGGACTTGACAGAGTAGCCATGGGAAGAATGGAGTAAAGAGATGTTTGATAAGTTAGATGATTTATTAAGACGATACGAAGAAATTATGAATGAGCTTCATGAACCGGATGTGGCAAACGATCAGACCCGTTTCCGCAAGCTGATGAAGGAGCAGAGCGATTTGACTCCCATCGTGGAAGCTTATACCGAATACAAAAAATGCAAGCAGGATGTGGAAGATTCCCTCCAGATGCTGGAAGAAGAAAATGACGAAGAAATGCGTAAGATGCTGAAGGAAGAGCTTTCCGCCAGCAAGAAGCGCATTGAAGAATTAGAGCAGGAGATGAAGGTACTTCTGCTTCCCAAGGACCCCAACGATGACAAGAACGTTATCGTGGAAATCCGCGCCGGCGCCGGCGGAGACGAGTCCGCTCTGTTTGCAGCGGAAATTTACCGTATGTATGTGCACTATGCGGAGAGCCAGAGATGGAAGGTTGAGCTTGTGAGCATGGATGAAATCGGCATCGGCGGCATGAAGGAGGTTACCTTTATGTTGAACGGACCGGGAGCCTACTCGAAGATGAAATACGAAAGCGGCGTGCACCGTGTGCAGAGAGTTCCCGAAACCGAAAGCGGCGGACGTATCCATACCTCCACCATTACCGTTGCGGTTATGCCGGAAGCGGAAGATGTGGATGTTGTCATCGACGACAAGGATATCCGAATTGACGTTATGCGTGCTTCCGGTAACGGCGGTCAGTGTGTCAACACCACGGACTCTGCCGTGCGACTGACCCATTATCCTTCCGGTATTGTGGTTTACAGCCAGACCGAGAAGTCCCAGATTCAGAACAAGGCAAAGGCATTCGCGCTGCTGCGTGCCAAGTTATACGACATTGAGCAGCAGAAAGCCCATGATGCGGAGGCAGAGCTTCGAAGAAGCCAGGTCGGCACCGGCGACCGTTCCGAGAAAATCCGTACCTATAATTTCCCGCAGGGACGTGTGACGGACCACCGCATCGGACTCACTCTCTATAAGTTAGACAAAATCATGAATGGCGACATTCAGGAAATCATCGATGCCTGCATCGCCGCCGACCAGGCTGCCAAACTGGCCAAGATGAATGAAAATTAAAAAAAGAGGATAAAAATCAGCTCTTAAATTTTCACAGAGCTGATTTTTTATTGCTCAAAAAACAATGTAGTGCATTTCCTTTATAATGCATATGGTCAAATGAAAAAGTAAATTCCGGTTAGAATCATTTTGACCTCGTATTTTCGATTTTGAGCAACTTTTTTAGAGTTACCCTATACAAAAGTACCCTGAAAAGTGCTATAATCCGTGTTATGAAGTCTGTTTGTTTGCATGGCAAACAGACGACTGGAGCAGTTTGAGAAAAAATAAATTCCACCCGTCTGACATCAAAAATGAAGTTGGATTTGGGAGATTTGTGGTCGTCCCGGTGGTTATCTGTCTGCTCTTATTTATGATTATACCGGCTAGCAAGGGTCAATCGGTCTGGGGAGACAAATATCGCCTTGTTGGACGGTATTTTTATTTTAAAGAGTTAATCTTGAGAATGGTAAATCCTCGTCATATTTTTCATATGCGTTTTGTTTAAAATGATAGAATTCTTCATTAAGATTTTTCCATTCTATAAAAGCCTCAAGGTAACGTAGTTCATCTAGATAGCGTTGATTGTCATCAGTTATGTCAAGCATGTGCTCGTCAAGAAGCCGGTAGCATTCTTTCAGCTTTTTGTACTTCTTCTTGTATTTCTTAGCCATGGATGTCACCACCTTTCGTAGATGTTTTGCTCCTTTTGGAAACATTGTCTTCAATCAGAGAAGGCTTCAGACTGACATCATCAGCAGAAACCTTAAACTGTCCGGCAAGCGCAGGTATCTTTTTATCAAGAAGTAAAGCTGCCAAATCAAATGGAGTAGCGCCGTTCAGACTATCCCTCGCAGTAGAGTTGATGTGACTGGTCATAAGATTGATGTCATCCTGCATATATCTGTACATGCTACGACCTTTGGGAATAACATAGCGAATGTATTCGTGATTCTTTTCCAAACGTCCTTTTTGGTTGGAAACATAAGGATCGCAGTAGAATACATAGGTTCTGTGTGTGCCGGACTCCGTTTTTTCAATATCCCATGGATTTTTGAACTCTGAGCCGTTGTCAGTTAAAATCACAGGAAAGTACTTCTTAAATGTTCTGATACCGAGAGCTTCCGTAAGATCATTTATTGCTTTGATTACGCTTCTCTGGGTGCAGTCTGGCATAAGTATTACAATCATAAAGCTACAGCTTCTAAACAGAAGAGTAAGGAGACATTTCCCTTTATCACGTCCGCCTTTGACGGTATCCATTTCAACAACATCAAGGTCAGGATGTGCCTCCATGAAGCGTTCGAAATCAACATAGGTGCGCTTGTTGCGATACACCTGTTGAAGATTTTTACTCTTTCTTGGCTCGGATTTTTTCTTGCGTTTCTTGTAACGGACACGACGGGGTAAATCAATGTTACGAGCCTGAAATACACGTTGATCCAGATAGTTGTAAAGTGTTCTCCGGCATACAGGAATCTCAACGGCATGTACTGCAAAGATGTGACTTAATGGCTGACCTTTTAGAATTAGAGGAGAGATTAAATCATTTAGCTCCTGCAGTTCTTCAGGAGTCATGTTGATTCCTTCGCGGGACTTTGAAAGAGTTTGTTCGTATAAACGGTGAGCTTTCTTTGCATTGTAGATATAATGTTCCAAAAAACAGGTTCGCTCTTTAGGGCAAGCGTTACATACATAAGGAGCTTTTGTATACTTGTTGCAAGTGAATTCAAGAAAGTCTGGGCACTCATCCTGAGGATTCCATCTATAACATTTCTTGCAGCTGGCATTACAAGTATTAAAATATGGATGCTCCTTTATTTTGTGGCATAAGTTTTTGCTGGAACAGGAGCTATAGAAATGACAAAGCCTGCATTTACGCACAAATCTATCGCGAGGAATAAGTGTTCTTGCACGTTTAATTTCTTTTGAAATCGTAGTAGGGTCCTTGTGCAGAACTTGTGCAATTGTTTTGAAGGATGTTCCCTGAAGTAATTCTTGTTCAATATATAATCTGTCAGAAACAGTTAAATGTTTTTGGTTATGTGTATTCATATGATAATCCTTTCTGACAGACAGATAACCATATGAGATTGTATCAAAAACCATATGCAAGAGTAAATTCCACATTTCATGTGGGCATGCGGAATTTAAAATTTCACTTTACGCACTTTACGTATAATGCATATTGAAATTGGGTATAATTATGGTATAATTAATCCATAGTTGGGAGGTGCTACTTATGCCGCAAATTATTCCTATTAAAGATTTAAAGAATACATCAGAGATTTCTGATATGTGTCACAGAGCAGAAGAACCTATCTATATTACTAAAAATGGTTATGGCGATATGGTTATTATGAGTATGGAGATGTATGAGTCTGCCATGAAGCAGCTTGCTATGTATAGGGATATTGAAATTTCTGAAAAGCAGATTGAAGCAGGTCAGGTAAAAGATGCCAGAACAGCACTCAGGGAAACGAGGGCAAAGTATGGATTATAAATTAGTTATTTCAGAGCATGCAGATGAATTACTTGATAATTTAGTATATTACTTGTTATATCGGCTGAAAAGTGAGCAGGCTGCGAGACATCTGTTAGATGGCATTGATGGTATTTATGATAGGCTGGAAACAAATCCTTTTCAATTTCCACTCAGCAGAGATGCTTATTTGGCGAATAGGGGCTATCACGAAGCAGTTGTTCCACAGATGGACTACATTGTCATTTTTGATGTAAGGGAAGATACTGTAAATGTTGTTGGTTTTTTTCATCAATTGGAAAACTATCAAAGCAAGTTATAAAAGGGAAAGAAGAGTGCAGGAAACCTTGTCAGTAAGAGGTTCCGCACTCTTTCTTTTTGCTTTACGGAGGATGCAAATTTCTCCTTTTTCCGACATCTTTTTATTTACAAAACGAAGGGGCTATGATAGTATTTTAGGAAAGGAAAAAATGACGGCGTTTTTTGCTGATTATTTTTTTTTGCCTATCTATCAAATTCTTATGGAGGAAACAACAATGAAAATGATTTTTCAAGTGGAAGACAAGCCGAAATTCGGTGCGTTGGTAGTATTTGCCATTCAGCAGCTTTTAGCGATTATGGCGGCAACTCTGGTAGTACCTATTATCGTAGGTAACGGCATGAGCTCTGCGGCAGCCCTGTTTGGCGCCGGTGTGGGTACTCTCGTTTATGTACTCTTTACCGCTAAAAAGAGCCCTGTATTCTTAGGTTCCTCATTTGCCTTTATCGGTTCCATGAGCGCAGCATTTGCAGGTGCGGTTTCCGTACAGGCTGGTTATGCCGGACTGATTATCGGTGCTGTCTGTGCCGGTCTTGTCTATGTGGTAATCGCAGCAATTGTAAAAGTAGTAGGTGTAAAGTGGATTAACAAGCTGATGCCCGCTGTGGTAATCGGACCCACCGTAGCTATTATCGGACTTTCCTTAGCCGGCAACGCAGTAGGCGATTTAACCTCCGGCGGTGTCAAGGTGGACGGCGTTTCCGTAGCATATCCCATTCTGGCCCTGTTAGGCGGTCTGGTAACCCTTACCGTTACCATGCTTTGCTCCACATTTGGCAAGAAAACCGCAAGACTCATTCCCTTTATCTTCGGTATTTTAGCCGGATACGCATTCTGTCTGGTATTTACCCTTATCGGCATGGCAACCGGCAACGACGGCTTAAAGCTTCTTAACTTTGCATACTTTACTGACCTTGTGGCTGACGGCGTGACCCTGAAAACCTTTTTAAGTATTCCCGATTTTACTTTCTTAACCGCAGCAAAGGGACTTGACGGTGTGAGTGCTTCTTATGTTCTGACGGTTGCCGTAGCTTATGTGCCGGTAGCATTCGTAGTATTTGCAGAGCATATCGCTGACCACAAGAACATTTCCTCCATTATTGAAAGAGACCTGCTTGAAAATCCCGGTCTTCACAGAACCTTACTGGGAGACGGTGTCGGTTCCATGGTAGGTGCCTTCTTCGGCGGATGTCCCAACACTACCTACGGTGAGTCCGTAGCCTGTGTAGCCATTACCAAGAATGCTTCCGTAGCAACCATTATCGCGGCAGCAGTAGGAGCAATCCTGATTTCCTTTATTTCTCCGTTTATTGCTTTTGTAAATTCCATTCCCTCCTGTGTTATGGGCGGTGTCTGCATGGCTCTGTACGGATTTATTGCGGTATCCGGATTAAAGATGATTCAGGATGTTGATCTGAACAAGAATAAGAATCTGTTCGTGGTATCCGTTATTCTGATTGCCGGTATCGGCGGTCTGACCCTTACCTTTGGTGCAGTTACCATTACTTCCGTAGCATGTGCCCTGATTTTAGGTATTCTGGCAAACCTGCTCTTAAAGAATGCCCCGGAAGAAGAGTAATAACTGCTTTTTAACAGAAAAGGAGATTGTATGAAAATTGAGCTGACAGAAGAAAATGTTCTTCTTGCAGGCCGTACATACAAAGAAGGAGATACCCTGTGGCTGGCACTGTCCGGCACAGGGGCTTCTTTTATCTATACCGGAAAAAAGCTTTCCATTACGGTCGTGGGAAGTCCGGTAATCAATCATGAAGATGCGGAAAATAATTGTGCGCGCATTGCCGTCTATGTAAACGGAGAACGGAAAGTGGACGACATGGTTACGCAGGCGGAACAGACCTATACCGTATGGAAAAGCGATGTTGCGGAAACAGTAGAAGTGAAGATTATAAAGCTTTCCGAAAGCGCCATGTCGGTTGTGGGCGTAAAGGATTTGGAAATTGCAGAGGGAGAGAGAGTTGTTCCGGCTGCAAAAAAAGAACATCTGATAGAATTCATCGGGGACTCCATCACCTGTGGTTACGGTGTGGATGACGAAGACCCGCTGCATCCTTTTTCTACGAAAACAGAGGACGTAACAAGAGCGTATGCCTATCTTACGGCACAGCTTCTTTCCTGCGACTGCCGCATGTTTTCGGCAAGCGGCTACGGTGTTATTTCCGGTTATACCGCAGACCCGGAGGTGAAAAGCGCCGAACAGCTTATTCCTTTATACTATGGTTCTTACGGCTTTAGTTATGATACCTTTCCGGGTGGGAAAAAGCCCATGGACATTCCCTGGGACTTTACTGAAAAACAGCCGGATATAATTGTCATCAACTTAGGGACCAACGATGACAGCTATTGTCAGGAAACTGAATGGAAGCAGGAAGAATACCGGGACAAATATGCAGAGTTTCTTTTGGATGTCAGGGCGAAAAATCCCGGGGCGGAAATTTTCTGCGTACTGGGACTTATGGGCGCAAGACTTTATCCCCGCGTCTGTGAGGCATGCCGCATGTACCGGGAAAGAACGGGGGATGAAAAGATTTATACCGTGGAACTGCCGGAACAGGACGGGGAAAAGGGATATGTAGCCGATTATCACCCCCTGCACAGTGCCCATAAGCTTGCGGCGGAAAAACTGGCTTCCGAAATAAAATCTGTCTTAAATCTGTAATCCGCAAATGCTTATAAAATAATTATAACGTTTTTGGGATAATTACATTGCGCTTCTTAGTGACTTGTGATATAGTTATACTGTTGTTTTTTTCGATTTAGTGCATTGCCTATGCAGTGCACTAAATTGTCAAACGCACTCTGGAGAGTCTCCGCACATCGGAGCGCCGAAGGTGTACAGCAGGCAACTGCCAATCTCTCAGGCAAAAGGACAGAGCATCACAAGTGCATGTTCTACTCTTTAGGGAATAAAAATATTTTATTCTAAGGAGAAAGACAATGGAAATTCTTGACAACATCACAAACATTCTCGGCAAAGTAAGTGACTTTGTATGGGGTATTCCCCTGATCGTCCTTATCCTTGCAACAGGCCTTTTATTAACCATCCGGTTAAAGGGCATCCAGATTACCAAACTCCCAATTGCAATTAAAAACCTGGTTCGCAACGAAAGAAGCGGCGATACCGGTGAAGTATCCAGCTTTGGTGCCCTTTGTACGGCCCTTTCCGCAACCATCGGTACCGGAAACATCGTAGGTGTGGCTACCGCTATTGCGGCAGGTGGCCCCGGCGCACTGTTCTGGATGTGGATGGCAGCCTTAGTCGGTACGGCGACCAAGTACTCCGAATGTCTTCTGGCAGTGAAATACCGTCAGGTAGCGGAGGACGGACATATCGTAGGCGGACCTTTCTACTATATTGAAAAAGGTATGGGCGAAAAATGGAAATGGCTGGCAAAGCTTTTTGCTATTTTCGGTGTTATGGTGGGTCTGTTCGGTATCGGTACTTTTACCCAGATTAACGGTATTACCAGCGCAGCAAAGAACTTCTTCGACCCGAACAACCAGCATATGGTTACTATTTTTGGAATGGAGTACTCCTGGGCGGTCGTTATTGCCGGTATTCTTTTAACCATCGCGGTAGCGCTGGTATTAATCGGCGGCTTGCAGCGTATTTCCAAAGTAGCGGAAGTGGTTGTTCCGTTCATGGCACTTCTTTATGTGATTACCGCACTGATTATTTTAATCTGCAACATTACAAAGATTCCCGCAGCAATCGTGACCATTGTACAGAGTGCATTCGGCGCAAGACAGATTGCCGGTGGTCTGGCAGGCTTTGCAGTGGTAAAGCTTTCCATGAGAAACGGTATCGCCAGAGGTATCTTCTCTAACGAATCCGGTATCGGTAGTGCACCCATTGCGGCAGCAGCGGCACACACGGATTCTCCTGCACACCAGGGTCTGATTTCCATGCTGGGTACGGTTATTGATACCCTGATTATTTGTACCATGACCGGTCTGGTTATTGTCATTACCGGTGCAAACAACATTGAAGGTCTGGAAGGTGTGTCGATTACCACAAAGGCATTCCAGTTAGGTCTTCCTTTCCCCGACCAGGTAGCTTCTTTTGTATTGATGGTATGCTTAATATTCTTTGCATTCACCACCATTTTAGGCTGGGACTATTACAGTGAAAGATGTCTGGATTATTTAACCAGGCACAACAAGAAAAAGGTTCTTGTTTACCGTTGGATTTACATTCTCTGCGTATTTATCGGTCCTTACATGACAGTTAAGGCGGTATGGACTATTGCGGATATCGTAAACGGTCTTATGGCATTCCCGAACCTGATTGCCCTGATTGCCTTAAACGGTGTGGTAGTGGCAGAAACAAAGTTATACTTTGACAGCCTGAATAAGAAGCCCAAGGCTACAAAATAATGCGAATACATAAAAATTCTGTCGCAAACAGACAGTAGAAAACGGACCGGTTGCAGTGCAGCCGGTCTTTCTTTGCTATAAAAAGGGTAAAATATGTAATTTTTATTTTTGGGTTTTTTCAACATATTGACCTTGACAAAGCTTTTGGTATAATGTTGATAAGTATAAATTTCTTTATGTAAAAAAGGGATAAAGAGAGGGAGAAACGTTATGAAACTTCTGAATGGTAAGTACAAAATCCGGAACCGTATTATGGCTGCATTTCTGGCAGTAACAATGCTTCTGACTCTTGTACCGACAGGACAGATGCAGGTTTATGCGGCAGGAGAGGGAAAAGTAAATGTAGACTCGTTTACCGTGAAGGTAAACGGCGTGCCGCTTGAAAATGTAACGGAAATCAAGGAAGGCGACAAGGTTTTGATTTTGTGCAACTGGTCGCTGGATGACAGTGATAAAACAGTGGACACTTATAAGGTAGATTTGTCCTCCATGCTTTCCAATCTGAAGCTGGTAGCCGGAATGCCTGCTACGGTATACGATTCGGAATTAGGGGCGGTAGGTACGGTCACCATTGATGAAAACGGTGTGGCGACTTATGTCTTTACCAATGATAAATTTCTGGAAAGTACGAGTCGGACCGGCAGCTCTACTTATGACGGTGTGGTGACTTCCACAGACAAGAAAAATGACAACGGCAAGGACGTCCCATTTGGCATCGGCACTACTAAAAAGACCGTTAAATATTATGCCGATCAGAAGACCAGTGAATTAAATGTACAGAAAAGTAGACCTTCCAGTGCCGTAATGGAGAACGGAAAACTGTACCAGACCTTCGAAGTAACCCTGTCTGCCAAAGACGGTATTGTCAAAGGCATTACCCTGGAGGATATTGCAGGTTCCGGACTTACCAATCTTTCCGAACTGAAGATCAAAACCGTCAACGGTAGTGATGTGGGTGTGACGGTGGGAACTGCATACAGCGATATGGCGCAGTTAAATACAGCCCTGCAGGGAGCAGTTCTGGCAGCCGGTGAGAGCATTACCATTTCCTATAAAATGGAAGTAGATCCTTCTATTTATACGGAGACCTCCAATATAGGTAAATTCGGTAACATAATAAAAGCAAACTATAAGGATAACCGGGACAACGACAAGGAAAAGGAGAGTAATTTAGAATACGCGGATGCCAAAGGCCCCGAGATGAGCAAAACGGCAACCGACTATGATGAAACCACGGGTGTCATTACCTGGAAAGTAACCATCAGATTAAATGACTATTTAGAGGATTTCCAGAAATCGGGAAAATCCATAGAAAACTACATTACCGATATCGTGGAAACTCCGGGAACGGGATTGAATCAGGCGGTAAAGCTGACCGGAATCACGGAAGAATCCGAAGGGGTTTACAGCATTGTGTATACCACCTCTGTTACCGATGAATACAAACGGAGACTGGAAAACGGAAGCTACACGTTTAAGAACACCATTACGGCAAAGGTGAACGGCACCGATGTAAAGGCTTCTGCCGACAAGACGGTCAATGCCGATAAGTGGATTGAAAAGACCTGTATCGGGTTTGATGACACCACCCGGACACTGACCTGGGATGTAACCCTGAATATTCCTAATGATGTTACGGATGTGGTGATCAGGGATTATGTGCAGGATGCGGACAGGCATGTGTTACAGCCTACCGTAACTTACGCCGGAACAACAATCGTAAACAGTGGTACAATTGTGGATAGCAGTATTGTAAAGTCATGGGAAAGTGCATGGCAAGGATATTCCATGGCGCTGACGGATGCTTTTGTAAGCAGCCATGCCGGACAGCTTATTACGTTTACCTATACATCGGTAATCCCGGATGGATATGTATGGAACAACCAGACAGAGTTTACCAATAAGGCACATTTAAGCTACAAAGATGCTGTCTTAGGTGATCAGAATCAGGAAGCGACAGCTACCTGGAAGGATGTGAACAAACAGGGCATTGTATTGACCAAGAAGGCTATTGCAGACAATGATAAGGACAGTATAGCCTATGAAGTAAAGGTAGATCTCTCAGAGATGGCATCCCTTGCGGCAGGGGATACCGTTACAATTACGGATGTCCTGCCGGATATTATGAAATTTGACGGTAATGCAACCGCCAAACTTGTATACATACACCAGTACTGGGAGGACAGCAACCCCGGACCGGTTTCCGTAACTGTATCGGACGTGACCGGAGCCAATGCGAAGGATTTTAGTTTTACCGTGACGGAACAGATGGTAAATGCGGTAGCAGACGGTAAAACTGCTACGGACTGGTACAAGCCTACGGTCATTATTTCCTATACGGCTTCCATTGCCGATGAGAGAAGTTTTGTCTCTGCCGGTAAAAAAGAAAGCATTACCAATACGGTAACCGGTAAAAAAGGAGAAACATCTTTGGGAACGGCTTCTGCTACGGCTGAACTGACACCGAAGACGGTAGTGAAAAAAACGGCTACGTATACGGCGGACTCGGCACCGGACATTAAGTATGAAATAGAGATCAATCCCAATGAACTGACTCTTTCTACAAACGGAAAGCTGACGGGAGAGGACCATTTAGGTACAGCGCTGACTTATAATGATGATGTTGAGATAACAGAGGTCAGCACGGGAACGGTACTTACCAGAGGAACTGATTATACGGTTTCTATTTCCTCCGACAAAAAGAAAATGATTGTAGTAGTGCCTGACGGAAAACACCTGAAGCTTACTTATACGGCAAAGTTGAATTTAAGGACCTATGCGGATGAAACTAAAAATGAGCATCTGACGGATGAAAATTCCTACAATGAGTTTTCTTTATCCGGATTTTCTTCCGACCAGACGAAAGACAGAAAAAGTTACAATCAGGTAGCATATACCCCGAAGCACCAGACGGTTTCCGAGACTGGTTCTGTGACAATTAAAAAATTCTGGACGAATAACGGTACATATACCGCATTGGCTGGCTCCGAGTTTAAGATTGTCCAGGCTTCCTATGATTCTGCTACCGGTAAAATGGTGGACGGTACTGTCATAAAGGACAATATCGTAGTGGGCGTGGACGGTACCATTAAGGTGGAAAATCTGCGAAAAGACCGAATTTACGCCCTGTATGAAACCAAGGCAAAGGAAGGATTTGCCAGAAGGACCGACCCGTATTATTTTATTATCGATGATGACAATTCCGTGACCCTGCCTTCCGGTGTTATCATTGAAAAATTTGTGGAAGAAGAAAATGAACTGGAGTATGAAAACCAGTTGGAAGCAAAGCTTACTCTTACCAAAGCTGTAGAAAACGTAGAGTGGGATGAAGTTAAAAATGACATTACGTTTACGGTGAAAAAAGGAGATCTTGTAGTTGCCACGATAAGTGGCGCGGATATGCAGAAAACAGGAAATGGGTATGAGACAACCATTAACCAGCTGGAAGCCGGAGAATATACGATTGTAGAAACCATAGCCACAAGTGGTAAAACACCTAAGACTATAACCTACAAGATAGATAATTCTGCAGTAAAATCAGGTCAGGAAGCAAGCGGAATTGTCCTGACGGCCGGCGGTACCGGTACGGTGGCATTTACCAATACATATGAGGTAAAAAAAGGTAGCTTGGAAATCACAAAGACGGTAACCGGCGACCGTAACTGGGAGCAGGTAAAGAACACCATGTCCTTTAAGGTAACGGATGAAACCGGAGCGGAAATCACCGGTTCGCCGGTAGCGGGAACCGCCCTTACGGAAACCACCCCCGGCTCCGGCATATACCATTATGTATTTAACGGACTGACGGCAGGAAAGACCTATACGGTAACGGAAGTGTTGACCGGAGAGGATGCAGCCTACGCAAGAACCACTACCTATACGGCAGCGGCAGGCGGAACCGGTGAAACGGCAGTCAGCGCACCTATTAGCAATGGGGCAAATGTTGTGGTAGCTTTCACCAATACCTATACGAAGTTACAGGGAATTCTGGAAATCACGAAGACGGTAACCGGCGATCGTAACTGGGAGCAGGTAAAGAACACCATGTCCTTTAAGGTAACGGATGAAAACGGTGTAGAGATTACCGGTTCA
>ERZ1034976.1202-NODE-1202-length-20867-cov-81.872766_pt1 | contig 20867 bp, 21 predicted proteins | sample MGYA00520623_ERZ1034976 | MGnify/ENA primary metagenome ERZ1034976 (study PRJEB33766, sample SAMN09781774) | gut metagenome | biome: gut microbiome | host: Homo sapiens | place: Madagascar | study: EMG produced TPA metagenomics assembly of the PRJNA485056 data... | reverse complement strand
TGGGCATGGGGTCATCGCGGGAGGCGCACACTACGCAGTTGCACTGCTCCATCAGAGATTTGACCTCCGGGCGCTCCAGCCGCTTGCGGTAGAAAACGGTCTGGGGATAGTCCCGCACCAGACTGTCCACGGCATTGTACATCCCCTTATCGGCGGCTTTGCCTACAAAGAGGAAGGCGGCTTTCTCCCGCACCGCAGAGGGCAGCAGCCGGATGGCGTTGCACAGGATATCCGGGCCCTTGCGGTGCTCCAGCGAGCCTACCGTCACAAAGAGGGGACGCCCCCCGGCAAAGCTGATGTCATAGCGGGGAAACTGCTCGGCGGCGTAGTCCGGCAGACCGTAGATCAATTGCTCGATTTCAAAATCCGGCCGGACGGAGTGCATGGCGGCGGTGGCGTGAGAGCCTACGGCGCAGGCGTGGATATTTTTTCCAAGCTCCTTGGGGATGCTGTGGGCGATGAAGGGGTAGCCCGCAAAGGCATCGTGCAGCCACCACAGCACCGGCACAAAGGAGCCGTTCAGGGTGCTCACCACAGGGGCTTCCACCACCGTATTGGCCAGCACAAGGTCTGCGCTGGTGGCCAGCCCCCACAGGGCACTGGAAGTAACGCAGTCCGGGCGGGTGACCACGGCGGCTCCGGCATCCAGAAACAGCGGCAGCGAGCCTTCGTCCGAGGGACCCAGCACCACCACCTCAAAGCCTAAGCTGCGCAGCACCGGCACGGCGCTTACCAGCACGATGGGCGCGCCGGTCATGGTCAGCTCGTGGCTCAGGATCAGTGCACGGCGTCCCTTGGCGGAGAACACGTCGTCGGCGCACAGCTCCCGGCGGAAGTGCAGCAGTGCCTGCGGGATGCGGCAGCTGTGCTGCGCCATGGAATGGGCCAGACGCAGCAGCTCGGTAACGCTGTCCTTGCCACGGGCGGCGGCGCGCACTTCGTCCAGCAATGCGCGGGACACCAGTGCGCAGCGGCTGCCGGGCAGGTGCTGGGTGCTCAGGTACAGGGCGGTAGCGCCGTCAAAGCCAAAGGAGGCATCGCAGATCGCAAGGTCTGCGCCCTCCCGCAGGGCGGCGGCAAAATAGGTCAGGGCGGTGGGGGTGCATTCCACATCTTCGCTTACCAGCAGCACCCCGGCCACAGCGGGGGTCAGCTCGCCCTCCAGCTGCGTCACCAGACGGAACTTGCGGTGCAGCTGGTTTTGCAGCGCCGTTTCCAGCGCCTTGTGACGCCCCGGCGCGTAGACCAGAAGATAGGTGCTCTGGGTATCGGTATAGACCTGCTTGGACAATTGCTTGCGCTGCAGGGTACTGTAACTGGTGTACATGATCCAACTCCTCCGGCAGAATATCGGGCGGGCTCAGTGGCCGCGCAGCAGGGTCAGCAGCCTGCGCAGCGGGGCGGTCAGCCGCCAGCTGCTGCTGGCGCGCATATTTTCCAGCGAGACCTGATATTCGTGCTGGATGCCCTGCAAGGTCAGCAGCTGCTGGTTCAGCCGCATACACTCGGCGCGGCTGGCCTGCAATACCTCGGCTGCTTCCTGCGCGGCGGCGGCGTTTTTCAGCTTCAGGTCGTTCAGCGCCCGCAGCAGGGATTTGCCGGGCTGCTCGTGCAGAAAACGTCCCAGCGGGTAGTAGTGATAGTTCACCGCAAACTTCATGCCGGCACCAAAGCCGGTGGTGCAGTGCAGCGAAAGGTTGGGGTCTACGTCCAAAAACAGCAGGCTGTCCTCCTGCAATACAAGGCCGTTGACCGGCTGAAAGCTGATGCGCTCGTCCGAGATGGCAAGGTCGGTGATGCAGCAGGCCAGCTCGCCCGGATCCAGTCGGACGGCGCGGGCGTCCTCCGGCAGAATAAAGGTGACCGATACCTCATGGGTCAGCTCATTATAGACATCCTCGGTGGCAATCAGGCATTCCCGGGGCGAGAAGCCGCTGCCGGTGTCATAGAACAGCTGCGGCAGAGTAAGGGTGATGTTCTCGGCTTCGGCGCTGTGCCTGGAAAGCTCGGTCTGGCAGGTCAGCAGCTGCTGCTCCAGCTCCAGACACCGCTGCGCCAGCTGGGAAACACCCTCGTCCGAAAGCTTGAGCTGCTGCTCCAGCTCGGCAATGTGCGCCTGCATGGCAGCAGGGGTCACGGGGGCATCGTGGTTCATAACGGGATCCTCCTCTTCCTTATCCTAAGCTCGGCTGCACCGCAGCCGGAACATTCAGAATATCAGTGCCGTGGGGTGTAGTGTACCTGCGGGGTGTGCCGCCGGGCGGGGAACAGCTTGATGATCAGGTCCCGCCGCCGTTGCAGCAGGGCGCAGACAAGCCAGATGGAGCCCAGCGAAAGGACATATTGCAGGCTGATGCCCAGAACAGGGCGGTCGGCGTATTTCGCCGCGAACAGATACCACGGAATGGCGGTAAGCTCTACGGTATGTATGCAGAAGATGTACAGGGAGCGGCGGCCGATGGCCTCAAAAAAGCTCACCAGCGCGTTCCGGTGCCGGTTCAGCCGCAGAAACAGCCGGACGAACAGCAGGCCGGCAAGGCCGTCCAGCAGGATGCTGATGGGGCCCATCGTCCACTCTGCCATGGACACACAGTCGGTGCTGCCGGTGGCAAAGGCAGCCACCGGGACCAGCAGAACGGCAGCCCACAGGATGCAGGACATCCGGCGGGACAAGGGCTGATCCAGCCAGTGCTGACGCTTGGCAAGGTAACCAAGGTACAGGTACGGCGTGATCACCGCGCCTTGGATCAGGCAGAAGGGCAGCTCCCATACAAGGCTGGCACCCCAGCCCAGCAGGGCACAGCCGCCCACCGCCCACGGGATGTACCGCTCCGGGAAGATATTCAGGATAACGTCCAGCGCGATCCAGCCCATCAGCAGCGCCAGCAGGTACCACATGGGCCCGCAGGAAAAGAACTCCTGCCCGAAGTAGGTGGCGGTGTGGGGCAACCCCAGCAGAAAGCCGCCCGCCACCTTGATGCTCTCGGTCAGGGAGCCGGGCAGATAGTGAAAGGTATTATAATGAATGATAAAATGCAGCACCGTGGTAAAGACCGCAGTGTAGCAAAAGGGCTTGAGCAGGCTTTTGAGCTGCTGGTGGATGCACTTGCCGATGGAGCGCTTGCGGAAGCCGTAGCCGCTGGCGATAAAAAAGGCCGCCATCAGCGTTTCGCGGTAGACAAAGCCCAAAAAGGCGGTCAGCGACAGGCCGTTCGACAGCTGGAGAGGATAAAGCTCCCCGGTGTGTCCCAGCACGATGGCCAGCATCCCAGCGCCCTTGAGCATATCAAACATCCCGATGGAGCTGACAGTGCGGGGCTTGGTTGTTTCCATGAAAGATTCCTTCCCTGCGCCGAGCCAATACCCCTCAAGAAAAAAGCCGGATACGGCGCAAATGATCGATTTTTATACAGCATTGCCATGATATATGGCTAGTATAATGCTTTTTATAGAGACTGTCAATTTTGTTTTGCAGTCTGCACCATACCGGAACTGGTATTTTGCGCTAAAAATTGTAGCATAAAAACAGGAAGATTGCAACGAAAGGTAGAATTTGGCCGGGCTGTGCCCTAAGATATGCAATAGAAAGTTGCCAAAAATGGAAATTAAATGTTGCAGAAGTATTGCATTGCGCTGGAAGATATTGTATACTGGGCACAGTGCGACGCACCGCTGCATGAAAGGACAACGTGGGAGGAAAAAGCAATGATGAAGGTAAAAGTATTGGACAACGTTTATGATCTGGTCACGCTGAATATGGAGCAGCGTTTTTCGGAGCGCGTGGCGCTCCGCTTCTATAATAAGGATACGGACGAGGTGACCGTAGTCCATTATAAGGACTACGCGCGGGATATCCGCCGTGCGGTCAGCTACTTCCAGAGCACCATCCCGGATATCAAGGGCAAAAAGATCTGCCTGCTGAACAAAAATTGCTACGAATACGCCGTGAACACCTTCGGCATCATTCTGGCGGGCGGTGTGCTGGTACTGCTCAACCAGCACAAGAGCTGGGACGAGCTGTCCTACGAGCTGGAGCTGGTGGAACCCGCCGCCATCCTGACCGATGGTGACGACTACGGCACCAAGGAGCAGCTGGAAGCCGCCTACGGCAGCATCCTGCGCCCGATGGACGGCTTCCGCGCTTATGAGCCGGTGGCAGAAATGCCCCGCTGCATCGGCCACGATGACCTGATGATCCTGATGTTCACCTCCGGCACCACCGGACGCAGCAAGGGCGTGATGCTGAGCGAGCGCAACTTCTTCAGCGTCATGCGCGCCCATGTGCAGATCGGTGAGCACATGATGGAGTATAAGCACGACCCGGAGCTTGTGGTCAGCCAGTACACGGTGCTGCCCATGTTCCATCTGGGCGCGTTCATCTGCCTGTTCTCGTGGGCGCACGCGGGCTGGGGCCTGAACGTCAGCGGCGATATCCGCAACTTCTATAAGGAGATCCGGCGGATGCCCAGTCAGGTCATGGCGGTGGTGCCGGTGATCATGAACTCCCTGCACAAGGACGTGATGCGCGGCCGCAAGGAGCGTCTGGGCGAATTGTGGGTGCCCATCTGCTCCTCTGCCATGTTTGACCCGCAGGTGATGCTGGATATGGCCACCAACGGCATGTTCGTGGTGCAGACCTACGGCGCTACCGAGACCTGCGGCGACGGCATCATCAACTATGCGCAGGATGAAAAGCGCATCGGCGCTGTGGGACAGGGCAACGATTATCTGGATTACAAGCTCGAGCCGGACGGAGAGCTGTGCATCCGGGGCGACAGCATCATGCTGGGCTACTACAAGGATCCCGAGGCCACCGCGGAGGTCATCGACAAGGACGGCTGGTTCCACACCGGCGACCTTGCCCGGGTGGATGAGGACGGCTACTACTACATTACCGGCCGCAAGAAGAACCTGATCATTCTGGACAGCGGCGAGAACATCAGCCCTGAGGAGCTGGAAGGTCTTGTGGAAAAATGCCCCGCTGTGCAGGAGTGCATCGTGAAGGAAATGGGCAAAAAGATCGGCGCTGTGGTGTACTGCCCGCAGGACAAGCAGCAGACCGTGCAGGAGCATATCACCGAGATGAACCGTACCCTGCCGCTGTATAAGCGCATCGGTGTGGTGGAGTTCAGTGCAGAGCCGCTGCCCCGCAACGCCACGGGCAAACTGCTGCGCTGAGTATAAAACAAACAGAACAAAACAGGATGGAGAACCTACAATGGAAAAATTCGTGAACACGATGTACGATGCCATTACGCAGGGCATGGAAAAGGAATTTCCCCAGCGCGTGGCCTTCCGCTACTATACCGAGGAGACCGACACCGTGACCACCGTCCTTTTTAAGGAGCTGGCACAGGATGTCCGCCGGACGGTCACCTACCTGCAGAGCACCATCCCGGATGTGAAAGGCAAAAAGATCTGTCTGCTGAGCAAGAACAGCTACGAATATGTGGTAAACACCTTCGGCGCGATCATGGCAGGCTGCGTGCTGGTGCCGATGAACCAGCGCAAGAGCTGGGCAGAGATGTCTCACGAGCTGGAGCTGGTGGAGCCCGCCGCCATCCTGACCGACGGCGAGGACTACGGCAACAAGGAGCAGCTGGAGGCCGCCTACGGCAGCCTGCTGCACCCCATGGACGATTTCCGCAACTATGAGCCGGCGGCGGAGCTGCACCCCATCGGTCACGATGACCTGATGGTGCTGATGTTCACCTCCGGCACCACCGGCCTGAGCAAGGGCGTTATGATGAGCGAGCGCAACCTGTTCAGCGCAGGTCATGTGCTGTGGGCCATCTCCGCACAGCTGGAGGACAAGATCAGCCAGAAGGAGCCCCTGCCCGGCCACTACATGGTGCTGCCCATGTTCCATCTGGGTGCCTTCATCGACCTGTTCTCCACCACTGTTATGGGCTGGCCGCTGAACCTTGGCAACGATATCCGCAACTTCTACCGCGATATCCAGAAGATGCCCAGTCAGGTCATGTCTGTGGTGCCGATGATCATGAACGCCCTGCACAAGGACGTGATGCGCGGCCACCGCGACCGTCTGGGCGATCTGTGGGTGCCTATCGGCTCTTCTGCCATGTTTGACCCGCAGGTGCTGCTGGATATGGTGCACAACGGGATGTTCGTCATCCAGTGCTACGGCGCTACCGAGACCTGCGGTGCCGGCATCATCAACTTTGCACAGGACGAAAAACACATTGGTGCCGTGGGTCAGGGCAGCGAGCTGATGGAGTACAAAATCGAGCCGGACGGCGAGCTGTGCATGCGCGGCGACTGTGTGATGATGGGCTACTATAAGGACCCGGAGGGCACCGCAGAGGTCATCGACAAGGACGGCTGGGTGCATACCGGCGACCTTGCCCGGGTGGACGAGGACGGCTACTATTACATCACCGGACGCAAGAAGAACCTGATCATTCTGGACAGCGGTGAGAACGTCAGCCCCGAGGAGCTGGAGGGCATGGTAGAAAAATGTCCCGCCGTACAGGAATGTATCGTAAAAGAACTGGGCAAAAAGATAGGTGTTGTGGTATACTGTGAAAAGGAGCACCAGCAGACCGTGCGTGACTTTGTTGCCCAAGTGAACCGCACCGTCCCGCTGTACAAGCGCATCGGCGTGGTGGAGTTCAGCGAAACACCGCTGCCCCGCAACGCTACGGGCAAGCTGGTGCGCAAGTAAAACGCAACAGAAAGGAAGCATAATACGATGGAACGTGCAGAAATCATTTCTCAGATCACGGCTATTCTGGAGGATGTCGCAGAGGTATCGCCGGAGGATGTGACCGAAAGCAGCGTCCTGATGGACGATCTGGATCTGTCCTCTATGGAGATTTTGACCATTGTGGCAGATCTTGAGGAGACCTTTGGTCTGCGCATCCCGGAAAAGGAGCTGCGCAACTTTGTCACCATGGGTGATCTGGTGGATTATCTGGTAGCAAACGTGGGGTAAAAACCAATGGAAACACAACAGCGCTCGACGGAATATAACTTTCAGGGAATCATGTACTTTTTCCGTCGGGAAAAGATCCAGTGCCGGTACCAGTTCTCGCTGCGGGATGCGGTGGATATCACCCTCTTGCAGCGGGCACTGACCACGGCTTTGGCAAGTGCGCCTTATTACACCCAGCGTCTGGTGCAGGAAAAGCGGGAGATGTGGCTGGAGCCCAACACGGAGCCCTGCCTTGTGTACCCTGGCAGCACCATGCGCAATATCCCGGAGGAAACGAACGGCTATCTGTTCTGCGTCAGCTGCGAAGGGGATACCGTCTATTTTGACTGGTACCACTTCCTACTGGACGGCCACGGGGTATCGCCCCTGTTCACCAGCATTCTGGAGCAGTACTGCAACCTGCGTTACGGCACTGCCTTTGCGGTGCAGCAGATCGTGTGCGACCCGCCCTATGATATGGAGGCTATGCTGGCAGAGTATCCGCCCGTGGAGGCCGGGAGCGATGCCATCCAGCGGGACGTGGTGCAGACCTACGAGGGAGCGCTGCGCCGCACCCGGGTGTGCCTGAGCAAGCAGAGCCTTGTGGAAAAAGCGCTGGCGAACAATGCAAAGCCGGTAAGCGCCCTGATGGGGCTGTTGTGCATGGCTATGCGGGAGTATCTGGACAAGGAGAATATCCGGTATTCCTACTCTGCCGATACCCGCGATGTGGCCGGTGTGCCGCATGCGCTGTACAACTGCGTATGCAGCTTTGAACATACGGTGCAGCTGCAGGCAAAGACCCGTCTTGCGGATCTTGTATCTGACATCGATGCAGATATCAAGCGGGATCTGCAGCCGCAGTCCAAGCGCCGCCGCATGACCGAGCAGATGGGCTGGGTGTACAAGGTGGACCAGCAAAAAGCCCCCCTGCGCATCAAGCAGCGGGTGTTCCAGATGGGTGAGTACATCGGCGGCACCATTTCGGATTTCTGGCTCAGCTATCTGGGCAATCCGCTCATGCCCGCCACCCCGGAGCTGGCACAGTACACCACGGATTTTGGTGTCTGGGTGCCGCCGGATGGCGCATCCGTGGGCGTGGAAGCCGCCAGCCTGAACGGTAAGATCATTCTGTGCATCCACAACAAGGCACCCAACCCGGGTCTGGCTGATATCCTCCGCAAGACCTTTGAAAGCGAAGGCGTTGCGGTGCTGGAAGCCGAAGGTCTGGACTGAGAAATACATATCATAAAAGCAAAGGGCTGCTGCACGTTTTTGTGCAGCAGCTTTTTTGCTGCTTTTTGTAAGAAAATCCGGTTGCAAAGATGCGAAAAAATGGTTAAATAGAGAAAGGATATTTCCGCAAGGAGAGGAACACCATGGAACAACAGAACACGCGCCTGCGCAATGCGGGCTTTGCGACCTTTTTCTTCAGCGGCATCTGTGCCATCAGCGCAGGTGTGGTGGTCAGTCTGCTGCAGGAGCGCTACGGCTTTGCCTACGGCATGACCGGTACGCTGCTCTCCCTGATGAGCGTGGGCAACCTGCTGGCGGGGCTGCTGATGGGCATGCTGCCCAGTGCGCTGGGCATGAAACGCAGTGTGTTGCTGCTGACCATCGGCTACGCGGTGGGCTACGCCGTCATGGGGCTGACCGGCGCAGTGGTGCTGCTGGCAGCGGCCTTTTTTGTGGTGGGCATCGCCAAGGGTAGCGTCATCAACACCTGTACCATTCTGGTCAGTGATCACTCCGCCGACCGCACCCGGGGCATGAACCTGATGCACAGCTGCTACGCCTGCGGCGCACTGCTGTGCCCCTTCCTCATCGCGGCAGCAGCCCGGGTAAGCACCGAGCTGGCTGTGTTTTTACTGGCAGCTATGGGCCTTTTGCTCTGGCTGGTATACGTCTTTACCCCGCTGCGCGGCGGCAAGAGCAAAAGCAGTACAGAGAAGGAAGCCATCGACTGGAGCTTTCTGCGCTCTGCCCGCTTCTGGCTGCTGACCGGTCTGCTGTTTTTCCAGAACGCCGCCGAGCAGAGCGTCAACGGCTGGATGGTGACCTACTTCAAGGACAGCGGCATCATTGCGGGCACGCTGGCGGCCTACACCGTCACTGTGATGTGGGGTGCTACGCTGGTGGGACGTCTGCTCATTGCCTTTGTGTTCCCCTTAAAAAAGCCCCGCAAGGCCATGGTGGGCATGAGCGTGCTGTGCACCGTGTTCTATGTACTGCTGGTCATGGCGCACACGCAGGGCGCAGCCATCGTACTGCTGTTCGCCTTTGCCATCTCGATGTCCGGGCTGAACCCCACCGCCGTGGCCAGCGCAGGCCGCATGACCAGTGTGACCAGCATGGGCATCATGCTGCCGGTGGCCTCCAGCGGTGCCATCCTGATGCCGTGGGTCATCGGCATTGTGGCCGAGCACGTCGGCCTTGCCGCCGGTATGGCTTCCAACATCGTGCCCTGCGTGGGGCTGGTGGTCTTTACCCTGCTGGTTGCAAAGCTGCCGGAGGAATAAGAAATGAGGTTCTGCTGACGCAGAAATGATGTGCTGACGCAATGATGTTTGCGCTCTGCGCAAAATGATGTGCCGCCGGTGCGGCAATGCCGGTTTATAAGAGCAATGCCGGGCAGCCTGCGGGCTGTCCGGCATTGCATTTTCACAGGAGAGGGCGCGGAGGATATTTCAAATCGTTTTGCGTTATCCCTCAATGCCTCTTGCCTTTGCGCTGAACTCGCAGCCGCAGTAGTCCTGCCGGTACAGGCCGTACTGCTCCGAAAGCTGCAGGCTGCGCAGGTAGCCGTTGTGCTTTTTGAAGTCCGAGGGCAGATGCTTTACCCCGAACTCCGCCTCCAGTTCCTGCCCGATGGCGTTGATGCGGGCAGCGTCCTTGTGGGGGCTGATGGACAGGGTGGTGGTGAACCAGTCAAAGCCGTTGTCCCGGGCGTACTGCGCCGCGCGGCGCATCCGCAGCCGGTAGCAGACGGTGCAGCGGCTGCCGCGCTCCGGCTCGTTTTCCAGCCCGGCTACGGCGGTGTAGAACTGCTGCGGGTCGTAACTGTCCTCCACCACGGTCACCCCCAGCGGGTGGGCAGCTGCTACAAACTTTTGCAGCTCCTCGCCCCGGCGGTGGTACTCTGCCGCAGGCCATGTGTTGGGGTTATAGTACAGCACCGTGATCTCAAAATACCGGCACAGCTGTTCCAGCACAGCACTGGAACAGGGGCCGCAGCAGGCGTGGAGCAAAAGGCGCGGGCGGGTATCGCCAAGCCCCGCCAGCACGGCGTCCATCTGCTGGGCATAGTTGCGTTGTGTTGCCATTGGTATCATCCTTTGCTATAATGGTCTTGCCTACATTATAGCATATTTTACGATGAAATACAGGAGGTTTCCCCCATGACAGAAGAAAAGATCGCCCGCATCAATGCGCTGGCCAAAAAGAGCAAGACCACCGGCCTGACCGAGGCCGAAAAAGCCGAGCAGCAGGCGCTGCGGCAGGAGTATCTGGCCGACATCAAGGCCAGCCTGCGCAGCCAGCTGGAGCGCACGTCCATTCAGGAGCCGGACGGCACCATCCACAAGGTGACCCGCCGCACCGACCTGACCGGGGAGCGCAGCTGAGAGCGGAAGAATCGTTTGGATTTCGGGGTACAGAAACGCCTGCGGGCGTTTCTGTACCCCGTTTTTGCAGGCAGCACCGTAAGGCTTCCCCGCACGCATTTCTGCCCGCCCGCATAGGATGGCGCACAGCGGAAAAGGGGAGATGAGGGCATGAGACAGACAAAGCGGTTTGCGGTGGTGGGCAGCGATGCCCGGCAGGCGGCGGCAGGGCGTGCACTAGCGCGGGCAGGGTATACGGTGGGCGGCGTGCAGCAGCTGCCGCAGGCAGACTGCATCCTGCTGCCGCTCCCGCTGGAACAGGCCGGTCTGCCGCTGGCGCAGCTGCTGGGCGCGGCAAAGCCCGGTGCGCTGGCACTGGGCGGCAAGGTGACGGAGAGCGCAATGTCCGTTGCCCGGGCAGCGGGGGTGGAGCTGGTGGACTACTTTGCCCGCCCGGAGCTGACCGTGTATAACGCCATCCCCACCGCCGAGGGCTGCATCGGCATTCTGCTGGAACGGCGCAGCCGTACCCTGTGGGGCGCGGCGGTGCTGGTGCTGGGCTTTGGCCCGGTGGGGCGGGCGCTTGCGGTACGTCTGGCGGCACTGGGCGCGCGGGTGACCGTGGCGGCACGCCGCCCGGTGCAGCGGGCCATGGCAGAGGAGCAGGGGCTGCGGGCGGTGCCGCTGACAGACCTTGCCGCCGCAGCTGCCGCCTTTGATACGGTGGTGAACACCATCCCCGCGCCGGTGCTGACAGCGCAAGTGCTGGCAGCGCTGCCAAAGGGGTGTCTGATCGTGGATCTGGCCTCAAAGCCCGGCGGCACGGACTTTGCCGCCGCCCGGCGGCTGGGGCACACGGCACTGCACGCGCTGAGCCTGCCGACAGTCTGGGCACCGGAAACGGCAGGGGAGGCGCTGGCGCGCACGGTACAGACCATATTGCAGGAGCGGGAGGGAAGGGTATGACCACAGAGAAAAAGGGCTGCCTTGCATTTGCGGTATGCGGCAGCTTTTGCACGCTGGAGGATGCCTTGGGCGCGGCGCAGGCGCTGACGGCACAGGGCTGGACGCTGCTGCCCGTCATGAGCTTTGCCGCGCAGCAGGATACCCGGTTCGGCACCGGGGAAAGCTGGCGGCAGCGTTTGCAGGCCGTTACCGGGCAACCGGTGCTGGATACCTTGCAGGCGGTGGAGCCGCTGGGCCCCCGGCGGCTGGCGCAGGCGCTGGTAGTCGCGCCCTGCACCGGCGCAACACTGGCGCGGCTGGCGGCGGGGCTTTCAGATACGCCGGTGACCCTTGCAGCCAAAAGCCTGCTGCGGGTGGGCAGCCCGGTGGTGCTGGCAGTTTCCACCAACGACGGCCTTGGCGCTTCCGGCGAAAACATGGCGCGGCTGTGCCAGCGCAAGCACTATTACTTTGTGCCCTACGGGCAGGACGACCCCGTTACAAAGCCTCAGAGCCTGAAGGCAGACCTTGCCCTGCTGCCCGCCGCCGTGGACGCCGCTTTGCGGGGCGAGCAGCTGCAGCCGGTGCTGCTGGGGCAAAGGAATGCGTAAATCTCTTTTCAGCGGGGAAAAAATGTGGTATACTTCAAGCGATGCCTTGCGGGCATAAAACTGACAAGCGGAGAATACCTGATGAAAAAATTTACCGCAGCACTGTGCACTGTGCTGCTTTTGATAGGCGCTGTGCTGGTGCCCGGCGCGGCAGCAGCCGGCCCGGCGCTGGCCAATACTCGGGGCTACTGCATCATGGATGCAGACACCGGCCTTGTGCTGGCGCAGCAGAATATGGACGAGGAGCTGCACCCGGCCTCCATTACCAAGGTGATGACCCTCGGTCTTGCCTGCGAGAAGGCGCAGGGAGATTGGGATGACGTAAAGCTGACCGTGACCCATGAGGATGTCTACTCGCTGGCGGGCACGGATTCCAGCCACATCGCCCTGCTGGAAGGGGAAGAAGTTCCCTTGGTGGATGCGCTGTACGCCACCCAGATGGCAAGTGCCAACGATGGAGCCAACCTGCTGGCGGAATATTTCGGCGGCGGCACCATTGCGGACGGCGTGGCGGCCATGAATGCGCAGGTGGAGGAGCTTGGCCTTGCCCACACCCACTTTGCAAACCCTCACGGCATCAGTGATGACGACCACTACACCAGCTGCTACGATATGGCGCAGATCCTGCGCTGGGCATTGCAGCAGCCGGGGTTTGAGGAGGTGTTCACCCGCAACCAGATGTACACCATGCAGCCCACCAATATCCAGCCGGTGACCCGCTACTTCTCCCAGCAGGATAAGATCCGCATCGGCTCCAGCCGCTACCATATCGACAGTGTGCTGGGCTCCAAGCTGGGCTATACCAACACCGCCCGGTACAGCTACGTCTGTCTGGCGGAGCAGGACGGGGTGCGGCTGATCTGCGCGACCATGCAAAGCCAGCTGAGCACCGATAAATATAACGATATGCGCACCCTGCTGGACTACGCCTTTGCCACCTATAAAAATTACACCCAGCTGCCCGGCGGCAGCGTCACCGCACAGCTGGCAGTGGCGGGCGGCGGGCAGAGCCTTGGCACCGTTACCGTAGCCGACCCCGGGGTGAAGCTGCTGCTGGCCGAGGGCTTATCCGCACAGGATGTTACCGTGGACTTAGAACTGCCGGAGCAGTATCTGCTGGGCGCAGAGCCCGCCGTGTATGCGGTGTACACCCTGAACGGCGGCACAAAGCAGGAGAGCACCAGCGTGCGGGTAAAGGCCGAGATCACCGGTCTGGCCGAACTGCTGGAGCAGAGCGCCGGCACAACGCTGGAAGCCGCCAAGGACGTGGAGCCGGGCAGCAGCGCATGGCTGCTGGCGGGTATCTCGGTGGGGTGCACGGTGGGTGCAGCTGTAATCACGGTGCTGGTGCTGCGGGTGTACACACGCCTGAAAAAGCGCCGCAAAACGGCAAGACGCCGCAACAAAGCGTAAAAGCCTGTTCCAAACCAGACTTTTCCAGATAAAGAAAAAGCTTTCAGAAAAAAGAGAGGTACAATATCATGGGTAAGTTTATTTTTACGCAGACCGAGATCCCCGGCGTAGTGGTCATTGAGCCGCAGGTGTTCGGCGATGACCGCGGCTATTTTATGGAGACCTACCAGAAGGATCAGTTCGCAGAGGCTGGCATCGACAAGGAATTTGTGCAGGACAACCAGAGCCGCTCCACCCGGGGCGTGCTGCGCGGGCTGCACTTCCAGAAGAACCACACCCAGGGCAAGCTGGTGCGCGTGACCAAGGGCGAGGTGTATGACGTAGCCGTGGATTGCCGTCCCCACAGCGCTACCTTTGGCAAGTGGGTGGGCGTGACCCTCTCTGAGGACAACAAGAAGATGTTCTATATCCCGGAGGGCTTTGCCCACGGTTTTTTGGTGCTGAGCGATGTGGCAGAGTTCTGCTATAAGTGCACCGATGTCTACGACCCCACCAGCGAGGGCGGCATCCCCTACGACGACCCCACCGTCAACGTGCAGTGGCCGGACTGCGGCTGCGAGCACAAGACCAGCGCAAAGGACAAGCTGCACGAGCCTTTTGCCGCCCAGAAGTTCGAGTATTTTGAAAAGTGGTGATCGCCTGTGGCAAAACTCAAAGCAATGTGGAACGGCTTCTGGCGCTACCGCTATCTGCTGTGGAACCTCGTCAGCCGTGACTTCAAGCTCAAATACCGCCGCAGCGTGCTGGGCGTGGTGTGGAGCGTATTGAACCCGCTGCTCATGTGCCTTGTGTACTGGGCGGTGTTCAGCAGCCTGATGGATATGCGCGGCAGCGGCATCGACAACTTTGCCGTCTTTCTGATGTGCGGTCAGCTGCTGTTCAACTTCTTCAACGAGGCTACCTCCACCAGCATGAGCAGCGTGCTCAGCGCCGCCCCGCTGCTGAAAAAGGTGTATATCCCCAAGTATATCTTCCCGCTGGAAAAATGCTGCTTTGCCATGGTGAACTGCATCTTCAGCTTTGTGGCGCTGCTGCTGGTCATGATCTTTACCGGCGCACCCTTCCACCTGACCATTCTCGAAGCGCTGTACCCGCTGGTGACCTTGTTCTTCTTCAGCCTCGGGGTCAGTATGTTCTTAGCGGCGGCTACTGTGTTCTTCCGGGATATCATGCATATCTGGAGCGTGTTCGTCACCGCGCTGCTGTATTTCTCCGCCATCTTCTACGACCCCACCCAGATGACCTTTTCCATCGGCGGGTTTAATATGCAGCAGATCATCAAGCTGAACCCCATGTACTGGTATATCACGGGCTTCCGCCGCACGGTGATGTGGGGCATCCCGCTGGACGTAAATATGTTCCTTGTCTGCGGCATCTGCGCCGTAGTGTCCATGGTAGTGGGGCTGCAGGTGTTCCGCAAAACGCAGGATCGCTTTGTGCTGCACATTTAAGGAGGGTGAACAATGGAACCGATCATCAAAGTGGACAATGTTTCCATGTGCTTCAACCTTTCCAAGGAAAAGCATGAGAGCCTGAAGGAGTATTTTCTGGCTATGGTGCAGGGACGGCTGCAATACGACGAGTTCTACGCTTTAAAGGACGTCAGTCTGGACATCATGCCCGGCGATTTTTACGGCCTTGTGGGCTTGAACGGCTCGGGCAAATCCACCCTGCTCAAGACCATTGCCGGAGTGTACAAGCCCAGCAAGGGCAAGGTGACCGTGAACGGCACCATCGCCCCGCTGATTGAGCTGGGCGCGGGCTTTGATATGGATCTGACCGCCCGGGAGAACATCTACCTCAACGGCACGGTGCTGGGCTTCTCGCCCAAGTATCTGGACGAAAAATTTGACGAGATCGTGGAATTCAGCGAGCTGGAAAACTTTCTGGATGTGCCGCTGAAAAACTACTCCTCCGGCATGGTGGCGCGCATCGGCTTTGCCATTGCCACCATCACCAAGCCCGATATCCTCATTGCGGACGAGGTGCTGTCGGTGGGCGATTTCCTGTTCCAGCAGAAGTGCGAAAAGCGGATGCAGGAGCTGATGGCGGGCGGCACCACGGTCATTCTGGTGTCCCACTCCATCGAGCAGATCGAGCGGATGTGCACCAAGGTGGCATGGCTGAGCCACGGTCACCTGAAAATGAACGGGGACACCCAGACAGTCTGCGCCGCCTACAAGGCGACCCAGCGCGGCGAGGTCTGATATGAATGTACGGTTGAAACGCGCCAAGGAGCTTGCCGGCTACGCCGTGCAGCTGACAAAGGACGAGGGCCTGTCCACCATGGTCATGCGCGGTGCAGGCTTTGTCAAGCGCCGCTGCTTTGGCAAGCGTGCACGCTACCTGCCCGCCAAAAAGGTGCTGGAAGCCCAGCGCGCAGAGATGGCCGGCAAAACGGCGGCAGACTGCGGCCTGCCCACCATCTCGGTGCTGACCCCGCTGTATAACACCCCGGAAAAATACCTGCGGGAATTTCTGGATTCCTTTGTGGGGCAGACCGCGCCCAACGGGCAGCTCTGCCTTGCCGATGCTTCGGACGCCGCCCACGGGGACGTGGAGCGGATCGTAAAGGAATATCAGCAAAAGAATCAACAGATCGTATACAAAAAGATCGAAAATAAGGGCATTGCGGCCAACACCAACGCCGCCGCGCAGCTGGCGACAGGGGAGTATCTGGCGCTGGCTGACCACGACGACATTCTGGCACCCCATGCCCTGTACACCATGGGCAAGGCCATCCTGCAGCTGCGGCAGCGCGGCGAACCGGACGGCTTTCTGTACAGCGACGAAGCACTGTTCACCAAGAGCATCCGCCGCCCCATGGTGGCGCACTTCAAGCCGGACTACGCCCCGGACTACCTGCTGTGCTGCAACTACATCTGCCATCTGGCGGTGTTTCAAAAAGCGCTGTGGGAGCAGCTGGGCGGCGAACGCCCGGAATGCGACGGCAGTCAGGACCACGACCTGTTCCTGCGGCTGCTGGAAAAGACCGGCGGCGCTGCCCATGTGCCGCAGGTGCTCTACTACTGGCGGGTGCACGCGGGGTCTACCTCCGGCGGTGCAGACGCCAAGCCATACGTTGCGGCAGCGGCCAAAAAGGCGCTGGCAGACCACCTGACCCGCACCGGGCGCACCGGCACGGTGGAGGACGGCTTGTTCCCCAGCACCTACCGGGTGAAGTGGGACATCGTGGGCGAGCCGAAGGTGAGCATCCTCATCCCCAACAAGGACCACACCGAGGATCTCGAAAAATGCCTGCACAGCATCTGGACAAAGACTGAATGGGAGCACTTTGAGGTCATCGTGGTGGAGAACAACTCCACCGACCCCGCCACCTTTGCCTACTATAAAAAGGCGCAGCAACGCTACGATGGTCTGCGGGTGGTCACCTACCCGAAAAAGGGCTTCAACTTTTCCGGCATCAACAACTTTGGCCGCAAATACGCCACCGGCGAGTATCTGCTGCTGCTGAACAACGATGTGGAGGTGCGCGGCAGCGAATGGCTCACTGAACTTCTGCGCCAATGCGCCCACCCCGGAGGGGCGGCAGTGTGCGGTGCCATGCTCTGGTACCCGGACGAGACCATCCAGCACGCGGGCGTCATTACCGGGCTGGGGGGCTACGCGGGGCACAGCCACAAGTACAAAAAGGCAGGTGGCAGCGGCTATATGTTCCGCACCGCCACGGTGCAGGACTTTTCCGCTGTGACCGGTGCCTGCCTGCTGGTAAAGACCAGCGTGTGGGACAAGGTGAAAGGGCTGGACGAAGCCTTTGCGGTGGCGTTCAACGATGTGGACTTCTGTCTGCGGGTGCGGGATGCAGGCTATCGCATTGCGTGGACGCCCTACGCCCAGCTGACCCATTACGAGAGCAAGAGCCGCGGCGGGGACGAAAAAGACCCGGTAAAGGCACGGCGCTTTGCCGCCGAGCAGCAGCGTCTGTACGAGGTGCACGGCAAGGCGAACATCCTGCACGATCCCTACTACAACCCCAACCTGACCATGGACCGGGAGGATTTTTCCGAAAGCGATGATCTGCGCGGGCTGAAAGAGGGACGCATCACGGTGCAGTGGAGGGAATAACAGCATGAACATCAAGGGTCATTTCGAGACCATCACCCGGCACAAGCTGCTGGTGATGAAATACTGCTTTGAATGCGGGTTGTATGAGCAGGGTCTTGCCCACGACCTGAGCAAGTACAGCCCCACCGAGTTCATCCCCGGGTGCATCTATTATCAGGGCGACCACAGCCCCAACGAGGCGGAGCGCGCAGCCAAGGGCTACACCTCGGCGTGGCTGCACCACAAGGGGCGCAACAAGCATCATCTGGAATACTGGATCGATTACAGCACCACCAAGACCGGCCTGACCGGCATGAAGATCCCCCTGCGCTACGTCTGCGAGATGGTGTGCGACCGGGTGGCGGCAAGCCAGATCTATCTGGGCGATAAGTACACCGATGCCTCTGCGTGGGAGTACTACCAGCGCAGCAAGGATCACTACCTGATGCACCCGGAGACCCGCGCACTGCTGGAAAAGCTGCTGTGCATGGTACGGGACCTTGGACGAGAGCGCACCTTTGCCTACATGAAATTCCTGCTTGGCTGCGAAAACGATTACTAAGCCCGAAAGGCTGCTGCACAGGCTGTGCGGCAGCCTTTTTTGCGTATTAACAAATATTTCTTCCATAATTTGGCGCATCTGCCCATTGACAGCACACCGCAGCAGGGGATAAGATGAAACTGGGGAGCAGCGCGCTCCCATAAGAAGAAAGCGAGGGACCACAGATGAAGCTTTGGAAACGATGGACGGCAGCGGTCCTTGCAGCTGCAATGGTGCTGCTGCTTCTGGCGGCCTGCGGGCCCTCCGGCCCTTCCGCGCCGGATGCGCCGGATAAGCCGGGCAGCAGCGAACCCGGCAAAGACCCCACCGACCCCGGAACGGGAGAACCCGGCAAAGACCCCACCGACGAAAAGACCGAGGCACAGAAGAAGGCCGCAGTGGTGGACGCGCTGAATACGGTGCGCAAGGACTACGGCAATAACACCCCGCTGACCATGGATGCCGAGGCCTGTGTCATGGCTGAAAAAATGGCAAAATTGCAGCTGGACGGTCTGCTTGGCAAGTACGGCAGCGACCCGATGAAGAGCGAGCAGTACGCGAAAGACTGGAACGCCATCAGCAAGCTGACGGTAAAGGGCAAAAAGCTGGTGGGCGTAGGCGGCTACGGCGCATATCCCACAGAGAGCGTGATCCGCGGCTGGGTAAAGGACACCCGCAAATGAAAACCGGCATTGGTCACGAGCACGGAAGCCACCCTTGTGGGCGTGGGCGTTGTGCAGAACACCGACCCCAAAACGAGGGATAAATACCCCATTATGGTGGTCGTGATGACCTACTGATACGAGCAAACGCCGCTGACGAAAAGTCGGCGGCGTTTTTGTGTGGTTTGCGCATTGACAAATATATGCGGGGGGGGGGTACACTGCTTTTATGGCAGACCGCATGGTCTGCCGGGGTATTTATTATTTACAGGAGGGCAAAACCTATGAAATGCATCAAAAAACTGGTTGCGCTTACGCTGGCTGCGGTGCTGGCGCTGACTATGCTCACCGCTTGCGGCGGTACACCGAGCGTGCCGGAGGCAACGGAAGCAACACAGCAGGTCGTGGACAACATCAATGCGGTTCGGACGAAAAATGGCTTACCGGCACTGAAAACCATTCCGGCTGCAACGGACGTAGCCAATAAAATTGCGGCACTGCGGGAAAAGAAAATTCTGAACCTGATTTCGGAAGATGACTACCAAACGGAATGGCGTAAATTGTACACTATTCAGGTAGAAGGTAAAAAATGCAACGGATATATGTCGATAAATACTGGAGTCTCGTGCGAAGAGTATCTGACAAAGGATTACTGCCAGAAAAAATATGACGAAAACGACCTGCAACGGATCTTTGGACGGATCATGCGCAGTTCTGATTTGACATATGTTGCTGTCGCTAACAAAAAAATGAGCAATGGCACGTTTGTGTTCGTCGTTATGGCTTACTGATCTGTAATTCAAAACCACGCAAACGCCGCTGACGAAAAGTCGGCGGCGTTTTTGTGTGGTTCGTGCATTGACAGCCGCCGCCTGCGGGTCTACACTGTTTTTATGGCAGACTGCATGGTCTGCCGGGGTATTTATTATTTACAGGAGGGCAAAACCTATGAAATGCATCAAAAAACTGGTTGCGCTTACGCTGTCTGCGGTGCTGGCACTGGCTATGCTTACCGCTTGCGGCGGTACATCTGACACAAAAAGTGTCGCAGATAAAGTAGCAGATATCATCAATGCAGAGCGTGTAGCAGCAAACCACACGGAGCTGCCCAGAGCAACGGAAGTGGATAAACTTTGGAGCCCGTTGGCAGAACTGCTGGCAGTGCACGCGGCAAATCCGACGGAAGAAAGTGCTGCGGCATTACAGGCAAAAGGCGATGCAACGTATGCCGAATATATCAATATGACGATTGACGGTAAGCAAATTGATACAGAGGCATCCAAACGCAAGGCGTTGAGAAATGTAGTGAACTTTGATGCGCTGGCCAACAGCATGAAAGGTGGCCAGAATGGATGGGAATGGCTGATTGAGGGCGATTATGATTATATCTCGGTCGCCAGCGCAGAAAAAAATGGGCACAATGGCGTGTACATCAATGCAATCAAACTGAAAGACTGAGTGTAGAAGCAAAACAATATAAAAACACCCCGGTCGGGCGGTTTTACCGCCTGACCGGGGTGTTGCTTTTGCAAGAAATAATTACTGCTCGTTTTCGTAGATCTTGATATAACGCGGGGCGCTTTTATCCTGCCAGAACAGCAGAATAGCGGTCAGGGCGACAGCCAGTGTGGTGAGGACGGCGAGCAGAGCTTTGAGAACTTTCATGGTTTGGTGCCTCCTTGTGAAGTTCGGGAGCGGAGCGGGGGACGTTCCGCCTGTCATGTTAGGTATAGTATAGCATATTCCCGCAGTAAAGGCAAACGGCAGAAAGGGGAGAACAAAAAGAAAAATACGGTGGTTAGTTAAAACTAATTGGCGAAAACGAATAAGAAAGTTCAGGAAAATTCATCATTTGGGGCGTGATGTCGTTGACTTCCCGCGCCAAAATGATACAATAAGTGTGTTAAGCAGCTGCTGTCCCTGTACCAGTGCGCCTGCATGGGCGTGGGGATGGCAATTCAAGCAGAATGGGGGATTTGAAATCCATGTTGAACAAGCTGAAACGTGCGGCGCTTGGCGCGCATACGCCGCATGACAAGGCAACTGCTGCAAGCAAACCTGTCCCGATGCCTCTGCCCGCGCAGGTACGCATCC
>ERZ1034976.1199-NODE-1199-length-20918-cov-22.501941_pt1 | contig 20918 bp, 22 predicted proteins | sample MGYA00520623_ERZ1034976 | MGnify/ENA primary metagenome ERZ1034976 (study PRJEB33766, sample SAMN09781774) | gut metagenome | biome: gut microbiome | host: Homo sapiens | place: Madagascar | study: EMG produced TPA metagenomics assembly of the PRJNA485056 data... | reverse complement strand
TTTTTTTCGATGCAAGCAAGAAATCATGATACTTCTCGCTAATTTATGATACTTCGATGATACTTCTTCCTCCGTTTTTAGAGAAGTCTAATTTTGTTAATGCGCTGTGTATTAATGTTATAATCATCAATTTTCAAGGTGGAATGATACTTTGATACTTTTTTCGAGGAAAACTTTTTTGCGTACGATGGTTGTTTGATTTTTTTAAGGATGAAGCATTTATGTGGGTGCATCATTTTCATGGTACCGCCGGGTGCTGTGGAATCTACCAGATTAAAGTCGTGTTGAGGTTATCTACTTTAACCATGAAAAGCTCCCTAGCATAGCATGTTGGAATTGCTATGCTGGGGAGCTTCTTTGCTAGTTGTTTTTTTTCAGTTAGTGGTATTTTTTTGTTGTAAAAGGTTCCATTAGGAAAGGGTATGCCTAGTGGAACCTGATGAGAGGATACCATATTCAATGAATTTGCTATCTTCATTGTATGTATGGAAGTATCTTCAGTGGTGAGCCAATTGCTTTATCGTATGCTGTACCAAGTAGCATACTCCTTTCCTTGGTTCCCCAGAGGCATGCGATGGCTTTTATGCCAGCTCTTTTAGATGCAATCATGTCTATAGCCCTATCTCCAAAGCTCAGAATATCTTCAGCTTTCTCATTCATCAGCTCCAATGCCTTTAGCATAGGTGCAGGATGGGGCTTGACGGGATGGGCATCATGGTAGCCAACGATGAAACTTGCTGGAATCTGGTAATAGTCAACGATTCTTTCCACATAGGGACGTGGTGAACTGCTGACTATCGCCATCTTGATACCTTGGGCTTTTATTTGGTCAAGGACTTCTTGGATTCCTGCATACATGGAGGTATATGGGATAAGTCTATATGCCTCGTGCCAGTTTCTCGTCTTTCTGGCATTTTCCAGTGTAGTGGTATCAACAAGAGTTAAGTCCAGGTCAAAAATTACTCCTTTAATCATAGCCTAGAATAATGATTTTTTGATTTTTGGTTTGTTGATTTTTTCTACTGATTCTCTGATGATGGCAAGGGCTTCATCGAATGAACCTGAGGTCAGGGCATGGGCTTTTCCTTCTTCAAGGAACACTCTGTTGCCCTCTGCTTTTCCGCCAGTTTGTCCATTCATGTTCTTGTACCGGATCATGAAGAGAGGCTTTTGGGCTTTGATGGTGGCGTTTACTGCATGCATGGTTCCTCCTCTGAGACTTGTCTGGATGACGAGGGTTGCGTATGAGAGTCCTGCCTGCAGTCTGTCACGTTCCACTAGGGTATAGCGATTTCCTCTTTGTCCTACCGGATACTCTGAGAGCAGCAATCCGCCGTTCTCAACGATGTTCTTGGCCAGTTCTAGGTTTTCCTTTGGATAGATGGATTCCCAGTCCAAGCCGTTGGCAAGGAATGCCGTGGTGGTTCCCTTCACGTTCAATGCTCCTTGGTGACCAGTGGTGTCGCATCCTATAGCAAGGCCTGATACGATGTTGAACCCTTCTGCAGCGAACTTTTCTGCGAAGTAGATTCCTGCTTGCGTTCCTGCTTCTGTTGGTTCTCTTGTGCCGATGATGGCAATACCCGGCATTTGCAGGGCTTTGATGTTTCCTCTGTAGAACAGAAGTAACGGTGCATCTGCATTGCCATCCTCATTGATGGTCTCACGTAGGATTTGAGGGAAAGCATCTTCGTAATAGGAGATAATGCCTACACCGCATCTCTCTGCATCGTTGATGATGGTCATTGCCTTTCTGTTGGCTTCGTGGAGATCTGTAGTAGTGAACTTTTCGAACTTCTTACCTTTGAGAGTTGTCCAGAAGTCACACAGATCCTTGATGGTTTGTACTTGGGACGGTGCTACTTCGGCTATGGAGAGAACGGTTTTGTTTCCACAGCCCTTGAGGTTTTTCAATGTCAGTATGAGTTCTGTATTGAGTGCCATATTTATTTGTTATTATTTTTGTTGTTACTCGACTGAAAAAGTAGTTTTTTTATATCCAAACATCTTGGAAAAATACTTGCTTTTACAGCTGTTTGTCTTCTTTGTGTTAGTCGATGTTCCAGTAGGCGTCAGGATCGCCGTCGAAGACATCGTCTATGTCTTGGTCGCTCCAACCTTCTACGTCTTGAGCATATGAACCATTGTAGTTGTCGTATGTTTTTTCTTTCTCGTAGTAGTCTGCTGGATCGTAGTCGTCTTCTGGATCGTAATCGATCATCGGATTGTAATGGGGATGGTAGTCTGGGTTGATGGTTTTTGCCAGGAACAATCCTGTAATGCTTGCTGCTCCCATGGATTTCAGCTTTTCTGCCACCATTTCGAAGGTCTTTCCTCTGGTGATGATGTCATCAATGACGATGATTTTCTCGCCTGTAATTCTACTGGTGTTGAAGCCGAAGCCTTCGATTGGGTTGCCGGACTTTCCTGTGAGGTGACCTGCTTCATGGTCGTGCTCATTGTAGATGGCATCGATGACTACCTTGTAGCCTGCAGCCAGGATTGCTTCTGCAAGCTTTTGGTAGCGGGTCACTGTCTTGCTCTTGGTTGATGCAGGGATGAAGCAGATGCTCCAACCTGTTTTCTCGCCATTTGTTATTTCCTGTATTTTGTTCAGGAATCCACTCTTAACTTCGTCGTTGAGGTAGCCGTCTTTGAAGTTATAGCAAGTCTGACGGTCTGCCAACTGCTGGGCATTTGCCTGGTATCTCACTGGGAGATAATTTTTGATATAATGATAATTGTACATACTGATTATTTTTTATGATTTTTATATGTTTTAATCTATGTTGTTTTCTGATGGGCTATGCTGAATGTCTTACCCAGTCTGGATTGATTGTTTTGGCGAGGAAGAGTCCTCTTACCATGTTCGCACCATTTCTGATGAGTTTGTTGGTTGTGTGCACGTATGTCATGCCTCTTGTGATGACGTCATCTATGAGGATGATGTTCTTGCCGGCAACGTCGCTTGGCTTGATGTTGAAGTTCTCTGCCGGGTTTGTCTTCTTGCCTGTGATGTGGCCTGATTCCTGGTCCTGAATTGGCAGGATGGTATGGTAGTCGCAGGCAATTCCTGTTTCCTTCTCGATGAAGGTTGCGAGCTTTTGGTAGCGGCAAGCTGTCTTGTAGTGTGTGGATGCTGGTATGAAGCATACTCTCCAGTTGTAGCCACCTATTTCGTTTTTTATTTCCTTGATGCATTCTACGATTGTGTTCATCAAGCTAAGGCTGCAGTAGCCGTTTTTGAAGTCGTAGATGACTTCTCTGTCATTCTCTTGTTTCATTGTAGCGGAGTATCTCTTTGGGAGGTATTCCATGAGGTAGCGATATTCGTAATTCATATTCTTTAATTTTAATGGGTTTAACTTCTTGTTCCTGTTTTCGTTTGCAAAAGTACTGTGGGAGTTTGAAATGGTATTTCACTCACTCAATTTTCCCTTTTTTTGCTACTTTCTTTTGTTTTATGCCATTTTTATGAATGGATACAACTGTGTCGCTAACAACTTAACCATAGCGGCTTTGGTTTTTCTGGGTGCAAAGGTAGGGGAACATCGTGAAATGATATTTCACTGGCTCATTTTTCCTGTTTTTTGTTGTTTAGGGTGCATATAATACCTTATTATATATGTGAGGAATAGTTTTTTTTATTTGATTTATTGGTTTATGATATTGTGATGGTGTAGTTTACTTTTATGCTGAAGAGTGCTTTTTGGGTTAACTTTTTGATTTGTTGTTAACATAACTAAATTGTGAGATCTAAAAGGCCTAAATATTTAAGAATAATTGGCTTGCATATCTCAGAAAAAAGTCGTATCTTTGCACACGCTAAGGAATAGTTAATTTTCGGTTAAGAAAAGTCGATATTTGTTTAGTGAGGTTCTTTAACTTATTGATAATCAGTATAGTCTTATAAGGTCGAGTACGAGACCATCGTCCACTACAACAAGGATTAAGACTAAAGAGTTAAAAATTTAATGAAAGAAAGAGGGAAATGTACGAGACCATCGTCCACTACAACAAGGATTAAGACCATAGTTTTTTATGCTTGCATTCATAATTTTGCTTTGTACGAGACCATTGTCCATTACAACAAGGATTAAGACAAAGTCCTTGAAGTACACCTGCAAGAAGTTTGGTGTGTACGAGACCATTGTCCACTACAATAAGGATTAAGACATAATAGAGTTGAAGTGAAAGGAAGATGAGAATGAGGTACGAGACCATTGTCCACTACAATAAGGATTAAGACCCACGCATAGGGTCGCCAGGCATCGGCTGTTCCGATGTACGAGACCATTGTCTACTACAACAAGGATTAAGACAAAATTAATCATAATTGTATAGTTTTAATTGTTATGGTACGAGACCATTGTCCACTACAATAAGGATTAAGACTTGTTGATAATTTTTGTTATGGTTTTTACACCAAAGTACGAGATCATCTTCCACTACAATAAGGATTAAGACTTTGTACCTTTCATAATTGTAATTCTTTTAAATTGTACGAGACAATGTCCACAACAATAAGGATTAAGACAGGTCGATGTTTCCATTATAACTTGCCATAAGCTTGTGCTAGACCATTGTCCACTACAATAAGGATTAAGACTCATTAGGTGTGACGAATGCAACAAATTCGCCGTACGAGACCATCGTCCACTACAATAAGGATTAAGACAATGATACAATAGCATTACTATTGTTACCCTGCTCAGTACGAGGCCATTGTCCACTACAATAAGGATTAATACTTGCGCAACTCATCGTCGTACTTCTCGTATTCATTGTTGTACGAGACCATCGTCCACTACAACAAGGATTAATTTGAACTGCCTACGTGCTAAAGACTTGTGGACAGTTCAACGTGCTTTTTTCTTAGAGATACTTTTTAAGGGGGTACTGAAATAGATTTCTTTTAAAGAAATGGCCTCATTTTCATGTATTTTGAGGAATTATCAGTAAAATTCCTAACGAAAAGTTGGTATTCTATTATATTTTTAATACTTTTGTACCTTTGTATAAAAGTGCTTAAACTTATAATAATGAATAGATATATTTTCAATGAATGGTTAAACAGGCGAAATGTTCTGGTAATCCCTTTGCTCTGGGTTGGTGCTGCTTTGACATCTGCTCAGTTTGGGCTTAACTGCTTGTACTCTTTTCTTCTTATGGTGTTGGCTATTTATGTGGCTAGCAAGGATGGTATTTGGCTTAAGTCAGATAATTCTGAAGTGAGGAACTTGTTTCAGGTAGCTATGTATTCTACGTTTGACAAGAAAGGTTAAACTGTTTTATATGGGATTTTTACTGTTAGCTATGTGAGTTTCTTTGCTGGTTTCTATGTCAAGAAATTCAAGAACAATGAAATATAAAAAAGAATTATGTATACTATTGATACATCGATATACAGATTATTAGGCGATAAGCTGATAACAACGTTTACTTACAACAAACTGTGGGCTCTTTCACTGTTCACTGTTGGAGACATTCAGGCTATGGGGATAAAAAAGTTGTGGGCAATACCAGGGATAGGATTGAAGGTTATCAATGATGTAGAGCATGTTTTTGCTACGATTAATTCTCAAGATCCTCTTTTGGAGGTAAAGCAATTTTGTGGTGATGAAATCATGCAAAAGATGGTCATCTGTTATGCTCATTTATGTGAGAATGCTGAAGATAGCAAGGAATTTCAGGCAATATTCCCTTCTTCGTTAGATATACTGAAGTTCATTTGTATGAAGGGATCTCACTTAATGTCGATGGTGGATAATTATCCTAGGGCAGCTTCATGCCTATATGTTTTCTTACTTTGTCTGGAATATTTGATGCATGATCTTCATAACGAGTTTAGTTTTTATGTTCAAGATAATGCTAAGCAATATATGCATAAGGTGGGTAAAGATGCATTGGGAACGTTACTTTATTCTCGTCTTTCTAATAAGAACAGGTTCTTGTTGGAATTGCATTATGCTGTTTTTAAAAAGAACTTTAAAGGGCTAGATTTTGTCCAGATATTTCCTTTCGTAGAGGATAGATTGACATATGAAGTTGAAATGTTCCAATCATGGACATATCATAGCTTTAATAAATTATATCGTTTTGACATTGAATATAAACTTGAACATTCCTTGAACGATCATTATCCGTTTTCTTTGCTTGATTTTCTTGTAGAGGCATATACATCCATAGACTTTGAACATACCTGTTTATGCACAATAGGATTGTTTCCATTCATGACGGATAAAAAGGTATCCTTTGTGATTGATTTTCATCGGGCAAATGGTTATTATCCGATGTTCACTCTTTTTACGGATTATCTGAATAGTGGAATGTGGAATGAAAGAAGGTGTTTTTTCTTAGAATATAGAGGAATCGGGACAGAAAGAAGAACTCTTCAGGAGTTGATGAAAGCCTACAATATAAAATCATATAAACTTAAGAAGTATCTTTTTTTCCCAATAGGGGAGAATACTGAGCCAATTACACAGGATGAACATTGGAAATATTACGACTTTTTGTATGGAATGCCGTTTATTGGATTCTATTCGCCTATTTGTAAGAATATCTTGGAAAAAGAGCATTTGCAGGATGTTATTGGGCTGATGGAACTGATATTTTTGAGAAATTCTTGCTATCCTTTAAACAAGCAGTTTCGAAAGTACAATTATCAAGATAGATTTATATTGGTTAATGCATGTCTGTTTGATACAAAAGAAATAGCCAAGCTGGTTGAGAAGATAAAAGAACTGTTGGCTACCATTCGTTTCAAGGATGAGCATTATCAGGCAAGTATGTTTTTAAAGGCGCTGGATATTCAGAAATTAGGTGGTAAGGAGCATTTCATTTCTTTCTTTACTTATCTGATGTTGGATATCTTTGGTTTGGAGGTGGATCGTGAAGGTGGTTTTGTGGCTAAACGAAACAAAATCTCCGTTACTTATGAGCTACTGGATATATTGAAAGAAAGAGGCAAACCTATGAGAGCGGAGGAAATTAGAGACATTTTTCTAAGAAGGTGTCCTACTTATCGTCATCTTACGGTTAATACCATCCGCGTTTATTTGCTTAAAATGAAGGAAGTGAAATCCATTGGACTGTCAGGCTACTATGGGTTGGCGTCTTGGGAGCATATCTATTGGGGAACGATGGTTGACAAGATTTATGAGGTGTTGTCTCTGGCCGGTAAGCCATTGTCGCTTATGGAAATATATCAGCAAGTGAAGGTGTTTTTCCCAAATTCGACGAAATCGTCCATTGAAGCTAGCATGAGACTGGATGCAAGGCATCGGTTTAAATATGACGTAGAGGGGCACGTATATTTTTTGGTAGATCATTCTACTTAACTTCTCATTACTGTAAAGTACGAGACCATCTTCCACTACAACAAGGGATGATTCCTGTTCGATAGTTCCACTATAGCTTAATGTCGATGGTGTTTTTCTTTTAAATGTAGAGATAAATTGATATAATCCAAAAGAAATATCCAAATATTACAAAAGATTAACGCTTCAATGTGTTGGGTTTTCAATGGAAAAATATAACTTTGCAATGGCGAAACGTTGGATTGAGGGAGAGGGTCATAGCTACGTTCTCATTTTTACCGCCAATGTTTTGCATGGCAGTTGGATATTCGCAATGAATGAGATTGCGCAGAAATGCCAACTGCATAAAAGAAAGGTTTGGAGCGACAGCACCTGCTCCAACGAAAGGCAGACTAGGGGTACGATGGTAGCTGCGCCTTTCTACCTTTGGTTTGTGAAAGAGCTTTGTCACTTCTCAATTAAGTAGGTGTAGTGTTCATACTCTTACATCTGGCCAAAGGTTCTTTCTTTTTTACTTGCTTGAGGTTCTTGAAGGGTTCTGCTTTGGCACAATTAATGGGGAGTTCTTTCGTTTTAGGTATGCTTGCTTACGAGCAGTCCATTCTGTAGGGTACACCTAATTGGGGCATACCCAAAGAATAGATCTTACCAGTTCTTAGATAATTGAACTGTAGCGTGATGATAGTTTGCTTTGTATTCTGGGTACTGTATGGTTATTACTGAACATTTGCGACAAAATTATAAATAAAATATTTGCCTAGCCACAGGATATCTCAGTTCTCTGTATTTTGTTGTACAATAATTTCTTCATTCAGCCATTTTTTTACAGTGAAGAAATCATTCAGTAGGGCCATTAGATATTCTTTCACGTTGGGCAATTCTTTTGGCAATATACATTGGCGTTTGGAATGGAGAACAAATTTCTGTTCTTCTTCGATGGTGTAATATACGGTTGTTCCGCCCCAGCTGTTGGTTACGTTAATTGCCTTTCGTACGTTAGACATTTGCTCTAGATCATCCAATGGAACAATTAACCACCATGGATCCCACATTTCAATGAAGTAGCTGTCGTTACTGGCATCAATGACAATATGTTCTCCCTGATACTCAAAATACAAGCGGTTCTCGTTCTCTTTCGAAGTAGTTACCTCACAGTTTAATTGCTTCAGTAGCTCTATGCACAAATCCTTGGTGTGTGGAGGTTCATCCTGCTTTTCTTCTTGCTGTATGTCTGCGGAAGCCTCAGGTTGTGTACTGACATCTGGCTCTTGTTCTGTAGGCTTTGCTTTTCTTCGCGTAAAGAAGTAAGTACAAGCTATAATCACAATTGTTGAAATAATTGTTTCCATATGTATCGTTTTATTTGATGTTTTTTTCCAATAACTCTGCTATCTTTCTGAAAGTTCGTCCTGCCATGTTTCCTCCAGGAGCTGGTGTCCCTGGTCTCTTATAGTTGACGAATACCGTGTATTTCGGTTTCTCGATAGGGAAGTAGCCGCAGAAGTCTGCATAGATGCCATCTTCCGTATGGATACTTCCTGAGATGCCAGCCACATTGACCATCTTTGATTCTGCCTTCTTGCCCAAGCCGTTTGTGACGAAGAATCTAAGTGCTTTCTGCATCGATTCAATATTCTTCTTCTTGGCTATCATAGAGTCTACTACGATGGCAGAACCCTCCTGCAATTTTGGACTAACCATCTTTCCACAATTGGCAATGGCATTGAAGAAGCTCACCATGCTGGTTGGTCTTCTATGATGGAAGCCTAGAGCATAAACAGGCCAGGAACCTTTGAAAGTAGAATCCTTCTCCAATCCCATTTGCTGTAGCTTTTGCAAGAAGACATCTTTATTTTGATAAGCCACATCTACAGCCTTGTCAATGGCAATACTGGAATTGTATGCCAGCCCCTGCAGAAGCGTCAGTTCTCCATATCCACCTTTTCGCCAGTTATGGTCGTAGATGGTATCCTGTCCGATAACATCAATACCGGCATAAGTATGAAACATATCGTCCAGCGTAACTTTTCCGGTTTCCAGAGCTGCAAGCAGGGATGCCCCTCTGAAAAGGAAAGTTTCACGGGCTTTGGAGAGTAGGGTGGTGTCTTCTACTACTTTCCCTTTATCTTCCTTCCATCCTACTACTGCCCGGAGATTACCTGTGGATGTCTCCATGACGATAGCCATACCTTCTTGAGCAGCAAACTCCTTCATATCCTGCTTTACAATGCTGTCAACAGAGTTCTGCAACTGAAGATTGATGGTGCTTTCTGGAACTTGTTTAGCAGTGCAAGCAGTGAATACTGTAACGATAAGCATTATGAATGCAGCAAAAAATATTTTTTTCATTATGTCACATTTTTATGATTGTTACTACCATTTTCTTTTTTTTTGTTACAACTTTACATATCCTGGTCTTATTGTTTAAAATAACCAATGTTCTCTGATAAGAACTTTTCTAAAAGGATTATCTTTATTCTTACATTGTGCATTAAATAATAGCATACAAGAGCGAAATTTGATGACATCATTTCCAAATACTTCATACGCTAAAACGTCCAAGAGTTACCTTTGTCATTATTTTATTTTTAAAAGAAAACATCCAATACTTCCTCAAACACATCATTCGGACTTACTCTATTGAAGAGATTCATAGAGGTGTTGAGCTTCATCACATCAACTCCGCTTCCCATGATGTATTCGATGTCCTTACCCTTGTGGAGCAGGAGCGCCTTGCAGCATTCACGGAGTCTTTCACCCAGAATCTCATGTTCAATATAGGCTCTGGCTTCACCCTCGCCATCCAAACCATAGTAATTTGCATTATAGCTATGACCGAGTCCTTTCTGCTGTGGAAAGATATACCATATCCAATGGCTTTGCTTTCGTCCTTCCTTCAGTTCTCTCAAAGCCTGGTTATAGGCAAACTCCTGAGCATCCAGGAAACGTAAGAGATCATAGTGTGGCTGCTGAACCTTAGGCCATCCGATGATGTCCCAGAACTCAGAAGGAAGGCACACATTCTCTAGATCGTAGCATCTTTCAAACAGAGGAGCCATTTCTTCTGGAGAATATCCGGCGATACCGCAACCAATCAATGTTACAAAGAATGTCTTGTCAGGATGATTTTTGGCAAACTCGATGAATTCATCCACATCCTTTTTCATAGCTTCCATACCACTCATTGAATCGATGGCGTAACTCATTCCCTGCAAACCATGTCCCTGTCCTCTGATGGCACCGAACTTCTCCAGGGCAGTTTTTGCCGCACCACCATCATGATGTCCCATGGCGTTAGAGCCGAATACAAAGATTTCACCGGCAGCAAGACGGCTGATGAGATGAGGGGTAACGCGAGTCTCTGGATTATTCGGTGACTTATCCAGTTTTGCAAGCTCCTCTGCTTCCACTACAGGAACCATCTTCTGCCATTCCTCCAGGAACTCTTTCATGTCGTATTTTAAGTTCTGAAGTTCAGAAGGCTTATATACGCCACTTTTTGCCACGTATTCTGCCACTTTTTTCTTCACCGTTGCCTCGGTCTTGAACTTTGCCATTTCCTTTGGATTCAACTTAAAGGTAAACGACTTATAGGTCTTCTTACCATTGACCATTTCAAACTTGATAAGTAGGTGTTCAAAATTAATTTAAATGATTCTATGCTCTATTTTGGTCTGTATGTTCAGCTCCGAAGAGGGAGTGTAGCGGGCTACACGACCGATGAGAGCTGGGCATACGGGCCAAAAGAGGGCGTAGAGGCATTTGAAAGCATAACCTTTTTTATAAGATTCATATATGCGATTAATTTTGAACACCTACTTAACTGAAATCTTTACTTCCTTACTCATTTTTATTATCTTTTAGTTATCTATTAATACCACAATCCCTTGAAAGGTAAACATAGCAGACTATTCTCTCCAGTTTATGAACTATGTTACTTCTGAGAGTTAGAGACATAAATTCGTTTTGGGTATTTACCAAGTACGAACAAAGTAACCGGGCAAATCCAAACCTCCTTTGTGAATCCCTCTAAATTGGAAACCTTGTAGGTAGCACCACCAAAGATTCTGTAATATTGTCTGGTAAGACAGATATCAGTAGATTCTTTCTGTTCGTAAGATACACGGACAGTGACCAATCTAGACTTGAAAGTCTCCAACAGATGGTTAGCTCCTGCAACCATCTGCAAGTTATGATGATGTCCAGCCCAAGGCATTTTAATATACCAAAGGTTATCACTCTCTTTTTCGAAAGTAAGAACATACTGACGAGTGCTCAAAGACTTCACCATAGCCTTTACTAAAGTGGCAAACAATTTAAAATAATTCATTTTCTTATTCTTTGTTTATGTTTAATTGTTAATCATCTATATGAAGAGTTGGTCAAGTCACATAGATTCTGTAACTTTTAAATTACAGAACTACTGTATTTATGAAAACAGTGTTTGATCTATATATGGACATCTTTAATGATGTAGTTGTTTATTCTGTTGCAAAGTTAACAAAATGTTTCGAGAAAATACTCTTTGAGGCGAAAATTTTATTCTTGGTATTCCAAAAAGGTAATTATCACCCCAATAAGAGGTATTGCTCGTATGTCGAGCGGACTTATTGCAATGCATTCGGCTTGAATCAACCGCATTGGTTGGCTCCAGCTTAATGTCTCATTTGCCACGTGCTACTTTGGTGAACATGGAAGATGGCTATAGTCACTGATTCCTGTTACATTGGCAACTCTGGCAAGAAGACTCCACATATTTCTCTTTGTTCTTTTTCATTGCTTAGCAACAAGTCTGCATTTGGGGAATCATGGAATCTATCGCTGGATGATTCTGAAAGTTGGATTTGTGCCCGATATGCCACTTGTTGCAGTAGTTGCATTTGTAAGCTGTCATCTCCCTGGAATCATATGGGTGGCTGATCTGCCATTGAGCAATAGCCTTTTGTGCAGATTCTTCGTTTTTGTACCCCATCTTCTTTTTGAGGACTAATTCGTTGGTGATAGGATCTTTCTTCCATTTCCAGTGGGTGGACTCGCCTCTTCTTGTGTTTCTAGTCTTTTCCTTCTGTCCGATGTTGTACAGTTGGAAGGCTGTGGCTCTGTCCATCCAGTACTTCTCTCTGTTACTGGTCTTATAGCCTTCATCCTTCTTGTGCATCCGGTGATAGGCCTGGCACATTCTCTTCTCCACGATGCGTCTTACCTTTTTGGAGTCATGTGGAGCTTCCGTCTCAATGTCGAAGTTACGGAGCAGCATTCCTTTCTTGAACTTGAGCTTCTCCTTGAAGATTTTCTCTGTCTCCTTCTTGAAGCGTACATCCTGGCCATTCAGGACAACTCTGTTTCCATCCATTTTCACTAGCATGGTTGTGAGGTCTTTCTCTTTTGCTGCTTCCATGTTCATGAGTTTTTGGATGGCATTGAGTACGCTCTTAACGTTGAAGTTCACTCCGATGATGCTGTCTCTGATGTACTTGATCAGGTAGTACTCTTCTATTGTACAGTCATTGTTATGTAGGTACCATCCCAATGTTGCCAGATTCTCAGAGTAATTCCAGCAGTCAATCTTTTGGAAGCGGATGAGGGAAGATTCCCAACTAGTTAAAATGTTCTTGATCATTGTATTCATAGTCTTTATTCTTTTTGTTGTGCTCCTAACTTTAACCATAGGTGCTTTGGTTTTCTGGGTGCAAAGGTAAGGGTATATAGTGAAAAGGTATTTCACTGGCTCATTTTTCTTGTTTTTTGTTGTTTTTGTATACTTTCTCTACCTTTTTATATCCATGAATCATGCATTTTCCTTTATTTTACTCTGTTTATTGTTGAATTCGCGCTCTATTGCGATGGATGCAGATAGTTAATAGAGTTAAATTTTCGGGTTGGAAATGGCTAAATATTTAAGAATAATTGGCTTGCATATCTCGAAAAAAAGTCGTAACTTTGCACCCGCTAAGAAATGGTTAAATTTCGGTTAAGGAAAGTGAATATTTCTTTAGCGAAGCTCTTTAACTTATTGATAATCAATAATGTCTTATAAGGTCGAGTACGAGACCATTGTCCACTACAACAAGGATTAAGACAGACACTACGATACCATTCACGATTGCTTTAATACTGTACGAGACCATTGTCCACTACAACAAGGATTAAGACTTGATTTCATAATAATAAGTGTTTAAATGAATAAATGTACGAGACCATTGTCCACTACAACAAGGATTAAGACGGCTCATTTCATAAGGATTAATACCTGAAATGAAGTAGTACGAGACCATTGTCCACTACAACAAGGATTAAGACTGAGGATTCATTGCCTTTTACGGTTTTTTGTTCCTTTTGTACGAGACCATTGTCCACTACAACAAGGATTAAGACACCAAGCCGCAATAGCACTTATCGCTCCACTCTGTTGTACGAGACCATTGTCCACTACAACAAGGATTAAGACGTAAATATCTTGATATTCACAACACCATCAACATTAGTGTACGAGACCATTGTCCACTACAACAAGGATTAAGACATTTCCACCTCGCCTGTAAGGTGGATAGTTTCACCAAGTACGAGACCATTGTCCTCTACAACAAGGATTAAGACAGCTCTAGTACATTTCGAGTTTCAGCGTCGAAAAAATGCATGAGACCATTGTCCACTACAATAAGGATTAAGACCCCTGTTCATGTATGATTAGCATGTGATTACCATCGTGTACAAGACCATCGTCCACTATAACAAGGATTAAGACACATCGCCATTTTTACCAACTGAAATTGCTGACATAAGTACGAGACCATCTTCCACTACAACAAGGATTAAGACAACTCTGGAGCACCTAAGGCTTTGCGAGCTTTATGTACGAGGGCATCTTCCACTACAATAAGGATTAAGACTTGTAGGCTTTGGCACAATCATCGCAAGTTTTTCCTGTACGAGACCATCTTCCACTACAATAAGGATTAAGACGTATACTCTTTGCGGTCAAAGTCCTTGAAGTACAGTACGAGACCATTGTCCACTACAATAAGGATTAAGACACTTCTCCATCAGTCTGAAGGTCAGTCCATTCCTGTACGAGACCATCTTCCACTACAATAAGGATTAAGACAGAATGCCATACCATTACCATTTGCGAACTTAACGTTAGTACGAGACCATCTTCCACTACAACAAGGATTAAGACAGCATATCCGAACATGTGTTCGATGTACTAAGTATAAGTACGATACCATCGTTCACTATAACAAGGGGTTATCTCTGTTTGATAGTACCTATGTATTTTATTATTGATGGTGTTTTTCTGCTTAAAACATTGATCAATTGATATAATCCAAAAAGGATATTCAAATATTAACAAAAGATTAGAGCTTTAATGTGTTGTGATTTCAAAGAATGTTGTATCTTTGCAACTGTCAACCACCAAGAGCAGAAAAATCGAGACTGGCGGCTTCATTATTTGAAGGACTGATGATGGTAATTTCGTCCATCGGTGGTTTACATGTGAAACGTTGGATTGCGGTGGAAGGTCATAGCTACGTTCCTACTTTGTCCACCAATGTTTTGCATGGCAGTTGGATATTGGTCGGAATTGAACTGACTGAGAAGTGCCAACTGCATTAAAGAAAGGTTGCTCCCAAGTGTGTACGACTAAATGTAGGATATACTTGCATAGTGGCAAACGAGCACTAACCTTGTTGCTTACATCTGCCTTTCTACTTTTGGTTTGAGAAAGAGCTGTGTCACTTCTCAACTAAGTAGGTGTAGTGTTCATACTCTTACATTTGGCCAAAGGTTCTTTATTTTTCCACTTGGTTGTGGTTTTGAATGAATCTGGAGTGGGTTGATTTAGTGGGGATTTTTTGTTTTTGATATGCTTGCTTTCGAGCAGTCCATTCTTTAGGGTACACCAAAATGTGGCATACTCTAAGAATAGACCTTTTCAGTTCTTAGATAGTTGAATATAGAGTGATGATAGTTTACTTTGAATTCTGGGTTCTATATGGTTATTACGGAACTCCTGCGACAAAATTATAAGCAAAATCTTGGTTGGTTTGGACTCTTATTGATTGTCAATGATGTTTTTCAATGACTTTTGGCAATCTTGGCACAGTCCGTTTTTCATGTAGAAAGTATTCTTGCCATGGGCATCCTGCATCAGGCACTTCAAATCATCCTTCTTGCAATGCGGCAAACCGCGAGAATGCAGGAATTCATGGATTGTTACTTTCCATAAGTCATCCTTTCGTTTCAATCGGAAGGTTGAAACCACACAGGCGTCACCTGGCCGGAAACTCAATCCCATGATTCCATAGTTGTATTGTCCATGAATAGAAGTAGAGATGTCTCGATGCGTCAAACCTATCGTTACGATTTCATTATTACCTCCATGCTCTTCATGCAACATTTTCAGGATTCCCCCAGCCCAATACCTGTTTCTTGGTTTGTAGAGACATGAGGCAGGTATTTCTCTCTTGTATCCAACAAACACAGATGCCTCCACCCAAGCCTTTGGTTTCGTATAGAGAATGATACCCAATTGCTTCACGAGTTCTTCTCTCAACTGTTCTGCCTCCTGATGTGAGAAATTTCCCAAAGGCTTTAACTCTATGACATAACCCAATGGAGGATCAGCAGGGAGGCTGTCTCCCATTCCCTCATTGCCAGGACTCTGATTTCCATTGGAACAACCTGCTAAAAACAGGATTGAGATTCCAGCTATAAACAATAATAACTTCTTCATAGAATAATCTTTTTTATTTGTATTTTGCATAAATCAATACCGGTCTTCTCTTGGAAGATTCCTTGTATATCTGCATCACTTTCTCCACGCAGCTCCTTGATACAGTAAAGCAGCCACGGCTCTCTGTTCCCAGCAGAATATACTTCTTCTCACCGGAGAATCTTGTCACCTTGCCAGCAGAATGGATCAGGATACCGCGGGCTTCTGCCAGATAATTGCTCTTGTCGAGCCCTCGAAGGCGAACGCAGTTCTTGAACTTCATTCCACCTTTTCCTATCATGACATATCTTCCAAGACTCGTGCATCCACTTCCAGGGTTATTACTGAACTTTGGTTGGGCTGCTGTATTTCCCTTACCACTTCCATGCATGCAATAGCTGCTCATCAGTCTTTGGCCACGCTGCAAATCATAGATAAAGAATCTCTTTTTGCCAGATGGTTTGGAGAAATCCACCAGAATATAGTAATCCGTACTGTATCCCCGTCTATCACAATAGTCTCTTACTTGTGTCAGGTTCTCACAATCCACCTGATGATACCACTCTTTAGCATCCACCGTATTCTTAAAAAGCGGTTTTGTGAACCTATTATAAATAGGTGGAACGAAAAGGACACCGATGACAAGCAGGAGTAGGATACCCAATATGATTAAAAACTTTTTCATAATTAATTTGTGCATAATCTAAACTTTGACTTTACTATTCCCTGACGCAAGTCAGATTCATCTGCAGCTTGAGAAACTCGATAATCTCATTGCGCCTGTTTACCAAGACATAATGGTTTTCTTCAGGAACAAAGAACAGCCCTGTATGGACTCCCATCTTGCTGAGCCTGCTGGCCTGGCTTGGCATGAGAAATGAAGAGTTGTCCTCACCACCTCCAATCAGGTTCACGTTACATGGCACCTTCCTCAATCCTCCAAGATTACAGGAGATAGATGTCAGACTCTTGAAATCCTTTACATGGGATGAGTGCATGGCAGCCACTATCGCACTACCTCCATTTGAAAGCCCCATCAGGTGAATCTGACGATGGTCGATGTGATAGCCCATTTGCTCCAAGGAAGGTATGTAATAGCTGAAAATCTCATTGATATCACGATTTGTGAAGATACCACTCATGCTGCGAGTACCGATGCTCAGCACGATGCAGTTGTCCAGGTCCTTCCAGATACCCTGATAGAGTTGCCAGTTGCCCAGGTAGCCATGACAGAATACCACCAGCGGATATTTGAATCCATTCTCCTTGCTCCATCTTACATTCTCATCTCCTTTAGGGTCGCAGATATACACAGCTCTGTCGCTGGTTCCGAAAGCCTCGTTGAAAGCCTGCACATAGACACCAGACATCGGGTTATCCTTTCCCAGGTTGTCATACGGAGTAAAGAAGTTATGAATCTTTCCATTGGCAATATCCTGATTGGCTTGTGCAATAAGAGTGCCGCCAACGCCCATCATGCTGATTACAGGTCGGGTAATCATCAGGTTTCTAATGCCAAAGTTCACAATCTCTTTCTCTGGAATCAAGGTGTTGATGAGATATTGGGTAAGCGGAGGGTGTTTGGTTTCACCATTCTTATCCAGATAAACGAGTCTCACCCTGTCATTTGAGTCGATGCGATAACGGGGCATTGCCATCCACATACATACGAAGAAGAGCATCCAATAAGGTTTCATCCCCCATTTCTGTGTCCATGCCGGAAGCATCTCAAAGATGTGCTTCTTCCATACCAGGAAGAGCAGCATCAGCATGATGGTCTTGTAAAACAGAGAGGCAAACAATGCCCAAACCACTACGAGCAAAACAGATATAATACATTTCTTAGTCATATATTCTTCTTTTGTATGTTGGGTTATTTCGATACAGGAAAACTTATCAGTTCATTGCTGGTCTTCTTGGCAAGTTTGTTGAACCATACTAGCAGAATGATGTTCAATCCTATTAGTGCCATTCCCAGGAAGACAAAGAGGATGATATAAACACTCTGGTAACTCATGTGCCATTGCATCCCCGTCATCTTTGTATAGTTGATGAGTGCTTTATGCTGTGTCTGAAAGCTAAGTCCAATGAATGGGCTGATGAAATTGAACCAGTTGGAGAAGATCAGATATGTATAGCCAAGAATGGAAACTGTTCCTGGTATGGTGAACACATCCAGGCCGAATTGCTTGTATCTCTTCCTCATGGGGATGAGAAGCAAGAGGCAGGATAGGATACACACCAGTCCCTGTAGGTATAAGCTCCATGCCACATTGGCTGTGGCATATGAAACTCCAAGACTTTTGGCAATCATAGAAATGATGCCTGCGATTATATCATATAACATTTTCATTGTATATTGTTATTTTTACGTTGTTTCTAATGTTAGAAAATCATGGGTGCAATGATTTTATTTATTACTAAATGTTTTAGAGTACCTTTGCACATCCATATATACCTTTAGCTAGCTAAAGGTAAACATTTCTAGTGCAAAAGTAGATAAAAATGAGCAAACAATGCTACATCCTATCTGTTGATTGTACCAAATGCCTGCTTCTGTGTATGAACTGATGGTACAATTGATTTCTGATGTTTCTTTTGTTTCAAAGTTTTTATCATCTGTTCTGCTATCTTTTTTTCCAATTGATCTTTTCTGGATTTTTTCCCCTCTGATTATCAGAGGACTGCCTTTGCTTGAGCAGTCCTCCTTATATGTTATGCGGCATTTCTTGTCAGTTTCTTGACCATGTTTACCAGGTCCACTCCTTCAGCAATCATTTTGGCGGAGTCGCATCGGTAGGGGAGTCTGCCACCTTTGCAGATGATAGGATCTCCGTGGTAGTTGATGTCTATGATGAGGATTAGGTCACCATTGTAGTTGTACCAGTTGTATTTGAGGGATGACATGAGCAGGGCATTGTCGTAGGTGTATGACTTGATGAACGGAACCAGCAGGGTATTCTGGAACTGGTCGAGGTTGGCCATCTGTGGATAGTTGGAGGCGATTTCATCCTGGAGTTTGCAAGTCTTGTTGGTCTTGTCGTTCACTCCTACGATGAGTTGGCATTGTTTCTGTTCCTCGCTATTGCACATGGCAACGATTGACTCTACGATCTCCTTGAGTTGTGCTCTGTCATCCTTGGTATTGCCCGGTGCATAGAACAGGCTTGCCTTCTTTTCCAGGGTTTGTGACTCTACGAAGTCCAATGGGAAGTCTACCATGGATGTAAGTTTCTCTACCTTTTGCTCCTCTGTCATGTTGATAGCTGAGATTACTTTCAGCGTTTCCAATCTCAGGTCCTCTTGAAGTGAAGGCAGCTGTGTGCTGAGTTGAGCCATCAGTTCTGGAAGGCTGTTGGACTGCTTATACGCTTTTGTATCCTTGAGCAGGTAAGTACCATCGATGTTCAGCTTATGTTCCTGATTGTTGTTGACTCCGTAGGTTTCATGGTCAGGGTAGTATGTCTTCTCGTCTTTTTTCACCATGATGACTGTTACGCCGATCTTGAGGTGACCATCTTCCATCATGGATTGTGGAAATGCCGGGAATTTATGCATCACGCTGAATGGGATGTAGATAGTCTTGTCATCTACTTCGATGACATACATGTTGCTGTAGTAGTTGGTAACTTTACCATTGAATTTGTTGAATTTGCACATAGTCTTGATATGTTTTAACTGAATATTTGTATTTTGATTGAAATGATTGATGATTGCTCCTAGCCAGTTTTCCTGTTGCTGGCTTGTCTTGTATGGGGCTCCCAAACCTTTGCATTTATAGGCTGATGTTGCCTGGTGATTTCTGCATTGCATTCTTTTCAAGGCTTGATATACCTGATGGGCATTGATTGGGGCCCAGTCTGCTTCTAGGAAGGGACTTTCTTCTGATGCAGGGTTCCTAACCTGGTAGGAAGCCCTGCTTGGAATGGTGACTTTGCTCATGCTACTAACAGTCTGAAGAGGTTTTCTACGATGTGTGTGAGTACGACGGCTTCTGCCAAGCGGATGAGGAGACCGATGAACATGGAGATGTTCTGATACACTCCATTGCCGAGGATACCCCAGAGTGGGCGGCAGAGGTACCACATGAAATTACTTGCATTGCCGGTAGCTTTTACCAGGAATGTCAATACATCCAGTAGGATGATGATCCCGATGATAATACTTAAAATTGTCATGATATTTAAAATTTACATATGTCAATAGTGTCGCTAACTTACTTAACCATAGCGGCTTTGGTTTTCTGTGTGCAAAGGTAGGGAAACTCGGTGAAATGATATTTCACTGACTCAATTTTCCTTGATTTTGTCAGTTGAGAGGGTCTCCCTTACCTTATTATATGCGCCTGTGGCATTGTCTAGTGGACGAATCCAGGGACAGAGACGATGAAGCCGTTTTCTCTTTTGCACTCAGGGTGTCCGGTAGCAGGGGCTACCACATCTTCTCTGCCTTTTTCCTTTGCTGCTGCGAGTACCATGGCCGATACGATGAAGGTGGTGTTGGCTTCTGGTTCCGGGAGATTTTCGATCTCTCCGTGTTTAACCTTGCAAATACCGTTTGCATTGAACTTGGTATAGATATCTGCTACTCTTGCATTTCCTTCCGTAGGGAAGCTTGTGCCATCATTCAGGGTGATGGTGTGGGGTGTTAAGTTGATGAATTTCATTGTTCTCTTGTTTTTACGTTGGTTACTTTTATATTTTATGTACTGCTATCCTCCTACAGAAGTGGGGAGAAATAGCTTTCGTTTTATTTCGGGTGCAAAGGTACTTGAACATAGTGAAATGATATTTCACTGGCTCATTTTTCCTTGATTTTGTGTTTTTCCGCTGGAAAGTACATATAAAAAGTGTTTGAGAGAAGAATGAGGAAAGTTTACT
>ERZ1034976.1195-NODE-1195-length-20956-cov-114.223339_pt1 | contig 20956 bp, 16 predicted proteins | sample MGYA00520623_ERZ1034976 | MGnify/ENA primary metagenome ERZ1034976 (study PRJEB33766, sample SAMN09781774) | gut metagenome | biome: gut microbiome | host: Homo sapiens | place: Madagascar | study: EMG produced TPA metagenomics assembly of the PRJNA485056 data... | reverse complement strand
ATGTGCGTATGAAGTTTTTAGAGGAAAGTTCTCCGCTTGGAGCTAATCATCCGGCGGTCAAGCAGTACAACAAATGTATGAGAGGTGCAGGAGATACAGTCCGTTCCATCATAATCAGTGCCAACTCAAGACTTGCATTTCTTGAGAATAAGCAGGTTTTACGACTACTCTCAAAAGATGAGCTTAATCTGTCCGATATCGGTATTGGAGTAAATGGGGATGGTGAGACAAAGACAGCACTGTTTTGTGTAATCCCGGATAGTGATAAATCCTATAACTTTATTATCGGTATGTTATATACGCAGATATTTCAGGAATTGTACTATCAGGCAGACTTTAACTGCGGAGGCAGACTGCCAATCCATGTGACATTTATGTTAGATGAATTTGCGAATGTCGCATTGCCAGATGACTTCTGTTCGCTGTTATCGACAATGCGAAGCCGTGAGATTTCAAGTATCATCATCATTCAGAACTTTGCACAGCTAAAGGCACTTTTTAAAGATACCTGGGAGACAATTCCCGGCAACTGCGATACTTTTATCTATCTTGGTGGAAATGAGCAGAGTACACACAAATACGTATCAGAGCTGCTTGGAAAGGGTACGATTGATAAAAAGTCAAGTGGAGAGACAAAGGGCAAACAGGGAAGCTCTTCAAGGAATTATGATGTATTAGGAAGAGAACTGTTTACACCGGATGAAGTCAGAAAGCTGGATAATAAGAAGTGTATTATCTTTATCCGTGGTTTTGATCCAATCATGGACAATAAGTTCGTACCATTCAATCATCCGATGTTTAACCAGACAGCAGATGGCAAGGGAGAGCCTTATGTTCATCAGATAAGAGGAGCAGATAATCTTATCGGTCCGCCATTTGAGATTCTTTCAGACAAGGCAGTTAAGTATTATGAAAAGCTGAGGGATAAGGGCGAGAATGTGTATATAGATTCTCTTACCTATGAGCAGTTTATGATGCTTGGTGATGCGGAATTAAGCAGAAGATTCTCCATGCAGGATGAGGCAGAGCAGAAAGCAAAGATAGACAGGGAACAGGCAAATGAACTTGAGTATGTTGATGAATCACAGAAGTCAGATGCTTCAGAAAGTGCAAACGCTTCTAGTGGAAGTGCAGGTGCTAAGCCTGTAAGGAATCCTGAGAGAGAAAAGCCTAAATGGGAGGATACCATCACAAATCGAATGCTGCACTGGTCGTATACACCGGAGCAGAAAGAGGAAGTGAAGAAAGCACTTGCCGCAGGAGTTCCGAAAGCAACGATTCTTACTTACTTCTATCCGGAGGTTTCTGTGGAGAGGATGAGTTCATATCGGAAGAAGCATTAAATGATATAGCATAGGCACAGAAAATGTGGTATACTGTGCCTATGTGAAATGAATGTTTTACCGAACAGAATTTGGATGAATATATGGTAATAAATGATGCTGCATGAGAAAGAGCAATGCACTGCTATGTTTTCAGAAATCGTGTAGAACCTACTTGTTGCGTAATAGTTGATGCAGACATGACTAGATCTGAAAATATAAAATAATAACAATTACTGTTATTGAAAATAGTGAAATTATTATGTATAATCTAGATGTAGAAAACAAAGAGACAAAACACTGAAAAATACGGTGGAAATCTAGTGACAAAAATAAATCAACAGGAAAAGGAGAAAATGACTATGAAAAAATATGAATGTGGAACATGTGGCTATATTTATGATCCGGCAGTAGGAGATCCAGACGGAGGTATTGCTCCAGGAACTGCATTTGAGGATATTCCAGATGACTGGGTATGTCCACTCTGTGGATTGGGAAAAGATGTTTTTGTTCCTGTAGAAGACTAAGCAGATAATGCTAATATGAAACTGATAGACACAAATAATTCCAAGAGAATATATAAAAGAAATGGAGACCAGATTATGACTTACGATTTAAATATTACCTTTGATGATAATTTAATTACAGGAAATAAAACTATCGATACACAGCATAAAGAATTGATTGACCGTATCCAAAACTTTTTAACTGCCTGTCAAAATGGCGACAGCAAGGTAAAAGCAATCAAAATGCTGGATTATTTGGATGAGTATACTAACTTTCATTTCAAAGAAGAGGAAAAGCTTCAGGAAAACGCTGGTTATCCAGAGAGAGAAATGCATCACGAAAAACATGAAGAGTTTCAAAAGACAATTCAGGAACTGTATGAATACCTTAAGGATTATGAAGGACCAACGGATCAGTTTAGTGAACTTGTACAGAAAAATGTGATTGACTGGTTGTTTGGACACATTAAAACATATGACCGCTCTGTAGCGGAATTTATTTTTATGAGAGAAAATCCTGACCGGTTATAAAATAAATCAGTAAATGCGTTTTATCAGAATTTAGACAAAATGGTGAATGTTCCTAAGATGAATAAACTTTGAGAATAATGTGTCGACACTAAGAAAGTTACAAATGAATAGGAAACCTATTTATTTCACAGTATTACTATGAAATGATATTTTCCCATTGTTACCCTATGTTGTGGATAACATATACACATATTTCCAAAAGAAATTCAGGTAAAAACTTGCCAATATATGTACAGGCGTATTACTCATTTGTAGATGGAATTCATATTGGTGAGTTTGTGGATTCATTAGAAAAATATTTTGCAAATCTTTAACAACCAAATTCAAGTTTGGCTGACTCACAACAATTTAATATCAAACTAATACAAGCACTTTAGCCAATAAGGTTAAGGTGCTTTTTTTGCGCCTTGAAAGGAGGTGGTAACAGCTAAACACATCGGGAAAAGCCCGATTTAATCATTACAACAGGCATTGCCTGATTATATAGAGTAACTTTTAACAGCCGGTTAGGGATTATACCTGCTGGCTTATTTTTTTATCGAAAAGGAGATAAACAACATGAGAAAAGAACAGATTATTACGACAAACAATAATCAGATGGAGGAGAAAGGCATGAATAGTAGATTCGTTCACTTTAAGAAGAGATTCGTTCCGGCATTATCCGGAGCATTTATGGGAGTAATGCTTATGAGCACTACTTGTTTTGCAGCAGGTACAGGTACTTCCGCAGTAACACAGCCGCTTGAGAACTTAAAGACACTTATCATTGCAGTCATTGGTGCGGTTGGTGTCATCATTCTTGCAAAGAATGTTATGGAGTTCGCACAAGCCTACCAGCAGCAGGATTCATCTACCATGAACTCCGCTCTGAAAGGAATTGTGGCAGGTGTCATGATGGCTGGTATTTCAACAGTTCTGACATTCTTAGGCTTCTAAGATTGGGGAAATGCATTTCCCCTTTTAGTAAAAGGAAAGAGGTGAATAACAAGTATGGATATTTTTAAGCTTGGAGACAAGATCCTTGCACTTCTTGAGGCGGTGTTTGGGTTTTGGAACAATCAGATATCCCTGGTCTTTGCAATGCTTGGACAGTCACCGGTCAGTTTCAAGGGCGGAGGTCCCTGGGCAGTCATTGAGGGGATAGAGCCGGTCTTTGTAGCGGTCGGCTCTTCCCTCGTTGTGCTGTTCTTTGTTATCGGTTTCTGCTCGGAAAGCATAGATGTAAAAGATGAGATGAGGTTTGAATCAATCCTGCGTATGCTTATCCGACTGGGACTTGCAGAATGGTTTGTTGCAAATAATGTCACGATTATGAAAGCATTTTTTACTTCCATAGGAAATCTGGTAGGACTTATATCTGCCGGGACAACGACGCAGCTTGCCATTGACAGTACACAGGCAGATATCATTAAAGGACTCGGATTTGGTGAAAGTCTGGTAATGCTGATACTTACAGCTTTGCTTGCAATCATCATTATTATCTGTGGATTCTTTATCATCTACACAGTGTATTTCAGGTTCTTAAAGATACTGATTATTGTGCCGCTTGGTGCGATTGCATGCTCCACAATGGCAGGAAACAGAATGGTCAGTCATACAATGGCTACCTACTGCAAATATTTTCTTTCGTGTGTATTTGAGGCAGTAACGATGGCACTTGCGATTGTGGTATGTAATGCATTTATCAATGCAGGACTTCCGGCATTTACAGGAAGTTACGCTGACTGGGCACAGACGCTTATTTATTTGTGTGAAATGACATTTACGATAGCAATGACTGTTGGAAGTGTGAAGGGTGCACAGACACTTACAAGCAAGGCATTTGGATTATAGAAGGAGGCAGAAATGGATAATGAAAAGAAACAGGTTACTTATAATTCAAGTATAACCGGAGAAACGCAGGTGACATTTGATATCCAGCAGTATATGAATAACAGGGCAATGTTTATTGGTCTTATGTGTAATGAAGATGGATATGAGGAGCCTTTTGGGGATGTGACTGTGAATTTGCCGGTTGCAGCACCAAATTACTGCGGATATCTGAATGTGAATGACATGCCGGATATTGAAAAGTTTATTACAGACAATGACATTGGAGAGTTTACAGGATTCACGCAAAGGAGCGGTTTCTGCGAATATCCACTTTATCTGTTCAATGTAGATAAGCTTAGGGAACTGTGTCCGGATGGAATGGATAAGTATGAGGCGAATATTGGAATGACAAGAAAGCCGGAGACAAAGGATTTATCAAGATAGGAGGAAGCGACAATGGTAATCGAAGTAAACAAGGATATTGACCGCTATCAGGAATCGGTTGCGATGGGACTTACTGCAAGGCAGCTTATATTTTCTATTGCAAGCGTAGTAGTCGGTGGCGGTATCGTCCTTCTTCTTTACAAGTATATCGGTCTTACGGGTTCTGCTTATGTGGCAATTCCCTGTGTGGCACCGATTGCACTTGGTGGTTTCTATTCCTTTAATGGGATGAATTTCTACGAGTATATGGGAAAGAAACTGCATTTTATGTTTGGCAACAGGGCACTTACTTATGTATCAACAGAGGGAGAGCCTGCAATAAAGCAGTTAGAAGCAGAGCAGAATGAACAGGTAAAGAAGAAAGGCAGAAAGGCTGAACCGGAGACTGTAACAGCTGATTCGGCTGTAAAGAAGCAGGAGGAGTTTGAAGCAATGAAGAAAAAGACGAGAAACATGCTGCTTGGACTTGTCGCAGTCATTGTGGCGGCAGTAGCAGGCATTGCAGCATATAAGGCAATGCATTAGAAACGAATAGTATCTGACCGCAAGGTCGGGAACACAGCCCGCAGGGTGAAGTTCCCGGCGGGCTTTCATTATAAGAAAGCGAGGTTAGAGACATGGGTTTATTTACAGACGGATTTAAGTTATTAAAGAAGGCGAGTGAGCCTTTGTATAAGACACCTAAATCCATTCAGGAAACCATAGAGATTATGGCGGTGGCTGAAAACGGCATTTTTGAAGTAAGCAAAAATAAGTATTCCAAATGCTACCGCTTTCAGGACATCAATTACACGACAGCAACCGAGGATGAGCAGATCGGTATTTTCGAGAGATACTGCAAGTTCTTAAATTCGCTGGACTGTAATTATAAGATTACGATCAACAATAAGAACAAAAACATGGATGAACTCCGTGACAAGGTTCTGATTGCTGAGAAAAACGATGGCTTCAATAATTACAGAAGAATCTACAATGACATCATTGAGGAGAAGATTATTGAGGGCAGACAGGGGATTGAGCAGGAGAGATACCTGACAATCACGATTGAGAGAAAGAACTTTGAGGAGGCAAAGGCACAGTTTGCAACCCTTGAGGCAACGATACACAAGGCTTTCATTGAGCTTGGTGCGGAGATTGTACCGCTTAATGGAAATGAGAGACTGAAAGTGCTCTATGACTATTATCATCTTGGAGATGAGGGCAGCTTTGATTTTGATATCAAAAAGGCAAAGAAGGTCGGGGCAGATTTTAGAAATGATCTGTGCAATGGGATGGTGAAATATTTCCCGGACCATTTTGAGGATGAGAGTAAATTCTGCAAGGCACTTTTTATCAAAAAGTATCCGAGCAGTTTGTCAGACAGATTCATCAATGAGATTACTTCCCTTCCGGTTCATTCTATCACGAGTATTGATGTGGTGCCTGTTCCAAAGGATCTGACAACAAAGGTGCTTCAGAAAAAATACCTTGGTATTGAGTCGGATATTATCAAACAGCAGAGAGTTCGTAATAAGAATAACGATTTTTCTACGGAAATTTCATACGCCAAGAGAACGGAGAAAAAAGAAATTGAGGAAATCATGGATGACGTCCGTGAGAATGACCAGTGCCTTTTCTTCGTGGGAGTAACCATTATTCTTATGGCAGAAAGCAAGAAGGAGCTTGAGAGTGTATGTGAGACTGTGGAGACCATCGGAAAGCGTAACAGCTGCACGATTGATATACACTACTTAAAGCAGAGGGAAGCTCTCAACACAGCACTTCCGATTGGTGTAAGACAGGTGGAGACAATGCGTACCCTTCTTACTCAGTCACTTGCGGTACTTATGCCATTCAATGTGCAGGAGCTTAATGACAGCACAGGCAACTATTATGGTATCAACCAGATCAGCAAGAATGTGAATATCGGTAACAGAAAGAAGCTTATCAACGGAAATGGCTTTGTATTTGGTGTGCCGGGTTCCGGTAAATCCTTCTTCTGCAAGATGGAGATGGGCAGCGTATTCTTGTCGGGAGATGATGAGATAATCGTCATAGATCCAATGAACGAGTACTTTGATATAGCTGATACTTATGGTGGAACAGTGGTAAATATGTCTACCTACACGGATAACTATGTGAATCCGCTGGAGATGGATGTATGGAGCCTTGATCCGAATGATTCCAAGGGAATGGTAAGAGAAAAGGGCGAGTTTATGCTTGGACTTTGTGAGCAGTGTATCGGGGACAGCTTAAATTCAAGACAGAAGTCAATCATTGACCGTTGTGTGAGAAAGCTGTATATCGACATTGCAAGGAGCAAAGAGAAGTATATCCCGGTGATGAGTGATTTTTACGATATCCTTATGGCACAGCCGGAGGACGAGGCAAAGGACATTGCATTGTCACTAGAGCTTTTCGTAAATGGTTCACTTAACATCTTCAATCACCAGACAAATGTGGATGTGGATAACAGATTCACAGTATATGGCATCAGGGACTTAGGTACAGAGCTTAGTCCTATCACAATGCTTGTCATGATGGAGTCTATTCAGAACAGGATTGTTGAGAATGGCAAGAGAGGCAAGGCAACATGGCTCTATATTGATGAGTTCCACGTCTTACTTAATTCTGAGTATTCTGCAAAATATCTGCAGCAGCTCTGGAAGAAAGTAAGAAAGCAGGGAGGTCTTTGTACAGGTATCACGCAGAATGTCGTCGATCTGTTGCAGAATTACACAGCAACCACAATGCTTGCAAACTCTGAGTTTGTGGCACTTTTGAAGCAGGCAAATACGGACAGTTCCAAGATGGCGGAAGTTATCGGGGTATCAGAGGCACAGCTAAGATTCGTAACCAATACTGCATCGGGAATGGGACTTATCAAGTGTGGTTCTGTGGTGATTCCATTTGATAATCAGATTAGTAAGGATACAGATTTGTACAGGCTGTATAATACCAACATTCATGAGAAGATTGCGGAACAGAAGAAACGTGAAATGCAGAAAAATGTCGAATAATGTTGATAGAGGTCGCAATTTGCGACCTCAAAGCATAGCCATCCGGGAAGCTGGGTGGCTGTTTTGCATTTTGAGTGAAAGAAGGTGAGAACATTGAAGATAAAAAAGGTGGATGACAAGCCGATGATCATTCACACAAAGGAGAAAGCTAAGATTCATGCCCACGAGCCAAAGGGTGCCAAGATTAAAGGCAGCAACATCTATACAGTAGAGAGAGGTCCTAAGACTATCGGTGCAAAGGTATCTGATGATAAAAAGAAGTCCTATCGCAAGAGTACCATTCATCAGTCAGAGCCGAAGAATAGGGGATTATCAAGATTTAAGCGAAACTATAGAGAATCTAACACTTCCATCAAGACCAAGAACACGAATCTTCACATTGCAGGAAGAACAGGTGCACTTGCAGCCGGGGCAGTAACGGAGCAGGTGGAAGGCGGGCATGAGGTATCGCAGGCAGCATATCTTGCATATGAAGCAAGCCGACCTGTTACCGGAACTGCTTCCAAGGGTGCAGCACTTTTCAGGAAAAAGGCGGCAGCCGAGGCAAAGAAGCGAATCAAGAAGGTAGATGCAGGAAAGAAGCTGGCAAAAAAGACAGCAAAGAAAGCTGCCAAAGATACTGCCAAAACCGTAGCTAAAGAGACGGCAAAAGAAACAGCCAAGACTACTGCCAAGGTTGCAGCGAAAACTGCTTCAAAGACAGCTGCTACAGCGGCAGGAACAGCGGTTGCACCGGGAGTTGGTACTGCAATTGGCATAGCAGCTGGATATGCAGCAGGTGTGTCCATAGAGGTCAAGGATGAAAAGATGACCAACCGGAGCAGGAAGATAAAATTCTTTCTGGATAAGATGAAAGCACAGGAGAATCAGACAGACAGCGTGGCAAAGCTGGTAAAGGATCTGATTGTGCGAAAAGCGATTACCTGGGTAAAGGCAGCGGCACCGATTGTCGGACTGGTGCTTTTATTACTTGTTCTTGTAGTTGCCATGATTGCGGTTCCGGTTATTGCGGCGATAGCAATCCTTTACAATTCTCCATTTGCTTTATTTCTGCCACCACTTGAATCAGGAGATACCGTGCAGACAGTAACGAGTGCTTATGTGCAGGAATTTAACCGGGATGTGAATACGAAAGTGAATGAGCATACCGGATATGACCTTGGAGAGCTTGTATATGTGGACTATGAAGGTATGGAAGAAAACCCAAGCAATTACTATGACATCATGGCTGTCTATATGGTCAAGCATGGTGTCGGAGATACTGCAACAGTCATGAATGATACTTCAAAAGGCTGGCTGCAGGCAGTTGTAAATGATATGTGTTCATACACCACAAGCACCGGAACAAAGGATGTGGAAGAAACAGATGCAGACGGTAATGTAACTACTGTCACGAAGTCGGTTCTGTATGTGAATGTCACACTAAAATCGTACAGGGATATGATTTCGGTCTATGGATTTAATTCTGATCAGGTGGAAATGCTTGAGCAGATCATGAGTCCTGAGTTTATGGGACAGCTTGGATATGCCGGAAGCGGAAGTGGAGGTGGAGGCGGCAGTCCGGGAGTAAGCTCCATGACTGAGGATGAAATCAATGCCATCCTAAACGAAATTACAGACAGCAGGCAGAAAACAGTCTGCTCCTATGCACTACACAGAGTTGGTTTTCCTTATAGTCAGGATTTAAGAGACAGCGGTAACTATTATGACTGCAGTTCCTTAGCCTATTATTCATGGAAAGATGCAGGCGTGGATATTAGTTATGGCGGTGCAACCACAGCGGCAGCGGAGGCACAGGGACTTGATGAAGCCGGAAAGACTGTCTCCTTTGATGAGTTACAGCCGGGAGACCTTATCTTTTACAGTTTTACAAGCAATGGAAGATATAAGAACATCAGCCATGTGGCAGTATATGTCGGAAATGGCAAGGTGGTAGAGGCACTTAATGAAAGTCTTGGTGTGGTCTACAGGGATGTGGCAAGCACAGGAAAGATTGTTGTGATAGGAAGACCATAACAGGAAATTTGCAGAGAGGGCATAGTCCCTCTCTGAGACTGGAGGTAAGAATGGATTTAAAAGATATGATACTGGTAACAGAAAACGACAGGGGAACAGAGACAAATATGCTGATGACTCTGGATGATTATAAGAGTTTTATAGCAATTGATGATATGTCAGAGCTTGCAGAAAATTTGTTGCAGCTTGGAAGGACACTTGGTGAAGCAGATAACTTCACAGAGTATTACAGGGCAGCAAATGTAACTGTATCTGCGAGATTCTGTCTGGATGATATTCAGCTCGGACATTTTCTTCAGGGATTTTATAACGATTCCAAAGAATTCCGGTTTGATAAAGAAGCCAGTTCTTCTGAATGTGTTGCAAAGCTTAAGGAGATTGGAATGACCGATAAGGGCTGGGTGGATGATTTTAACCTGCATTATGAAATGGAGAACCGCTCATTTGAAAGGGGACAGACATTTCATAACTTCAATGACCATGATTACATGGTGCTTGAAGCATTATCACCAAGGAATCTTGTGGTGATGGATATGAAGTCAGGTTCCCTTACAATCGCCCTTGGTGCGACAGAGTATAAGCGTTATCCGAAGGATGAGAAGCCTACAAAGGACAATACCACAATCGGGGTATCGTGGGAGCATGGCATTTATCTAGGTTCCACACTTTCAACTACAAATTTCAAGGCATACAAGAGGGAGTATGGCACACCGGAAAAGATAGAGGATATCTATGATTACAGGGCAAAGCTAAAGCAGAAGTTCTATTTTTATCAGGATATGTCAAAGGATGATGATGTACCAAAGAAGCTGCAGAATGACTTCCTTCACCAGATGTATGAGGATTTTGGAACGATTGAAGAGGACTGTTTTTACGACAGGCTGGAAGATGGAAAGTACGATGAAGGCTTTAAGGAAAGACAGGTAAAGGAAGAAAAGAGCCGGTGATGAGATTTTTACAGGAGGCGATATCATATGGAACAGGAATTTGATGTTGAGATAAAAGAAGTGCTTTCACGAGTACAGAAAGTAAAGGCAGAGTCGCTTGACGATGCCATCAATAAGGCAATGGATATGTATTATGCAGAGCAGATAGTCCTTGGAGCAGAGGACATGAAGGGAGTTGATTTTGCACCTATCAGCGAAAGTCAGCTCCCTTCTTCATTAAAAGAAAACGGAGGAAGAGCAAGATGAAAAGTGATTCAACAACAGTAATTAAGAACATGGAGTTTTTAGTAAAGGAACTTCATAAGGAGTGGGACAGATCGGGTGCTTCTAAGGCATCCGTTATTATTTCCCTTGAGGAAGTAGATGGTATCAATGATAAGTTAAAAGAGATTATCTATCAGACACAGAAGTCAGTCGATGAGGATGAGCTGACCTTTAAACAGAGCATTGCAAAGTCCAAGGAGTGCTATGTGCTTCTTCGTGTGGTGCGTAAGATTGCAAAGGAAAAGGATAAATGCGAAAAACAGGCAATCGACAATGAATTTGCAATCGAGCTGGATAAGGATGAGTTAAAGCTCTTTAAGGGATTGTTTGCAGAGATGTTTAAGTAGAGGAGGACAAAGGTATGGGCGTTGATATGAAGGTCAAAGCGATATACGATTCTGAAATTGGTAACATCACCAGAACAGATAAGAACTGGAAAGATGTTTTAAAGGTTGCAGGTCAGTTGTACCGCTATGAATTTGACAATATCGTTATGGTAACAGCTCAGAGATCTCCGGAGAGAAGCACACTTATGGCAGATTATGATACCTGGAAAAAGGTGGGAAGATATGTAAAGCGTGGTGCGAAAGGCTGCGCTATCTTCCCGTCAAGGGCACTGAATCCACGCATGAGGTATATCTTTGATATCAGTGATACCGGAGGGAAGAATGTCAAGCTGACATGGGACCTTGAGGGAGAAAATCTTAAGGATTATGTGGATTTTCTTGTGTCAGAAGGTCAGATTGAGCAGTACGATAACAGCGACAGGGAGTCTCTAAAAAATATATTAAAACAGTTTACAGGAACAGATGTTTGGCTTATAATAAAAGAAGAGTTCGGAGACCGAATGACCGAACTTATGCAGCTATCAGGTAGTGTGATAAAGGAAGAAAGTAAGAAACGCAATGGCTTACAGCAGGAAATGGACATGGAGCAGCTTGTATATGCAAGTGTCATGTATGCTGTAGGGACGAGATGCGGATTTGACTTATCTGTGCAAGAACAGGATTTTAGTCAGATCGTAAATATCAAAGACGAAGAGATCATTTACCGTCTTGGTTCCATTGTATGCGATGTCTCCTGTAGTGTTCTTAGAGAATTTAGTCGTAACTTAAAGGCAATCGAGAGCGAAAGGAGAATTGGATATGTTAGAAGAAATGACTTACAAGGAAGTGGACGGACTGCTTTATCCGCAGATAGAGATGCCGGACGAGACGGAGGATCTCACGAAGCTGGGCAAATACGGAAGGATGGCGATGAACTATCTAAAGGAGAACGAGCCGGCAAGATACAAGACGCTGATGAGATTCGGGAAGATGTACGAGAAGATGTCAGCGGTAGAGGAGGAAGCGAACCAGCTGTACGACCAGCTGGAGATGCAGTATCTGGCGAAGCACAAGCCACAGAATCCGTCATCGACAATGGAGATGTGGAAGATAAGAGAGCAGGCGAAGATGCAGGCAGAGGAAGTGGTACTGAATCAGATAGTGATGCGATTCCACTAGAATCAGATGATACAGAACTGAATAGGGAACTTGATGAAATCAATTCATTGGGTGTTAGTAAGGAAGCCGAATATACACAGGCTTCCTTTTTTTTCGACCAGAATGGGCAGGCAAGCATTGGCACTATTCATACTGAGGACGAAAACAATAATCAGTTTATGCGTCAGTTCGAGCAGGACAGAAAAGCTGCATTAGCAGGTAAATACAATTACCTGAATCCCAAAAAGTCTGCAACAGTACCAAGTGAGTATATCAAACAGGTGCTTATGAGAGGTACAGGTTTTATCGGTGGCAAGGGCAGGGTATGCAAGATTTTTGAAACTGAGATTGATGCAGGAACCAGGGCAAAGCGTATCAAAGCAGAATATGGTCAGGGAGGTGCAGGCTGGCCGGTTGACGGACTGGGACTGCACGGATATGACACATTTCATGGGAATGGACTGCGTTTTCAGTGGCGAGATGAGGATGGAGAGGTTGAAGGATATGTTTCGTGGAAAGATATCGAAAAAGAGCTTGGTGTCCTTATTCTTACAGGGGAATACCAGCCTGAGACACCTCGTATTGATGAGCTTGCGATGGACGGACTCCGTGAGGATGATGAGGTCATTGATGCCGAATACCGGGAAGTGGAACCGGAGGAGGCAGAATCAGAGATTGATGATTATGCAATACCGGATGAGCCGGAGAGCTATGCTTCTAACAGAGATTATGTAAGTGCAAAAGGCATGACACCACAGGAAACTGCCGATGAAGACCGCATGGTAACACAGGCAGAATATGGTGCAGAGATAGAAGCTGAAACAACTGAAAAAGATCCATCAGAGCTTCAGTATATTACACCGATTGATTATGCCAAGCGTATTGCAGAGCTTGATGAAGACCTGCGTGATGCGGCGGAGATTCTTGTAACAGATTGCAGCTGCTACACTCCGTTTAGGGCATTCCTTATGGATGTGGTGCAGTCTGATTTTGCATTTATGCCCAATAAACTTGACCTTATCAGGGATATTGCATTAGGGACAGATAATGCAGAAAGAAAGGCATATTCCAACAATAAGTATGGTCTTGTGGAGTACTCAATCAGAAGTGGATATGTGAAGATCAGCTATAAGAACAGGAATGGTGTGCGTAAGGAAGGTGCTCTCGACTGGCGTGAGTTATATGAGATTTTATCCTATATGGTAAAACAGCCATTTTACTGCGGAGAAGACCAGAAAAAGTATTATCAAGAGATAAAGCAGAAGGCTGACAGGGATAAGATGAATCCGGTCTATAAGAGATTCTTTGACATCGAGGATAGTGTAAAAGCTAATCGTCTTGAAACCAGGGAAAGAGCAATAGCGAATGGATGGGAAACCAAGATTGATGAGAATGGACATGTAGTTTCAGATGATGTGGTATCAGTATCTGTGGATGATATTCAGGCTGATACAGAATCACAGGAAACTGTAGATTTTACACCAAAGCAGGAACCAGTACAGCAAGTAGAAAGTCTTGAAAATGAGAAGAATGTTGCCGGGCAGACGAAGCACAACTTCCATTACAATCTCTGGGAAATGGAAAAAGGCGGTGCCAAGACCAGATATCAGTGGAATATGGATGCAATTCGTACTTTAAAGCAGATTGAATCAGAAAACAGGCTTGCAACACCGGAGGAACAGAAAACCTTGTCGAAGTTTGTCGGATGGGGCGGACTGTCACAGGCATTTGACGAGGAAAACGCAGGCTGGAGCAAAGAATATGCAGAGCTGAAAGACCTTTTATCTGATGAGGAATACGGTGCTGCAAGGGCAACAGTAAACAATGCCTTTTATACTTCACCGGAGATTGCCATGTGCATGAACTCGGCACTTGTCCAGTTTGGTTTCAGAGGCGGCAATGTATTAGAACCATCTATGGGTATCGGTAACTTCTTTGGGAGTATGCCGGCACCTATGCAGAGAAGTAAGCTGTATGGGGTGGAGCTTGACAGCATTTCGGGAAGAATTGCAAAGCAGCTTTATCAGAATGCCAATATCAGTATCACAGGATTTGAGAATACCACATATCCGGATAACTTCTTTGATGTAGTTGTCGGAAATGTGCCATTTGGTGATTATAAGGTTTTTGATCCGAAGTACAACAAGTATAACTTCCGTATCCACGATTATTTTCTGGCAAAAGCACTTGATCAGGTAAGACCGGGAGGCATGGTTGCGGTGATTACCACAAAGGGAACACTTGATAAGGCAAATCCTACTATCCGAAAGTATCTGGCTGAAAGAGCAGAGCTTGTGGGAGCGATAAGACTTCCGAATACTGCATTTAAAGACAATGCAGGAACCGAAGTGACAGCAGATATCCTGTTTTTGCAGAAAAGGGAGAGAAAGATTGATATTGAGCCGGACTGGGTACACCTTGGTGTAACTGAGAATGGCATTGCAGTCAACTCTTATTTTGCAGAGCATCCGGAAATGATGCTTGGATCTATGGAATATGACACAAGGATTTACGGACAGGACAGCAGATACACAGTCTGCGTGAATGATGATGAGAACTTCAATATTTATGAAGCATTAAACAAAGCTATCGGTAATATCAAAGCCCAGATGACAGATTTTGAGAGAGTGGCAGATGAGGCGGAGCAGACGGAGGAAGTTATCCCGGCTGATCCGGATGTGAGAAACTACACTTACACATTTTTTGAAGGAAAACTCTATTACAGGGAAAATTCCGAGATGGTAAGAAAAGAAGTATCACAGACTGCCGAGGAGCGAATCAGAAGCCTTGATGAAATCAGACAGATAACAAGAGATCTGATTGATATCCAGATGGATGGCTGCAGCGAGGAGGAGCTTTCTGATAAGCAGAGACTTCTTAATGTAAAATATGATGCCTTCGTAAAGCAGTATGGAGCCATTACTTCAAAAGCAAACAGAATAGCTTTCAGAGATGACAGCGATTACCCACTTCTTTGCAGTCTTGAAGAAGTAAATGAAGACGGGGAGGTGAAAAAAGCGGATATGTTTTATAAGCAGACGATTAAGGCAAAGACTGTCATAGACAGGGTTGAGACTGCTGTGGAAGCATTGAATGTATCCGTCAATGAATTTGGATATGTAAATCTTGCCTATATGCTCTCTATCTATGAGCCGGATATTACTAATGTAAAGGAAGAACTTGCAGAAAAGTCCGGGCAGACAGCTGATGAGATAACATTTAGTGATGATGCTTTGGCAGAGCTTAGAAGGGCAGTTCTTGTGGAAGAGCTGGATGGATTGATTTTCCTAAATCCCGACCGCTACAACGAGAACAATCCCGACATCGGCTGGGAGACGGCAGACGAGTATCTTTCCGGCAATGTGAGAGACAAGCTTCGTGTAGCAAAGGCTATGGCAGCTGATACAGACAATCCGCAGGCAGAAAGATTTGCAGGAAATGTGGCAGCACTTGAAAAGGTACAGCCGGAATGGATTGAAGCCTCGGATATTGATGTAAAGATTGGTACGACATGGATTGAGCCGCTTGATTATGAGCAGTTTATCTATGAGCTTCTCAATACACCAAGACGGGCAAGGGCAGTCAGAAGCCAGTTTTACAATACAGGCATTCAGGTACACTTAAATAAGATGAGCATGGAATGGTTCATCGAGAATAAAAGCATGGATAAGCATTCAGTGGCGGCTACTAAGACCTATGGTACAAGCCGCATGGATGCTTATTCTATTTTTGAGGATACGCTGAATCTAAAGACAGTAACAGTCAGGGACAGGATTGATGACGGTGATGGCAGGTATCATTACGAAGTCAATAAGAATGAGACAATGCTTGCAAGGGAAAAGCAGAACATGATCAAGGAGAAGTTCAAGGAGTGGCTGTTTGCAGAGCCGGAGCGAAGACAGAAATATGTGGAGTATTACAACGAGACATTTAATAACATCCGCCTGCGTGAGTATGACGGAAGTCACTTACAGTTTCCGGGAATGAATCCGGCGATTGAGTTAAAGCCACACCAGAAAAATGCGGTGGCAAGAATTCTTCTTGGGGGAAATACTCTGCTGGCACACTGTGTCGGTGCCGGAAAGTCATTTGAGATGATGGCTGCCTGCATGGAGCAGAAGAGACTTGGACTTGCCAATAAGACAATCATGGTTGTACCAAAGCCGCTTATCGGTCAGACGGCATCAGAGTTTTTAAGGCTTTATCCGTCAGCAAATATCTTAGTTGCCACGGAGCGTGATTTTGAAAAAAGCCGCAGAAAGCAGTTCGTATCAAGGATTGCAACTGGTGACTATGACTGTATCATCATGTCACACTCACAGTTTGAGAAAATCCCAATCTCCGCAGAGAGAAAGGAGCGAATGCTTAACGAGCAGATTGATGAAATCAGCTATGCGATTGATGAGATGAAGGAGCGTAACGGAGAGCGATGGACTGTAAAGCAGATGGAAAGCCAGAAGAAAAAACTGGAGGAACAGCTGAAATCCTTGTCAGATGAGAGCAGGAAGGATGACCTTATTACCTTTGAGGAACTGGGTGTAGATTCTATTATGGTAGACGAAGCACATAATTTTAAGAACCTTGCGATTTTTTCCAAGATGAATAATGTGTCAGGTATCAGCAGCAGTGGAGCGAAGAAGTCAACGGATATGCAGCTTAAATGCCAGTATTTGTCTGAGATAAATGATGGCAGGGGCATTGTATTTGCGACAGGTACACCAATATCCAATACCATGTGTGAGATGTATGTCATGCAGCTTTACTTACAGAAAGCGGCACTTGAAGAGATGGGAATCTATCACTTTGATTCTTGGGCAGCGAACTTTGGTGAAGTGACAACAGCACTGGAGCTTACTGTAGAGGGAAGCGGATTTCGTTTTAAGAGCAGATTTAATAAGTTTACGAATCTGCCGGAGCTTATGAATATCTTCCGTGAGGTAGCAGATGTGCAGACCGCAGACATGCTTGACCTTGATGTGCCAGCTCTCCGTGGCGGCAAGCCTATTATAGTGGAGTCGGAGCCTGACTGGTATGTGAAGCAGGTCATGGAAGACTTTGTTGTGAGGGCAGAGCGTATCAGAGGCGGTGGAGTTGATCCAAGCGTGGATAACTTTCTAAAGATTACCCATGAGGCAAGACTTCTTGGAACGGATGCCAGACTGATTGATAAGGATGCGCCGAACAATCCGGATGGAAAACTCAATAAGGTAGCGGAGAATGTATGGAAAGAATATGAGAAAGGAAATGCTGATGGTCATATAGGCTGCCAGCTTATTTTTTCGGACATCGGCACACCGGGACCAGATAAGGACTTTACCATCTACGATTATCTGAAAGAAACACTGATCCAGTATGGTATTCCGGCAGATGAGATAGCTTTTATTCATGATGCCAAGACGGATGCACAAAGGGACGCACTTTTTAAGGAGATGAGGACAGGTAAAAAGAAGGTTCTTATCGGTTCAACGGACAAGTGTGGAACAGGTGTCAATGTGCAGACACACCTTGTTGCAATGCATCATGTGGATTGCCCTTGGAAGCCTTCTTCTATTGAACAGAGGGAAGGACGAGGCATACGACAGGGTAATGAAAATGAAGAGGTGGCAATCTACAGATATGTCACCAAAGGGACATTTGATGCATACAACTGGTCGCTTGTTGAAAATAAGCAGCGATTCATCAGTCAGGTCATGACAAGCAAGGCTGTAAGCCGAAGCTGTGAGGATATCGACGAGGCAACACTTTCCTATGCAGAGATTAAAGCGGTTGCCACAGGCAATCCTTTAATCAAGGAAAAGATGGAGATTGACAATGATGTCCAGAGATTAAAGCTCTTAAAGGCATCCTATGACAATCAGAGATATGGCTTGCAGGATAACTTTATGATTAAGTACCCGAAGCTCATTAAGACAGCAACCGAAAAGCTTGCCAATGTAAGAGAGGATGTAAAGGCAAGGGATAAAGAGCTGATTGATAATCCGGAATTTGCCATTACTATAGGCAAAGCAACCTACACAGAGCGTGTGGATGGCGGAACCATGATGCTTGAAGCAATCAGCAAGTGCAAGACCGGAGAGACAACTGCAATCGGTAAATTCCACGGATTTGAGCTGCTTGTGGAAAAGAACTTCCTTGGCATCAATTATATGGTGCTTCGTGGAAAGACAGAGTATAAAGCAGAGCTTTCCACAAGTCCTGTCGGCAGCATGGTGAAGCTGGAAAACCTGTTCAATGGACTCCATGAGAACATTGATTTCTTTGAAAAGAAGATTGAGCAGTACCAGAATGACCTTGAAGCATCAAAGGCAGAGTATGACAAGCCATTTGCGTACAGCAAGGAACTGGAAGAAAAGCTGGCTAGGCAGTGTAAACTGAATGCCCAGCTTGACCTTGAGAACGCAAAGGCTGTGGATGCAGACCTGAGCGGACCGGAGGAAGAAAGAGAAGCTGATGACAGAATGGAATCTGCAGCAATTGTAGCAGAGGATAAAGGTGCTTATCCAGCCGACAGAGAGGGCAGAACACGATAGGAGAGTGAATAATATGAGCATAAGAAAAGTGGTCGCAGGACTACTGATTACAGCAGGGATTGCCATTATGGCAGTCCCTTTTTTCTGGCGGACAACCGGAGAAAAACAGACAGAACAGCTCATAAGTGAATTTGAGCAGACATTGGAGGATGATTACGATGAAGAAACAGATGTGGAGGAAGAGCAAACCTCCATTAGTAAAGAGGATGAAGCCATTCTTAAAGAAGGCGGTGTTATCGGCATCATTGAGATACCGGGCTTAGATATCAGGTATCCGGTAATGGAAGGAACCACAAGTAAAGTGCTTAATGCAGGGATTGGTCATATAGAAGAGACCGCAGGAATCGGAGAGAGTGGCAACTGCGTATTGTGCGGTCATAATGGCAGCAGATATGGCACATTTTTTACACCACTAAGTCAGATATCCATAGGTGATGAAGTAATGATAACCGACAAAAATGGGCTGAAGCATATCTATGAGGTAATAGAGACAGAGGTAGTAAATCCGTATGATAACAGCATCAAGACACAGGGTACAGAAAAAGAATTAACTCTTTTTACCTGTTCCCAGAAAGGAACCATGCGTTTTGTGGTCAGGTGCATTTATAAGGAGGCGGTGATGGATGAATAAGAGATACCGATTAGGTGAGATAGAAGAGGCAGTAGCAGAAATGGAAGAGCTAATTGACATCGAGGATGATATTGCTGAGATTGATGATGACTTTCAGATAGTCGTAAGCGGCTGGTCTGTGTATGTCGAAAGCCTGAATCTGACACTCAGACAGGGAATAGCCTGTGTATGGGATGCAGAGGAAGGATTATTTATGCCTGATTTTGATGTGACTATCGTGTATGAGGGGAACATTGAAACACAGGAGTGGCTCTATTACGAGCAGGATGGAATGGTCGTTACACTTGGCAACTGGCTTAATGGCAGATTGTCTTGTGAACAGATAGAACAGCTTTGGTGTGAGCTTATCATACCGGAGCAAAACAAAGAACAAAAAGAAAGCGAGGAATAGCATATGAAGTATTCAATTAAAGTAAACGAAGTAAGAGCAAAAGAGGGCAGCAACATCAAAGGATTTGCAACAGTAGTATTTGGTGATTCATTTAAGATTACCAATATTGCAATCCTTGAGAATAAGGATAAGGGAGAGCTTTTTGTATCAATGCCAAGATACCGCTCCAATGAGCGTGATGAAAGCAACGGTGTGATCTATAAGGATGTGTGCAATCCTATCACAGCAGAGTTTCGAGAGGAACTCTATACCAATATCCTTGATGCCTATGCAAGAATCAAGGAACCGGAGAAAGAGGAGACACAGAAGCAGGAGAGAACACAGGAAATTCCAGAGTTTTCCGTAACTGTGACACCTTATGAGAGGGAAGGCAGTAACATCAAGGGACTTGCACGCATTTATTTTGAAAACAGTTTCATCGTAAATAACATCAATATCGTGCAGGGCAAAGAGAAAATCTTTGTATCAATGCCTTCTTATAAGACAAAGCAGGTGGACGAGCAGGGCAAGCCAATCTACCAGGATGTCTGCTATCCGGTCACAAAGGATTTCAGGGAAAAACTCTATAATGAGATTATCTCTGAATATGAGAAAGCAAAGGATAAGAGCAACGAAAATGCAAGAGAGAGTGCAGAGAAACATCATGGCAATCCCGATAAAGAGAAGGACAAAGAGGCGACGCCCTTTCGATAATCAGTAATCAGAGTACAGGGGCGGCCAAGGCTGCCCCATTTACAGAATGGAGGAAACAGAATGGATATGGAAGCAGGAAAAACACTTACCAATGAGGAGGTCATAAGAGAACTTCTCGACTTATTAAAGAAAAATGCCATGAAAGAGCAGGCAAACGATGTATTTGAGATATGCAGCTATGTGGATGGACTGGAGAAAAAGATTGATTCCATGACGGAAGAACTCACCAATATGCAGAACCAGATCAAAGAAATGCAGGAAGATACTCTTGTCAATAATGCTAAAAAGGGCTTGACAAATAAAGGGTTAAGGAATATAATTAGATTCAGTTTTATACAAGGAGTTAATAAATATGCGGCAAGGTATTCTTAAATAAACTGTCAATT
>ERZ1034976.1193-NODE-1193-length-20999-cov-6.922794_pt1 | contig 20999 bp, 16 predicted proteins | sample MGYA00520623_ERZ1034976 | MGnify/ENA primary metagenome ERZ1034976 (study PRJEB33766, sample SAMN09781774) | gut metagenome | biome: gut microbiome | host: Homo sapiens | place: Madagascar | study: EMG produced TPA metagenomics assembly of the PRJNA485056 data... | reverse complement strand
TTTTTATATTACGGAGGATTCATCATGAACTTATTAGCAAGAAAAACTTTAAGCACATTATTATCAGGAGCAATCTTATTTTCAGGTATGCTCTCTTATAGTGCATACGCATCAGGAGAAATATCCAGATCAACTACCAAAGTCGGCTCACAAGTCAAGGTAACATATTCGTTTGATGTCGATGGTAATAAATCTAATTCCAAAAACAACAGAACCAATAGCTATAAATACGGTCAACATACAAACAAAGGCTTCTCAATAAATAGCAAAAAAACGGTTACAGTAAATTTTAACGGAGCAAGCTATTCAAGTGCAAAAATGGAAATATACAAGCAATCCACAGATGGCGGTATAATCAAAACCGGTGCTCCCACAGCAACAGTTGCCATACCAATGGCTACAAGCGGAATGCCAACACTGTCCGGAAGTGTAACTCTGCCAGCAGGTAATTACACTGTGAGATTCATCTCCACATCTGTGTCATCTAGCTCAAAAGGCTCTATAACCATATCTTATGCAGATGGCGTTAACTAAAGCATTGTTATCTGATGAGGTAAAAAGATGTCCTGTTATTTTTATATTCTCTGCAAATACTGGAGAAAACATTTGCGTACCGCTCTGTCACTGCTGTTTTCCGGATTACTGCTCACCGCAATAATCACCTCGGTTTTTCTTTTCATTCGTGAAGAGATAAACCGTGAGGTCGAAACGGGATATGACTCCTTCGGAAAATACGATCTTATTCTGAGCAATATTCCCGATGATATAAAAAACGAGCTGATCCCCTCCGACCTGACCTTCACACACCAGACCGTGACCGTACCGGGAAAAGCCGGTTTCTACGGCAAGGAATATAACTACGGCTATACGGATAAGGCTTGCAATTTACTTCACGTTCCGATGAAAAACGGTTCGATGCCTGTTTCGGAAAATGAAGCCGCTGTCGAGCAGTCGCTTCTTGAAAGTGTCGGTTATCTCGGAAAAACCGGCGACAGCATAACAATAAACGACAGGCAGTATATTCTTACGGGCATTATCGACAAGGCGTACTCTGAAAGACCGCTGTGCGAAAAAGCCGAATATACCGATGACGATGAGATACCTCCCGATCCCCTTCCTCTTATATATGTCGGAAAACCGTCAGACACTGCGGCAACAGGCTACACTATCGACCTGTACGGAGGCGGCGGCATTACAGTCAAAAATAAGGAAAGCGGCGAGCTCAGCATTTTCGGAATTTCCGACCGTGAGTTTGTTACCTTGATTGAAGAAAAATATTCATCGCAAAACGGCGATGACGCATATTTACATTTCTACGCAAACAACCACGAAGAAAATATCACAGATGAACAGCATCTTATCAACAGAAATACGCTCTGGCTTATTATCATGTCATCCATTTGTGCGTTGATTGCCGTATTGTCTTTTATCTGCGTGCTTAATATAGTTTTCAAGGAAAGAGAAAACACCGACCGTCTTTTACACAATATAGGCTTTTCAAAAAGCAAAAGCGCTATTATGTACGCAACCGAAGCGGTTATGCTTTTTGTCGCTCAGACCGTGTTCGGAATAGCTCTCGGCATACTGTTCTATTCCGTTTCCTACTCCGTGCGTACAGGAATTATGGGTATGAGCGGATACAGTGCCTTTACGACCGATCCTATCGTTCTCGGTGCGACCGCCGACCCACTTATTATCGCCGTTATATTCTCTGCAATAACCATCACACTCGGATACCTTGTGTTTATACCGATCACTCTTTCGTCAAAAAAGCAAAAGAAAAAAAGATTACTCCACTGTTCAAATTCGGCAGAAGGTATGCTTTCACGTTCGCTCGGCAGTAAGGGCATAACGCTTATACAGACCGTCGCACTTTCGCTGATAGTATTCGGTACCGTTCTCGGTTATATGCGATACACCCGTGACGGAAAGGTAGTAATGAACTGGCTTTTGTTTGACTTTCCGCCGACCTATACTATCGGTTCGCTTGATTCGCTGGATATGGAGGAGGACGGCATAGCCGATTATTTATCCTGCCCTCCGATAACGGCGACCTCTCTCGGACAGGATGAAGCACACAACCTTAAAATAGCAAATTACGGCTACACCTACGGTCTGTCTGACAACGACACGGAAAAATTCACCGATGCCCTGTCTTTCGGATATATCGAAAACACCTTTGCTGTGTGCGACAGCGAAACCTCCGCCTATAAAAACAGCCCCGAAACGACGCTTCAAACAGACGATGATATGGCAGCCTCCGTTTCAGAGCTTTCCGACAAAGAATATAAGAGCTTTTTCGGCTCAGACGGTATCGGCGGCAAATTCTGCTATAATATTCCGATAAGACTTGCCGATGAAAAGACGCTGAATGCGCTTTCCTCATATATTTCCGGCGATCTGCCCGACATTTCCGCACTTAACAGCGGAGAAAAGGTCATTATGGTGCAGGAAAGCGGCCGTAATACCTATAAGGTCGGTGACAACATTCGGATTATGGGCGTTACCGCAAACGACAGCAATTACGGCATAGGCAAGGTAGCAGACCATACCTTCAATATCGGTGCTACGCTAACGCTGAACAATTTGTCGGATAAAACGCTTCGTTGCCTTTTAGATTTCGGCTTTCAGGAAAAAGAAAACAGCGGATGTTTCCTGCTGACCACTGCTGCAGGTGCGGCTTCTTCGGGCTTCTCAGGAGCGGTATACAACAGCGTCTATTCATCGACCGATATTGACGGCGGTCTTGTTCCGATGGCGGCAGGTATGACCCGTACCAATTTAGGCGAGATGAAAAGGCAGGAAGCCATAGACAAATTCAACAGAATGTCGGGTACTCTCGCCACCGTTCTTATAATGTCGCTTCTCGGCTTTGCGGCTTATTTCAGCTGTATCGGACTTAAAATAAGAATGAAGTCTTACGAAATATCTGTGCTTCGTGCCTTAGGAACACCGCTTTCACGGATACGGCGAAAGCTGTTTATCTCAAACCTCAGAATACCGGTCATAGCGACCGCATTTGCAGGTCTTGCCGCTTACGGAGTACAGCTCTTTACAAGCAGGATGTATGACAAGGTCGATATTATGAAAGAACAGCTTGAAAGCGGTATAGCCGATTTTGACGAATCGGCGGCTTCGGATATTATAAACAACTGTTTTCTGAATGATGAATTCTGGATGGTTCCCCTTATAAAACCGCTTGTTATAATTTTTATCGCCATCTCGATAATAACCGTTATACTCACTCTGCTTTCAACAAAAAAATTCACATCTGAAATTTCTGTTCAACTGAACGAGGAAAGGAAAAGGCAATGATTACAACAACCGGACTTACCCGTATATACGGCAAAGGCGAAAATGCCGTGACCGCTGTAAATAACCTCGATATACGCATAGATGACGGAGAGCTTGTAGCAATAACAGGCAAGAGCGGAAGCGGAAAAACCACTCTGCTGAACATACTCGGCGGACTGGACAAAGCAACAGGCGGAAGCGTTTGCTATGACGATACCGACATAACAAAACTCGCAGATACGGCACTGGCGGATTTCAGATTGAACAAGATCGGCTTTGTGTTCCAGTTTTACGATCTGATACCTGAGCTTACCGCAAAAGAAAACATACTTCTTCCGTCAAAGCTTGCCAAAAGGGGCAAAACCGATATATCGGATACCGTAAAAAAGCTGGGTGTCGAAAATCTGCTCGGCAGATACCCTGCACAGCTTTCGGGCGGTCAGCAGCAGCGTGTAGCTATCGCAAGGGCGCTTGTCAACAACCCCTCGGTCCTTCTTTGCGATGAACCTACAGGCAACCTTGACGTTTCGACAGGAAACGATGTTCTTTCGCTTCTCATCGACCTCAACCGCAATGACAAACGTACAATAGTCATAGTAACACACGATAATCAGCTTGCCGAAAAATGCGACCGCATCATCCGCATTTCAGACGGTAAGATCACAGATTAATAAACAGCCGTATTTGCTCATAAAACAAATACGGCTGTTATTATATTCATTTATTCACGCCTTAACCGAAATAATCGATCTTCATAGCCTTCTTGACCTCGCTCATCGTCTGAGCGGCACACTGACGTGCCTTTTCGGTACCCTTCTTCAGCACATCGTAAACGTAGTCCATATTCTTTGCAAGCTCCTCACGGCGCAGTCTTATCGGCTCAAGCTCCTCCTGCATTACATTGTTAAGGAACTTCTTTATCTTCATATCGCCAAGACCGCCACGCTTATAATGCTCTTTCAGCTCATCAAGATTCTTGTAATCGGGCAGATAACGTTCAAAATGCTCGTCTGTGCAGAATGCGTCAAGGTAGGTGAATACCGTGTTGCCCTCGATATGACCGGGGTCTGACACCTGTATATGAAGCGGATCGGTAAACATACTCATTATCTTTGCCTTGATGTCGGCAGGACTATCCGCAAGGTAAATGCAGTTGCCCAGCGACTTGCTCATCTTCGCCTTGCCGTCGGTACCGGGCAGACGCATACAAGCCTCGTTTTCGGGAAGTAATATTTCCGGCTCAACAAGCACAGGCTCATAGATGGAGTTGAACTTGTGGACTATCTCCTTCGCCTGCTCGAGCATAGGAAGCTGATCCTCGCCTACCGGTACCGTCGTAGCCTTGAAGGCTGTAATATCAGCGGTCTGGCTTATCGGATAGCATAAGAAGCCTGCAGGTATGCTTGCCTCAAAGTTTCTCATCGTAATTTCCGCTTTTACGGTAGGGTTACGCTGTAATCTTGATACTGTAACAAGGTTCATATAGTAGAATGTAAGCTCGGTAAGCTCAGGTATCATCGACTGAATGAATATCGTTGACTTTTCGGGGTCAAGTCCTGCCGCCATATAGTCAAGCGCTACCTCGCCTATGTTACTGCGTACCTTTTCGGGATTGTCGAAGTTGTCGGTCAGCGCCTGTGCGTCTGCGATCATGATGTATATTTCGTCAAAATCGCCCGTATTCTGTAACTGCACTCTGCGTCTGAGCGAGCCTACATAGTGTCCTATGTGAAGTCTGCCTGTGGGTCTGTCACCTGTTAAAATAATCTTGCTCATAATATTTACCTCATTTTTTATACGGCTTAATAAAAAAGCTCCCGTTCCGAATAAGGAACAGAAGCCGTATCTGTAAGCCACCTTATTGTTACGCACATAAAAATGCGCTCTCTGTGTAACGGTCAGAGCCTTCCGTCAGAAACTACTCGCTTTACGCTTTCGGTCTGCCCTCGCAAGTCCATTCGTATCGGATAAATACACCGCTTTTCAGCTCATGCGGCTCTCTGTAGTATCTCTGCCGATATTACTACTCTCGGTCAACGGTTTGATATAGGTTTAGTATATCACCTTTTCCAACCGTTGTCAAGCACGGCAAGCGGCAATGTGCCGCCTCAAATTCGCCGTTCCGATTGTCAGCGATATGAGCAACCTCCGTTACCGGCGGCAACATTACGCAACTGCATATTTATCACTCTAATAACATCACAGCTTCCACCGCCCTCGTACTATCACTCACCCCGCACTATCACAACTTGCCTCCCTTGTCAAAGGGAGGTGGATTGACGGCAAGGCACAAACTGTTGCTTTGTTGCGTTTTGCTTGCGATACCCCTGCCTTTTTTAATTTGCCAAACTTATCTGCCGTCAAGACGGAGGGATTGCACTCCGTCAGCACAATTATTTTAATAGGCGGAACTTGGAGCGGCTCACAGCCGCCCGACGTTTTATAAATTACTGCTTCGTGTAACCCCGCCGTTTCGCTATCTTTACTGTACTGCAACAGCATTAAAGGCGGAATTTGAGGCGGCTCACAGCCGCCCGCTTTATATTGATTACTGCTTTGTCTATTCCCGACCGTTCGCTAATCTCAATAACGCACCAACCTTTAAAAAGGTCGGAATTTGAAGCGGCTCACAGCCGCAGGCGGAATTTGAAGCGGCTAACAGCCGCCCGCCGTTTTATAAATTACCGCTTTGTGTAACACCGCCGTTTCGCTATCTTTTGCTGTACTGCAACAGTATTAAAGGCGGAATTTGGAGCGGCTCACAGCCGCACCGCCGCAGCCGCACTGTGCGCTGTGGAAAACGCTATCTGTAAATTATATCCGCCCGTATAAGCCGCACAGTCGATTATCTCCCCTGCAAAATATAACCCTTCGATCAGCTTCGAGCCCATCGTTTTCGGGTCTATTTCCTTGAGCGATACTCCTCCGTCAGTGATTATCGCTTCTTCTATCGGTCTTAGTCCCGTCACCGTAAGATCAAAATGCTTCAGCGCATTTACAATCGCCGCTCTTTGCACCTTTGTAATCTCACTTATCCTTGTATCGACCGCAACTCCTGCCTTGTCAAGCACAGGCTCTACCATAGCCTGCGGCAACAGCCCTCTCATAACAGTAGAGATCTGCTTTGTGTGCTGTTCGCTGAAGTCCCGGAGCAGCCTTGCGTCCAGCTTTTTATCGTCAAGCGCAGGCTTCAGATCTATCTCAAGCCTGTAAGTGCTTTTCTTGACATAAGCCGATGCGGAAAGCACCAGCGGACCGCTGACCCCGAAGTGCGTGAACAGCATTTCTCCCTGCTCCCTGTACACAGGCTTGTTCTTTGCCGTATCAATAAGCGACAGCGTTACATTTTTAAGGCTAAGCCCAGACATATCACAGCAACAGCTTTCCTTTACGCATATCGGCACAAGCATAGGCTTTGGTTCTACTATCGTATGACCGAGCGCCCGTGCTATCTCATATCCGCTGCCGTCCGAGCCTGTACCGCTGTAGGACGCTCCGCCCGTCGCTATTATGACGCTGTTTGCATAAACCTCGCTCTCACCGAGCCTTACTCCTTTTACTCTGCCATCCTCGGTTATAACGCCTTTTGCGTGCGCTGTGATAACCTTGACGCCAAGCGTACCCATGCGTTTTTTCAGTGCCTCAACAATATCCTTTGCACTGTCTGAAACAGGGAAAACACGGTTTCCCCTCTCCGTTTTAAGAGGCACTCCAAGCCCCTCGAAGAAATTCATTGTATCATACGCCGAAAAACCCGCAAGAGCGCTGTATAGAAAGCGGCTTCCTGTGGGTATGTTCTTCATTATATTGTTGTTGTCACTGTTGTTTGTGACGTTGCACCTGCCCTTGCCCGTTATGGCGAGCTTTTTTCCGAGCTGTCTGTTATGCTCTATCACAACGGTGCGTACACCGTTCTCAGAGGCAAAAACGGCGGCAGCCATACCTGCCGCACCTCCGCCGATTATTGCTAAGTCGTAGTTCATTATACGTCCTTTTTATATACCTGATTTTCTTCCCACAGCTTTTCCAGCTTGCCGAAGGTCTGCTCGATGTTGTCCTTGTTTCTTGCGCTCACCGCAACGATTATCGCATTGAGCAGGCTGAGCGGAGCAACGAGCGAATCCGCAAAGCTTGCCATATCGCTCCTTGCTATAAGCAGTTCGTTCGCATAAGCGGCGAGCGGCGATGTCACGCTGTCGGTTATAGCCACAACGTTTGCGTTACATTTCTTTGCGTATGCCGTAGCCTTTATCGTACTCTGCGAATATCTGGGGAAAGATATTGCTATAAATGCGTCCTCGCTGTTCATATGTATGATCTGCTGATAGATACCGCTTGTATTGATAGCCTGTACAAAATGCACATTGTCAAATATAAGCTGGAAGTTATAATCAAGAAATCTTGCAAGAATACTGCTGCTCATAGCGCCGAGTATATATATTCTTCTTGCCGAGCATATCTTCTCTATAGCCCTGTCAAAAGCCTTCGGGTCGATTTCCTCAAGCGTTCTGCGGATACGGTCCATATCCTGTGTGAGCGTATTCTTAAGCACTCCGTCATCACCGATACGGTCATTTGTGATATTGATACGCTGTACCGCTGTAAGACGGTTCTTTATCAGCGACTGTAAGCTCTTCTGAAGCTCCGGATAGCCCTCAAAGCCCATTTCTATGGCAAAGCGCACGACTGTGGACTCACTGACGTTTACTGCGTTTCCCAGCTTCAGAGCGGTCATATAAGCCGCCTTTTCATAGCTGTTTATAATATAGTTTGCTATGAGCTTCTGACTTTTCGAGAAAGTGCTCATTTTATTTTCAATCTGAACAAGTAGATCTTCCTGCATTTTAGTATCCTTCCGGCATTCCGCCAAATTTTGTGAATGTTTACATATGTTAATTGTACTACATTTCCTTCGATTTTGCAAGCGAAAAATGCAAGATTTCAAAAAATCCCGTCAGAACAGCCGAAATATACATTTTTTTCAAACGTCTTTTCTTTCAAATGCAAGCGATGCCGTTGTTCCTTGCGGAAGTTTCAGTCGAGTGACGATTACACAAATATATTTCTTATAGCAATTGTTAAAAGAATGTGATATAATACAAGTAACTAAGATTGATATGAGGTGTTCTGCATGGATAACGATGCTGCTATGTATATCAAAAACGGTGATTACAATTCTGCTTGCGAAATTGCCGACGAGTATTATGAGCAATTCAGGCTCGACGAGTCTGAAGAAATATTGAACGAAATGTATGACAAGCTTATCGACGAATACGGAACCGGCAGTGAGGAAGCTATACGCTGTCTCAGAAAAATCGCACTTGTCAACCGGGAGAAGCATAATTTTGATTATGCCCTGTCACTTTATAACACGGTGCTTGAGTGGTACGATCAAAACGATATGCTTTATGAATCTAACGCACTTGATACGATGGTCGAAATAGCCACAATATTCAATCATTATAACAGATATGACGACGCCTATGCTCTTTTGGGAAAAGCCTACGATATTTCATCTGAAAAATACGGCAAAAACGACAGTGAATCGTGCCATATCTTATTCAAAATTGCCAATTGTTGCGAAGAGCTCGGTCGATATGAGGAGGCGGTTCTGTGCTATGAACAACTGATAGAAACGTATGAAAGCGATAAAAATGACTGCTCCGAATCTCTTGCTCTCGCATACAACGGACTGTCTTATGTCTACAGAATGATGGGGCAGCTTGAAAAAGCAAAGGATCTGTGCGAAAAAGCCGTTGAAACAATGGAAGAAAGCGGCAGTCGGGATTCCACAAACCTTCTTCTTATACTGAATGACCTTTGCGGCATATACAGCAGACTGGCTATGCACGACAAAGAATTATTACTGCGTAACGATGTTCTTAAACGAGCAGAAAAGCTCTACGGCTTCGAGCATTACAACGTCAATATTGCAAAAAGCAATCTTGCCGATGCTTACGAAGAAATCGGCGAGTATAAAAAAGCGGCAGAATTGTTCAGACAATGTTACGACTGGTCGCTTGTAAATCTCGGAGAAAAACATGGCGAAACCGTCAGAAATCAATCACGGCTTGCATCCGTCCTGAGAAAAGTGGGACAGTATGACGAATCTATGCGATTAACCGAAAAATCCTATATATTTTTGTCTGAAACTCTCGGCGAAAGCCATCCCGACACCATTTACGCCATTGAAGATCTTGCCTTTTGTTACGCCGATAAGGAAGAATACGGAATTGCAAAAGAAATGATCAGAAAAGCAATTGAGCTGTCCCGCAGCAAATATCGCAGCTGCGCACGCTATTTTTACCTGTGTGAAAGCTATGTATTTATGTGTGCCGTAAATGGCGATTATGCCGAAACCATAGAACTGGTCGGCAAGCTCGAGCAATTCAGCAAAACATTTACAGAACCCGTGGAAAACGGTCTTGACGAGTTTTTGGCAATTGCTTACAAAGGGCTTGACCAATTGGACAAGGCCGCATTTTACCAAAGAAAAAGCATAGATTTCTATAAAGAAATCCGCCCAAAAGGCCATCCGGAAATTCTGCAGGCAGAGCTTGAACTTGCAGATATATTGTTCAGAAAAGCTGAATATTCCGAAGCCTTAAAAATATGTCTTTCACTTTCGGAGGCATTAGAAAATAACTGTCAATGCGAAAACGATAAAATCACAAATAATATCCTGACAGCAAGAATATATACAAATACAGGAAATTTTGAACAATCTGTTCAGCTTCTGAATACATTACTCGAAAGCATCGACAAAGAACAATACAAGGAAAAATACGCTGACGCACTGTTTGCCGCCGCTGAAAACAACATGTTATTGAAACAATACGCAACAGCTTTAATACAGGCGGAACAGTCGCTCGGAATCAGAAGAAAAGTCTGCAAAAGCACAAGCTCAGACATTGTTGATTCGGTTAATCAGTGCAACGAAATAAATAAACTTATAAAAAAGGAAAAACAAAATGAAACCATGTAAAGCCGCTTACAAAATAGTCCGTGACGGAGATAACGAAATATTCAAAGGTTTCGGATTCAGACACCTTTCGGACGCAACACAGTATTATGTTCACCCTGACAATCAATCGTACAAAAACACCACTACTCTCTGCCAGCCGATAGGTGAAGCAGTTATGCTGCTGACAGATTTTGTGATTTCAATTACCGAAGGTGCCGGGACAAACGGCGACATCTGTTATTCCGATACAGCGACACAGATTTATCTTGATATGCCGATACAGTCAGAATGGCACGCAAATAATATAACATCGGTATACAGATATCGAGCTATGCTCGACAATTCTTCGGTTCGGGTGGGTGCTTATGACGCAGACGACAATTATATTGTCAGCAATCCTGTTTCGTTCACCGAAACATTCAAAATAATACCGGTTCTCGCTTTGCTTCTGGCGCAAAAGATTCTTACCGATAACGCTTACAAAAACGTATTTCTCGGATTCTGCGACTTTCCGGATGCGGCAACGTTTGTAAACATACACGAAGACTTCTATCAGTCATATAAAAACAATGACTATCAGGTGAGTTACATTGATATTAAAAACTCGGTCCCTTCTTATCCGCAGTCATTCGCTTCCGGCTTTTCCGTTATACAGGAAAACAGAAAGTCGGCATCACAGGCAAATGATGTTGTCGTCACTGCTTTTGCCGCCGATGAATTCCGGGATGAATTCAGAGAACTGATACCCTCGCTTCCGGAAGAATTCATTTTGCCGGAAAATCTGAAAACCATATCAAATGCAATAGTGTCGGGAGATATTCGGGCGCTGTTGTTGCACGGACCTGCCGGCACCGGAAAAACAGTATCATGTAAGCTGATTTGCCGTGAAACCGAGCTTCCCGTTATGCAAACAGTAAACTGCACCGAAAATCTTGATGAATTCATACTCGGCAAATTCTTGCCCGAAGGCGACAAAATAGTTTTTTGCGAAAGCTATGTCACAAAGGCCATACGATACGGCGGAGCGATCATATTCGAAGAAATCAATTTTGCCCGCCCTCAGCATCTTGCTTTCCTCAACTCGCTCCTGGACGACAACGGATTTGTGCTTCTCGACAACGGCGAAAGAGTAAAACGCCATAAGAATTTCCGTTTTTTCGCAACAATGAACCTTGGGTATTACGGAACAAAAGAGCTTAACCAGGCACTTTACAACCGTTTCAATGCCGTATGCGAACTGTCAGAGCTCCCTGACGACGCTATCCGCCGTATGCTTATTGCAAGGGTCCCTGAATGTGCAGAACAGACTGACAGCCTTTTAAGCGTGTATCATAAGTTGAAAAAGAAAATAAACAACGAGGAGCTTGATATGGTCATCTCTCCGCGAAACATTGAAAACTGGGCAAGACTTGCAAAATATGAGGGATACATACAAGCGGCAGAAAAGACGATAATACCGGTGGCAAAATGCGACCGCTCTGTAGAAGAAGCGTTTCGTGGAATAATAATGCTGTATAAATGGGTCTGATTATATGAAAAAATTTACTAATGAAGAAGAAAAACTGCTTAAATTGTTCCAGACAGAAGCAAACCGACGTTGCGAGGAAGAATTCGCAAAAGTTTTTGCAGAAACAGATGATGTACGGGTCGCCTTCATTAACGAAGGCAGAGCATTTACCGACGGCAGAAATATAGTTGTTGATCCGGCCGAAGATAAGATCTTCAGCGATGCGGAAGCCATAAAAAACACTCTTCGTTTTCTCAGACTTGACAATTTTACCTGTACAAGCTGGGACGCATTGAAGCTGACCACACGTTCTCAGAACATACACGAGTGCCTCCATATATTGTACACCGCTTTTCCCCCACTTGCCGCCAATGATAAGCGAAGCTCTACAAAAGCACGGATGATAACGCTTGCAATGATAGATAACATTATAGAGGACAGCTATATCGAGGCGGTTGGTTGCAGTGTATACAACAACGCCGAAATGTTTTTGAAATGGGGAAGGATCGCAAGGCTGTTTTCCGCTCATCCTTCGCAGGGCACTTTTTCACAAAAACTCGAAGAAGCAGAGATTGACCCCTCCGATGCGGATAGACTGATGTATATTATAAACTATATGGCAACCGAGCTTCTTTATCCTATGCTTGAGCTTGAACAGCCGAAAAACGAATGTGGCGATTATCTTTCTGAAATACGCCCGCTTTACCTTTCCGGCTCTGTTGCTCCCTCTCCGGCAGAAAGGCATCGATATGCCTGTATGATATTTGATATTCTTGAAAAACTGATACCCGATTCCGAAGAGCTTCTTGATGTTGATTATTTTGAAAGAATAACAGGCGGAACGGCCACTCATTCGCCGACCAACCGCTCCGTAAAGCCATTGGTTTCAAACGGCAGAACAGCAAGTGTAACACGCAAACTGTTCACGACTCTTGACGGTAAAAAAATCAATGGAAGCGATTTAAGCGATAGTTTTTTCCGGTTTCTTTCCGAATCAAAAAACGCATACCGCATTGCACTTACAGAAGACGAATCCGTATCAAAAACCTTTGTGTTTACATGCAGCGAACTTGACGGAGCGGCAATACACAGCGGTATAAATGTTATTGAAACGCATCCTAAGCCGGATATGCGGTTAGCTCGTGCTTATCTTAACATCGTAAAGCAATACCGCACCTCGATTAATACCTATATTTCCCGATTTGAACATTTTCTGAATGCCGAAAAGGAAATCTCGGAAGAAAAACAGCTTTTCGGAAGCAATATATCCTCAAAAAACTTTGCCGACCCGAAAAAACGTTACTGGTGCCGAAAAATTTCAGGAAGAGATATACCTGAATTATCTGTTCTGTTCATGATTGACGGCTCCGGTTCTATGAGCGGCAAACGCAGAAAAGCCGCTATGAACTCTGCGGTTATTCTTCACGAAGTGCTATCGGCACATAATGTTGAACATGCGATTGTGGAACACCGAGCTGTCTTCGGAGAGCCTTATGTTAATCATAATGTACTTACCGGCTTCAACGCAAAGAGTGCGGAAAAATACAACATACTTCTGCTCGACTCATATGGCGGAACAAGAGAAGGGCTGTCTTTGCTATGGGCAGAACGCTATCTTACCCAAAACAGCACGTCCGAAAACAAAATAATAGTAGTAATTTCCGATGGTCTGCCTGCGCACGAATACGGCGGCATAAAATACTTTCCTCCGGTTTCTGTGACGGATACCAGAAATACAGCTATAAAAATATCACACCGCAAAACAAAAATTATCTCAATAGCGTTAGGCGAGGGCGGTGACAGTTGCTACGATGAATTGAAGCAGATATATCCCAGAACCGTAGATTGCACCGACCTGAACGCTCTTACAGGACAGTTGCTCAGGATTATTTCAAAAGAACTGAATGCCTTTAGATAATATGCTTACCGAAAATTCCGTACTGCTTTTTCATCAATCTCTCCCCACCTCCCTCATCATCCACGCCACAGCATACTCGGTCGTCATATATCCTCCGTCCGATATACCCGCCTTTCTTGCGTCTGTGCCCACAGCGTAAATATCAAGGTCAACCCCTCCGTAAAGGCACTGAGTAACCGCAATCGCTTTTGCGCCCACGGCTATTACTCTGCCGAGCTCCGCCCTCACTTTTTCGGGTATTCCTCCTGCCCCGTAGCAACGTATGACAAAGCCCCTGATACCGCCCTCATACAGCATTTTTATCATATCCGGATTGAATGACGGATGCATATCAAGGACGGCGACTTTACCGTCCGCATTGCATAAAGAGCAGTCATACCTGTATTTACCGCCGTAAGGCTCCTTGCAGGTGATTTCCACCCTGCCGCTTTTTACAGTGCCAATATCCCCCTTCACACAGGTGAAAGCGTTGTCCGATACGGTATCAATCTTGGTGCAATCCCTTCCGTCCATAATCTTTCCGCCGAAAACAACGCAGACGCATCGCACTGCACCGCTTCCTGCCACAGCCAGAGCGTCCTCAAAGTTCGCCGGTGCGTCACTGCCGCTGTCAAAGAACGGACGTTGCGAGCCGGTAAGCACGACCGGCACGGGCGGATTTTCCGTCATGACCGATAAAGCGGCGGCGGTATATGCCATAGTGTCCGTTCCGTGCGTTATAACTATCCCGTCATATTTTCCGATATTATCGCCAATCGTATCTGCAATGCGCTTCTGGTCGGATATTGTCATATCACTGCTGTCTATGTTCATCAGCGTCATCGGCACAATATCATATTTTTCGCAAACCTGCGGCATAAGTGCCAGTATTCTTTCCGCCTGCTCTTCGCTTGACTGCGGTGCAAGTCCGCTTTTTGTGCCTGCGCACGAAAACGTTCCGCCCGTTTGTATCCATAATATCCTTTTTCTCATATCCACGCTCCTTAAGCTGTTCACTGCTGTTATTATACACCGTCACGTCTGCTTATACAAGCGGTTTTTACACCTTGACAATGTGCCGATTTTACCCGCATAATTATGCGGTGTGCTGTCGCACTGTGTCTGCGAACGTTTTAACACGGTTTAAACACGTCGTTTTAACTTGACGGCGTGTTTAAACCGTGTTATAATATATTAAATATAGTCACTAAACAAAATCAGATTAAGGATATAAAATGCACGAACAGTTTAAAAACGAAAAATGTGCCGCCTGCGGCATGAAATTCTTTGATGATGAAGACATTGTAGTCTGCCCCGAATGCGGCGCTCCGTATCACCGTGAGTGCTGGAACAGAGTAGGCACCTGCATACACTCCGCCGAGCACGGCAGCTACGAGTGGAAGGGTGAAAGCGCAGAACTGCGTGAACATCTCGAAAACGTCGAATCCGCACGGATAAACAAGCCCGAAACAAGCGAGGACGGCTTTGAAATATTCCACGTTGAAAGCTATGACGAATACCGTGAGATAATGGACAGAAAACTGCTTGAACAGCAGAAGGACTTTGAGGCGATTGACGGCGTGACCGCTCAGGAGCTTCTGAAATTTGTCGGAAAGAACGGATATTACTATCTTCCCGTATTCAAGGACATCAGAAAAAACAACAAATTGCTCAAGCTGAACTTTGCGTCATTCCTGTTCTTCCCTATCCACTGCTTTTACCGCAGGATGAATCTGTTCGGCGTTATTATGATGATATTGCTTTTTCTGATTACGGAAACAAGGATTCTTCTCAACTATTTTGCCGATAATCTCGGCCTGTCCTCAAGCGACCTTGCCGTTGCGTATGTCGTTACCGCTATGGTATCCCTTGCGCTGAATATCTTTGCGCTTATGTTCTTCAACTACTTCTATCTGAAAACTGCGGTCAGAAAAATAAAGACGATAAAACAGCAATACCCTGATGAAAGCCGTGAACGCATACTTGCAAGGATCGAAGCGGCAGGAAAACCCGGAATATTCTATGCGATAGCATTCTCCTTCTGCACAGCCATAGCTATGATGCTCGTTTTCCAGCTTATCAACAATACGCTCGGCATCAGCATCTCCGTTCTTAAGGAACTGGTAAACTGATATTTTTGCAGATAAACGACATTAATGAAAGGAGGACGGCATTTTGAGCAGACTTAAAACATTTTACGGCAAAAAGGGCGAAAAAGGAATGTCGCTCCTTGTTTTCCTTGTGTTTTTTATATTAGGCTCTGCGCTCGGTATGTTTATGCAGACCGCATCTCTTGAGGAAGAATTTACGGGAGCGGCGGCGGCGGCCGCATTTCTCGGCAGAGATTGGACAGGTGTAATGTCGCCTGTAGGAAGCATAAGCGGCTTCCTGCGTGGAATACCCTATCTTCCGACTATGCTCTGCCCCGACCCCGTGTTCCAGTATAAGCTGTTTATGCTGATAAATTCAGCCGCTTATGCGCTTATCCCTCTTTCCGCTTTTCGTCTGACAGATAAGCTCGGCGTAACAAAACTGTGGCAGAGGCTTCTCGTAACAGCACTGTGCGGAATATTCCCGTCAGTGCTTATCTATTCCCACTATCTGCTTTCAGAACCGCTTTCCGCCGTTTTTGTCTGGCTTTTATTGCTTGTAATATTCAGAGGCGAAAAGGAAAACGGAAAAAAAGCAGGTGCCTTCTTTGCTTCGGTCACTGCAGGACTTCTTACAGCCTGTGCTTATTTCCTGTCGCCGTCGTGTGCAGGCGTGTTCCTTGCCGTATGCCTTTACTGCCTTTATGCAAGGCTCGCAGGAGTCAGAAAAAGCATATATTTCAGCACATACGCAATAACATTTATACTTCTTTTTGCCGCCGACATTATTCTGACGTGGCTCACAAAAGACCTTTACGCTTATTCCGGAGGTATAGTGCAGTCGGTCACAGGCTCTTTGCAGGCTTTATCCGAAAACAGTGCGGCTCTGCTTACTCTTATAGGCGGTCGCTTATATTACTTCATAGTATCCTCGTGGGGACTTGGCGGCGCAGGTGTCACCTTTGCCGTCATTGCACTTGTCAGCTTCATCCGCTGTAAAAGACGCAAGGAGGAGCAGTATTATGACGACAGATTCGTGTCAATGGGCGTGCTGTGTACGCTTATGCTTATATTCGCCGTTCCCCTTGACGCTTTCATAAAAGCCGATTGTGACATTTCGGCACAGGATACGGTATTCGGCGCAGCGTCGGTCTTTGCCGTAACGATTCCCTTTATCCTCCTGTTCTTCTGCTATATTTTCGTGTACGGCATAAGCTATACAAGGCTTCTTATCTCTGTGACCGGGAACGGTCTTGCCGCAACCGCCGCACTGCTGATGTATAACTGCACTCAGTCGGGCGGACAGATACTCAGCAACGTAATGACGCCGGGCATCACCTCTATGCTTATCGGATGCGACTCGTCCGCCGGGCTTACAAGCTCTGATATGCTTTACCCTATATGCCTTCTTTTCACCGTGTTTGCGGCGGCGGTACCCGTTGTGTGCTGTACAAAAAACCACGCTTCCGTGATAACCGCCTTTATATTCACGGGCGTTATCTGCTATGCCTGCGTAGCGTCCGCTTCAAGCGGTCTTTTCGGCTATGCGGAAGAAAGCCGTGAAAATGTTTCCGACACGCTTGAAATAAACCGCTGTATCGCTGAATATTCCGGCGGCACAGAAAACAAAACCATAATAGTTTACGACAATGACCGTATGACAGCTATGAGTATCCAGTATTACAACCAGTCGTCTACGGTAAAATATATTAAAGAGGGCGGAACGTTGCCGACAGATTGCTACGTTGTAAGCTCCGACTCCGTAAAGGTCAGCGGTGCCTGCGTGCTTATCGGACGCATCAACGATATAAACGTCTATGCGATAGGAAATAATGCAATCCGCCACGATAACGGCGAACCGCCCGAAAAGCCCGGAAACAATACCCTTTCCGAGAGTAAATAACATCTTTGCAAATGCTAAGGAGAGATATAACCCAAAATGCCTAAACTCAAAAAGAAAACCCGACAAATGCAGCCGTCAAGGATGCTCGTACTGGGCTTTTCCATCATAATACTGGCAGGTGCAACACTTCTTTTCCTGCCCATATCCTCAAAAAGCGGTCAGTTCAGCAGCTTCATAGACTGCCTGTTCACCGCCACAAGTGCAACCTGCGTTACCGGAATAACCGTTTTTGATACCTTCAATTATTTCAACGGCTTCGGTCAGGGTGTCATTCTCGCTCTTATACAGGTCGGCGGTCTTGGATTTCTGACCTTGGTAACGTTCATCAACCTTATACTCGGCAAAAAGCTGGGCTGGTCAACTGTAAAGATCGCCGCAAGCGACCTTACCGACAACGCACTCGAAACCACACCGAAAAGGCTTTTCTATGAAATTGTCCTTTACTCGTTTGCCATCGAATTTGTCGGCGCTGTCATACTTTCGTTTGTCTTTGTTCCCGACTTCGGCGCACTCGGAATTTTCGAAGCGATATTCCTGTCCGTTTCCGCTTTCTGCAACGCAGGATTTGACCTGCTCACAGCAACACCCGGAGCTGTGGGACTCAGCGAATATACAAATAACCCTTTAGTTATGATAACTCTCATTGTGCTTATAACGACCGGAGGTCTGGGCTTTATCGTTTGGCGTAATATAAGGCATTACAGCAAGGCAAAAAGGCTTCTCCTGCATACAAAGCTGGTTCTTATAATGACAGCAGTTATGCTGCTTGTCGGCGCGGCTATAATATTTATAGTAGAATTCGGAAATCAGGACACGCTCGGACAGATGCCCGTAGGAGAAAAAATTCTCACATCTATATTCTTAAGCGCAAGCTCCCGTACCGCAGGCTTCCCCTGCTTTGATATGAACGATCTTATGCCCTTTACAAAAATAATTATCACTATCCTTATGTTCATCGGTGCCGCTCCTGCGTCCACAGCGGGCGGTATCAAGATAACGACCGTTGCACTTGTCGTTTGTACGGTAATTTCCGTGCTGAAGGGCAGAGAGGATACCTATCTTATGGGACATAGGATAAAGCGTGACGCTATATATAAAACATTCACCGTTATCGTTCTGTCGCTGACTCTTATAGCCGTTTCATTCACAGGCATACTTATGTGCTGTGAGGGTATGTCGCTTCAGAAAACAATATTCGAGGTAGTTTCCGCATTCTCTACTACAGGCTTCTCTGTAGGTGCGTCCGCAGAGATGAACGTCCCCGCAAAGCTGATAATGGTATTCACCATGCTCGCAGGCAGGATCGGTCCCGTAACGCTTATGACCTCTCTTATAATAAGAAAAAATCACAACTCGGACAAGAACAGGATTCTCCCCGAGGGAAATATACTGGTAGGCTGATATGGCAGAAAAATATGAGAGCTTCGACCTTTCCGGCACAAAGATATATGTTTCTGAGGATCACCGTTTCGGCACTGACGCATTTCTCCTTGCGGATTTTGCCGACCCCGCACCTCACCATAAGGTGTGCGACCTGTGTACAGGCTGCGGTATAGTTCCGCTGATAATGTGCAGAAACATATCCAAAAAGCCCCCGAAAGAGATATACGGCATCGAGATAATGCCCGAAGCGGTAGAGCTTTTTGATAAAAGCGTTGCCGAAAATAACCTTTCGGACAGAATAAAGCCGGTGCTTTGCGACCTTAAAGACCCGCAGGGTGTACCCCGTGAATACTTCGACATAGTGACGGTAAATCCGCCCTACTGGAAAAAAGGTTCGGGCGAGGAACGCCTTTCCGATGTACAGGCGGCGGCAAGACACGAGATACTGTGCAATATCGACGATGTTATGAAAACAGCCTCATCGCTGTTGAAGTTCGGCGGCAGCCTCAAGCTCTGCCAGATACCGCTTCGCCTTGCCGATGTCATCTGCTCTATGCGTTCGCACGGGATAGAGCCGAAGGTTTTGCAGAATGTAGTGAACCACGCAGGCGGTAAGCCGTGGCTCGTGCTTATAAGCGGAAAAAAGGGCGGCAAACCGGGAATGGAGCTTCTCCCCGATTTTGAGGTTTACGGTGACAACGGCTACAGCGATGAAATGAACAGGATCTACTACGGCACAAAAATGAAGAAAGGCTGACACAGAAATATGGCAGGAAAATTATATATAGTCGGCACTCCGATAGGAAATCTGTCGGACCTGTCACCGAGAGCGGTCGAAACGCTCGGCAAGGTCGATTTTATCGCCGCAGAGGATACAAGAGTAACTCAGAAGCTGCTTACCCACTTCTCTATAAGCAAGCCTATGGTGAGCTACCACAAGTTCAGCGGTAACAAGCGTGGCGAGGATATAACCGCCCGTCTGCTTGACGGCGAAACCTGCGCCATAGTGACCGACGCAGGTATGCCCTGCATATCCGACCCCGGCGAAGAGCTTGTAAGAGAGTGCCACAAGCACGGCGTTGAAATAGAAAGCGTACCAGGCCCCAGCGCCGCAATAACAGCGCTTTGTATGAGCGGACTTGACACCTCACGCTTCAGCTTCGAGGGATTTTTAAGCGTTACCAAGAAACAGCGTGACGAACACCTTGACGAGATCAAGGACTTTTCAAGAACGCTTATATTCTACGAAGCGCCTCATAAGCTGAAAAACACGCTCGACGATCTGTACAGAGTTTTGGGAAACCGACAGATAGCCCTTTGCAGAGAGCTTACCAAGATACACGAGGAAGTTATCAAGGGTACTATATCAGAAATGATAGAACGCTACAAGGAGCTTACGCCGAGAGGCGAATATGTGCTTGTGGTCGAGGGAAAACCAAAGGTAAAGGAAAACGAGGATATAACGCTTTCCGATGCCGCACTTATGGCAAAAGAGCTGGTTGACGGCGGAATAAAGCCGTCCGATGCCTGCAGACAGGTCGCAGGAAAAACCCCGTTCTCAAAGTCGGAGATCTATAAGGAATATCTTAATATGTAAATCTGCCATCAGGCTTTAATAATACCGAAAGGAAAAATACTATGGAAGAAAAAAAGAAAAAGAATTATGTCATTCCCGTTATAGGCGCTCTCATAGCTGTTGTAGCATGCGTTGCCTATATCGTTATGAAGTTTGCGTCACAACAGCAACAGCTTGAGGACAAGTGGAGCGAATACGACGACTGCGGCTGGATGTAATTTTTCAAAATAACTATTGAAATTTTCGTATCTTTATGATACAATTAGAATGATAACATAAACGGAGGTGTTTTTATGAAGCACATTAAGACTGATAACAAGGCTAACCTCAAGGAAACAGCTCCTAAGGGCGGTTGCGCAAGATGCCAGACATCATGCCAGTCTGC
>ERZ1034976.1190-NODE-1190-length-21019-cov-65.743226_pt1 | contig 21019 bp, 18 predicted proteins | sample MGYA00520623_ERZ1034976 | MGnify/ENA primary metagenome ERZ1034976 (study PRJEB33766, sample SAMN09781774) | gut metagenome | biome: gut microbiome | host: Homo sapiens | place: Madagascar | study: EMG produced TPA metagenomics assembly of the PRJNA485056 data... | reverse complement strand
GCCGCACCTCGCTCGCCGTATCGGCACTTAGAATTATGCGGTATTGCCCTAAAAAATAGGCGAATGAATAACTGTGCCGTAAGTACATGCTATGTACCCACGGCCAGCTTGCACTATTCTTATATTATAATATATTGGAAGTTTTTTCGGTACCTTTTTTTCAAAAAAGGTACAAAATCCCCCGTAAATCCCCGTAAAATTAAATCATCGGTTGCCGCGGCGGTAGAACAGGGTGCCGGAACCACGGTCAGAAAACATTTCCAGCAGAATAGAATGAGGAACACGGCCATCAATGATAACAGCCTCATGCACACCCTCATAAATGGCATCGGCCATGCCCTCGATTTTGGGGATCATGCCGCCGGAGATGACGCCATGTGCCTTGTAGCCCTCTATCTCGGAAATCTCCACTTCGGGGATCAGGGTGGATTCATCGTCCTTGTCATACAGCAGGCCGACAATATCCGTCATGGAAACGAACTTTTCGGCGTGCAGGGCAATAGCAATGGCGGCTGCAGCAGTATCGGCGTTGATGTTGTAGGCAATGCCGTTTTCATCCATGCCAACCGTGGCAATGACCGGGATAAAGCCATCGTTGAGCAGGTGCTCAATCAGGGTGGTGTCCACTTTTTCCACGTTGCCCACATAGCCCAGGTCTACATCACTCTTGCGGGAGCAGGTGATGGTGTGGCCGTCCAGACCACACAGGCCAACGCCGCGGCCCTTGAGCAACGCAACCAGATCCTTGTTGACCTGACCGGCCAGAACCTGCTGCACAATGCTCATGGTTTCTTTATCGGTATAACGCAGGCCGTTGACAAACTTGGATTCCTTGCCCACGCGGTTCAGCATCTGGTTGATGGCCGGGCCGCCGCCGTGTACCAGCACAACGCGCACACCCAGCAGGGTCAGGGTGACAAGGTCGTTCATAACGGCCAGTTTCAATTCCTCGTTTACCATGGCATTGCCGCCGTATTTGATCACCAGGGTTTTGCCGTGATATTTCTGGATGTAGGGCGTGGCTTCCGAAAAAAGCAGCGCCATTTCCTCGTTTTTCATAAATCGCTCCCCAAACGTAAAAGTAGCAAGATTAGTTAGGAGTTAGGAGTTGGCGGTGTGCGCTGCGCGCACAAATTAAAGGCAATACCGCATAATTCTAAGTGCCGATACGGCGAGCGAGGTACGGCAGATGCTAAGCCAAAAGCGCAGATAATACTGGATGTCTTATCGAGCATTTTGGCAACGCAGATGCCGTGCCGCAGCCGCCGGAGCGGTGCTTGAGCCGTTAGGCGGGAATTGTGCGGTGATGCCTAAAAGCTACAAGCCTAAACGAGCCGTTCATTGCTCATTGCTCATTCCTAATTTCTAATTGCAAAATCAGGTCCGGTAATCGCCGTTGATCTTAACATAGTCATAGGTCAGATCGCAGCCCCAGGCTTTGCCGCTGGCTTCGCCGGTGCCCATATCGACTTTGACCAGGATGTCGTGCTCGCCCAGAACCGCATAGGCTTCGTCCTCGCTGAACGGATGATAGGCGGCATTTTCGCACACAAACACCTCGCCTGCCTTGCTGGCAATGCGCACGCTGACCTTGTCGATGGAAAAATCCCCCGGCGTATAGCCGATGGCGCACAGGATGCGGCCCCAGTTGGCGTCGCGGCCAAACACGGCGGCCTTGAACAGGTTGGAGCAGACAACGCTCTTTGCCACGGCGCGGGCAATCTCGTGGGTGGGGGCGTGGGTCACTTCGCAGGTGATCAGGTGGGTGGCACCCTCGCCGTCAGAAGCATGCAGGGCGCACATATGCTCTGCCACAGCGCCCAGGGCAGCCAGAAATTTGTCATACTCCGGGCCTTCGGTCACAACAGGCTCGTTGCCCGCCAGGCCGGAAGCCAGCAGCAGCAGGGTATCGTTTGTGGAGGTATCCAGGTCAACGCTCATCTGGTTGTAGGTGGTGGGCACAACGGTGCGCAGTGCCTTTTGCAGCAGCTCCGGGCTGACGGCAGCATCGGTGGTGTAGAACGCCAGCATGGTGGCCATGTTGGGGGCAATCATGCCGCTGCCCTTGCCGATCGCGCCAAGGCGGCAGGTTTTGCCGGCCAGCTCAAATTCAATGGCATATTCTTTCTCGTAAGTATCGGTGGTCATAATGGCCTTGGCAGCTTCGCTGCTGCCCTCGGCGCTGGCCTGCAGCCTGGCCGCTGCGGCGGGAATACCGCGGGCGAACGGGTCAATCGTCATGGGCTGGCCGATAACGCCGGTGGAAGCCGGCAGAACATCCTCGGCTGCAATGCCCAGCTGCTGGGCCACCAGGGCGCAGCACTCATTGGCCAGATCCACACCGTTGGCGGCGCAGGTGTTGGCGTTGCCACTGTTCACCAGAACAGCCTGTGCGTGGCCGTCCACCAGGTGGGCGCGGTCAACCTTGATGGGGGCGCCATACACCTTGTTGGTGGTGTAAACACCGGCAGCGGCACAGCGTACATCCGCCTTGATGATGGCCAGATCCAGCTTGTTGGGATTGGCCCGGAACCCGGCATGTACGCCGGAAGCAGAAAAACCCTTGGCAGCGCAAACGCCGCCGGAAATGACCTTATACTTTGCCATGTTACTTTTCCTCTTTCCCACAAATAACATCAAAAATCAGAAGAAACGGAACCCACCCGGTAAAGACAGCTGCGGAACGGTCAAGACCGTTCCCTACGAACCACACCAAAGCGGTGCCATGCGGCCAGCAGGCCAACATACCGGAAAACTCCTAACTCCTAAGGCAACACCGCACAATTCCCGCCTTGCGGCTTAAGCACCGCTCCGGCAGCTGCGGCACGGCATCTGCGTTGCCAAAATGCTCGATAAGACATCCAGTATTATCTGCGCTTTTGGCTTGGCATCTGCCGCACCTCGCTCGCCGTATCGGCACTTAGAATTATGCGGTATTGCCCTAACTTACAATTCCAGCCCTTTCGTTTCCTCCAGCCCCAGCATGATGTTCATGCACTGCACGGCGGCACCGGAGCTGCCTTTGCCAAGGTTGTCCAGCAGGCTGATGAGCAGCATCCGCTTGCCGTCGGGGGAAACAGTGGGGTAAATTTCCAAGGTGTCCTTGCCGGCCAGCGTATTGGCGGGCAGGAACTTGGGGGCAGTGCCCAAAGCGTGCACCTTGATCATGGTTTCGCCTGCGTAATACTCCTGCAAAGCGGTGGCCAGCTCCTCAGCGCTGTGGCCCACAAGGTCCAGACGCAGGGGAACGGTAACTTCCATGCCGCAGTAGTAGTCATCCACAATGGGACAGAACACCGGCGGCTCCGCAAGGCCGCAGATCTTCTGCATTTCCGGCAGGTGCTTGTGATCCAGCGTTAAGCCGTAGGGGCGCGGGCTTTCAAAGGCAATGTCGCGCTCCGGGTCGCGGTACTGGGCAATGCCGCTTTTGCCTGCGCCGGAATAACCGGAAAGCCCGTGGCAGGTCAGCGGATAATCTGCAGCCAGCAGGCCAAGCTCCACCAGCGGAGCCACCAGCGTGATAAAGCCGGTGGCATAGCAGCCCGGAACAGCCACGCGGTTGGCGGTGCGCAGAGCATCCCGTTTGCCATGCAGCTCCGGCAGGCCATACACCCAATCCGGCGCGGTGCGGTGTGCGGTAGAAGTGTCCAGAATACGCACATTGGGGCGCAGCAGGGGCACAACCTCCCTGGCTGCAGCATCCGGCAGGCACAAAAAGCTCAGATCGCTCTGGTTAATCACGGCGGCGCGGGCATTGACGTCCTTGCGGTCGGCTTCGGAAATGTGCAGGATCTCAAATTCATCCCGCGCGGCCAGACGGTCCGCAATGCGCAGGCCGGTGGTGCCGGAAGAACCATCCACAAAAATTTTATACTTAGCCATCCCAAACAAACCCCTATCTATTACAGCATTCAGCCGTTGATTTTGCTTTTAACATCCGCAATCTGTTTCAGCACGCTGGCCTGGGTGGGGCCGCCGTAACTGGTGCGGCCCTCGCAGCAGTGCGTCAGGTCAATGGCGTCATAGATGTCCGCTTCAAACAGATCACTGTACTGCTTGAACTCGTCCAGCGTCAGCTCTTCCAGCGTTTTGTCTGCCCGGATGCAGGCACCCACCATGGTGCCGGTGCACTTGTAGGCATCGCGGAACGGCATGCCTTTCTTGGTCAGGTAGTCGGCGCAGTCCGTTGCGTTGATAAAGCCCTTGGCGGCGGCGCGGCGCATGTTGGCGGGCAGCGGCGTCATGGTGGCCAGCATCGGGGTGATGGTTTTTAAGCACAGCTCCAAAGTGTCCACCGCGTCAAATACGGCTTCCTTGTCCTCCTGCATGTCCTTGTCGTAGGCGAGGGGGATGCCCTTCATCATAACCAGCAGGGTGTTCAGGTCGCCGTAAACGCGGCCGGTCTTGCCGCGGATCAGCTCGGTCACGTCCGGGTTTTTCTTCTGCGGCATAATGGAAGAACCGGTGGTGAAAGCGTCGTCCAGCTCAATGAACTTGAACTCCCAGCTGCACCACAGGATGATCTCTTCCGACAGGCGGGACAGATGCATCATGCAGGTGGCCATGGCGCTGGTCAGCTCAATGCAGAAATCGCGGTCAGATACGCCATCGATCGAGTTGCCGCAGGGAGCAGCAAAGCCCAGCTCCTGTGCCGTATAAAAACGGTCCAGCGGGTAGGTGGTGCCAGCCAGAGCGCCGGAACCCAACGGGCACTCAGCGTCCATGCGGGCGGTGGCGTCCTGCATGCGGCCCAGGTCGCGCAGCAGCATCCAGGCGTAAGCCATCAGCTGGTGGCCAAAGGTGACCGGCTGGGCACGCTGCAGATGGGTGTAACCGGGCATAACATAGGAAGAAGATTTTTCTGCCTGGTCGCAGATGGTCAGGATCAATTCCTTGATCTGCCCCTGCAAGTGGAGCGATGCTTCCCGCAGGTTCAGGCGGATATCCAGCGCAACCTGGTCGTTGCGGCTGCGGCCGGTGTGCAGCCGCTTGCCAGCATCGCCCACGCGGGCGGTCAGAGTCTGCTCCACAAAGGTGTGCACATCCTCGGCATTGGGGTCAATCTCCAACGCGCCGCTGTGCAGATCGTTCAAAATGGATTGTAGGCCCTTGTGGATATCGTCCACATCCTGCTGGGAGATGATGCCCTGCTTGCCCAGCATAGCAGAGTGTACCATGCTGCCGTGGATATCCTGTTCGATCATCCGCGCATCAAAGCGGATGGAAGAGTTAAAGTCGTTCACGCGGCTGTCCACCGCTTTGCTGGAACGTCCCTGCCAAAGTTGGGGCATAAGAAAACCTCCGGTGTTATTGTAATGAATAGAGAATAATGAAAAATGTTGGTGTGCGCGCCGCGCGCGCAAATAAAATAGATACAGCCTTTTAATGGGGGCTCAGTCTGATGTTTGCTGCGACCCTGGCTTTTTTTGAGCTGTGCCGCAGGCACGGCGGTCCACCATCATTATTCTTTTTTCTTTTTATAGTATATACTGGAACGCCAAAGCCGCCAAGGGGGTCAATGCCTCCCTGGCGGCAGTTTTGTTAATGGAAAAATGCGATTACTTTACTTCCGGCCAGTTCTTTGCCAGCTTGGCGCGCTCAGCAATGGGCAGGCCAAACAGGTTGATAAAGCCGTTTGCATCAAACTGATCGTAATCCTCATCCTCGCCGAAGGAAGCAGTCTGCTCATCGTACAGGGTGAACGGGCTGGTAACACCAGCGTTGATCAGGTTGCCCTTGTACAGCTTCAGTTTCACATCACCGGTAACGGTCTTCTGCAGGTCGTCGGTGAATGCGCTCAGGGCTTCACGCAGCGGGGTGAACCACTTGCCATCGTAAACCAGCTCGCCCATCTTCTGGGCAACGGACTCCTTGAAGTGGAAAGCATCCTTGTCGATGGTGATGGTTTCCAGAACGTTGTGAGCCTTGTACAGGATGGTGCCGGCGGGAGTTTCGTACACGCCGCGGCTCTTCATGCCGACAAGACGGTTCTCAACGATATCCAGCTGGCCAATGCCATTCTCGCCGCCGATCTTGTTCAGGTACTCGATCAAGGCAACGCCGTCCATTTCCTTGCCGTCAACAGCGGTGGGAATGCCCTTCTCAAAGTGGATGGTAACATAGGTCGGGGTATCCGGTGCCTGCTCCGGGGAAACACCCAGCTCCAGGAAGCCGGGCTTGTTGTACTGCGGCTCCAGAGAGGGCTTTTCGAGGTCCAGACCCTCGTGGCTTAGATGCCACAGGTTCTTGTCCTTGGAGTAGTTGGTCTCACGGTTGATCCGCAGGGGAATGTTGTGTGCCTCGGCATAATCAATCTCTTCGTCACGGCTCTTGATGTCCCACTCACGCCACGGAGCGATGATGGCCATTTCGGGGGCCAGTGCTTTCAGGGTCAGCTCAAAACGAACCTGGTCATTGCCCTTGCCGGTGCAGCCATGGCAGATGGCATCGGCATTCTCTTTCTTGGCAATCTCAGCCAGTGCCTTTGCGATGCACGGACGAGCATGAGAGGTGCCCAGCAGGTACTCTTCGTACTTGGCATCGGCTTTCAGGCAGGGCCAGATGTAGTTCTCAACGTAATCTTTCTTCAGGTCCAGAACGTACAGCTTGGAAGCGCCGGTCTTGAGGGCCTTTTCTTCCAGGCCGTCCAGCTCAGTGCCCTGGCCAACGTCGCCGGAAACAGCAACAACTTCGCAGTTGTTGTAGTTCTCTTTCAGCCAGGGAATGATGATGGAGGTATCCAGACCGCCGGAGTAAGCCAGAACAACCTTTTTAATATCTTCCTTTTTCTTTTTCATAAGAACTGCCCTCTTTCAAAATTCTATCCGCCGAAGCGGCTGAATATTTATTCATTTCATGCTTCTTATTATACACGCCCTGCAACAAATTGCAACACGGCATATTGCACAAGGAAGTTTCAACTTATAAAGATAACTTTGTTCTAGAGTTTGCCTTTTGCGGCGTAAAGGGAAAAAACAAAACGGACTATTTGCATTTTTATTCATGAAATTGAATATTTGCCGCATAAAGCCCGCATATCGCAGTTGAAAAAGGATGCAGAAAAGTGCCAAAGGGTACAAAAAAGCTCTTCCCCACAAAAACGGGGAAGAGCGGAGAGGAAAAGATGATGACAAGTTGGGAGGATTGATCCTGCAAGGGTAGGACGGTGGCGCTTTGTCCCGGCAAAGTTATTCTTTGCTGGCACATTCGGCGCAAACGCCGGTCACGGTCAGGCAGTGGCCTTCAATACGCAGGCCGGGAACATTTTTGATCAGGGCGTTCAGCTCGCCTTCCGGCAGATCAAGGTTAATGATCTTGTGGCACTTGCGGCAATAAAAATGCTCATGGGAGTTGGGGTCCCAGTCAAAGCATTCGGCACCGCTGATCATGCCAACGCGGCCGATCATATCGTTATCAGCCAGGGTGTTCAGGTTGCGGTACACCGTGCCCAAGCTGATATGGGGGCAGCGCTCACGGGCATAACCGTAAATCTGCTGCGCAGAAAGATGCTCTTTATGCTCTTGAATGGTTTCCAGAATAATCTGGCGCTGCCAAGAATATTTCATAGTGAGTGTTCTCCTTAAAGTTACGGATGGTTCATCTTCGACACACTTTTAACGAACGCCGATTTTTAACTTATTTTAACACTGGGGTACTACTATGTCAATATATTAAATGCGAAAAATCCGCAAAAAGTTTCGTAGCTTAAAATAAAATGAACAAACCGGGTAAAACCTGAAAAAATGAAGAATTTTGTACTGCACTTTATTGCGCTATTGTTGTATAATGCAGGAACAAAAATCGGAACAACACCGGGAATGGCTGCCAGCTGATGCCCGCAAAGCCCATAGCTGCGCTATTTGTGCCGCAGCACTGCCGGCGCAGAAAAGGGAGAAAAAAACTTTTTGAAAAAATTCAAAAAAATGCTTGACAAATGGTGCCGAAACCCGTATACTAGTGGAGCACCGTTTGAGATGCAAACCACATGGCGGTATAGCTCAGTTGGCTAGAGCATTCGGTTCATACCCGAAGTGTCACCGGTTCAAATCCAGTTACCGCTACCACGTTACAGAGTTTCGCTAAGATAAGGGGGACGGTCGTCCGCAATAGTGGATGATGAAAGTCGGAGGTTTTAGCGAAGCTCTGTATTTCTAAGGCCCGTTGGTCAAGCGGTTAAGACACGGCCCTTTCACGGCTGTAACATGGGTTCGATTCCCGTACGGGTCACCAAATTTAGCTCCTGATTTTTAACGTTGATACGTTTGAAATTAGGGGCTTTTTTATATTCCTTTTTGCAAGTACCACAATCGTACCACACTTTTAAAATAAAAGCAAGACCTGTAACATGGGAACACAGGGGTGCCGCGGAACAAATTGTAACCGTGATGCTCCTGTGTTTTGTTTTTTGTTGTTCCCCTTAAAATTATAAAATTGCGGATTGGAAAATTGTAAAGGAGCTTTTGCGGCATATCCTTGCTAAAAAATTAGCTGCGGTATTCCACAATCCCCTTGACAATTATCCAACCTCACTTTTTTCCGCTAATCGCGGAACAACCCGCAACCCCTTATCCCGAAGGGATAACGTGAGCAAAGATTGGGAAAACGAAAGTGAGGACGCAAAAATGAAAGAGACCGTCAAAACATCCCGGACCGCTGGATACCTTGAAAAAATTTTCCGCGCATTGAATGCGAAATATTTCAACGGCGAGTTGGAGGAACCTATCATCACGATACAGAGCACACCCAGGGCCTACGGACACGTTACTGTAGCCAAGGCATGGCAGCGCGGTGACACGACCCGCCACGAGCTTAACATCGGTGCTGGGACGCTTGCACGGCCAATAGAAAACGTGGTGGCAACCACCCTGCATGAGTGTGTACATCTTTGGAACCTCCAAAACGGCATACAGGATTGCAGCCGCGGCGGTCAGTACCACAATAAAAAGTTCAAGGAAGCTGCCGAGGCCCGCGACCTTAAAATCAGCTATGACCCGCGTATCGGATGGAGCATCACCGAGCCGACTGACGCACTGTGCGAGTTCATTTTGGAACAAGGGTGGGAAGATATCAATATGAACCGCATCGAAGGCGCTTACATCCCACGCGGCAAAGGTACGGGTGACAACACCGACAAGCCGACAGGGAACAACCCCAACAGCCACAGCATCAAGTATGTTTGCCCCTGCTGTGGCAACAGTGTAAGGGCAACCAAAGTCGTCCGCATAAAATGTGCTGACTGCGACATGATGATGATTGCAAAATGAAAAATACCGGGAGCCAAAAAAGCCCCCGGTTTTTTGTTTCAAAATTCGGGCCGCAAGCGGCCAGTTTTGCTTTGATGTTAACACGTCAAATGACGAGTTAACATATTTGAGGTAGTATAACGATTTGTTAGGTCACCCCTGTTTTTCTACGATATTATGAGCGAACGGTTTTGAAAAAACATTCGCGTCAAAAAAGGACGGTACAGATCGCCACTGGCGACTATGCCGTCCCTTTTTGATGCTATAATGCTATGAAAAGAAAAAACTATGTCAATAAATCATGTAAATAGGAACCGTCCCCCTTGAGTCTAGTTACAGGCAATCTCCTTCAGGAGGACATGCATTATCTGTGGGTGAAGAAATAACAGGTCCACCCCACTCCCATCCGTGACTTGGGTCCCAATTAGAGCTATCAGTACTCCCCCCGCTCGGCTGTTCAGGCTGAGGGTCAGGAGCAGGTTGAACAGGTTCTTCATAGGTCGGCTGGCTCGGCTGTTCAGCCGGAGCTGCAGGCTGAGCCGGTGCGGGATTACTTGCAGGAGCAGAGCTGCTGGAGCTGGAGGAAGTATTACCCTTGTTGGAACTCTTGCTGGTGTTCTGCACGACCTTCTTAGCCTGGACGGTCAGCTTGTAAGTTGCACTCTTTTCACCTGCAGTAGCAGTGATGGTTGCCTCACCTGCTGCAATTGCCGTGACTTTACCATTCTCATCGACGGTAGCAACCTTCTCATCGGAGGATGTCCAGGTGACGGTAGTTTCATTGGCAATCTCTTCAGGAAGCACTGCAGCATTCAAGGTAACAGTATTACCAGCGGTGAGAATACCTTCCGTCTTATCCAGCGTGACGCTTTCAACTTCATAGAAAGCCTTGATGTGGGTCTTCTTCTCAGCGACTTTTTCGCCTTCCTGAGTGAGGGTCGTCACGATGTCACATTCGCCAGGCTGCAGGACCTGAACCTTGCCATCCTTATCGACGGTGGCCACTGCCTCGTCGGTAGAAGCGTAACTTACCTCCACGTCGGTAGCGTCAGCCGGGCTTACGGTTACCTCGACAGCAGTTTCGTTTTCATCGTTGAGCTTGACATCAAGGTTTTCGGGAACGGTGATGTCTTTCGCGGTCACTTTAACCGTAACCTTGCAGACAGCACTCATCTCGGAATCCGTGACGCTTGCAGTGATGTCAGCTTCACCTGCAGAGACAGCAACCACCATGCCAGTCGCATCAACAGTCGCCACGCTCTCATCGGAGGAGGTCCACTCAATGGTGAGCTTCTCGGCGGCCTTGGCCACTTTTTCGTCGGTTTCGGCGCTTTCACCGGTTGCTGCGGTCTCGGGGGTCACGGCCGGTGCTTCGTCAGTACCGTACACAACAGGCAGGGTAATACTTTCACCCTTCTCCACCGTCGCAGACTCAGGAACCGCGATGTTCGTGATTTTCACGCCGCACCCTACCAGGGTGAGCGCCATCGCAGCGGCTGCTACCACTGCTAAAATGATAGTCTTACGTTTCATATTCAATTTCTCCTTTACATCCCGGCGTCTAGTGCCGGGGCCACATTAAACTAATAGGTTCGACGTCAGCCCTACGCAGCTTTGGATTTCGTCATCGACGATGCTGTGGACTCTTTTGCCGCCTATCCTTCTGTACAACTGCATTATACCATCAATGTGGTAGTCACGCAATTTGAACCCTGAAAAGTTCACAGATTGTTAATGCGGTCTAATTTTTGTCGTTTCGACACCGCGCTATTGATGCGCGGTGTCTTTGATATCTATTTTCGGGGACGGGGGAGATCGCTGCGCGACTCACCGTCCCCTATTTTTCACCCAACCGCTAGATAATCCCGCAAAGAGGCTGCAACCCCTTGCTGCGTAGCATCATCCCAAGCGGCATATTTATTTTTCGGGTATCCTGCTGCAAATATAGCAGCGTCAGAAAGCTGCCATTTGGAAACAGGCTTCCCCTCTACTACCTTGATAATAGTTGGCGCACCGATGCGTTTCTCTCCAACATCAATGCTATTTCTGTTTTGGTCGGTGACGGTGTACTCGGCTAGATAGCCGTCCAGCCATGTCAGCAGTTCGGCGTACCCTTCCCCTGCCGGTCTGGTCTGCACTGGCGCAGCAGCATCCACACTGTAGGCGTATATGTCCCGGTAGAGGTCTATCTGGCAATAGTCCATCGTGACTCCTTCACTTTCCGCAACGGCGGCAAGCACCGGCAGCAAATTGCGGCAGTAGGGGCAGCGGGGAAAGCCGAACAAAATATATCCGTCTTTTTTCGCACGCGCTTCAACGGCTGTCACTGGAGATAATGAAACCAAAAATGGCAGATTAACGTCCTGATAGGTATATTCAGGGGAGCCAGGCACCGGGCACCCGTTATACGCCTGATAACTGCGGGCAATTATCGCCCCCGGCGAGCTGCCAAGGAGCAGCAGCACAGCCATTCCAGCAGTTGCCACAGCATAGGCTATATAGGGTGCTATACGGGATAGCTTATGCATTGGTTTATCACCTTCCTTTTATATTATAGCACATTGGCACGTAAGAGCAAGGTTTATATCGTCTCTATGTAGACGATTTTCCCTTTTGTAAATCGGTACAATAAATATACTTTTATTGTACACGGTGGTGAGGGCAAATGTTGCTACAAGAGGCAATTAAGCTGCGCATTTTGGAGCTTGCAGCAGAGCGCGGCTACAGTGTCAACAAACTGGCTGAACGTTCCGGCATTGCACCATCAGCACTCAAAAAAACTGTTAAGCCTTATGCAACAGTTAAAAACACTTCAACTGAGCTGATTGCCCGGATATGTGTGGGACTGGAAATTCCGTTCAAAAAATTTTGGGATAGCCCCTTGTTTGACGACATTGAGACAAAACAACAAAAAGAGGATGAGAGCCAGTAACGGCTATTATCCTCTTTTTGCTTATTTTTTATTTGATTGCTGTTAAGGTGTTAAAACGGCAGATTTTCTTCCTCGTCTACGGCGTCAAATTCATCGTAGCCGTAATGGTGATCTGTATAAATATTATCGTTCTGATCAAGGGGAGTGGTCAAGTTCATACTTGCCTGCTTGTTGCCATCGTCGTAGGCACATTCCACTACCAATTCCAGCCGCATCTTTCCGCCCTCCATTTTAAGGGTCGCATGTAAATCATACATATATGATATATTCCTTTCTTTTATAACAATTATAACAATCGGCGGCGGATGTCTCCGCGCGCCAAACCAGTCAGTCGAGCGAGCTGCGAAATGCCTGCGCCCTCCTGTTCAACAAGCCGACGAAGCAGCGGGGTTGTAATCGTCTCTGGATACAGCGGAATTTCATGGCACTCCATTCCGGCAGTCATTCTTATAAAACTGCGCAATTCTGTATCCGTGAAGGCAGGCAGCGGAGAATCTTCCAGCATACCACGGGTGTTCAGTTCCGGCCGCTGGTGATAGCTCCGCAGCCATTCCAAGCCATGCAATGCAAGCGCATAACTGGTATCTACCTGACAAAGTACCTTTTTTCTGCTGCCAAAGTAATCAAGATAACTGCTCCAAGGGTAGTCCTGCATTTCCTGCACGATTCCGGCAGCAACCGGGTTGCGATGGATATAACGCAACACACGCAAAAAATATCCTTTTGTTGTAACAGGTTGGGAGTTATACCGCCCGCGAAAAAGAGGTCCATCCCGCTGATAACGCCTGTTAAAATAGGCCACATAGCGGATGCCCACAGCCTTCATAACATGCTGTAAAACGTCAGCATCTGCTTTTGCAAGCAGGTGAAAGTGGTTGCCCATCAGGCAATACGCAAAAATTGTAAAATCTTCGTCCGCACAAAAATCCAGGATATGTAAAAAATTCATGTTGTCGGCATCATCGTTGTAAATTGCTGTATGGTTGATACCGCGCGCCATAATATGGTAGCACCCGGTAGCAGACCGTTCACGCGCTTTACGTGGCATCGTCCTGCACCTCCTGGGCTTGCTCTTGTGCGTCCTGCTCTTTGGGGGCGTACGCCAAAAGCTGAATCACGCGGGAAGCATCCCCGCGGGTCATCTTTTTGGTGTCAATTTTATAGTCGGGGGCCAGTTTGTGGATAAGCGAAATTTGCTCACTGGTGATGGGCTGCCGGTCCCATTTGTAACGCTGCTTTTTGTCCCATATATGCTGTTGTTGCGGATGGTTTTGCTTGAGGTCCTGATAAACATAATCCAGCACAAATTGCAACGGAACGGCACATCTGGAGCACTTTTTATTTTTGCGCAGATACACCATACCGTTTGGCAGCGGCTTGCTAATGCGGTACACTACATTGGGCAGAGGGAGGATACGACCTCCATCTTTCTCATCAAGCCACGCTACATCATGTGTGGTATAGCCTTCTCCAAGCGCCATAACGTTCACCTCCTTCTGATTTTTAATCCAAGAATCAGGAATTTCATTTCCTTCCAGCACTTTAATCGGTTCTTGTTCTTCCGGTAATTTTTCCGTAGGCTCTTTTTCGGGTTTTGGAGCTGGAACGTCTTTGCCGATCAAGGTTGCTGCTGTACAGATAGGCATATCGGATACGCCGACACAGTCAATCACTTTGCAAGAGACTTTGCCGGGATATAGGCGCAAGCCGCGGCCCACCATCTGTGCATATAAGCCAACATTTGTCCGTGCAATTGGACGAGCCAACACAACGGTCTCCGTCATTGGCAAATCAACGCCTTCTGTCAGCACTGCGTAGCATACCAGCACTTTAATCAGACCCAGGCGGTAGGCTTCCAAGAAGTGCCCCCGATTTTGGGTGGTGCCATCAATAAAGGCTGCTGTACTGGCTCCATGTTGAGAATTGAGCAATGCTGTTACATTTTTACCCTCTTCGATTGAAGGCGCAAAAATGATGGTCTGACCACGGGCATTTTTGGTGTAGGCCTCTGCAATTCCGGCTGCTGTGCCAGACATAACACGTGCGATATCTGCGGCGTCATAATCGCCGGTATCCTCACGGTACTGTACTGTCCCCAGGTCAAATTTGAGGTTAACCTGACAAGCATCTATTGGGCTAAGGTAGCCGTGTTCAATACCATACAGGGTGTTGAACTCACATAGAATCTCTTTAAAAGCCACAGCCAGACCGACGCCGTCCCCGCGAACTGAGGTCGCAGTAAAGCCAAAACGAACCGCATTTTTAAAATATTCAAAAATTTTGCGGTAAGTCGGTGCAGCACTGTGATGAGCCTCATCAATGATAATGGTGTCGATACTGTAAGGATTATACTCGCTGAGCCGCCCCACAAGACTTTGCACCGAAGCACTGATAATGGGTTCACCGTCTGCGTGCAGAGGTCCCAGTTCAATGCCGCAGGGCAAGTCTTTAAGGTATTCCAGCGGCTGCCTCACAAGTTCCTCCCGATGCGATAAAATCAGCACGTGGTGGTCATTTTCTGAGACATCCCAGCGGATATACTCGGTGTAGATGCGAGTTTTGCCAAGGCCCGTCGCAATATTACATAAGGCAGCTTGGCCGTCATAGTCTTTCATGAGCTGAAGAGTTTTGGCCTGATAATCCCTTAACGGGGGAGCCCTTTTGCCGTTTGTACTTGCGGACTGCAAAATTTTTTGCATCTGTAATGCCTCCTATCAATTTTTTATAAAAATCGTGCTGACATGGCTTTCCAATTCCCAGTCGGTACGGAGACGCAGATAGTGTACCAATTCCTTTTTGTTCACCAAAAAAGTGTAGTAGCTTCCCTCATCATCCTTATCCACCATGCCACCAACGAGATAACGTGACGCATGTTTATAACCGATAATTTTCATAATTATTGTTTTCCTTTCCATTATATATATTGTTTTTTCAAGGTACTTCTGAACCGCGTCAACGAGGTCATGATTTGACTTGTCGATGACTACTGAGCCGGGGTCAGCAGCGTGGATTTCAGCCTCCGCCCCGGCTATCGTGCAAATTTTCATGGTCTATCACCTCCCAAGCCAAAAAAATGAAGTTCCAACGAGTTTTATAGACTTCCTATTGGCTATATCTTCATTATCTGCAACTCGCAAGCAGCGTCAAGCACAGTATTTATATATTTGGGTTTATAATCTTTTTGTGTGATGCTTGTTAAATATTGCAAAACCCATGTTACTGTCTTATGTAGAAGAGATGCCGTGACTACTGAGCCGGGGTCAGCAGCGTGGATTTAAGCCACCGCCCCGGCTAACCTGCGGATTTTCATATCTTGTCACCTCCCAAGCCGAAAATTTGAAGTTTCAACGAGTCTTTCTACTTCCTTACGGGCTATATTTTCATTATCTGCGACTCGCAAGCAGCGTCAAGCACAGTATTTATGTATTTGGGTTTATTAATCTTTTGTGTGATGCTTGTTAACTAATTACAAAATGGTCTATAATAAAAATGACGAATAACTTTCGCAATATGCGAAGCTATTCGTCTAGACTTAATGTTGAAATGTTTTAAAATTTATACAGCAGATTGATTTTGAAGCAGTTTACGTTTAGCCCTACCAAGTGCAAGTCTCTCATCTAACAGAGAGTCAAGACATGCGGGAACGTTGTCCATATCTCCGTCCATAGGATGCATATACACTCCATTAACACCAGGGTGAGTGTGCCCCACAAGTTCTTCATAGACCCAATTACTTAAGACGTTTTTATAGATTGAAGAAAAGGTATGACGCAATTCGTATGGTGTAATATAAGGTATACCATTATAATTGCAATATATGCCCCAACGCTTACGATAACAGAGTTGCCCAGTAGGCCCAAAAACACGCTCGTGGGGGTCCAGAGGGTTAACGCGGTAGACTTTCTGACTATCTAAAAGCATGTGTGTATATCTCGTTTGGGGAAAGTCACGTGCGGCAAATTCATTTTTACCGCTGGTCGTGATACCTTTGGCATTAATGGCACGTCGTATATGTATATAATTATCGTCAATATCGCCCCATTCAAGGCCCATCAGCTCGCCAGTACGCATGCCGGTGACCACGTTAAAACGATATGCGTAGATAAGACTGTCCTGACAAACGGTGCCGTTATAGGGGGCTTGCGATTCTGAAAACAAAATATCAAGAGAAACAACATCAAGGGCTTGCTTTTTCCCTTTTTTGGCAGTGGACGGTATCCTTATATTGTTTGTGCGAAGGTCGTTCCGAATATCTGATAAATCCAGATAGTTGCAAAAACCGGACAAATCACCACGTATATTTTTGAGGCTTTTTTGACTCAAATCGCATTTTCGATATGCAGTATAGATAACGCGTTTCAAATCCTGCTTAGTCAATAGCATAACAGGTATTTTACCAATTATAGGCTTGATATGATTGTTATATCTGTTGCGAATAGTATAGATATTTGTAGTTTCAAGCTCTTTGTCCTTCAGATAGCGTTCAAATACAGTCTCAACGGTTGTATGATCGCTGACAGCAAATGGACAGGAACCAGACAACCAAGATGCTGCATTTTGAGCACAAATCTTACGTCCTTTATCACCAGGGGTGGAAGAGTAGAAAGATTTTCTAATTCCATTTTTTTGAATTGCCCTTGATTTTGTTTGTAGGGGCAGATGCTTGTCATCAGCCCGCAGCAACCTTGCGGAATTGGCAGGTATAGTTTGGTGAGCGGCAACAGCCCGATGCGAGCATCGGATCCTACAAATCATTTGCAGTGCTTGCCACAGTCGATAAAGGTTTCTCCACGGCGGGATGAGGGCATCCCGCCCTACAGATTGCTTGCATTGCCTGCTGCCTATTAAAAGCTCTGTAGGGAACGGCTTATTCCGGTTCAAGAGCCGAATCAGCGGTCTGGTTGGCCTCTGAAGTTCGACTGCGGGCGCAGTGACCTACCGTACATTTTCCGAATAACGCTGCCGGCCAAAAATCTCTCTCCATTTTATCCCATTCGCCCTGAAAAATATGTTGACAAACCGCGTTTCATCTGGTATATTATACAAGCAATCTTTTGCAGTTATGGCCCGTTGGTCAAGCGGTTAAGACAGCGGCCTCTCACGCCGTTAACGTGGGTTCGATTCCCGCACGGGTCACCAAAAAACACTCCAGCTTATGCTGGAGTGTTTTTTCGTGTATCCCGTGCGAGGAATCGAACAGGGCGGTGCGCCGCAGCGCACAAAAAACAGTCCAGTGGACTGTTTTTTAGCCCGCGGGAGATTCCCGCGTGTGTCACCAAAAAGCACTCCAGCTTATGCTGGAGTGCTTTTTCGTGTATCCCGTGCGAGGAATCGAACCAGACGGTGCGCAGGTGCTTTTGTGCGCGATAATGGAACGCTGGGTTTTTGGTTGTATCCTTGACATGAAAATACCCCCAGAGCTTTCAGAGTTTTTTCTCTGTCTACTCTAGGGCAACCCCACACAATTCCCGCCTTGCGGCTTAAGCACCGCTCCGGCGGCTGCGGCACGGCATCTGCGTTGCCAAAATGCTCGATAATGTCGGGTTGCGGTACCCGCATCGTGCTTCGGGGGCAAAAGCCCCTCGCACTCTGCGACCGCTGCCCCTGCTTCGGTTCGCTGTTTCCGCCACTGGCGGCGCTCACCTTTGCAGCATCCAGTATTATCTGCGCTTTTGGCTTGGCATCTGCCGCACATCGCTCGCCGTATCGGCACTTAGAATTATGCGGTATTGCCCTAGGGGTAGCATATCAAAGAAGCACCGGGCTTCATATTTTTTATTTTGCCTGCCTGCTGGCGGCGTGGCGCTTGGGCAGGGGGATGGAGCATACGATGGCAATGCCAAGGGCCAGGGCAACGGCAACTTTTAAGGTTTCAATGCCTTTGCTGGTGCACAGGGCGCGGTCGTTGCGCAAAAAATAGTAAGCCGTGTAATAAATGCCCGCGCCGGGCACCAGGGGGAAAATGCCGGTCAGCAGAAATACCGTGATGGGGGCCTTGTGCCGGATGGCAAAAAAGCGGGAAAGCGCGGCCAGCGGCAGTGTGGCAATCAGTGTGGCCATGGGGGCGGTCATACCGCCAAGGGTAGTGCAGGCAATGTAGATCGTCCAGCCAACGGCCCCCACAAAACCGCAGGTCCAGTAATGGCGGCGGCCCACCTGAAAGGTGATGCCGAACGAGATGGTTGCAACCATGGCAACCACAAACTGAAGCAGCATGGTAAACCAGACAGGAGCAGCACTCACCATACCACCCCCGTTACTGTGCTTAATAAGGTATACCCCAGAGTGACGCCGACAGCCAGGCATCCCGCAACCAGCAGGGCATCCACAAGCCGGATGGTGCCGGAAAGATAATCGCTGTTGATGATATCACGGATGCCCATACTTAAGGCAACGCCGGGGGTCAGCACCATCAGCGCGCCGATGATGGCAAAGTTGACCTGCAGGGCCGGGTAGACCAGCTGGGCAATCAAAGCGGTCAGCGTGCAGGCAATGGCGGAAAGCATATCGCGGAAAATGCGGCTGATATGGTGCTTGCTGAGCGCGCAGGAACTGGCGGAGGCCAGCAGCCCGCCCAGCGCACCCACCAGCATTTCCGGCAGGCCGCCGCCAAACAGCATGGCAAAGCAGCCGGCCCCCATGGTGGCTGCTGCACAGTTGTACAGTGGGGAGAGGGTGGGCATCCGCTTCATCCGCTCAAATTCCAGCTGGGCGCTGTTCAGGTCCAGTTCGCCATCCGCCACACGGCGGGAAATGGCGTTGATGGCCTCCACATGGCTCAAGTTGGTGGAAACCGCCGGAACATGCCGCACAGCGCTGACCGTTCCGTTTTGGGCGGAAGCAAAAATGCCGTTGGTCAGCACATAAACATGGAAATCCACAATGCCGAAGCTGCGGGCCATGATCTCCATGGTGTCCTGCGCGCGGAACACCTCGCCGCCATTGGCCAGCATAGCTTGGCCGCAGTCCATGATCAGATTGAACGCCAGGTCAGTCACGGATGTTCTCCTGCACAGCGGCAAACTCCGGGTAATGGGCATACAGGTGCTGGGCAATGGCTTCCATCAACAGGTAGTCGTGCTCCGAGTCGATATCAATAATGCCGGTATCCATCATCACGCTGATGCCGATCTTGCCGCGCCACAGCATGCCGTCCGTGTTGGTGGCGAGGAAATCCCGCTTGAAGACATAGATGGAAGCGTTTACATCATACACATCCGGAGCCTGCTGGCGGCCGGTGAACTCACTCTTGCAGACCTGTTCAACATGGTCGTCCACAGTTTTGACCATATTGAACCAGGGATTGCGGCGGGCTTCGCACACGCTGAACACCAGATCCAGATCATCGCGGCTCTGTTTTTTGGCGAAGGCGTTTTCGATGTCCGATTCGGTGCGCAGGGGGCTGGTGATGTCCAGGTCCATGTACCAGTCATACGGCTGGCTGGTGCGTTCCTCCATGCGGTGCAGACTGTCCTGATAGACAGCCATCTTAGGCACGCGGTCGCCGCCCAGTTCCTCGCCGCGCGGCAGGAAGATGACTTCCGGGTACTTGGCAGCAACCAATTCGGCCAGCTCCGGGCTGTCGGTGTTTAGGGCAATGTCAATGTGCAGTTCGGGATGCTTTTTGATAAACAGCTCGGCGGCGCTGAGCGAATAATACACCAGCGGGTGGCCGCAGAAGGTTTTGAGGTTTTTGTTCTTAAAGCCCTTGCTGCCTGCACGGCCGCAGATGGTGATCAACAGACGGTTCATTGTTGTTCCCCCAATGTCAGTTTTAATACTTGCAGTGCCGTGGCGGGCGGGTTCAGGCTCTCGGTTTCCTCCCCGGCGGCATAGTCAAGGAAATAATTCATCTCGCGCAGGTAGCGCTCGTTGACGTCCTCCTCATAGTGTTCCACCGCACCGTTGGGCAGGGTCAGCGTTCCGGCGCCAAAATCCGCCACGCAGCTGCCATCCTTGCAGAACAGCTCAATGGAGCGGCGGTAGGTGCGGCCAAAGTAATCCAGGTGCACTTCCGCCAGCAGGGTGGGATATTGGGCAATATAGATGGAAAGGTCGTCAGAATCAATTTCCAAATCGGAATATTTTCCGCGTATATTACAAATTGTTTCCGGCACGCCGAAGAGATCGACCAGGTAATCCCATTCATGGATCAGGTCGATGGTCACGCCGCCGCCCAGGGCCTTGTGGGCACTGTACACCGTGCGGTAATCCACCCCCGGCCGCCAGTCCGGCAGGTAGGAGGAACAGATCACCCGCGCACTGTAGGGGCGCAGGCCGGGCAGGTGATTTTTCAGCGCCAGCATGGTGCCGCACCAGCGCATGGGTGCAGCCACATAGGCTTTCTGCCCGGCGGGCAGCAGGGTGGCAAGGTCTACATCCGTCTGCTCGGCGGAAACAATGGGCTTTTCGATAAACAGCGCGTCTGCCAGGCCGCGAATTTCCTCCAACGCCTGCGCGTGCAGGCTGGTGGGGTTGGTGATAAACGCCAAATCGTAGTGCGGCAAGGCGGCGGAATCCTGCAAGGCGGTGAACTGGCTGTGCAGCAGTTCTGCCGCGCCGGGGCGCAGCGGGCGGGCTAAAACACTGCGCAGCGCATCAGCCCGCAGCGCCAGCCCGCGCTGTGCGCAGATCGCCGTCAGATTTTTCAAATGCCGGGTCCCGATGGACCCCAGACCGATAAACAGGGCAGTAAGCATAGTGACCCCCTTTTAAGTTTAGGAGGTAGGAGTGAGGAGTTAGGAGTTATTGGTGTGCGCATCCGCGCATATTTTGAATATCAGGTTTTGCCTTATGGCAACACCGCACAATTCCCGCCTGACGGCTTAAGCACCGCTCCGGCGGC
>ERZ1034976.1186-NODE-1186-length-21075-cov-10.875119_pt1 | contig 21075 bp, 18 predicted proteins | sample MGYA00520623_ERZ1034976 | MGnify/ENA primary metagenome ERZ1034976 (study PRJEB33766, sample SAMN09781774) | gut metagenome | biome: gut microbiome | host: Homo sapiens | place: Madagascar | study: EMG produced TPA metagenomics assembly of the PRJNA485056 data... | reverse complement strand
AAAAAAAGTCGAAAAATGTTTTGAAACAGCAAACAGAGGGGAGTGATACACCATAGTCCGTCCAGCTTTCCCAGTACCGCGTCAGACCGTTTGCCGTGCGCTGGGCAAGGACGAGATATTCTTCGGTTTTGCTTGACATTGTTGCCTCCTTCCGTTTTTGAGCATAAAAACAGCGGCCAACCGTTTTGTGATTGCCCGCAGGTAGATGTATTGTATCTCTTTAAGATATATGGTACACTAATCCTGTTTCTGGATAGGAAAAAAAGAATAGGAGTGTGTTACTATGGATTCACAGCATCCCAAACGGAGCGCCTTTTCCGGTAAGATCGGCTTTGTTCTTTCTGCTGCCGGCGCATCCGTGGGCCTTGGCAACATCTGGCGTTTCCCGTATCTGGCCGCAAAATATGGCGGCGGTATTTTTCTGCTGGTGTACATTGTGCTGGCCGTCACGTTTGGTTACACCATGATCGTGGCAGAAACCGCGCTGGGCCGCATGACCAAAAAGAGCCCGGTCGGCGCTTTCGGAGCATTTGGCAAGAGCGGCAAGCTGAAGTTTGGTGGATGGATCAATGCCATCATTCCCATTCTGATTGTACCGTACTATTCGGTCATCGGTGGCTGGGTCATCCGTTATCTTTCCGCCTATGTCAGTGGACACGGCAGTGAATTAGCACAGGATGGCTATTTCTCCGGCTTTATTTCCAGCGGCCTGTCTGCTGAGGTATGCTTTCTCATCTTTACGGTTTTCACGCTTTCCATCATTTTTGCCGGTGTCCGTAATGGCGTGGAACGAGTGTCTAAGCTGATGATGCCCGTTTTGGTGGTTTTGTCTGTTGTCATTGCGATTTACTCGGTCACCCGTCCGGGAGCACTGGCCGGAGTAAAGTATTTTCTGATTCCCAATGTTGCAAACTTTTCATGGATGACTGTTGTCACCGCCATGGGGCAGATGTTCTACTCTCTGTCCATTGCCATGGGCATTCTGGTGACCTTCGGCTCCTATATGAAAAAGGATGTTTCCATTGAGGAATCCACGGAAAATGTCGAAATTTTTGATACTGCCATTGCAATCATGGCAGGTCTGATGATTATTCCTGCTGTGTTTTCCTTCTCTGGCGGTGACCCGAACACCCTGCAGGCAGGCCCTTCTTTGATGTTCATCACCATCCCCAAAGTATTTGAGAGTATGGGGTTCGGCCACGTTGTAGGCGTACTGTTCTTCCTGTTGGTTCTCTTTGCCGCTGTTACAAGTTCCATTGCCTTGACAGAAAGTGCCGTTTCCACCTTTGAGGATGAACTCGGCTGGAATCGACAGATGGCTACCGCCTGCATTGGTATTATCATGGTTGTCTTAGGCAGTCTGTCCGCGCTTGGCTACGGCCCGCTGGCCGGTGTGACGGTGTTCGGGATGCAGTTTCTGGACTTCTTCGATTTTCTGACAAACTCTGTTATGATGCCCATCGCCGCCATTTCCACCTGCGTGCTGGTATCCCGTGTCATCGGCGTAGAAAAAATCGAAGAAGAAATCACAATGGACGGTAAGCCGTTCCGCCGCAAAAAGATTTTCAACTTTATGATTCGCTATCTTTGCCCTGTCTTCGCAGCAATCATTCTGATCAGTTCAGTGGCCAATACTCTTGGCTGGATTTCCATGTGACAACAAATTTTTGAAAAAGGCAGCTGTTTCTCTTTATTTAAGCGGAAACGGCTGTTTTTCTTTAATGAAAAATTCTATGTACGCCGCCCGCAGGCGGCAAAAATCAGTCCATAGGAAACTCAACCTCCGCAAACTGCGCATCGGTCATCAGCTTCAGTCTTTCGATAACACCTTCAGACAGTTCGCGCAGGGCGGTTTCATCGGGCATCAGATAGCACTGCATGAGCCGTAGTTCCTGCATCAGCCCCAGCCGGGAACCAGTGTTGTAGAGCATCATCAGCATCAATTCCTCACCATTAAAGTTCATGGGCATTCCTCGCTTTCCGACACCCGGTAGGATTGCACTCCGGGGCATCGCACTTTTCCCTGAGATTCATCAGCACCGAGGTGCGCTCCTGCTTTTTATCCAGAAACCCCGGCAGTTCCTTGAAGCCGATGCTGTCCACATAGTGCGCCGAAATTTTTCCGTCCTGATTCAGCATGATCACATCGCTGACCGACAGGCTGTGCCCATGATAATCCGTCGGGCGGGCGAAGTTGAATTTCTGGTACAGTTGTTCCAGCAGCTCCGCTTGCGGAACGCTGCGCTTTCCATCCGGGAGATTGCCCCGGTACAGGATCTCGTAATTCTCAACGGAGGGAGCGATGTTCTGCTTATTCAGATAGTGCATGGCGGCAAATCGGAGCGCAGGGTCTGCATCCTGATGCAGCTGCATGACCAGATAGCAGTCGTGGCCGCTCTGCTGGAACTGCTTCATCCGGTATGACTGGATCTCATTTCGATCTGCGAGCTTCTGCTCAAACTCCTCTTGGGTGAGCGGGATGCAGTCCTTGTTCCGTAGGTTGTGGGTGTACATAATTTCGTCCCGCACTTCTTCGATCATCAGTTCGGGCGCATCAATTTTTCCGCGCTCCAACAGGCAGCAGTCGCCCTGATAGAGGGCGTAATTCCCTGCGCCGTCCTCTGCCTGCACGGTGAGATAATAGTCGTATTCCAGATTCCATGCCCGGCAATCCTGCTGTGTTAAAGGCTCTGGCTCTACGCTGGCCGTTTTTGTTTGCCCCCATTGCGGCAGATCCTGCTTTCTGCCGCAAATTGCATCAGATCCCGCCGTTTGCTCAATGAGTATTTTCCGCCGTCCCATTATACTGGGAGGGAAATGGAATGAAACGATGGAGGAACAGACCATGAAATACGGTGTCATCGATGTGGGTGGCGGCCTGCGGGGCATTTACGGCGCTGGCGTGCTGGACCGCTGCCTGGAGGAGGACCTCCGCTTCGATCTCTGCATCGGCGTTTCGGCGGGCAGCGCCAATATGACGTCCTATCTGGCAGGCCAGCATGGGCGGAACAAGCCCTTTTACGATGAATACTCCTTCCGCAGGGAGTACATGAGCGTGCACAACCTCATCCGCAAGCACTCCTATCTCGATCTGGGCTATGTCTACGGCACCCTCAGCAATGCAGGCGGCGAGAATCCGCTGGATTACGCGGCGCTTGCCCGCAGCCCGGCAGAGCTCTGCGTGGTGGCCGCTAATGCACAGAACGGCGAGGCGCAGTATTTCACCAAGGCAGACCTCCACCCGGACGACTACCGCATCCTCATGGCGTCCTGCTGCATCCCGGTCATCGACCAGCCCTGCGTCATCGACGGCGTGCCTTATTTTGATGGCGGCCTGGCCGACCCCGTCCCGCTGGAATGGGCCTTTGCCCACGGCTGCGACCGGGTGGCTCTCATCCTGACCAAGCCCATCGGGCTGGTGAGCAATGATGCCAGGGACAAGCATCTGGCGCACCTGCTGCAGTCGCATTACCCCGCTGCAGCCGAGGGGCTGCGCCGCCGGGCATGGCGGTACAATACGGCTGTCCAGCGGGCGCGGGAGCTGGAGCGGCAGGGCCTTGTCTGCATCATTGCCCCGGACAGCACCGAGGGAATGTCCACCCTGACCAAAAACCGCGCCGGCCTTGAAAAAATGTACGCCAAAGGCGAACAGGACGCCGAAGCGCTGGTGCGGTGGATGCAAAACACCAAACAAGATGAATCGGTGGGCACCTAGAGATGAAACCTGTTCACTTCCCTTGACAATATCCGCCCCGGACATTATAATGTGATATGTACATACAGACAAAGGAGCCTGGAGCGGTATCGTTCTGGGCTTTTTTCATTTTGTTGTTCTGCTGCGGACAGATAGAGGGGGTCCGCAGCAGAGGATAGGAAACATCAGTCGGCCCGCCGCAGCGGAAACGTGTCCGCCGGGCAGGGCAAAAATGGAAAAGGGGCGTTTCAGAATGAGAGACAAAAAGACACCTCGCCATGAGGTGTCTTTTTTCATCTCCCGAACACCCATCCCGATCCCACGGCAATGCCGCTCAGGGAAGGTGCCGTTCCACAAAATCGCCGATGTCGGCAAAGACTTCGGCCCGGTTCGTCTCCACCAGAAGCTCGTGCCGGGCACCGGGGTAGAACTTGACCTGCACGTCCCGCATCCCGGCATCCTTCATGCTCTGCACGGCCCGCCGGACGCCCGCACTGCGCTCGCCCACCGGGTCGGCATCACCGGCCAGGAAGAGCACCGGCAGGTCTTTCGGCATCCGGGCCAGAAAGGCCGGGTCGTACAGCCGCAGGATACCCGTGAACATGCTGTAATAGGCATTCAGCGTAAACGTGAAGGTGCACCGCTCATCGGCGAGGTACTTGTCCACCTCGGCAGGGTCGCGGTTGAGCCAGTCGTGGGTGGTGCGGCCCTCCAGCCCCTTGTTGTAGCCCAGGAACGAAAGCTCCGCCACCAGCCTGCTGCGATGCTGCCAGCCGAAAAAGACCGCCAGCACCCGGCAGACCGTGCGGGCAAACGCGACCAGCGCTTTCGGCTGGAAGCCGGTCCCCAGGATGATGGCACCGTCCAGCTCACTGCCCCACTCGCACAGATACTGCCGTGCATAGAACGAGCCCATGCTGTGGCCCAGCAGGAAATACGGCACACCGGGGTAGAGCTTTTTCGTCAGAACCGTCATGGCGTGAAGGTCATCCAGCACTGCCCGGTTGCCGTCCGGCTCGGCAAAATAGCCGTAGTCGGCCCTGGTCCGGATGGACCCGCCATGGCCCAGATGGTCGTTTCCGGTCACGAGGATGCCCCGTGCGGCGAGGTACTCGGCCAGCGGCTTGTAGCGGTCGATGAACTCCACCATCCCGTGCGAGAGCTGTACGATGGCGCGCACTTCGCCCTCCGGCACACAGCGGAACGCATGAAGCATCCGCCCCGGTGCACTCGACGGCAGCGTAAAATCGATCATCTGGCTCATAGCGTCTTCTCCTTTTTGCGGCCCGTGCTCAGAGGGCACCGATCTTCTTCCGGCAGGCGGAGCAGATGCAGTAGCCTGCGAACTGCACGGCCCGCTCATCGACGGTCCCGCAGAAGTCGCAGCTTCCCTTCGGGCGGTACTTTTTGAGGACGATGGCGTCTCCATCAACGAAGATTTCGAGCTTTGCATCTGTTTCCAGCTTCATGCTGGTGCGCAGCTCCTTGGGCAGAACGATCCGCCCCAGCGCATCGATCCCGCGAACGATTCCTGTACTTTTCATTTTGTGCTTCTCCTTTTTCTAATTCGCACTGCTTCTCGTATTTTCCTCATTTTTCCGGGCCACGCTGCCCGGCCATAAATCCGGTGATAGGAAAATTGTTCCAGTGCTTCATTAGTATACAAAATAGTTCCTGCTTCGTCAACGCTTGCGGTCCTTTTCGACAAAAACTTCCCGGATGTTTTTGGAATGGGCACAAAAACGCCCGAAGGCAGTCCGCCTCCGGGCGAAAAGTTCCGGTTCGTGGGATTTTTTTAAGATTTTTTGCTGCTCGTCCCACGCTTCGAGCCATTCCGTCCCGGCACCAGAAACAGGGCATCTTCGTCCGGGATGGGGCACGTTTTGCCGCCGCAGCAGACAGAGAGCGACACGGCGACCAGAGACACCTTCTCCGTATCCGACAGGTGCCCGTAGACCCAGATCTCCGCCGAGGCCCCCGGCTTCAGCACGGTGCTCTGGGCCGACGTGACAACGTAGCAGGGATATTCGTCCGTCTGCGCTCCATTCGTCAGATAACAGAGCGAACCGATCCAGCGGCTCTTTGTGCCGTTCTGGTAGAGCCGGTTTTCCCGGAACGTCCCATCCGCAGCGTCCGTAAACTGTGCGGCGGTATTTTCCAGGTCCAGCGTCTCCTTTGTGTGGTTCTTCACCTGGAAGTGCACACAGAAACCGGACGGCGTCAGGGTCTGCCCCAGCACGGTAAACTCCGGGAACGCCGCAGACGGATCCGGCTCCTGCACTTCTGACGAAGCAGGCGTCCCGGAGGCTGCCGGTGTTTCCGGGGCCGACGGTGCGCTGGATGCAGGCGGCGAGGCCGGTGGCTCGGATGCAGCGGGGTGTTCGGACCCAGCTGACGTCTCCGGCTGCGAGGATGGTTCGGACCCGGCCGGGCTGCCCGGCGATGCCGTGGGCTGCGAAGCTGCGGGCGGCTCCGAGACGGCAGGGCGTTCCGACGCGGCCGGGCGCTCAGAGCTGGCCGGCGGCTCCGGCTTTGCGGACGGTGCCGAAGCGGCGGTACTGCCCGACGGCGCGGCCGACTCCGCAGGGGCCTGCGGCTTCTTCTTCGGCGTCAGGCTGCCGATGGCCTGCTCCTTCCACAGAAAATCCGCCCGTGTCCAGCTGCCTTCGCTGGCCGGGAGGAATACATACCCATACGCCACCGCGCTCTGCCCCGGCTGCAGGGCTTCGGCTGTGCTTTCAAGGGCCGCAACGACCGGCTTTTTCACCACGGTCTCCTGCGTCGTCCGGAGCACCGCCGTCAGATGTTCTGCGGCCTTGCCCGCAGCGACCCGGTCCGCAGACATGCCGTCCACTGCGTTGTCCACCGTCACGTTCCCAAGCGATGCGCTGGTGTTGAACGCATGGACGACCTGTTCCGTCGTATTTTCCACGCGGACTTTGACCACGATGAGGGTGCCCTCCTGCCCGGAGCAGACCGCCGATACGCTGGTGTAGTCCATCGGCTCACAGCGGAGAAAGTCTTCCACTTCCGGTTCCTGTGGTGATTGAGCTTCCGACTCAGACACGGCCGTCGAACTGGACACCGATTCCGGTTCCGAAGGCGCGGGTGCCGCCGGAGAAGAAGCCGTATCCTCGTCCGTTCTGCCCGCCGCCGGAGCAGATGCGGGCGGTTCCGGTGCAGCTGCCCCGCCTCCACCACAGCCGGTCAGCAGCAGAACGGCCAGACAGAGCAGCACCGCAAGCGCCCTGCTCTTTTGCCGCACTGCATCGAACGATTTTTGTTTCATCGTTTCTACCTCCGCCCGAATGTGTTGAAATGTGTCGTTTTTATTTGACCGTTTTTCGCGCCGTTTGTCAATCGTTTCGGCAACGTTTCGCTCCAAAGTTTTTCTCCGAAAATTGGGCAGATTCGACGATTTTGATCGTTTCCGGGAGAGAACGCCCCCTTCCGGCCGTTCTTCGCGTCTCCTCGTTGACAAAATCGCGCTGAACAGTTAAACTAAAGGATAGCAATTCACAAATTTATTTGCCGATATAGATAAGGAGCGTTTTTTATGCCGAGCAATAAAGTCCGCACCCGTTTTGCCCCCTCGCCCACCGGCTATATGCACGTTGGCAACCTGCGCACCGCGCTGTACACCTACCTGATGGCCAAGCACGAGGACGGCACCTTCATCCTGCGCATTGAGGACACCGACCAGGGCCGTTACGTTGAGGGCGCTGTGGATGTCATCTACAACACCCTGCGGGAGACCGGCCTGCTGTGGGACGAGGGCCCGGACGTCGGCGGCCCCGTGGGCCCCTATGTGCAGAGCGAGCGCATGGGCATGTTCAAGCAGTATGCCGAGCAGCTGGTGGCTGAGGGCAAGGCATACTATTGCTTCTGCACCGAGGAGCGTCTGGAAGCCCTGCACGCCGAGCAGCGCGCCAACGGCGAGATGACCCACTACGACGGCTGCTGCCGCGACCTGCCCGAAGAGGAGGTCCAGAAGCGTCTGGCCGCCGGAGAGCCGTACGTCATCCGCCAGAAGATCCCCCGCACCGGCATCACCGGCTTCGACGATGTGGTCTACGGCCACATCGAGGTCGAGAACAGCGAGATGGATGACCAGATCCTCATCAAGACCGACGGAATGCCCACCTACAACTTCGCCAACGTCGTGGACGACCACCTGATGGGCATCACCCATGTTATCCGCGGCAGCGAGTACCTGTCTTCCACCCCCAAATACAACCTGCTGTATCAGGCATTCGGCTGGGAGATCCCCACCTATATCCACTGCCCGCCGGTCATGAAGGACGCCCAGAACAAGCTGTCCAAGCGCAACGGCGATGCAAGCTATCAGGATCTGCGCGCCAAGGGCTACCTGAGCGCTGCCATCCTGAACTATATCTGCCTGCTGGGCTGGAGCCCCAGAGGCGAATACGCCGAGCAGGAGATCTTCTCCCTCGACGAGCTGCGCAAGGTCTGGAGCCCGGACGGCATCTCCAAGTCTCCGGCCATCTTTGACCCGCTCAAGCTGCGGGCCATCAACGCGGAGTATATCCGCCGCCTGAGCCCGGACGCATTCCTGGCTGCGGCGGAGCCCTGGATCGACCAGGCCGTCCACACCCCCATTGACAAGAAGCTGCTCTGCGCCAACCTGCAGCCCCGCTGCGAGGTGCTGGGCGAGATCCCCGCGCAGCTGGACTTCTTCGATGCGATGCCGGAGTACGACGTGAGCCTGTACACCAACAAGAAGCAGAAGACCACCCCGGAGTCCGCAAAGGAAGCGCTGGAAGCACTGCTGCCCGTACTGAGTGATGCAGCTCTGGACTTCTCCGACCGCGACGCCGTCTTTGATGCCTGCAAGGCCAAGGCCGAAGAGCTGGGCAAGAAGAACGGCTGGCTGCTCTACCCGCTGGGCATCGCCCTGTCCGGCAGGCAGCGCACCCCCGGCGGCGGCACCGACCTCGCCTGCATGATGGGCCGCGAGACGACCCTTGCCCGCGTGAAGGCCGCCATCGAGAAGCTGAACGGCTGAATCTTCTAAAATTCCCAAAAAGCTCTGCGGTTTTTGTACGCCGCAGGGCTTTTTTCTTGGTTTTAGCAAAAGGATGCCGCTTCGCTTCACCCTCCCAAAAACCGCCCGGCGGCCGCGCTACAGTATATGCACAAGGCGCGGGAAACAGAACAACGCAAACGATCCCCGCCGGAAAGCGGGGATTTTTTTATGCACGATCTTCTCAGGCAGGATGCCATCCATCCCTTTGCGGCGGCGCTGCTGCCGCGCGCAGCCGTCCGCCCGGCTCTGCGGCAGGGTTCGGCTTTTCTGGCCGGGCTGCTCGGCGGCTGGGCGGTGCTGTATGGAGCGCTCATCCCCTTCGGGCTGGGGCTGACGCTCGGCTTTGCGGAGGACTGCTTCGCTGCCTGTGCGGCCGGGGCAGTGCTGGGACTGCTGCTCCATGGGTTCGGGGCGCTGTCGCTGGACAGCATCTGTCTGCTCTGCGCCATCGGGGCCGCCGTAGCGGCACGGTGGCTCTGGCCGGGTCGGTTCCGGCCCGCCCTGCTGGCGGGCTGCGGAGCTCTGGGGCTGGGGGCCGTCTGCTTTGCCTTCGGCCCCACCGGCGGCGGGGTCGACCTGCTGCTCACCTGCGGGGCAGATGCCCTGCTGGCGGGGGCGCTGGGCTTTGCCCTGCGGCGGTTCCCGCCCGAAACGCCCGGCGTGGGGATGCTGCTCGTCGGGGCCGCTGCCGCTGCGGCCCTGGGCGGGGTCACGCTGGGGCCGGTCTGCCTTGGCGTCGTGTTCTGCGCGGCGCTGGAAGCCGCCCTCTGCTGCCGGGGTCAGGGGAAAGCCGCCCTTGCCTGCTGTGCCGTGCTGGGTGCAGCCCTCTGCGGGGCGGATGCCTCCCTCGGCCCGGCGGCGGCCGGGCTCTCCTGCGCCAGTGCAGCGGCTGCTCTGCTGGCCCCCGGACGCCGGGTGGAAGCGTTTGCAGCCTATGCGGGCGGCTGTGTGACAGGGGTGCTCTGCGTCCAGCCGCCCGGCAGTGCCTTTGGCTTTGCCTTCAGTGCCGGGGCTGGGCTGGGGCTGGCCGCGCTGCTGCCCGGCGGCTGGCTGGCCCCGGTGCCCGCAGACGAACCGGACGCACCGGAGGAGCGGCCCCGCTTTTCGGCCGCGGCCACCCGGCTGGAAGCGGTGGCCGAAAGCCTGTCCTCCCTCGCGGAGACCGTCAACGAGGTCTACGACGCCCTGCCCCACCGGTGCGAGACCTTCCGCTGGGTCATCGACAACGCCCATGATACGCTCTGCTTCAACTGCGGGCGGCGGGAGAGCTGCTGGAAACAGGAATACACCGCGACGCTGGACGGCATGAACGCCCTGCGGCCCATTCTGGAACGGAACGGCCATCTGGAGACCGGCGACCTTCCGGCCCAGCTGGGGCGCTGCATCCACCCGGCGGCGCTCTGCGCAGCGGTAAACAAATCCTTCGCGCTCTACCGCAGCCGGAAGGAGACCCGCGTCCACGCCGAAGCCATGCGCACAGCCCTGACGGAGCAGTACAGCGCCGTGGCCGACGCGCTGGGGGTGCTGAGTGAACAGCTGGGCCGCCCCGGCACACCGGAGCCTTATAAATCCGGGCGGGTGGCCGACTTTTTTGCCAGCCTCGGCACCCCGCCGCTGGAATCTGCCGTCACGCTGGACGACCTGGGCCGGACGCGGGCCGCTGTCACCCTGCCCCGCACCCGGTTCTCTGCCCCGGAGCTGGCCGCACTGGCACAGGAGGTCGGGCGGCTCTGCCGCCGCACCTTCGACCCGCCCCAGGTGCTCTCCTGCAAGGGGATGACGACCCTGCTCTTCTGCGAAAAGCCCGCTCTGCGGGCCGTCTTCGGGTCCGCCGGGAGCGCCGCGCGGGGCAGCATCTCCGGCGATGCGGTCCAGCAGTTCTGCAGCCCCACCGCTGCGCAGATGATCCTCTGCGACGGCATGGGCACCGGACGCCCGGCCGCTGTGGACGGCAATCTGGCCGCAGAATTGACGGCCCGCCTGCTCAAGGCAGGCTTCACCGCCGAGCTGGCCGCACGGCTGGTCAATGTGGCACTGGCCCTCAAGAGCGATGAGGAGAGCGGCGCGACCCTCGACCTCATCAGCGTGGACCTCTATACCGGCACGGCCCGGCTGTTCAAGGCCGGGGCCGCACCGGGTTTTCTGGTCCACGGCGGGCGAGCACGGCCTGTGGGGGATGCCAGCCTGCCCATCGGCATCCTGGGCGGGGTGAACGGACAGAGCCGGGTGGTGCATCTGGCGGCGGGCGATTACGCCGTGCTGGTGTCGGACGGCCTGCTCGTGGACGGCACCGGCTGGGTGCTCAAGCAGCTGGAGCTCTCTGCTGCCGCAGCCGACCCGCCCGAAGTGCTGGCCAAAACGCTGGTGGATACGGCCCGCGCCCGCGCCGAGGCGACCGGCCGACCCGACGACATCACCGCAGCCGTACTCCGGCTGGAAGCCTGCGGGCGTTGATTTATTCACAAATAGGGACTATAATAACACTATCTTTTTTTGTGGGAGGTCCCTTTCTATGCTGCACCTTACCGTTGCGCAGGACGGAAGCGGCGATTACGCTTCGGTGTCCGAGGCCGTGCTGGCCGTGCCTTATGAACTGGAAGCCGAGATCGTCATCGGGCCCGGCGTCTACCGGGAAAAGCTGGTCTGCGAAAAACGCTGCATCACCCTGCGGGGTGCCGGTGCCGACCAGACCATCCTCGTCTGGGCCGACGGCGGCAAGCTGCCCCACCCGGACGGGCGGCCCACCCACACCTTCCGCAGCTACACGGCCTTCTTCAGCGGGGAGAGCCTCACCGTGGAGGACCTGACCATCGCCAACGATGCCGGGCCGGGCAGTCTGGTGGGGCAGGCCATCGCAGCCTATGTGGACAGACCGAGGGCCGTGTTCCGCCGGGTGAAGCTGCTGGGCAATCAGGACACTCTGTTCTGCGCCCCGCTGCCCGAAAAAGAGCGGGAGAAAGACGGCTTCCTCGGCCCCCGCACCTTTGCGCCCCGGCGGGCCTCCGCGCAGTATTACCAGAACTGTGAGATCGCGGGCGACATCGACTTCATCTTCGGCGGGGCAGACGCCCTGTTCGAGCAGTGCATTCTGCGCACCGTGAACAACCACATCCCCCGCAGCTTCGTCACGGCGCCGTCCGGCCCGGCGGACGGGCTGGGCTTTGTCTTCTGGGACTGCGATCTCGTCTCGGACTGCCCGGCTGGGACAGTCTATCTGGGCCGGCCCTGGCGTCCCACCGGCAAGACCACCGTGCTGGACTGCCGCCTCGGTGCCCACATCGCCCCCGACGGCTTCTCGCCCTGGAACGACCGCACCGACACCGGCCTTGCCTCCTTTGCGGAGGAGGGCAGTTCCGGCGCAGGGGCTGCGCCCCGCCCGGCCTGGGTCAACGAACCTTCCGCTGCCGATGCGGCCGCGCTGCTGGCCCGCGCCCGGAAGCGCTGCCGCCCGGAAGTTTAAGAAAAAAGGAACGTCACGATGAAAAAGCTCCCCAACGCCGTCAAATGGCTCATCATTCTGGCCGTGCTGGCCCTCATGGGCTGGATGCTGGTCCAGGTCAACGACCGCGCCTCCCGTGTCAAGATGCCCGACCCGGACAACAGCCTGGGCATCTACCGTTCTGCCGACTCGTAACAAAAAATCCTGCGCTTTCGCGCAGGATTTTTTGTTACTCTGAAGTCATGATGAACCAGAACGTCGTTCCTTTGCCCACGGTGCTCTGCACACCGAAGCGGAAGCCGTGCTGCTGGAAGATGGCTTTTGTGATGGACAGGCCCAGGCCCGTGCCCTGCTTGCCCGCATCGGAGCGGGAGCGGTAGTAGCGGTCAAAGATATAGGGCAGGTCCTCCGCAGCGATGCCGGGGCCGTGGTCCTCGACCTCGACCCGGACGCCTTCGGCAGATGGTGCGGCCCGCAGCACGAAGATGCCGTCCGCTCCCATGTGGTGCATCGCGTTGCCCAGCAGGTTGTGCAGCGCCCGCTGCATCATGTTGGGGTCGGCGTAGACGGGCAGTTCCTCGTCCGGCAGCTCCAGTTTCAGCTGCCAGCCGTTCTGGGCACAGACGGCGTCGTACCGTTCGCTGACCTCGTCGCAGAGCTGGCCCATATCGAAATGGACTTTCTCGCATTTTTCCGCGCCGCTCGTCACCTTGCTCAGTTCCATGACGCTGGAGACCAGAGCCGTCAGGCGGTCGGCCTCGTCCACGATGATGTTCATCTGCTCGTCGCGGTGAACCTTGTCGTCGCCGGTGATGTCGCGCACCGTCTCGGCGTAGCCCTTGATGAGGGTCAGCGGGGTGCGCAGGTCGTGGGAGACATTGGCCAGCAGGTCCCGCTGCATCTGGGAGGCCCGCTGGACTTCCTTCGCCATGTGGTTGAAATCCTCGGCCAGGTCGCCAAGCTCATCGTTCCGGCCCGTTTCCACATGGACGGCATAATCGCCCTGGGCCACCTGCCGCGCCGCACCGGAGAGCTGACGCAGCGGCTTTGTGAACCACTCGCTGAACAGCCACGCCGCGCTCATCGAGAAGGCAAAGATGAGCGCCGCCGCCAGCGGCAGCACGGTGCTCATCACCTCGCCCGCCTCGGATACGTGCATCAGGGTAGTGCTCACCAGCACCGTATAGGCCCCGTCGGCGGTCATCCGGCCCACGACCAGCTGATTGTAGGCCGACGGCTTGGCCGCCGGGAGCACACGGGCGAAGGCCCCGTTCTCGCGGCAGTACTGCCGCACCTGCCGGGCGGTGGAATAAGCGATGTCGTCATCCAGCGTATCGGGGAACGACTTCTGGTGCAGGCTGCAATAGGAGAGATTCTCGTATTTTTTGATGGTGCGGAGCGTTGCGTCCGAAATGTCCACGCAAAAGCTGCTCAGTTCCCCGCTGGAATAGATGTCACTGCCCAGCTGGCTGAAGAAGTCGTCGTTCGTCACCTTGATGCCGCCGAACGCCCAGTACGAGAGGATCTCCCCCTTTGCGATGGCGTCGTCCATCTCGGCCACGATCATCTCGGCCTCTGCCGTCAGCTGCTTCTGGATGTGCTTGGTGTACAGCGGCTCCAGCAGCTGGGTGCTCAGGAACCAGAACAACCCCAGCAGCAGCAGACAGATCAGGCACAAGAACCACATCATCTGCCCGCGGATGCCGATGGAACGCCGCTTTTTTCCCAGTTGCCGCATCAACTGCGCTCCTCCGTTTTATCGTGCCGCATCGGGGCCGAACTTGTAGCCGATGCCCCAGACCGTGGCGATGTAGCCCCGGCACTTGCCCAGGTGGCCGCGCAGCATCTTGACGTGGGTGTCCACGGTGCGGTCCTCGCCGAAGTAATCGTAGTTCCACACCTTCTGCAAGATCTTTTCGCGGCTGAGGGCGATGCCCTTGTTCGATGCCAGGAAGACCAGCAGGTCGAACTCCTTGGGCGTCAGGCTCACTTCTTCGCCCGCCACGCGGACGGTGTGGCTGGCCGTGTCGATGGTCAGGTCGCCGAAGGTCATGGTGCCGTCGGAAGCCTCGCTCCGGGGCATGGTGCGGTTGAGCACGGCCCGGACACGGGCCACCAGCTCGCGCGGGGAGAAGGGCTTGACCACATAGTCGTCCGCGCCGCCCTCCAGGCCCGCCAGTTTATCGTATTCCTCGCCGCGTGCGGTCAGGATGATGACCGGCGTATTGATGTGGCGGGTGCGCATCTCCCGCAGGCAGGTCATGCCGTCCATGAACGGCATCATCACATCCAGGATCACCAGATCGTATCCGCCGCCGCTCAGCAGCGAAAGCGCCGCCGAGCCGTCGCCTGCCTCCTCGCAGACATAGCCCGCATATTGCAGATGTTCCCGGATCAGTTCCCGGATGCGGGGTTCATCATCAACGATCAGAATTTTTGCCATCTATGGCTCCCTCCTCACTCAAAAGTGTCTGGTATACTGAGGTTATCATACCGCGAAGTTTGGAAATTTCTGTGAAGTTTGGGTGAATGCTTTGGAAAACCCGAACACATTCAGTATACCACGACTGGCCGGTGCAATCCAACCGAATTTCCGTCCCTGCCTCGAAAACGCGCAGATCGTTCGTTTTTTCGTCCGGATTTCTTGACAAGGCGGGCCGCACCCTTTATAGTAAAAAATAGAATGAAAAATGTATGCCTTCCCGGAGGCGTTGGAGTTTCTATGAAGTTCAAGAACCTTTCCCGCGTGGAGCGGAACATGCTCACCGGCCTGTTCTGCCAGTTTGTGACCATCCTGCTGGGCTTTCTCATGCCCCGGCTCTATCTGACCTATTACGGTTCCGGCGTCAACGGCGAGCTGAACACCATCAAGCAGCTGTTCGCCTACCTCTACCTGCTCGAAGCGGGAGTCGGTCTGGCCACCACCCAGGCGCTCTACCGCCCGGTGGCGATGGAAGAACACCAGACTGTGAGCGAGATCCTGGCCGCCACCGACCACTATTACCGCCGCACCGGCACATTGTATGCCCTCATCGTGGTGGCCATCGGCATCGTATACCCCATGGTGGTGCACTTCACCCTGCCGCGCGGCGTCGTTTTACTGTACACTATCCTGTACGGCCTGCCCTCTGTCACCAGCTTTTTTGTGCAGGGCAAGTACCGGCTGCTGATGGATGTGGACGGCCGCCGCTATGTGCTCAGCAATCTGGAGACCGCCACCACCCTGGTCTCCGGCATCGGCAAGGTGCTGGTACTGATGCTCACCCAGAACATTCTGGCCACGCAGCTGCTGTACTGCCTGTGCTCCATGCTGCCCATCCCGGTCATCCTGTGGTACACCCACAAGAACTACCCCTGGATCGACCACCACGCCAAACCGGATTACTCCGCCGTCTCCCAGAAGAACTCGGTGCTGATGCACCAGCTGTCCAGCGTCATCTTCAACAACACGGACATGGTTCTGCTGTCCTACTTCTGCAATTTCCAGCTCGTCAGCGTCTACAGCATCTACAACATGTTCTTCGTCCAGATCGTCTTCGTGATGAACCTGTTCCTCAACAGCATCTCGTTCCGGATGGGCCAGATCTTCCACACCGACCGGGAGCGATTCCTTGGCCTGTTCGACCTGTGCGAGACGCTGTATCTGGCCTTTGTCGCGTTCTGCTACACCATGACGGCGGCTTTCCTGCTGCCAGTCATCCGCATCTACACCAGCGGCATCCAGGACACCAACTACATCGACGCCTTCCTGCTGCTACTCTTCGCCCTCAAGGCCGTGCTGGAGAGCGGCAAAAGCATCTACCACCAGGCCGTCCAGTTCGAGGGCGCGTTCCAGCAGACCCGCTGGCATGCTCTGGTCGAAATGGCCATCAATCTGACCGTCACCCTCCTCGGCATCCAGTTCTTCGGCATCTACGGCTGCCTGTTCGGCACTCTGGCCGCGCTGCTCTGCCGCACGGTGCTCGTCTTCCGCTACACCTACCGGAACATCCTGCACCAGCGCATGGCCCGCCCCGCCCTGAAATGGGTCTGTAACCTGGGCCTGATGGTTCTCATCCTGCGCATCGTGGGCATCCAGAGCCGCCCGGAGCTCAGCCTGCCGGGCGTCATCGGCGTGGCCCTGCTGCATATGATCTGGATCGGTGCTGCCTTTGTGGGCGCTGCCTTCCTGTTTGACCACGACCTGCTGCACAAGCTCCGGACGCTGCGCAGCAGCATCCGCTCCTGAGCCGGAGGTTTTGTTTATGAGCATCCCGAAAGTTCTCCACTACTGCTGGTTTGGCGGCGCGCCCAAACCCAAAAACATCCAGAACTGCATCCGCAGCTGGAAAAAATACTGCCAGGACTATGAGATCATCGAGTGGAACGAGCAGAACTTCGACGTTTCCCAGTCGCTTTACACCCAACAGGCCTACGATGCCCGCCGCTGGGCCTTTGTGGCCGACTACGCCCGCCTGAAGATCCTGTACGAGCAGGGCGGCATCTACATGGACACCGACGTCGAGCTGCTCCGCCCGCTGGACGACCTGCTGGCGTATCCGGCCTTCTTCGGCTTCCAGCACAACAACGAGGTCGCCACCGGCCTCGGCTTCGGGGCCGAGGCCCGCAGCCCGGTGGTGAAAGCCCTGCTGGACGATTACGACGGCCTGCCCTTTCTGCTGCCGGACGGCAGCTGCGACCTGACCCCCTGCCCGAAACGAAATCTTCCCGTCTTTGCCCGGTTCGGCATCCGGGCCGACGGCACCCGCCAGTCCACCCCGGAGATGGAAGTTTTTCCGGTGGAGTATTTCTGCCCGGTGGCCTATGCCGGTTCCACCTGCGACATCACCCCCAATACCTACTCCATCCACCATTACCATGCCAGCTGGAAGGAGAAGAGCCGGGCCATACGGTTCGACGAAGAGGTGATGGAGCCGCTCCTCGGCGCAAAGTTCTATTACCGGTACTACCGTCCGTTCCGCTGTGCTCTGGGTGCGCGGCGGAAAAAATGGCGCACCTGAACCCTCCCGCAAGCGGCTCTGTTCCGGGCCGCTTGCTTTTTGTTTGCCCCGCCGGGGCGCGCTTGCACTTTTCGGCACAGTTGTGCTATACTGAAACGATACGAATACCCATCTGTTTTTGACCAGAGGAAGGGAGTCCTCCATGCGGATCGGACTTGTTGAATTGCTGCTCATCCTGCTCATCGCATCGCTGACCATCGGCCCCAGTGCGGCGCTCTGGGTGGACCGCTGGATGCGCCGCGCTCAGAAGACCAGCGCCGCAGCGGCCCGCCGCCGGGCAGCGCAGGAGGCCCAGCGCGCTGCCGAGCGGGAAGAGGTGCTGCAGCGGTTCCAGAAGCTGAGCATCGTCTTTGTGCTCTGCGCTGCGGTGGCCCTCATCTGGGGGCTGGTGCTGCGTCCCATCGAGGCCGCGCCCACGCCCTACACCGCCCCGGACGTCCGGCAGGAGACCGGGGCGCAGAACGCTGCCGAAGGCGGCGTTCTGGAACTGGCCCCCTACACGGAGATCTCCGCCCTGCGGGAGAACAACGGCTGGCTCTACGCCGCCGCCCGATCCGGCAAGAATGGCTGCCTGCTGCGGATGCAGCCGGACGGCACCGGTCGGACCGAAGTGCTGACGACGGCAGGCGAGATCACCGATTTTGCCTTTGCACCGGACGGCACCATCTGGATGACGACGCTGGAATCGGAGGGCGGGCGCCTCTACCGGGTGAACAGCGACCAGTGGGGCGTGACGGTGGAACTCACCGTGAGCCAGATCGACGGCCGCGCCCTCTCCTGCCCCACGGCAGTGGCTGCCGCATCGGACGGCACGGTCTACTTCACCGACCTTGCCGCCGCCCGCGCCCGGCACGGCGTGGAGAGCGCCCTGCGCACCGAACTGACCGCCCACACCGGCACCGGCAGCGTCTACGTCTACGACCCCGCCGCCCGCACGGTGGAGACTGTCCTGACCGGCATCGCCGGGGCCTCCGGCCTTGCGCTGGATGAGGCAGCGGAGACGCTCTATGTCTCCGACCTGGGGAGCCGCTGCGTCTGGGCGGTGGACACCGCCGCCCGCGACCGGACGGCCGGGGGCAAAGGCTGCTCGACCCATCTGTACGGCCTGCCCGGCTACCCCGGTGCCCTGTCGCTGGACGCGGACGGCACGCTCTACATCAGCTACCGCTGGGCCCGGTCCGGCTGGCTGGAAGACCACGCCGGGCGCACTCTGCTGCGGGGCATGGCCCTGCGGCTGAGCCAGACGATGCAGGAGGGGCTGTTCTCCCTCTCGGCCAGCGACATCCGCGCCGAGGCGGTCGCACCCGCCAGCGGCAGCTGGCAGCGGACGATCCCCGGCGGCAGCTCCGGCAGCACCACGGCGCTCTGCCCGGTGGGCAGCCGGGTCTATCTGGCCATTTCCGGGGAAACAAAACTGCACTGGGTCAGGGTGTAACCCCTCTCCGTCCCGCTTTGCGGGCCGGGCCGGTCTTTTACAAAACGCGCAGACCCACCATGCCAAGAGGCGGCGGGCCCTGCGCGCAAGGGTAGATATGAGGTGAATCCATAATGACGGAAGCATTCAAACAGCAGATCGAAACCGAGGCACGGCAGGCCGTGACCGAACTTCTGGCGCAGGCCGGGCTGCGCAAAGGCGATGTCTTTGTCGTGGGCTGCTCGTCCAGCGAGATCGTCGGCGGGCACATCGGCAAGGACAGCAGCCTGGAGGCCGCGCAGGCCGTCTATGCCGGCATCGCGCCGGTGCTGGCCGAAAACGGCATCTGGCTGGCCGCGCAGTGCTGCGAGCACCTGAACCGCGCCCTCATCATCGAGCGGGAAGCCGCCGAAAAATACGGCTGGGAGGAAGTCTGCGTCGTGCCCCGCCCCCACGCGGGCGGCAGCTGGGCCACCACCTGCTGGAAGCAGTTCCAGGACCCCATCGCAGTGGAGGAGATCCGCGCCCATGCGGGCATCGACATCGGCGGTACCCTCATCGGGATGCACCTGCGCCGGGTGGCCGTGCCGGTGCGGCTGAACCTTTCCCGGATCGGCGAGGCGAACATTCTCTGCGCCCGCACCCGCCCGAAGCTCATCGGCGGTGAGCGCGCCAGATATACGGAGGAGGACTGATCGTATGGCTGAAAAAACGCTGGAAGAGATGCGGGAGGCCGTTGCCGCCATCCGGGAGACCATGGCCGCTGCGGCCCGCGAGGCCGGGCGCGACCCCGCCGAGGTGCAGCTCTGCGCTGCCTGCAAGACCCGCACAGCCGAGACCGTGGCGGCCAGTGCTGCCCTGCCCATTGACGTGTTTGGCGAAAACCACGTGCAGGAGCTTTGTGCAAACTTTGACGCCGGGGCCTACTGCGGCAAACCGAGCCACTTCATCGGCCATTTGCAGACCAATAAGATCAAAAAAGTGCTGGGCCGCGCCAGCCTCATCCAGAGCGTGGACAGTGAGCATCTGCTTGCCGCCATTGAGAAGGAAGCCGCCAGGGCGGGCCTTGTCCAGAACGTGCTGCTGGAAGTGAACATCGGCGGCGAGGCGTCAAAGTCCGGCGTTTCGCCGGAACAGCTCTGGCCCCTGCTGGACACTGCCGCCGCACAGGAGCACATCCGGGTCTGCGGCCTGATGGCCATCCCGCCCGTCAACGATGACGACGCCCGGAACCGCGCTTATTTAGCAGCGGTGCACAAGCTGTTCGTGCAGGCCGGAGAGCGCGGCTATGCCAACGTGAAGATGGAGACCCTCTCCATGGGCATGAGCGGCGACTACGAGAACGCCATCCGCGAGGGTGCCACCCTTGTCCGCATCGGCACCGCCATTTACGGCGAGCGGGATTATTGTAAAAAGTAACATTACGACCCTCTCCGTCAGCGCTGGCGCGCTGCCTGAGAGGGTCAAAAATAGGAGAAACCATGCCAAAAACACAGATCCGCTCCACCCAGGACCCCGCCGCACACCACACCAGCAGCCGCGCCCTCATCCGGCGCTTTCTGCCGTATCTGGCCAGGTACAAGGGCGTCCTCTTTTTTGACCTATTCTGCGCAGCGCTGACCACCCTGTGCGACATCATCCTGCCCAAGATCATGAGCGCCATTACCAACTCGGCCATGGGGGTGGGCATCACCCTGACGGCCGGCATCGTGCTCAAGCTGGCGGGCATCTACTTCGTGCTCCGCATCATTGATGGAGCGGCGCAGTATTTCATGTCCAGCATCGGCCACATCATGGGCGTCCACATCGAGACCGACATGCGCCGCGATGCCTTCGACCACCTGCTGCTGCTCGACCACACCTATTACAACAACACCAAGGTCGGCACCATCATGGGCCGCATCACCAACGACCTGTTCGATGTGACCGAGTTCGCCCACCACTGCCCGGAGGAATTCTTCATCGCCTTCATCAAGATCCTGGCGTCCTTCATCATCCTCTGCCGGGCCAGCATCCCGCTGACGCTGGCGGTCTTCGCCTGTGTGCCGCTGATGGGAGTCGTCTCGGTCAAGCTGAACCAGAAGCTCCGCGCCCGGTTCCGCCAGCAGCGCGTCCAGATCGGCGAGCTGAATGCCACCATCGAGGACAGCCTGCTGGGGCAGGGCGTCGTCAAGGCCTTTGCCGCCGAGGACCAGGAGCGCGAAAAATTTGCGCAGGGCAACAAGGACTTTGAGCAGATCAAGACCCTTGGCTACTACGCCATGGCTGCGTTCAACACCTCCACCCGCCTGTTCGATGGCCTGATGTATCTGGTGGTCATCCTGGCGGGCGGTCTGTCGCTGGTCAACGGCAAGATCACCGCCGGTGACCTTGTGGCCTATATGCTCTACGTCACCACCCTCATCGCCACCATCCGCCGCATCGTCGAGTTCGCCGAGCAGTTCCAGCGCGGCATGACCGGCATCGAGCGCTTTGCCGAGA
>ERZ1034976.1185-NODE-1185-length-21097-cov-56.536071_pt1 | contig 21097 bp, 9 predicted proteins | sample MGYA00520623_ERZ1034976 | MGnify/ENA primary metagenome ERZ1034976 (study PRJEB33766, sample SAMN09781774) | gut metagenome | biome: gut microbiome | host: Homo sapiens | place: Madagascar | study: EMG produced TPA metagenomics assembly of the PRJNA485056 data... | reverse complement strand
GCATAGCGGAAAGCATAGTAGCTGGCTACGGATATCAGAATGATGTAGATGAGATAAGCCCACCACGTAGCCCACCAGGGCGGGAGAATGGTGATGGTCAGCTCTCTCGTGCTGTGAGAATCAGGATTGGTGGCATCCATTACCTCTACGATAAACTGATAGGTTCCCGACGGCACATTGGTATAGGAAGCCAGACGGTTCTTGCCGGCATAATGCCAGTCATGGTCGTAACCCTTCAGCCGGTAACGGTAGCTGATGCGTTCCGGATTGCAGAAATTCAGGGCCGCAAACTCCAGAGTGAACATCGACTGGGAATGACGCAGGGTGAGATGATCAGTATAAACCATCGATTTCTTCAGGATGGCTGGCTGATTGTAACTGCGGATATCACGGTTGTTCACCTCTCCACCTATTATATATATAGGATATTGCAGTCGGGTGGTATGGATACGTTCCGGCTGATAAGCAAGGATTCCTTCCTTGCACCCCAGCCATATCTCCCCATTCTGGATCAAAGCCGCTGAGGATTCCTCCAACTGGACATCAGGGAATCCATCGGAATTGTCGAAATGCTGGATGCGGTCTGATTGATAATCATAGCACGACAAGCCATCGGCATTTACCAGCCAAAGGCGGCCCATCTTATCCTCTAAAATCGAAATGATGACATCATTATGCAAACCTTCCTTTGCTCCCAAAGAAGTAAGGATAGGCAGATGCGTCACTTCATCAAAACCATCCAGACGACTCAGACCTCCACCAAAGGTACACATCCAAACTTGCCTGTTGTTATCCTTGTAAAGTCCGTAGATATCACTATTGGCACGGGTATTGATTTCGGTATTGCGATAGGTCTCGAAGCGCAGGTCGCCAACCGATTTGAAATCTGTCCTGAAAGACATCAGTCCGTCCATCGTTCCTACCCACATTCTCTGATGGCTGTCCTCTACCAGGTTGCGGGCATCCATATAGAGGCCGTAACCCGGATAGTTTTTCATACCATGATATTTATTGTAGAAGCGCACCTTTCCGCCCTGTTCCTCAAGTAGATTGAGTCCTCCATCCAGCGTAGCCACCCAGATGCGATGGCGGGAATCCTGATAGGTCATATAAACATTGTTGCCGCTGATGGAATAAGGATCCCGGGCATCATGACGGTAATGATCGATGCGATACCCTATTGGTCTGGAGGCATCGGGAGTCAGTTTTACCAATCCGTCTCCCTTGGTAGAGAGCCAGAGATTCTGCCTGTCATCATACATGACATGATAAATGCTGCCGATTTGATGATGGGCATAATCGAACACCTGCTTCACCCTGCCCTGCATATCCAACAGATAAACATTCTTGCTGCGGGCACCCACCAGCACATCACCATTCTTCAACTGGCAGATGGCTTTCACTCCACTCTTATCACCATCCGGCAAAGGGATGACACGGAACTGGTTGGGGGTGAAACTGACACGGTAAATGCCATTATCAGCAGAAGTGAGCCACAACAGTCCGTCCTTGTCCAGGTTCATGTTCAAGAAGTGGCTGTCTGGCTTATGGTCCTGGAACTTAGGAAGGAAAGCCAGGTTAACGCCTTCCATCGTCTGCGGATCAATATAGATAATTTCGCCAGCACCGGAAAGATAGAAGTAACCATGATGAGAGGTGGCGATGAACTTAGGCTCCACCACCGTACCTACGCCCGAAACCGGATAACGGCGTTCCCATCCGGTCTTCGGATTACGGCACACCAGGGCGGTATGCGATTCATCCAACTGCCACACACATCCGTTCGGGGTATGATAAACAAAATGTTCCTTTGATTTACGGGCGAAATACTGCTGCCACATGCCGAGCGTCCACTTCCTGTTTTTCGCAGTAATAGGGACGGAATAAATCTGATAATCCTTTCCTACATAGTTGGCACGCGAAACCTTCAGCTGTACCACATTCTGGCGCAACTGATAATTAAACGTATTGATATACTTTCGGGCATCTACCAGCGTCTGGATACGGATGCTTCCATCCTTTAATGTTTCTGCAAGAAGCAGGTTCTTATCTTTGGTGAGCAGGAGAATCTTACCGGTACCATCTGCCTGAATCTTGATGACCTGCAGGTTACGGGCATAAGGTTTCAGTTCATCATAGACATCTTCGAAACGTTCGGTCTGCTTGAAGAAGACGCTGAGTTTCCAGTCGAGCGTCTTGATCCAGAGATTGCCCAAGCCATCTTCTGCCAACCATTCTACCTTACGGGGCGGCTGGTCGGAAGAGGAGATGTAAGCATCAGAATAATTGGCAAAACGGGAACCGTCGAAACGGGATAAGCCGAACCAGGTTCCAAACCACAGAAAACTGTCTTTCGACTTCAGAGAACAGTATACGATGTCGTGAGGTAACCCTTCCTGCGTAGAATAATGGGCTACCTGCATATTGTTCTGTGCCATACCCAATAAGGCATAAATCGAACAGAGAAGTATGGTAAAATATCGTTTCACGTATGCAAAAGTACAAAAAAAGTCTTGAAATCTCCAATAAACTTTCTGTTTTTTGAAGATTTCAAGACGATAACGATTACGTAAACGGAATCTTCTGCATAGAACACTCCGGTTACGCATTATTAATTATTAATTATTGATACCGAAATCAGCCTGCTGGTCTTCTACCTCTTTCAGCATCTTTGCCTTCTGCTCGGGTGTAAACTCATGAGAAGAAGAAGTGGCAGAAGAAGCGTTCTGAACAGATGATGAAGTGGCAGACTTGGCAGTCTTTGTACCCATCATCATGGTTCCCTGATAAGCTACGCTTTCTATCTCCAGCTCGGCAGGAGTAGGAGCATGAGTTCCCGGGAACTGAACCTCGGCATGAATCTTTATCTTGCCCGGCTTCATCGTGCTGCGCACCAGGATAGGAGCACTACCCCATTCTACAGTTCTCGGATTGGCATTAATGCTGGCATCGCCAATGATTTCGCCCTCACCCTCCAGGGTAAAGCGGATATTCTCTTTAGCCAGACGGCGAACATGACCGTTATCATCGGTCACTTCGGCTACCACAACCACAAAGTCGCTGCCATCAGCCACCAGCGGTTTGCCCATCTCATCAACATAAAGACGGAGTTTGGTACTGCGGCGGGAAGGCATGCGCTGGTCGGTACAAACCACCTTGCCATCCTTGTATCCCTCTGCTACCATCACTACCATCTGAGGAGATTTCTTCTTATAACTGTATTCGCGAGCCTCCCAGAAATCCCAGGCATTCTTGAATACCACAGGGGCATTAAAGGCGGCTGCCGTAGGATGAAGAACTGGCAAAGTATAGGTATGAGCACCCTGATAGGTGGTGAGTCGCACGCTATCACAATTAGAGAATACCGTCACATCGGCATCGCTGAACTGGGTCATCTCGTGAGCGATATGCACAAATGGCTGGTCGCTGCGCTGTGACTCAAACATATAATAAGCTGTCTTCTTCTGTCGGAATGCATCATAGATACCGCCCCAGTAAGGATCTGGATGATAACCGCGCTGATGATCGAAAGGATGCCACTGGCAACCACCGATAAACTGTCCCGGTGTGTGCATCTCCTCAGTAGTCTTTGCCAGAGAATAAGCCTGGGTCAACATCGGTTTCTCACCCCAGCTGCGGCTGGCACGGTTCAGGTTGTTATGCGCATACCAGTCATCCACATACTCACCAAACTCTCGGGTAAAGACACACTGGCTGATGCCGCTCATATCCATATCCGGCCATCCGTAAACCACATCATAATTTTCCTTGACACCTGCCGAATTCCAGTCGGCAACAGCCACAGGACGGTATGGATAAGGATACTCATCCTTGGTCAACTGCAGCGACTTCAGGGCGAAATCCTTAGGATAGCGGGTCTCATTCAGGATAGGCTCCCACATCAGAACCGAAGGATGGTTGCGGTCACGACGGATGATTTCACGGGTATTCTGGAACACACGCTCGGCAAATTGAGGGTCCTTGTTCCAATACTGCCAGCCCGGTGTAGCCACGATGATGAAGATTCCGAGTTCATCGCAGGCATCCATGAACGACGGATCCTGAGGATAGTGGGCAGTACGGATGATGTTGAAACCGGCATTCTTCAGACGGAGCACATCTCTCCATTGCTGACTGTTGGGAAGTGCATTGCCCACATAGGCAAAATCCTGATGACGGTTGGCACCGATAAACTGGCGGTATTTCTTGCCATTGAGCCAGAAACCTTCCTTGCCTCGGAACTCGAAACTGCGGATACCCAACTTGGTCTTTCCGCCGTCCAATACCTGCTTACCGTCCTTGATGCGGGTAACCACACTATATAAATAAGGTGTCTCCGGCGACCAGAGATGCGGATTCCTGACAGAGAACATCTGTCTGACGGTCTGATGTGCATCGCCTGCTGCCAGGAGCACATTCTGCGAAATGGTCTTGAGCACCTTGCCCGAAGCATCCAGCAGACTCTGCTCCACCTTCACCTTGCGTGCCTTTCCGCCCACATTCTGCAAGTCGACATCAACAAACACCTTCGCCTGCTTCTCTGAAATATCCGAGAAATGAACGAAGATGCCGGCATCACGGCGGTCAGCTTCAATCACGTTGGTGATAGAAACCTCCTTCTTATTGATAAGCCATACATCGCGATAGATACCACCATGATAAGCAAAGTCGAGTGTATACTGCGGTTTGCCAGGAGGATAACTCTTGTCATTAGAGTTGTCAGCCATCACAGCTACCACACACTTATCGCCCTTCTTCAGTCCCTGCTCTTTCAGGTTGACGATAACAGGCAGGTAACCGCCGAAGTGCTCCTTAGCCAGTTTGCCGTTCACATAAATCTTCTGCTTGCCCATTATTGCCTCGAAATAGATTTCAGAGCGATTGCCCGGCACGATAAAGGTTTTGCGATACCAGGCTATACCCTGATAGTTGCGGCAACCCGAAGCCTCAGCAGGTTCCAGTTTCACACTATGAGGGGTAGAAACTACCCCCCAGCTTGTATCATCATAGTCGGCACGTTCTGCGCCCAACACATCACCCAGATGGAACCGCCAGTTGGGATTGAAATTCCACACCTCGCGTCCCTGGTTGCTGACAGGAAACAAACCCGCCACCGATGTATCATCGTAAGCCGATGCCTTTGCCGAGCCTGCGCCCAGCAAAAGCATCATAGCCATCAATATGTAATATCTCATCTATAAACTATTAACTATAAACTATTACTTTACTTCCCAATCATCAGTACGGAAAGAGCTGACAGGCAGGCCATCATGGAAGAGGTCGCCCACAACCCAGTTTTTGAACGCATAGCGCACAGCCACAGGTTTCTTCACTTCCTCACTCTTCACATAAACCTTGTTGCGTGAAATCCAAGCCTGTGCCTTGTGGAATACCTGGTCTTCGCCGGCAATCTCGAAGTTGTCGCTCTTAGGACCATTGTTGAAGTAAACCCACTCCTTGCTGCGGTCGAAGCTGACTACAGCGGTATCGCCCTTGAACTCAACACTCTTGTAGACAGCGAAATCAGGCAATCCCTTCTGACCATAAGTATTGGCAAGAGAAAGCAGAGCCAGACGCTCGCCCACCTCCTTCTTCTTACGTGGATGGATGCCATACTCCAGACCGGCATCAAGCAATACAGCCATACGGCAGTTGCTGATGCGCTTCTCTGCCTCCATCTGCTTTTCACGAAGCAGGGCACTGTTGTTTTTCCATTTTATCAGACTATAATCATAGGGTGCAATCTGACAATAATAGAACGGAAAAATCCCCTGCTTCCATTCCTTGCGCCAACTGTTTACCAGGGTCTGCATCTGGTCGGCATAAGTAGCATAGCGATTGCAGTTATCCTCACCCTGATACCAGATAACACCCTTCATGGTGTAACCGATGAGCGGATGGAGCATACCATTATAGAGAGCCGAAGGACAGCGCTGCTGATATTTCTTCACATCAGCCTCATTCCAAGGTGTATGAAGTTTAGGGAATGCCTTGAGCCAATCGCTCTTGATGAGATTGCCGTTGATCCATGCCTCACAGGCACTACCGCCCCAGGAAGTAACAATCAGACCTACTGGTACACCCAGCGATTGGCGCAACGTCTTACCATAATAATAAGCAGCAGCACTAAACTCACGAACGCTTGCAGCATCAGCTTCCTTCCAGTCGCCAGCCACCGTATCAACAGGGTGCAACTGGGCATTGCGCTGAACCGTAAAGAGGCGCAACTGCTGGTCTTTACACAGCATCAGTTCTTCAGGAGTGCCCGCAACAGGCTGTGCCTTGAATCCCTTCATCGGCATCTCCATGTTACTCTGACCCGAACAGATCCAGACCTCACCAATCAGGATATTGTGAAGTTTCAGTTCCTTTCCATCGCTCAGACTCAGTTCATAAGGACCGCCAGCCAGAGGCGTTTCTATCTTCATCGCCCATTTTCCCTGGACATCGGCTTGAGTCTTATAGGTCTTGCCGTTCCAGGAAGCACGCACTTTTACCACCTTGTTGGCATCAGCAGTACCCCAGAGGTTGCATTCCGTCTGCTGTTGCAATACCATATTGTCGCCAAAGATCTTTGGCAGTTTCACTTCTGCCTGCGCTGCCAGAGTCATGGCAAGCAGCAGAGCTGAACATAACAGTTTCTTCATTTTATTCAATGTTAAACGTTAAGTGTTGAATGTTAAGTGTTAAGTGTTAAGTGTTAAATGTTAAGTGAGCAGTCTTGCTATCAACTATTAACTATAAACTAATACACGATATTAATCGTGGAGAGTAATCCAGCAGGCAAAAGCGCCTTGCTCTTGGTGCGATATTTGGCATTGGTCCAGATTCCCTTAAACGGAGCCTTTCCCTCGCCAGCACCCTGCAGCGCATTGTGCCAGGTATTGGCTACAACAATCTGTATTTCGTTGCTGCCATTCTTCAGGTCGCGCTTCGGAACATACACCTCGTAAGGAGCTGTCCAGGCATAACCATATTGCTTGCCGTTGACCAGCACACGTGCCACATCACCAATCTTGCCCAACTGGATTTTGACGAATCCGTCATTAGAAGGAGCCGTCTTCGTTTTCTCGGCTGGAACTTCCATTTTCTCTTCTGCAGAAACCGGAATGGAATCGCCCCATTCAAAAGAAGAGGTAAAAGTAACGTGACCGCTGTAGTACTTCATCTTCTCATCTGCCGACTTCGACCAGTCGAAAGGAAGCGTTACGGTGGTATCTTTGCGGATATCATCGAAATGAACCTTCCACTTATCGGCTACAGCCAGCACAGAAGGATAGTTTTCTGCAAAACCCACACCTTCTTCTTCAACCAGTTTATGACCTGTCTGACTGATAACCTGCATGTCTTCCTTGTTCGAGAGGATAACGAAAGCGGAGCCATAAGCAGGCAGACTCAATTTCACAACCTGGCGGATTTTGGAAGTCCTGGTACGGAAGGTTGCCGTAATCTGGCGTTCCTTATCTTCCTGGTTGGTCAGGAAATAGATGTCCTTTCTGCCTGTTGCCTCCAACACACAGCGGTGAGCATAATCCATATTCTCGGGCAGAACGACATCCGGTTCGATGCCATACTGAGAGAAGTCCTTTGCCTGATAAGGCTTGTCGATGATAATGATGCCTTCCTCGCGCAACTCCTCTATCTTCGCCTTTACCTCGGCAGACAGGGTATTTGCCGGCTGCGGAACCACCAGGATGCGGTAATCCTGATTTCCAGGCAACTTGCCCTTCGGACTGTATTCGAAATTCCATTTCAGCAAGGCATCCTTGTTCATCGAATCATATTTGTAGCCATGCAGGGCATTGCACCAGTCTTTCAGATCGAGAATATTCGCCGAATGAGTTACTCCCACAGGCGATTCTTCCATCGGAATGCCCACATTAGCCATACGCTTCTGTTCACTAGCCACCCGTTCTGCACCAAACACACCCGGAAGCATCGGAACGAGTTTATCCGGAGTAAGCGAACGGCTCGGAATCTCTTCGCCTGTAAACACGGCGATGTCTACCACCGGTCTGCCCTGCTGCAGATAATTCTGACACAGGGTGATGTAATCCACAAGACCACGTGCCTCAGGATACCAGGTATTGTCGCGCTGGAAAAAGAGACCGATGCCATCAAGCGTCATACCCGGCTTGCGGTCCATCCAAGGATTATGGGCAGTTACATGGAAGAAGAGCTTGTTCATGCCAAGCGCCAGATTGCGGTCGAGCATCGGCTTGAGCATGGCTGGCGTCTCATTCCATACACCACGAACCTCGGTGAATCCCTCTGCCTGAACGATGTTCTTATTATAAATATGTGCACCGCTCACGGCATCGAGCATGTCATTGGGTTTATCGTGAGTAGGCGAATTGAGCCAGTATTCTCCCATTGGATTGTCGGCATACTGATAATGCTGCAGACCATCGGCAGGGAAGGTTGGTGCAATACTCTCGTGAGATACTTCTATATCCTGTTCATGAGCCAGATCGGTAAAGGTCTTGAAGAACTTCTCGTTTACCAGGTCATTGATGGTGAGACGGATATCCTTCAGTACCTGTTCGTATCTGGAAGCCGACTCCATCGGAACACCTGCCATAATCGGGAGGTATGGGATGAGGTCGTAACCGCGGCGTGCCTTGAACTCCTCGGCAAACTGATAGCCCCAGTTCTGACTGCCACACTCCCAGGAGTCGATGTGCAGATACTTCACCACATCGCTGTGCGGACGGTTCAAGAACAATGCATACCAGGAATTAAAAAGTTTCCTGACGGCTGCCGGTGAGAACTTATCCACTTCGAGTCCCTTACCGGTTCCGGCTGTCGCATTGGTCTGTCCTGTTGAGGTATGTCCCATTCGCAACAGGCGCCAGGTTCCCTTAGGCAATTTATTCATCAGGTTGCCGTTCACCATGACACCCATTACCATTCCATTTTCCAGTTTCAAAGGCAGTACATCTGCCATCGCCACGGTCTCGCTCTTAGCTGCCGCATCGGTTTCGATACGCCATACGGCACCCGATTTTCCCTCATACTGGTTAATCATCGGCTGGTTGCTCAAAAGGATATTCTCCAGTTTCAGCAGCGGTTTCCATTTGGCTGCATCCAGGTCTTCTGCTCCCGGCTCTGTACCTTCCGGAGTCCATGAGAATCGGAAATAGCGGGCGGTGGTAGTCGGCAAACTGAAGGTATAATCACACATCGTGTTCTGCCAACCCTGACGGGGAGGCACCAGTTGCTTGATATCTCTGAAGTTGATACCGTCATCAGAAGCCTGCACCAGGAGGCGCTGCGACTGGATGTTGTTGCCATTAGGCACCACCCGCATGCTGCGCACCGTGACGGGTTTATGGAACGAATAGGTGATAGAGGCTGGTTTCGCTGCCAGATAATAGCCCTTGGCGGTAGAAACAGCCTCGGTATATTCTATCTTCTCCGGTTTGAAGAGTTGGGGTTTCTCCTTGCATCGGATGGCAAAGGCAGCGATATCCTGATAATATCCGCCCTCGCTTCCGGCAGGCTGCAACTTCCCGTCCTTATAACTTTCGGGTTGCCACATCTGCATGCCTTCTATCTTCTTGCCGCCACCCACAATGGTATCGGTCCATACCACCTTCTGCATCGATTCGGCAGGAAGGATAGACGGATTGCCTGCCAGGGCGAAACCGTCGCAGATATGAATGCCCATGTCAAGGCCCAGGGAGTCGGCTTGCTGGAAAGAGTAATCCACCATCTCCCAGAACTTAGGTGACAACTGTGCCGCCTCGCCCTGATACTCCGGACGTTCGCTGACACCACGGATCGGCATCAGATAGGTACCGCCCAAACCAACATTCTTCATACCGACCAGATCGGCATGAATACCTGCCTTGGAAACGGCGCCATACATCCAGTACCAGAAGGTCCAGGGCTTAGCCTCGTCATTATGAGCCATTGTCGACGCTACCAGAAGCGCCGACAATGCCATCACCGTATATCGTTTTTTCTTATTCATAACAGTTCATAACAGTTAAAAGTTAACAGCTCAAAGTTAACAGCTCAAAGCTCAAAGTTCAAAGTAAACTCCACCTTGCCCTTGCCGTTCAGCCATTTTGGCTGGGCTGAAGGTCCGTTGAGGTCGGTGGTATTCACCTTGTTTCTTACTGAAGGTATCACCTTGAAGACTGCCAGACCTGTTTGCGGCAAGGTATAGAGCAGACCGTCTCTACCATCACGAGGGGTATAAACGCCCATGTGCTCATCGGCAGTCAGACCAGAGAAGCCGATCTTTCCTTCATCAGTCTTGAACTGCATCCACTTCACGTTGGCAAAGTAGCCTTTAAACTCTGGATAATCCCAGCTTTCGGCGGGAATCGGGTCATTATAGTCGTTCTGCCAGTAGCCGTATTGCGGACCCTGTTCGCGATTCTGCCAAACCCGGTAAGGACCATTGCCCACCCAAGCCTTGCTGCGAACCTTAGTCTCCGGATAGTCGAAAGCCATACCCATCATATCTACTACGCCACCGAAATTGTAATGACAGGTTACAGCCACCGAACCGTCAGAAAGGAACTGCCAGTCTACCTCATCGAGTGAGCCATGCTGGTATTTAGCCACCAGCTTTGCCTCCGCTTCCTTCCATTCGAAACCGACGAAAGCACCCTGGTCAACAAACTCGGTATAAAGTGTCTTTTTCTTCTCAGCCTCTTTATCGTCGTGATTATAGAACTGGTCCAGACTGCGGTCGCTTCTTCTGGCAGCCATGAATCGAGGACCGTTGCTCAGCGAGATAGCCTTGCCACCAACCTCAACACCCATCAGTCTGCCATCTTTCTTGGCAAAGCGATAAGTTCTTCCACCCGCCTTCACTTCTACAGCATCAGCCTGGTCTGCATAAGCAGCAGATGAAGCACTTGAAGTACTTGGAGCACTTGAATTTTTCACTCTTCGTTCTTCACTCTTCACTCCCCTGCTCCATGTCATGATTTCCTCACCTTCATGGTTCACAGCCTTGATTTCTACCGCATCAGCATTCGCCATCATCGGTATCTTCACCTGGGCTTCCTTGCCCGGAGCTACATCCGGAGAAGAGAGATTGCCCTGCTTCAATACCTTAACCTGAGTGCTGCCCATCGCTGGCATCTGCAGCAGACGATAAGAGAAGCGGCAATCCTTCAGATTCACGAAGTTATACTGATTAGATAAGGTGAGTTCACCTTTCTCCACATCATTCCAAGTCAACTGTACCGGGCACCATACCTCTTTAATCGTATAGTAAGAGCCTTCCTTCTCGGCATGAGGCCCCACGATACCATCGGCTCCGAAGTTACCCATACAGTCTACATAATTGTTCTTGTCGGTACGCACTACCCCCTGGTCCATCAGATCCCAGAGGAATCCGCCGGCACAGCGAGGGTTCGCCATCATCATGTCCCAGTAATCCTTCAGTCCTGCTCCGTGTCCGCCATCATACAGACCATGCAGGAACTCGGTAGGCATGAAGATTTCCTTCTGTCTCATATATTCCTGGGTCTCGCCATAAGAGCGGTAGTGCTTGGTTTCAAAGCCGTTGCGGTTAGCCCAAGGATAGAGAACCACGCGCTTCTGCTTGTCCCAGAGAGCGAAGTCTGGTTCCAGTTCATAGTTGAAACCACCCTCGTTACCGTTACTCCAGAAGATGATGCTAGGATGGTTCTCATCACGGGTAATCATCTCCTTCACCAGCTGCTTGCCCACGATGGTAGGATGCGCCCAATGCCAGCCGCTCAACTCACATTCCACATAGAGTCCGAGCGAATCGCATGCCTCCAGAAACTCCGGATCGGCAGGATAATGACTCAATCTCACGGCATTCATGTTCATACTCTTGATGAGTTTTACATCTTCTATATTCTTCGCCTTGCTCAGCGTTCTACCGGTCTCAGGACGGAAGCTGTGACGGTTCACACCTTTGAAGATGACTTTCTGACCATTGATATAAACGCCATCGCTGGCACGGTATTCGATGGTGCGGAAGCCGAACTTCTGACGCTCTCTGTGGAGCGTCTTGCCTGCTGCATCCTGGAGTGTGAAAACGGCAGTATAGAGATGTGGAGTCTCGGCAGTCCACTGCTTAGGAGCCTTTGTCAGAAAGTCGACATGCGCCTCATCGCTGTTTCTGGCATCAGCCACGTTCGATGCTACCACCTTTCCTTTCTCATCCAGAATCTCGGTCTTCACTTTCGCCCCCTTGACGGCACGGTTCAGGTAGCAGTCTGCCATAAAATGACCATCTCCCTTGGCATCAATTGCCACACGGTCGATGTTCTGCGCAGGTTTTGCCACGATGAATACAGGACGGAAGATGCCGCCGAAGTTCCAGTAGTCAGCACGGCGCTCCGCCATGTTCACCTGACTGTTGCTACTCTCCTTGCTCACCTCCACTTCGAGTCGGTTTTTATGTTTTCCGAAGAAGATGCGGTCGCTCACATCGTAAGTAAAGCGATAGAAACCGCCCTGATGCAAACCATTTCCCGCCTTTCTGCCGTTGATGGTTACCTTGGTATCGGTCATCACGGCTTCGAAGACGAGTTCTATCTGTTTGCCCTCCCACTCCTGTGGCAGCGTAAACTCATATTTATATTTTCCTTTTTCGTCAGCAATACCTTCTGGAGTAGCCTTTCCGTAGAATCGCATACCATACTGATAGGTACCGAATCCCTGGAGTTCCCAGCAGGAAGGCACCCCAATCTTGGTCCACTTGCCGGCATTCCTACCACCTGTGCAGTAGAAGTCCCAGTTCACCATATCATCACATCCATGTCCCGAGAGATACTGGCGCTGTGTATCAATACTAGCCTGTGCGGCAGCAGTCATCGCCATCGCCCCCAAAGCTATCATTAAAAACGTTTGTTTTAGATACATATTGTTTATTCCGTATTTGTTTATATTCATTTTGTTATTCCCCAATAAAGACTCATAACCCTCGGTTTTGTAACTAGATAAGTAGATGATTTCATCTTGAATTACGCTTTCAGCATCACCCAGGTTCTGGCTTTGGCAAGCGTGCCGAGCGCGACCTGGTCTTTTTTGCCTTGCTATTTTCCAAACAAATCATCCATGGTTAGCTTAACGATAATCTGGTCGCTATACATACCTTTGGCAAGTCCGAATGTCGTAATCATGGTAGGTAAGATTGTACTCTTTGTTTGAGTCTCTTCTTCAAAAGCCTCTACTCTGTGATTTATCTTGAAGAACTCGTCCTTGTCAAGTTGGTATTCGTGGTCACAATACTTTACCTCACAGAGATTGATGGTATTGTCGGCACGGTCGATGATGATGTCTATTTGTGCGCCATCTGTCAGGGTCTTGCTTTTCCAAGAGTAATGCTCTGTTTTGACACTGGCGATGCCGAGGGCTTGCTTTATTTGTGGCAGATGTGCTTGGCAGACTCTCTCGTAGGCTAGCCCATACCAGCTTTTTACTTCCAAAGAAGTGGCATTTCTGCTCCAATAATGTTCCTCGATGCTGTTTTTTGAGGCAAATGTGTTGTAAAAGATGGTATAGAAATCTACAAGTTGGTAGAGTGCCGAGTTCGTTTTTATCTTTTTGTCCCTTACATTATACTTGCGGATAAAATCACAATAAATCAAGTCGGTAAGCATGTCTCCCAGTTTGCCGTTGTTGTCAACATTGAGGGCTTTGCTTATCTCTTCTCTTGTCATGCCGCTCGACTTCTTTGCCAAGACAGAGATGATGTCCTGGTAAGGTTGGGCATTGCGAAAGAGAGAGTAGAACAGTCGGCGATATTCCTTTTGCAGTTCTGCGTTCTCGCTAAAGAACAAACGGTCTAGTCCGATGGCAGGGCTTTCTTCTGGCAGAAATAGGCTCATATAATAAGGTACACCACCTACAGCCATATATACTTGCAGCAGACTCAAACGTTTCCATCTGAATCCATTTTCCTGGAAGTATTCTTCCGTTTCCGCTAAGGTGAAAGGATGGAGAGGCATCTCATGGGTTACTCTGTCGTGCAGCCCCCCATGGTCGTCTATGATATTGCGAACCATCCATGACGTAGCAGAACCACAAACGATGAGCATGATTTGGGATTGCCAGTTTGCCCAGCTGTTCCAGAAATGTCCCAAGGCATGAACAAAACCTGCCCTAGGTGTATCGAGACAAGGTAGTTCATCGATGAATATGACGCATCGTTTGCCATCTTGGAGTTTTTCCTCCAAGAGTTGGCGTAAGGCGAAGAATGCATCTAGCCAAGTGTTATTCTTCTTTCCTTTGTAGCCATAAGTCTTGAGTGCCATGTGAAAAGCAGTCATCTGCTCGTTCTTGTTACCCTCCAATACTCCTGTCATATCAAAAGAAAACTGATTTCTGAAGTATTGTCGAATCAGGAAAGTCTTGCCGATTCTGCGTCGCCCATACATAGCGATAAACTCCGCTTTCCCAGAGTTGTAATATTTTTCCAGGAGAGCCTTCTCTGAATGTCTTCCGATGATTTTCTCTGCCATATTATGATTCTTTAAGTGATGGTGCAAAGATACGATATTTTTCCGAAAATACGCCGATAAGCTGCGAAAATATATCAAAAATCATCAACTTTCGCAGATTATAGAGCTAAAATTGTCGGAAAAGGGAGTGTAAAAATGCCCTTTTCCTTGTTTTTGATGGAACAATCAGTATGCTATTTTACAAGAATTGTACTAGAAGTCGCCTAAGGTTCCATTTTGTCAATTCGTGTCACCTTCACTCTCTTCGGGATATTATTCACATCACATTCTATAGAATATTTATCAAAGCGAAATATCAGCTTCTTCGGAAGAGGTTGTCCTTTTGGCACACAGAACAAACGATACATATAATGAGCATCTTCTTCTTTGCTATAATATTCACCTCGTATGTTTTGCGTCATTGAATTTAATTCTTTTTGAAGTTTATCTATATTCAAACAGTAATTACAAGGAACCTCTTTATTTTCATAATTCAACCAAATAGTTCTGATAGAATCATCTTGACTCTTCGGAAAACACAAAACTTTCTCATCTAACGTCTTGCCTTTTTCATCATAGCCCTTTATTTGAATAACAGAATCAGAGATTCCACCAGGGTATGGTATGCCTCCAAAATATAACTGCTTATTACAATGTGTCAATTTTAAAGTCAGCAAATACATATTAGCATCATTTTCCCCCACCAGGTTCAACTTTTGTATTCCTGCAGAATCAACACGAAAATTCACATAGCGGAAAAAGCTAAACAATATATATACCATAAACAATATGGTACATAAAAGACATAATATAAAAGCTATCTTCTTCATATGGTTTCGATTCTTCATTTTTTACGTTTTACAACAAATATTTTTTGTATTTCTCCAACAGAAGTCTTGCTATCCAAACAAATAAGAATAATATGCTACTATTACTCATAGCATACTGTACTATATCTATATAGCTCAATGGTTACCTTTCGGATGATTCTTTCTGCCTCCACCTTTCTGTCGCAGAAGTACTCTGGCTTAATCTTGCCTGTGATAATAAAAGGATTCTCCATACTCTTTACCTAATTAAATCAGTAGTTATGGCGGCAAAGATAATAAGATTTCTCGAATTATGCAAATTAAATTATGCAAATTGCATAATGCAAAACAAATAATTCGAGATAAGCTGCGAAAACATATCAAAAAACATCAACTTTTGCAGATTATAGAACTAAAGTTGTCGGAAAAGGGAGTGTAAAAATGCCCTTTTCCGACAATTATACATTTCTGTTTCATGATTAGATGACCTGTTTTTCATCTTCTAAAAATACTCTTTCACTTTTAGCCTTAATGATTCTTCAGCCACCTTACAAACTATCATTTTATTCTCCAAGTATAACAATAGTTGCTTTAACTGTCCTTTATCCTTAGGCAAACAAAAAAGCCTCCTTACAAAATGACATTTTTTCTGCTTGTCATAGTTCTCCACACGTAAATTAATCCCCATGCTATTCAATTCGTCTATAAAACTAGCAATATCATTACTATAAGGACAAAAAAAAGCTCTATTAAATTCATCTTCCAATTCGAGAGTAGAATATGATTGATTTAAATATGAAGACAATCCATGCATAAAGCTAGTTACAGCCTGACTCTTTTCATTCCTGCCTTCTATTCTTTGAACAGGGAATAATATTCCCCTATCATAAGAATATGTAAAATCTTTCAACAACGAATAATATCTGTTACAATCTGCCATCTCTATTGTCATTAAATACAGATTAACAGAATCACTATCCATACCATCAATTGATACTTTTTGTACCTCAACATTAGCCACTTGAAAATTATGTGACTTATTCGGAGTACAACTACTTATAGTCAGCACGACAATAGCGATGACTAATATCATTTTAATTAATCGCAGAATCTTCATCATTTTGTTACTATTATAACTTTACGAATACCTGTCCAAGAATTTATACTAGTGGATTGTAAAGTCTAAAAGTTGCATAAAACAACATCCATTTTTGTTGATATTTAATGATGCAGTATATATATCTTACCCAACTTTTAGACTTTACAGACTACTAGTTAACAGGCAGATTTTTGCTATTCATCGCAACCACCTTACGCTTTCAGCCACAACTTCATCAGTTGGTCATCAATATAGTACGTGCCCAAGGAAGTAGATACCAGATGATACTCCAGCAATTTCTTGATGGCAGACTGAACGCTGCTGGCAGAGCGTAGATTATGCCGTTTTACAAAAACCGTGGAAGTAATCTGCTTGGCAATGCCATCCTTGGCTATTGCATAAAGCAATTCCTTCTGAGGAAGCGTGAGACGCGACAGGATTTCACTAAACTTGCGGTCGTTGTCCAATATCATCATGTGGATGATGGCTTCCGCCATCGCTTTGTCAGCCTTGCCCTTTACATCCGTCTGGTTGAAAGCTTCATGAAACACCTTCTGCATATAATACGTATTTCCTCCGAACGTATCATAGACATCACGCACAGCCTCTTCCTCCACGTCCTTCCCAAACCTGGCAAACAAACTTTTCGCAAATTCCAAGTACTTATCGTATGGTATCACCTCCAAGTTCAGCATATCGGCACTATTGTAGAATTGATGCGCCTTTTCGGAGAACATCTTCGTAATGAGATGGCGCTCGCTACCTGAGAATATGAAGTTGGCATTGCTGCATTTCTGCACATAAGTGCGTAATATTGCTTCCATATTCTTCTCTGGATAATAGCCAATCTGCTGGAACTCGTTTATCGCCACGATACATTTCTTGTCAGCATGCTCCAAACAGGCAAATATCTCATCCAGGGTATAGAGCGGATTGGAGATATCACCTAGCGAAAGGTTAAAGGTCGGCGTGTTCGAGATGGGATCATAGCCGAAACACCCATTGATAGATTTCAATGTGTTGACCACCATCTTGAGCATCTTCTGACTGCGATGAGCCGCCTGTTCGAAAACAGCCTTACCTAGTTCGAAGGCAAACTCCTGGATGCTCGAAGTACGGAGTATGTCGATGGAAATGGCGATAAAATCATTCTTGACCATCGGCGAGTCAAGACAAAAGTCGATAAGCTTACTTTTGCCCACACGCCGTGCAGCCATCAACACAATATTTTCACCCGAAGTTACCTTTCGGATGATTCTTTCTGCCTCCACCTCTCTGTCGCAGAAGTACTCTGGCTTAATCTTGCCTGTGATAATAAAAGGATTCTCCATACTCTTTACCTAATTAAATCAGTAGTTATGGCGGCAAAGATAATAAGATTTCTCGAATTATGCAAATTAAATTATGCAAATTGCATAATGCAAAACAAATAATTCGAGATAAGCTGCGAAAATATATCAAAAAACATCAACTTTCGCAGATTATAGGGTAAAAATTGTCGGAAAAGGGCTTTTACACACCTTTTCCGACAAGTTATTAATTTGCCTCAAAACGGCATCCCCATACCTGATGCCTCACAGAATTCTCATCTTGAAATGCAGGGTATAAGTCTTGGTTTTGTCGATGGAATATTTCTTCAATACACCAGGTCCGCAACTGCTGTTACCCAGGCCCAGAACGGCACAGTCGAGACTGAGACAGGTGTAGCGCAGGTTAGGATTACCAGACTGCTTCAATTCGAAATCGTGACGGGCGGCATAGAGGTCTGCCACGCTGTATGGCAAGGCAGAGAAACTCAAAGGTGTATCGCCGGCAGCGACAACCTGCAGGGCATTCTTGCCATTTTTATTGGTCAGTTCGATATACGAGCAGTCCTCATGGTTACCGTTGTCCTGCGGACGGGGATAGTGGGTAAACTGATTCTCCACGCTACTCTCATACCATCCTATCGGACAAGACTGCTTGCGGTCTGGATAATTCTCCCAAGGTCCCCTGCCATACCATTTCACCTGGTCGTAAGCCACTCTTGGCATCTCCTGCATCAGACCCAGACGAGGAAGTTCAGGCAGATTGCCCTCAAAACTATAGGTAGCCTTCACATCGACAAAGCCGTCCTGCTGAGGAGATACCTCCAAGCGGAGACGGATATTGCCGCCAGACTTAGCCGATGCCGAAGAACCAGCCTTATCTGATGCCCCATCCTCACCATAATGATATACATACTCCCCATCCTTCAGCGGGATAGCGGAAAGTGTGCTGTCGAGATGAGTCTTCTTCCAATCCTTCGCTATCCAGTTGCCGAAACTCTTGTCGTTGTCGGTTGGCGCACGGAAGAACTGAGGAATCACGGAGAAATTGCGTGCCAGCAACTCGGCAGTTGACAAAGTTGCCAAACGGCGAGAAGACTTGTATCGCTTCATGGCATCCGCAGCCAGTTTCCTGCCAGCTTCATACAAGTCATCGCTGAGGGCTATCTGCTCCCTTCCTACCTCTACACCCCGCTGGGAAATGACAGAGAGATTCAATCGGGAATCCGTATTTTTATACGTTTTGAAATCGTGCAAGCTGCATAACCTTGCACTATCACCCGGCTGTACTGATGGCATCTTCAGCTCTCCTTCCTGACCGACAGCACCATTTTTCGTCACCTGATACTGGCAGCTGAAGCCCTCCAGCGAGAGATGGGAATGATGATTCTTTACCCAGATTTCATCCCCTTTCTGAGTTATCCACACCGGTGCATAAACATGCTTTACCTCCTGATACTTAGCCGATACCGAGCGGTCGGAGAAGACCACGCCGTTCAGGCAGAAGGCTTTGAGATTAGGCTTATCACCGAAATCACCGCCATAGAGCACATGGTTGGTTCCCGGAGCATAGATGCCCTGGTCAACCCAGTCCCAGATAAAGCCGCCAGCCATACGGGGATGACTGTATATCTCCTCCCAATATTCCTTGAAATTACCCAGCGCATTACCCATACAATGGGCATATTCGCTGGTAAGCACAGGACGATTATCGTTCTTTCTCATCGCAATATCCAGCAGATGCTCCCATCGGGCATTCTCCGCTCTCTCCTTGTCAGAACCTTCGGGAACACCCGGATTCAGATACTCTGCCTTCACACGGGGATAGAAACGGCTCATGACATCCACACAGGCTGGGTCGGTCTCATCAAATTCCTTCTCGCTCAAGCCCTTCGCCGGCTGATAAGGCGTCTGAGCACCTTCATAATGCACCAGTCTCGTCGGGTCGAAGGTATGAAGCCAACCTGCCATAGCTGCATGATTGGCACCGAAACCGCTCTCGTTGCCCAAGCTCCAGAAGATGATGCTCGGATGGTTCTTGTCTCTTTCTGCCATTCTCACGGCTCTGTCCAGAAAGGCGGCATTCCAGTCGGGAGTAGAGGTGAGCGTTCCACGGAGTCCGTGGGTCTCGCAATCTGCCTCGTCCATCACATAGATGCCGGCACTATCGCACAGTTCATACCAGCGGGAAACATTCGGATAATGACTGGTTCTGACGGCATTCACGTTCGCCTGCTTCATCAGCCGGATATCGCGCTGCATCATCTCCTCGGTCATCACTCGTGCCAACTTCGGATCATGCTCATGCCGGTTCACACCACGCAGTCTGATAGGTTTTCCGTTCACCATCAACTGTCCGTTTTCTACCGAAACCCATCTGAATCCGATGCGCTGCTGTACCTGTTCCACCACACTTCCCTGCTTGTCGAGAAGTGCCAGTTTCAGGGTATATAAATAAGGTGTCTCAGCAGTCCAGGCATGCGGTTTCTCCACCACACCCTCCATGCGTTCGAATTTTCTTCCACCTCGCTGCGGATACCATTCGTTCATCAAGGCTGCCTTATGATTCAGGTCGAGAATTTCGTCGGCAGAAGCCTGCAGAGAAGCTTCCGGTCTGTCAGCTCCCGGCAGTTTCAGCATTACGCCTTTACCTTCAGCATCCTCCAGCCACGCCATCAGCCGGTAACCTTCTCCCTTCTCACCTGCTGCCACCGCCAGTTGCGGATTGATCTGCAGGGTGAAATCGCAGGGAGAGGATGTAGCGGAAGAGAGCTGCGGCAGGGTACGGACGGCGAAATCACGGATGCGGACATTCGGTGTGGAATAGAGCCAAACATCACGGTGGATGCCGCCGAAGCGCCAGAAGTCCTGATCTTCCAGATAACTGCCGTCGCTATACTTGTAAACCTCTACGGCTATCTCGTTCTTGCCTGCCTTCAGATAAGGAGTCACGTTAAATTCGCTCGGCTCCATCGACCCCTGCGAATATCCCACCTTCTCGCCGTTCACCCATACATAGAAGGCGCTCATCACGCCTTCAAAACGCAGGAAGGTCTGACGGTCCTGCCGGAACAGCAGCGAGTTTGCCTTCAGCTGGAAGCTACGTTTATACTGTCCGGTAGGATTGCGTTCCTCGTAGGTGGTCCAGTCCTTCTTGGGTGTAGTCATCACATAAGGAGGGTTGATTTTAAAGGGATAACCAGCTGATATATAGATAGGTGTACCATATCCGTTCACCTCCCAGTTGGCTGGTACTGCGAGCGATTTCCAGTCCTTACAACTATAGTCAGTACGATAGAAATCCACGATTCTTTCCTCCGGCGTCTTCGTCCATCTGAACTTCCATTCACCGTTGAGCGACATCTGGCTATCTCCCTTCTTTGCCTGATAAGGCATGAATGCAGCCCGTGCCGGTTCCCGGTTGATGGAAAGCACATG
>ERZ1034976.1182-NODE-1182-length-21171-cov-4.306071_pt1 | contig 21171 bp, 18 predicted proteins | sample MGYA00520623_ERZ1034976 | MGnify/ENA primary metagenome ERZ1034976 (study PRJEB33766, sample SAMN09781774) | gut metagenome | biome: gut microbiome | host: Homo sapiens | place: Madagascar | study: EMG produced TPA metagenomics assembly of the PRJNA485056 data... | reverse complement strand
GCATAATTCGAGATAGTTCCCCGCCAGATGCAATTTTTGCAAGCGGCTTTGGTGCTTCGCCCTTGTTGGCAGAAATCAATAGTTCCATGCTATCCATTCCCTGAATGGTCAGCTTTCCGGTCGTATGAGCAACCTGCAAAACAACATCTGGCATATTCAAAAAGGTCAACTGCTCCATGACCGCATCTGTAAACCGTCTTGCCGCTGCTGCACGCTGCTGAGAAAGCTGTTTTGCTTCTGTAGAAACCACTTCTAGTAAGTGATTTTTTTCTTCTAATAATGTTTTGATTACAACCACATCGTGTTGTATCTGTTCCAGCTGTAATTCTGCATCGTTTGCACGTTCCAGCAATTCATCGCAGGTGCACAAATATGTTTTTGAAACCTGCCGAAATAATTCTGCCCGTTGCTGTAATTGCTGATACTGAGCCTCGTTCTCGGAAAGCTGTTCCATCTTTTGAAACAAGCTTTCTGACAAGTCCAACAATTCTACTTTGACTGCTTCCAATCGCTGCAACCATGATTCTTGTTCGGGCTGATCTGCTGCCGGAAAGGTTGCAGCCTGTAGCTGCTGTTCTGCTTCTGCTAAGCTGGCAGTTGCACTCTGCTCGTTCTCTTCCAATAATTGCCAAGCGGAACGAACTGCCATTGCTGCATCTTCTACCGCTTGTAACTGCTGCATTTTTTCTGTAATCCGGTCTTCTTCCCCCGGTTCTATTTGCAGGGCACGCACTTCTTCCAGCAGCGTTTGCAGATATGCTTGCTTTTGTTTCCGTTCTTTCGCTGCCTTCTGTGCCGCATTTAACTGCTTTGCAATCTTTTGCAGGGCACGAAAATGCGTTTGATAGGATTGCAGCAAGGGCAGCGTTTCCCCAAACTGGTCAATCATTTGCAAGTGCTGATCGGCTGACCGTAAAATCTGATTGTCATGCTGCCCGTGAATGTGAATCAGTCTTGCTCCCAATTCTCGCAGTGCAGAAACGGTTGCAATCCGATGGTTGATGCGTGCTGTGCTGCCGCCGTCTGCCATAATTTCTCTCGTCAACAACAACTCTCCATCTGGAGCGGGGAACCCCAACGCTTCCAAACATTCTAAGACGGGTGCTCCCAATTCTGTAAATTGTGCAGAAATCACTGCTTTTTTGCAGCCTGTCCGGACAAAATCCTTTGTCACTCGCTGCCCTAAAACGGCATTGATGCCATGAATCAAAATGGATTTTCCGGCACCGGTTTCACCAGTGAACACATTCAAATGCTGAGAAAACGGTATGCTTGCCTGCTCAATGACAGCCAAATTTTCAATATAAAGTTCGTTCAGCATATCGTTTCCCCTTCTTCCGTTTGCATCCAGACTGCATATTGTTTTGCGAAAAAGGCAGCCTGTTCTTCTGACCGCAACAAAATAAAAATGGTATCATCTCCGGCAATCGTTCCCACAATGCGATGGTCTTGCTTGGCATCGACAGCCGCACAGATTGCCTGGGCTGTACCAGAACGACAATGTAAAACGGCAATTTGTCCGGCATAATCCGTTCGCAGAATAGCATCCCGCAAAAGATGGTCGGAAATGGGTGTCTGTTCCGGCAGACGGTAACAACAAACACCGTTTTCCAAATGCTGTTTTACCAGCTGCAATTCCCGAATATCTCTAGAAATGGTCGCTTGTGTGACAGAAATTCCCTGCTCCAGCAAAGCTTGTATCAAATCTTCTTGTGTTTCCAGTTCTTTTTGCTGAATCAATTCCATGATTGCGGCGTGTCGCTCTTTTTTTCCCATTTTGTCACCTTCTCTTTTTCAGATTCCCCTTTTAGTGACTGCATCATTTTTCGATTCAAAGAATCAAAAAATGTGTTCCCACTCAAATCAATCAGAGAAATTTCATGTGGGGAACGGTAAATTTCCATTCGATGATAAGCGTCTAAACAAATCGGTGGTGCACCATCTGCACTGATATACACATCCCGAACATCCTGCTCCTGCAACGATACACACAGGCGGCTTTCCGGTGAAAATAGAATTGGTCTTGCAGAAAGCGAATGCGGACAGATCAATGTCATTTCGATACAGGAAAATTCCGGTTCAATGATTGGCCCACCAGCAGATAAGGCATATGCGGTCGAACCAGTTGGTGTACTGAACAGAACACCATCCGCCCGATATTCGCCCAACAAAACATCATTCCGATATACCGAAAAATCTACAACATGTGCATATTGCCGTGCAATTGTAATATCATTTAAAGCCGTGCAGTGCTGCACAACATGTCCATGCAAGTCCAACAGATCCCCACAGAGCAGCATCCGACTGGACACCCGATAATCTCCCGTTCGAAGCCGTGCAATTTCTTGGATTTGGCTGGGCTCTAAGGCTGCCATAAAGCCCAATCTTCCTGTATTGATGCCCAGCAGCTTGGTGTTGGTATGAATCAAGTGACTTGCACAACGAAGAATCGTTCCATCTCCGCCAATTGCAATGGCAAATTCCGCCTCCTGTACTGCCTCTAAAAGCGGCTGATACTGAACAAAAGACTTGTCAAAAAACAGTGCCCGTAATTCTGGGTCTGCAATGGGCGTAATATTGCAAGCCTGCAAAACATCACAAACTTCTCTTGCACAGGAAAGTGCAAGTTCTTTTTTTAAGTTTGGGAACACCACTGCTTTCATGGCAGAACCTCCTCTTATTTTTGACTCCATGCCTGTTCTGCAACTGCTTCTGGTGCATACGGAACAGGTGAAACATCGCCACGCTGTACTTGCACCAGATATTCGATATTGCCAGAACCACCCCGAATCGGTGAGGGACATAGATACTGGATATGCAGCCCTTGTTGTTCCAGTGCCATACAAACGGTACGCAACACTCGTACATGGACGTTTTTAGAACGAACAATCCCATTCTTTCCAATATCAGAACGCCCTGCTTCAAACTGCGGTTTAATGAGCAGAACTGCCCTGCCAGTATCCGATAAAAATCGACAAATATCCGGCAAAATCCGTTCCAAAGAGATAAACGAAACATCTACGGAAATAAAATCAATCGGTTCTGCAATGGCAGTTTGCGGCAGTGTCCGAATATCCGTTCCTTCCATGCAGACAACTCGTCCATCCTGCCGCAGGGAATCCGCCAGCTGTCCGTGTCCAACATCGACTGCATAAACTTTTTTTGCTCCATGCTGCAACATACAGTCGGTAAATCCGCCAGTCGAAGCCCCAATATCCATACAAGTTGTCTGCTCCAAAGAAAGATTTTGTTGTTCCAGAATCCATTCTAATTTTAAACCGCCTCTGCCAACATATCGCAAGTCTTCTCCTAACAAGGTGAGAGCCGCTGTTTCTTCGGTCAACTTTGCTGGTTTGGTGCAGATAACGCCATCTACTTGAATTTGACCATTGGTAATCAGATTCTTTGCACGCTGCCGACTGCGAACCAAACCACGCTGCAACAATAATACATCCAACCGTGTCATACAGACTGCTCCTTCTCTTTCTGTTCCACTGTCTGCCGGATTTTTTTTAGCATAGCAACTTCTGACAAGCCGATTTCATCCAGCTGTGCGGCAATGGATGCCTGCGGAATGAACTGCTTCGGAGCAATTCGCTGATAACTGCCTGTATATCCCATTTCTAACAGCAAATCTCCCAGCAGTTGGGAAATGCCGCCATAATAGTATGCCTCTTCAAAGAACAGAATTCGCTGATAAGAACGACAAATAGAAGGTACTAATTCTGGCAACGGGAAAATCTGCGTCAGCTTCAGCAAATCGCAAGCAAGCCCTTCTTTTTCAGCTGCTTGCTTTGCACGATATAACAAATCATACGTTCTGCCATAGCCAATCAGCAACGTATCTGTTCGACATCCTGCGGTATGGGTATAAGCAGTATTCAACGCACTTTTATCAAATATGGTATTGTCTGCTCCTCGTGGATAGCGGACACAAGCCAAACCGGTATCCTGATACATTGCCTGCCGTAAACAGAGTGTCAATTCATCATAACAGGCTGGTGCGTAAATGGTTGTGCCCGGAATGGAAGTCAGGAACGATACATCAAATAATCCATGGTGCGTTTCTCCATCTTCTCCGACCACGCCAGCCCGGTCAATGCCTAAGACAACATGAAGCTTTCCAATCGCAACATCATGCAGCAACTGGTCATAAGCACGCTGCAAGAAAGAAGAATACACCGCAAAAACAGGTAACTTTCCCTGCGATGCCAATGCAGCTGCAAACGTAACTGCATGCTGTTCCGCAATGCCGACATCATAATACCGCTGCGGATAGGCTCTGGAAAAATATTGCAGCCCGGTTCCGTGTTCCATGGCTGCGGTAATCGCACAAATTGAAGCATCTTTCTTTGCAAGGCGAACCAATTCTTTTCCAAAAATATCAGAATACGTATCCTTTCCGGAAATTTCCGGATTGCCAGTTTCCACATTGAAGCGAGAAATTCCATGAAATTCGCCCGGATTCTTCTCAGATGGCAAATAGCCTTTCCCTTTTTTCGTGTGAATATGCACGAAAACCGGACATTCATATGCCTTTGCCGCCTGCAAAACTTCTTCCAAATCCTCTAAATTATGTCCATCCACAGGCCCTAAATAGACGAACCCGAAGTCTTCAAAAATCGTTGCTGAACGGAAAACCGTATCCCGAAGAGCATCCTTTGAAGATTTAATCATCTTCGCAACTGGTGCACCAATGACGGGCGTTTTTTGCAGCTTGCGTTCTACTGCCTTTTTCGTCTTGACATAGTTCTCGGAATTGCGGATGTTGGCAAGATATTTTGCCACAGAGCCAACATTCTTGGAAATCGACATGGCATTGTCATTCAAGATGACAATCAGCCGATTTTTACTCTTTCCGGCATTGTTCAGTCCCTCAAATGCTAAACCGCCTGTCATTGCTCCATCGCCCAACACAGCAATGACATGATGAGGGTCGCCATTTTGCCGCATGGCTTCTGCAACCCCGCTGGCAACGGAAATGGCGGTACTGCTGTGTCCGCTGATAAATGTATCATGCGGCGATTCTTCCGGCTTTGGAAAACCAGAAATACCGTTTTCTTTTCGGAGCGTGGAAAATCGTGTATACCGCCCCGTTAAAATCTTATGGGTATAACATTGATGTCCGACGTCCCATACAAATTTATCCTGCGGAGAATCGAAAACACGATGCATGGCAACCGTCAATTCGACCACTCCGAGATTTGATGCCAGATGTCCGCCGTTTTTAGAAACCGTCTGGATTAAAACAGACCGAATTTCCTTGCAGAGCTGCTGACATTGTTCTATATTTAGTTTTTTTAGATCCTCCGGCAGCTGCATGGTCGCCAAAGAGAACCGCTTCTCTGCCGGTATATTGTTTTCATTCATAACATCCCTTCTTAACCATTCGTTTTCATCAGAATCCAATCTTATTCCGACCTTTTAATGTTTTCGAGATAACAGCGATTGTGTCAACGCCATCAAAAATTCTGGATTTGGAAGTGTTTTTAACGTCGCCATCGCTTTTTCTGTCAAAGCAGCCGCTTCTTTCTGTGCTGCCTCTAAGCCCAGCAATGTTACAAATGTAACTTTGTTTTCTTCGGCATCGCTGCCGACTGGTTTGCCCAACACATCCGTGGTGCTGGTAACATCCAGAATATCATCTACAATCTGAAATGCCAGACCCAAATAGCTGCCATAAGTATCAGCGGCTTTTATTTGTTCCGCCGTTGCATTTGCTGCAATGCATCCCATCCGGCAAGCAACCCGAATCAGTGCCCCCGTTTTAAACGCACACATGGTTTTCAGTTGGTCAACGGTTACATCCGCTCTGCCTTCCTGCTCCATGTCCAATACCTGTCCAGCAATCATACCATGATGACCGCTTTCTTCTGCCAGCTCTGCAATCAATCGCACTTTCTGTGCATCGGATAAAGCGGTACTATTTGCCAGAACAGAAAAAGCATGAATGCTCAGAGCATCCCCTGCTAAAATCGCAAGTGCTTCTGGAAATGCCTTGTGACAAGATGGTCTGCCACGCCGCATATCATCATTATCCATTGCCGGCAGATCATCATGAATCAAGGAAAATGTGTGGATCATTTCAATGGCAGCAGCAGCCGGCATTGCCTGTTCTTCCGTTCCGCCAAACATCTTGCAAAATTCTAATACCAATACGGGACGAATCCGCTTCCCGCCAGCTTCCAGAGAATACCGCATAGCTTCTACAACAGAAGTCCGCTGCAATGCACTGATGGCATCATCCGGCAGCAATTCCTGCAACGCTGCTTCCACCTTTTTTCCATCCTGTTGCAACAACTGTTTCATTTCTGACTCTGTCATCATGAGAGATCCTCCTCTTCTATGGTCAAGGAAAATTGTTTTTCTGCCTCCTGCAATGCCGTCTGGCAGGCATCTGACAATTGAACGCCTTTTTGATACAAAGCAAGTGCTTCTTCCAGCGGCAAGGTGGATTGTTCTAACTGCTCTGTGACTTGCTGCAATTGTTTCAAGTTTTCTTCAAAAGTCATGTTTCTTCCTCCTGTGCGAGCACTTGCACTGAAATTGTACCGTGTGCCAACTGAATCGTTAAAACATCTCCGGCTTGTACCGCATTGGCATGAAAAAGAATCTGCTGCCCATGCCGAACAATTGCATATCCTTTGGACAAAATCCGGCTTGGATGATTGCCCTCTAGTTTTGTCTGTTGCAATTGCAACTGAAATTGTTTTTCCTGCAATAGTTTATGCATCTGTTGCTGTAACCGATGCCGATTTGCCTGTACTTCTTTTTTCAGTCCGGCAATTCGTTTTTCTGGTGCAGCAGCAGACAATAATTTTTGTTGTTCGTTCCATTGCTGTTGTTTTTGCTGTAATATCGCAGCCATTCGCGTTTTCAGCTGTTTTCGATTTGCCTGTATCTGATATTGCAATTCTAACATAGATGGAACTGCCAATTCCGCTGCTGCCGATGGTGTCGGTGCTCGTAAATCCGCAGCATAATCCGTCAGTGTCTGGTCAATCTCATGTCCAACAGCAGAAATCACCGGAATAGAACAATGGAATACTGCCATAACTACTTCTTCTGCTTGAAATGCCTGCAAATCTTCGGCAGAGCCACCGCCTCGTCCAACAATTAAAATATCACAATCGGATTGCGATGCTCGCTGAATCGCATGTGAAATCGATTCCGGTGCGGAATCGCCCTGTACCTGTGCTGGAAATAACATCAATTGCACCAATGGAAACCGCCGCCGAATCACCTGTTCAATATCATGGATGGCAGCACCAGAAGCAGATGTTACCACACCAATCTTTTTCGGAAAAGCTGGCAAGGGGCGTTTTCTGGCAGCATCAAATACACCAAGTGCAGCAAGTCGTCTCTTTCTCTGTTCTAACGCTGATTGCTGTGCACCCATTCCATCCATCTGTAAATCTGTAACACAAAGCTGAAATGTACCCTCTCGTTCATAGAGCATTGCCGTTGCGGCTGCAATGACAGAGATTCCATTTGCAAGCGGAATGGAAATCCGGCTCGCTTGATTGCGAAACAAAACTGCTCGAACACTGCTTTCTGCATCTTTCAGAATAAAATAGCAATGTCCCGACCGCTGATTTCGAGTAAATCCGGAGATTTCTCCTCGAATCAATAGGTGCTGTAAATGGCGGTCTTCTTTCAACTGAAAAGCGGCATAGCGATTCAATTGTGTCACCGTTAGAACTGCCATGTTTCGTTCCCCTCTGCCTGTAATGCTGCATAAATCGCTGCTCCAACTGCATTATCACAAGAAAAAGCTGGCTCTGCAAAATAAACATCTCCAGCAGACAACAATTTCTCTCGCATCCACTGATTTGACATGACACCGCCTGCATAGAGCACCGGTAACTGTCCATATTGTTTTCTTGCAAAGGCTGTCATTTCAAAAACAGTATCTCGGACACTGGTCAAGCAGAAACGAGCCACATCTTCCGGCTGTTCTCCCTGCTTTAACATCGCCTGACAGCGATTCTCCAGTCCGGAAAGGCAACAATTTCCCTTTCGAATAACAGGCTTTGTGCGATACTGTTTCGTGCTGGCAGCAGCAAGCTGCTCCAATGCAGCCCCACAAGGAAATTGCAGCTGCAACATCAAACCGACACGGTCAATTGCCTGTCCGGCTTTCAAGTCCAATGACGTTCCAACTTGTGTAATATTCAAGCACAAATCTGTATCCGGTTCGCAAAGTAGACAATCCGTTGTTCCACCGCTTACATGGAAGGCAAGAAATGGAGCTTTTAAGAAAGAAAGTTTCTTTGCAGAATACAGTGCTGCTAAGATATGTCCGATTTGATGAGAGGTTTCATAAACCGGTACGCCCGTCACAGCTGCCATTCCATACGCCATTGTCTTTCCGCACAAAAAGCAGGGCATATAAGAACCTTCGATATTGCGTGGTCGGGTGGTAACGCCGATTCCGGTTAGATTCTGTGGCGGATTCGGCAATAATGTCTGTATCACTTCCGGCAGTTGCCGGGTATGATGGAAAACAGCATCACTCTGCCGCAGTCCTGCCATACCAGATTTTACGGGCAAAAGTTTTTTCGCCTGTCGAACTGTTCCGCTCTCTGCATTGAAAATGGCACAGGATGTCGTATAATTACTGGTATCCAGTCCTAAAAATTCACGCATGCTGTTCTGTTCCAGTATCCTTTGCATGGTCACGAGCATAATTGCCCAGAACGCCATTGATAAAGGAAATATCTTCCTGATAGCCATATGCTTTTGCCAGAGAAATGGCTTCTGCAATCGCTGCATTCATCGGCATCTGTGCGTCATAGCGAATTTCATACAATGCCAGTCGCAAGATACTGAGGTTGATTTTTGGAATCCGGTTGATGACTCTCTTGGTACTGTAAGCAGAGATAATTTCATCCAATTCTGCTTCATGGGCAACCACGCCATTTACCATTTCTTTTACGGCATCGGTAATCGGTAACAGGTCTGCTTCTTCTGCAACTTGAAACAGTTCTTCCGCTGTATCATTCTGAAACTGCATTTCAAATAAAATATAAAACGCACATTCTCTCGTTTCGTGTCTTGTCATTTCGTGCTGTGCCATAGTGTCCTCCCTTATGTAAGGTGTATTTTTACGGATACAGCTTTTCTGTTCCGTTTTGACTTTCTCTTATTATATCGTATTTTTCTCTTTCCGTCAAGTGTTTCAAAAAACAAAGCTGCCGCATAGGTTCTTCTATGCGACAGCCCATTTCAACTATAAAGTTATGCAAATATCTGCAAGAATTTCAAGAATGCTGTTTTTCCGGCTTCATCCCGTTTGAATACGCCAGCATCACAGAGCACTTGTTCAAAAACTTTCCCAACTTCTGCCTGCAAAATTGCTTCTGCATTTTCTTCACAGAATTCCGGATGTTGTTTCTGCACTTCTGCTGCCCAGACCGCATGCGAAGCCGTCTGCGGATTGGCTGTCAAATCTTCGTGCTGTAACATCGCTTTCTTCAGCACATCCAATTCTACTGCCAGTCTTGCTGGAAGAACCGCCAGACCCATGACTTCAATCAAACCGATATTCTCTTTCTTGATGTGGTGCAAGGATGGATTTGGATGGAAAATACCAAGCGGACGGTCTTCCGATGTCCGATTGTTCCGCAAAACCAAATCGCATTCATAGGCATCGCCTTTTTTCCGAGCAATCGGTGTAATCGTATTGTGTGGCGTTCCATCGGTTTCCGCATAGATTCCAACGGTTGCATCACTGTAGCCTCTCCACTGCTCAAGAATCGTATTGCAGGCATCCGATAATTCTTTTCGATTGATGGAACTCAGCCGAACAACCGACATCGGCCATTTTAAAATGCCAGCCTGTACATTCGGATAAGCTGCCAGAGAAACTGGAATTTCAATCGGTGCAACTGCCATCGGGAAGATATAATGACCGCCCTGAAAATGTTCATGGCTTAAAATAGAACCGCCGACAATCGGTAGATCTGCATTTGAACCGATGAAATAATGCGGCAGAAAATCCAGCACATCAAACAGCTTTTCAAAAATCGCATGATCCACTTTCATCGGAACGTGTGCATCGTTGAATACAATGCAATGTTCGTGATAGTAGCCATATGGCGAATACTGCAATTCCCAATTTTGCCCATTGATCTGCATCGGAATCGGATGCAAGTTTTGCCGTGCCGGATGATTAGGATTCCCAGCAAACCCTGCGTTTTCTGGGCAGAGCTGGCATTTCGGATATGCAGCAGCTTTCTGATTGCGAGCGGCTGCAATATCCCGAGGGTCTTTCTCCGGTTTGGAACGATTGATGGTAATGTCTAGCATACCATATTCCGAGGCATACTTCCACTTTTTATCTTTTGCGATTCTGCCAGCACGTACATAATTCAACTTCTGACTGATGTCAAAATACCAGTCCGTTGCTGCTTCCGGGCTTTCCTGATACTGTTCCTGAAACTTTGCAATCATTTCATGCGGCATCGGGGTCAAAATTCCCATCAACTTGGTATCAAACAAATCCCGAGAGGCTGCAGTATCGGCGATAATGCCATTGGAACAAGCATATTCTACCAACGGCTGTAAGATTGCATCAATGGATGCATCCGGTTCTGTTTCTGCACCAGAAAGCTGCCAATCGGTCAAGTGTAAGGCTTCCATCAATTGATTCTGTACAACAAATTGATCAGCCTTTGTTATTAAATTCTGCGTAATCCCATAGTTGATGAGACGCTGTATTGCATCACAAATCATCGAACAACAATCCTTTCTCATTGATTAAGCCTGAAATGAAAATCCGCCAACCGGACGAATCCGCAGAACGTAGCAGCTGCCTGCTCCATACAGGGCTTCCATTTCTTTTACATAGTCTTCCGTCACCTTGGTTGGTACAAATGCCTGAATTGTTCCGGCAAATCCGCCACCATGTACTCGAACCGCACCGCTCTTGCCCAAGAACCGCTTGCTCATCATAATGCCGAACGGGATTCCCTGTTCAGTTGGTTTCCGGCAGGAATAGAGATTTTGCAGCAGATTTGCGGAGGAATCTCCAGACTGCCGAACCAAGTCAAAGAAGAAGTCCAAGTTATCCGCTGCCAGAGCATTATTTTCCAGCAGTGCACGGCGGTCTTCATCAAAGAAATGTACCGCACGCATAATTGCCCGATCGCTGCAAACGCCGTGCAGTTTCGGAATTGCATCAAAAAATTCTGCCGGTTCTACTTCCCGCAGATACTGCTTTCCGAACTGTTCTGCAACCTGCTTCATCTCCTGCGGAATGCTGACATAATCTTCTGTCAAATCTGCATGACTGCCCTTGGTATCTGTGATGCAGATATGATAGCCAGCATGTTCAAAGTCCAGATTGTGTTGCTGAATCTTCGGGTTTTCAACATCGGCAAAATCAATATAAACGAATCCGCCGACAGAGCTTACCATCTGATCCATCAGACCGCTGCCCTTTCCAAAATAACGATTTTCTGCATACTGTCCGATTTTTGCGATCTCGACAGCACCTGCTTTTCCTTCGTTGTAATACTGGTCGATAATCGTTCCAACCAGCACTTCAAATGCTGCGGAAGAAGAAAGTCCGCTGCCGCTGAGGACGCTGGATGTCGTGTATGCATCAAAACCAGATACGGAAACGCCCATCTCTGCAAACCGGGCAGCAACACCCCGAATCAATGCAGCAGACTTTCCCATTTCTGCCAAATGTACACTCAGATCGGTCAGATCGACAACATCCTGCGGATAATTTGCAGACTTCAAACGAATTACTTGATCTTCATGAAATGATACAATTGCAATTGCATCCAGATTAACTGCCGCAGCCAACACACATCCGTGCTGGTGGTCGGTGTGGTTGCCGCCAACTTCGGTTCTGCCCGGTGCAGAATAAATGTACAGGTCTTCCCGTTCAGGATATAGTTCTGTAAATGCCTGAATCGCATCTGCATACCGCTGCCGCTGCTGTTCCAATGTTGCCTTTGCATTGCCATACAGCAAAGACAGCTTGTCATCCATTTTTCCACTTGCAAATGCTTCTGTCCATTCGGTTGCTTTCATAAAGAGCCTCCTTTGAAATGTTTCTGTTTGACGTTTGATCTATTCAGAGCGTCCCCCTCTAAATTGTTTTGATTCCAGCAAGTTCTTTGCTGGATCTCAACAACGCTATACTCTGCCAATGACTTTCCCGAAGCAGCGTGCCTGATTGGTTAAGGCAATATCTGCATAGGCGTCATTCAAGGAAATCAGGCGATCTCCACCAAATTTCTTGATGTAGCCGTTTCCATTTACAAAAAAAATACCGATCTCTCCAACTTGTAAAGTATCTGCTTTTTCTACCAGAACAATATCTCCATCATGATAAATCGGCTCCATGCTGTCGCCAGCAATGCGAAGTGCAAAATCTGCTTTCTGTGCCTCTTCGGTATCCGGAACTTGAATTTCCTCCCACGCATCATCATCCAAAAGCACGCCTGTTCCAGCAGAGACCCGGTAAAGGCTGCTGCGAATGGGCTGCTGCTGTTCCTGTTTTTGGGATTGGCAGCGGATATATTCTTCTTCCAGCACCATAGAAACCAATCGCTTTCCATGGCTGTCCAATGCTTGCAGCTTGGTATAAACTGCCTGCTCCTCTGGTGAAACAGTTTGATTAGAATGCGTACTCGTTGCTCCTAACAAATAATCCAAACTCACCGAAAAAAAAGCAGCGATCCGACACAATATTTCACCGTTTGGCTCTCTCGTGTTTTTCTCATAATTGTTATAGGTCGTATAGGGAAGATGCAGTGCCGCAGCGGCTTCTTTTACGCTGTAACCATGCTGTTCCCGTAATTTTTGCAGTCGATCTTGAAACATATTTTTCCTCCAACGGTGTTCGAACAAAGAAATTGATTTTGCTTGCAAATAGTATACCACATTTTTTTGGAAATGTCAATCTCTTTTTTCTCAATTTGAGAAAAATTAAAAAGAAACTATCTTTTCTGTCATTTTCCCAGCTATAAAAAAATTCCCCGACAACTTTCGAAAAGATGTCGGGGAATTTTCAATGCTTTTTCTGTTTCATATGGTATCATACACAAAACAGAAACACAGCTGTACAATTTATCCGAATACTGCCAGCAGGAAACCGGCTGCAATTGCAGAGCCGATAACGCCTGCTACGTTTGGCCCCATGGCATGCATCAGCAAGAAATTACTCGGATTGGCTTTTTGTCCCTCAATCTGAGAAACACGAGCCGCCATCGGAACAGCGGATACACCAGCAGAACCGATCAGCGGATTGATCTTACCGCCGGACAGCTTATACATCAGCTTGCCGACCAGCAGACCACCAACAGTAGAGAAGCAGAATGCCAGCAGACCTAAGCCAACAATATACAAGGTTTGCAGGGACAGAAATGAAGAAGCAACGGTTGTTGCACCAACAGAAATACCGAGGAATACGGTAACGATGTTCATCAGGGCATTCTGTACGGTGTCAGACAATCTTGCTGTTACACCGCATTCTCTCCACAGGTTACCCAGCATCAGGCAGCCAATCAGCGGAGCGGTGGACGGCAACAGCAAGATAACAAACAAGCTTACAACAATCGGGAAAATGATTTTTTCCGTCTTGGAAACCTGACGGTTCTGTTCCATTTTTACCTGCCGTTCCTTTTCAGTCGTCAGAAGCTTCATCAGCGGCGGCTGAATCATCGGAATCAATGCCATATAAGAGTAAGCAGCGATTGCAATCGGGCCTAACAGTTCCGGTGCCAGCTTACTGGTCAGGAAGATGGCAGTCGGGCCATCTGCACCACCGATGATACCGATGGAAGCAGCCTGATTTCCGGTAAATCCAATGCAGACCGCACCAAAGAATGCCAAGAAAACGCCCATCTGTGCAGCAGCACCCAACAGCAAGCTCTTCGGGTTGGAAAGCAATGGGCCAAAGTCTGTCATTGCACCGATGCCCAGGAAAATCAAAGATGGATACAGACCCGTTTTTACACCGATGTACAAAATATCCAACAAGCCGCCGTTTGCCATGATATGACCATAACTATGGTAATACTGGCTGCTTTCATCCAGAAATGCACTCCAAAGTTCCGGATGATACAAGGCATTTGCAGAACTTGCACCATCAACAAAGAAGTTCGATACATTTACCAGCAAGCAGCCAAAAGCAATGCCGACCAGCAGCAGCGGTTCAAACTTTTTCACGATACCCAGATATAACAACAGGCACGCAACTGCGATCATAATCAGATTCTTCCAGCCGCCGTCCATAAAAAAGCCGACAAAACCAGAATCCATCAACAATCGCTGAAGGGTTTCCAGAATATTCATGTGCGTCCCTCCTTATGCCAAAACAATCAGCGGAGTTCCGGTTTCAACAACGGCACCCTTGGAAGTAGCAATCTGTACAACCGTGCCATCCTTCGGAGCAGCAATTTCGTTTTCCATCTTCATGGCTTCCAGAATCAACAGGGTCTGTCCTGCCTTTACCTTGTCGCCTTCCTTGACATCGATTCGCAGAATGTTGCCCGGCATCGGTGCGTTGACCGGTTCACCGGCAGACAGAGCAACCGGAGCCGGTGCTGGAGCAGCTGCCGGTGCTGCTGGTGCAGCCGGAGCGGCTGCGGCTACTGGTGCCGCTGCTGGAGCAGGAGCACACGCTTCATATTCATCCAGCAGTACGACTTTTCCGACTTCTACTTCTACTTCGTATGTTTTTCCATTCAATGTTACTTTATACTTCATCGTTCTTGACCTCCTTGATCGAAAGGAACCGTAATTCGTTCAGCGGCTTCTTCATCTGATAAGCAACCACTGCCATTACCATTGCAGCTTCCTTATCAGATACGTCAAACCGTTTTACATGACCAGCAGAACCCGGTGCAACTGGCTTCTGCGGTTCTTCTGGTTCTGAAGTGGAAACCGGTTCAGGTACAGCAGCGGCAGCAGCGGTTTCCTTTTTCTTTGCACTTGCCTGAAATCCTGCACCAATGAAATAAATCACCAGCATCAGCAGGGACAATCCAACAAATACAACCAGATAGCCGAAAATCGCTGTAATGCCAGCTTCACCGATTCCCATTTTTGTGGCGAGTGAAACAAATCCTTCCATGTGTCACAGCCTCCTTACATTTCTTCAATCGTATAGGTGGCTTCGTTTTCTTCCTGTGCCTTCCGATCCTTCAGGAATTTCAAAGTCTGATCCGGATAGCAGATATAACTCATAACATCTTCTTCCGACCGTGCCAAATCACCCAGTGCTTCCGCAGCTTCCTGGAATTCAACGCCAGTCCGCTTCTGGTCTTCGATCCGGCAATCCACTGGCTTTCCACCTGCTCCCAGTACTTTTTCCTGCAATTCCTTTGCGACTGGAGCCGGAGCAATGCCGTATTCGCCCTTGATATAGTTCTTAACTTCCTTGGAGATCTGCTTGTAGCGTTCGCCCAGCAGGACGTTGGTTACTGCCTGGTTACCGACCATCTGAGAAAGCGGTGTTACCAGCGGCGGATAACCCAAATCCTTCCGAACTGCCGGAATTTCTGCCAGAGCCTGATCGAACTTGTCCATTGCCTTCATATCCGTCAAGTTTGCGATCATGTTGGACAGCATACCGCCCGGGACTTTATAAACCAATGCCTGTGCATCCGTTGCAAGACTCTTCGGGTTGATCATGCCATTGTCTACATACTTCTGCTTAATCGGCTTGAAGTAATCGTTGACCTGATTGATCAGATCTTCTTTCAGTCCAGTTTCAATGCCGTACTGTTTCAAAGCATAGTACATTGTTTCTGTTGCCGGCTGAGAAGTACCGCCAGAGAAGCAAGAAGTTGCTGTGTCGATGACATCAATGCCCGATTCAATTGCCTTGGTCAGGGTCATATATGCCATACCAGTTGTGCTGTGGGTGTGCAGAATCAGCGGAATATCGCCAACTGCATCCTTAATGCCCTTGATGAGGTGTTCTGCTTCGTACGGGGTCATTGTACCAGCCATATCCTTCAGACAAATGGTCTGGAAGCCCATCTGCTTCAGTTCCTTGCACATCTGGATATACTTGTCCACAGTGTGCACCGGACTCTGTGTATAGGAAATACAGCCGGATGCGATGGTGTTCTTTGTGGCATACTTCATCGTTGCATTCAATGCGGTTTCCAAGTTCCGGAAATCGTTCAGTGCATCGAAAATACGGATGACATCAATGCCGTTCTTGATGGAGAGTTCAATGAACTTTTCCACCACATCATCATGATAGTGCTTGTAACCAAGCAGGTTCTGTCCTCGCAGAAGCATCTGCAACTTGTTGTTCGGCAGATTCTTCCGCAGCTTTCTCAGTCGTTCCCACGGGTCTTCGTGCAAATACCGCAGGCAGGAGTCAAATGTTGCTCCACCCCAGCATTCAATGGAATAGTACCCTGTCTGATCCATCACCGGCAGAATATCTTCATAATCTGCATACGGAAGACGAGTCGCCATCAGGGACTGATTCGCATCACGCAAAACCGTTTCCGTCAGTTGTACTTTTCTCATGTAAAAGCCTCCTTTTAAAAATACAATCCACTTCCAAGTATTTTTCTCTCAGCAGTCGTTTTTTCTGCATACGGTAAAAATACCCGGCTATTAGCAGTATAACACAAACAGAAAAGAATTTCCATTGATTTTTTGTGTTTTTTTATCTTTTTCCGTTTTTCTTGTCTTTTTCCTCTTTTTTTCTTTTGCGTTTTTTCACATCTGTCAAATGTGTCCAAAAAACGCTTTACAATCTAACAAAAATCTGATATACTAAAGATATTCCCCCTGTTTTGATACAGGTACAACGTTATTATTTTCAATTTTATGAAAAAAACGAATAGAAAATAAATCCAAGCCCATAGAAAGGAGCTTTTTATGAACCGTTTTTCTTTTGTTGCAGCAACACTCGCACTCTCAATTTTTTGTACTCCAAATGTAGTATCTGCAGCGGACACTTTTCCACAAACGCCGTCTGAATGGATGGATTTCTTAGAAAAACAGTCCATAAATCAGGAAGATTATGGAAATTCTGACCAAAATTTTGTGACTGACTCGTTACCACTGGTGAAAGATTCCGCACAAAAACCAGACCCAAATGTCATTAAAATCATGATTGACCCCGGACACGCAAACTATTACAATCCCTCTATGGTTGTCAATGGTTACTATGAAAGCGTTATGACTTGGACACTCTCCAACTACTTGAAAGAAGAATTGGAAGCCCTTGGTGTACAGGCAGACTTGACAAAGACATCCCTACAAGATGACCCTGACTTACAACCACGAGGACATATGTCTGCAGGATATGACTTTTTCTTATCCGTCCACAGCAATGCTGCAAGTTATTCTTCTATTGACTATCCCGTTGCAATCTGTTATCAGGATTTGGATTGGACCGATATTGATGACACCAGTCGGGCAGTTGGGCAGCTTTTGACGGACAAAGTAACAGAAGTGATGGAAACCCGTCAACAGGGCATTATCTGGCAGAGGCTTTCTGATAATGACCGAGATGGAAACGGTGTCAACGATGATGAATGGTATGGTGTTTTATGCGGTGCTCGATATGTTGGAACGCCAGGCGTTTTAATGGAACATTCTTTCCATACCAATTATCGTGCAACGGTTTGGCTGATGCAAGACAGCAACCTCAGAAAGCTGGCGAAAGAAGAAGCAAATGTCTTGTATACCTACTTCCGCACACAAAAAGAATCCAACCGCTATATTGGCGATGTGGACGGAGATGGCAGCTTATCTGTTCAAGATGCGGTACAAATTTTAACTTATTATGCACAGCAGGCAGCGGGCTGCTCCCCTGCTTTCGCATCTGATTTACAATATACCACAGCCGATTATGATGGGGATGGCAGTATTACAGTCAATGATGCCGTTTCTGTGTTGGAAACCTATGCAAAGCAAGCCGCTGGCTTACAGCCTACACTTTTGATGGTAGGTGATCGTGCACATTCCTAATTACAACAGAAAGAAGGATTTTTTTGGAAAAATTATTGCTCATTCAAATCACACCAGAAGATGCGATTTTAAATCTGGCTCAGCGAATGCATATCCGAACGGTTTCAGTTTCCCCTAATGACTACCAAAAAAGCATTGGGCAGCTTGCTGGTTTTCCAGACCAAACAGCAACCCATACCAGTGATGGTACAGGCTTAGATGGAAGTATGTTGATTTTTTGCGATGTAAAAGAACGCCATCAAAATCAGATTCTAGAAAAGCTGCGTACCATGGATGTATCCATTACTTACAAGGCTATTCTTACTCCAACAAACCGCCATTGGACAGTGTTTCAACTCTATGACGAACTGCATCGGGAACATTGTGCTATGGCTGGGAAAGAGCAGGACGATTCTAAATGAAAACACTGATTTTAAACGGTTCTCCCAGAAAAAATGGCGATACGGCACAGCTGCTAGAGCTGGCAAAGGCACAACTACAGGGAACATATCACGTTGTTTCTGCCTATACGGCAGATATTCATCCCTGTATTGATTGCCGCCACTGTCAGAAACAATTTGGTTGTATCTTTGCAGACGAAATGGAAGCAGTTTATACGTACTTAAAAGATTGCGACCGCATTTTACTTGCCTCTCCGATTTATTTTTCGGAATTAACCGGTTCGCTGTTAAATGTAATCAGTCGCTTGCAGCCCTATTTTTACGCACGATATTTCAGAAAAGAACCAATTCCGCTGCATATCCAAAAGGCAGTTACGGTATTGGTTGGCGGCGGAACTGGTTCTCCGAAAAAGGCATATGATACCGCAACTGGCATTTTTCAACTATTGCAGGTCAAAGAACAATATCCGTTTTTCTGTTCGCATCATACAGACCAAATCCAGGCAACTGCGGATTTGGATTTTATGCAGACATTTCAAAAAGCCATGCATTTCTTAAATACTTAACAAACTGCGGATGCACCTTATTCTTTCGGTGCATCCGCAGTATTTTTTGTATCTATTTCGGGTGGTTGGTATGGAATTGCTGGAATGGTAATAATAATGCGTGTTCCATTGCCCAAATTACTTTGAATCGACACGCCATATTTCTGCCCATAAATCAAATGGATTCGATCATCTACATTGTGGATGCCAATTCCGGTAAAAGATTCTTTTCGGTTTTTCTGAGCATCATCCAACTTCATTCCAGAGCCGTTGTCTACAACTTCAATGACCAAATCATCTTCTTTTTTGCGGAAAAATACATGGATCAACCCACTGGTGGTTTCTGAGAAAGCATGATAAAATGCATTTTCTACGAATGGCTGTACCAATAGCTTTGGAATAGACAGCGATTCACACGATTCTGCAATAAAAATATCTGTATGAATTTGTTCCGAGAATCGGGTATGCAGCAAAAACATATAATTTTCTAGATTTTTTGCTTCTTCTGCAACGGAAATAATTTCATTTTTATTGCTAATCGTATTCCGCAAAATCATAATAAATGCATCAATGGATTTTACAGATTTTTCCGTTTCTCCCTGCCAGATCAGCCACTTAATAGTTGTCAGTGTGTTATAGATGAAATGCGGATTGATTTGCATTTGCAATGCGTGAATTTCTGCCTTGCGGCGATTGCTCTGCTCCTCCACCAGCTGATGGATATAGCGGTTAATATCATCCAACAAAATATTATAAACATGGGAAAGCTCTTTAATTTCATAACTGCCGCTTTCCTCAATTTTAGAGGTTAAATCTATCTGTCCATCCTTGGTTTTTGACATCCGCCGAATCAACCGATAAATCGGCTGCACCGAATAATTGATGAAGAAGAACATCGGTATCATCAGTCCAATGCAAATCAACGTGCTAATTAAAATGGCATTTCGGAAAATATGGGAATCTTTTAAAATCTGTTCTTGATTGATAAGACTCATAATATAGCAGTGCATCTGCGGCTGATAGGAATAAACAACGGAGCAGGTTGTTCCATTGTAAGAAATTTTCTCTGTTTTTTTCCTCGCATTTTGCAACAATTCCGGTTGTTTTGTTCCAATTAAATCCGTATCCGGAGCAGCCAACACTGTTCCCTGTGTATCCAGCAAAAAAAGTTCACTGGCAACTCCAGTATATCGAGTATAAAACTCGGACATCGTATCCAACGGAATCACTGCATAGACATAGCCATATGGAACGGTGCTGTTGGAATAGGTCAGCGAAGAACCAATGACATATGCCCCTTTTCCCTTGGAAATGGTAGAAAGTCCGTTTTCCACATACTGAACAACTGGTTTCCCGTTTGCCTCCTGAATCGATTTTGTAAATGTGCTGTTGAGGATTTCTTCTTGTGAGATAGACAAGGAGGAATCTCCACTGACAAATGTTCTGCCATTCGTTCCAATTGCTAAAATTCGGATTTTTTGTTTCAACTGCTGACTTTGCACGGCATCAATCTGTCGTTTCATACTATAAATGGTATAGGATGCTTCTGCTGTGGACATATCTAACATGCCAAAATATCGCCGAAATGCCCAGCTTTCTTTGACGGTTTGCATGGCAGTTGCAGTTTCTGCGTAAAATTCTGTCATGGTTGTATCAATTTGTTCTGTAAAAATCTGGTTCGCATTTCGAAACGTTTTCAAGTAATTTTTTTGCAGCGTACGAATGGAAATCCAAGTGATGAGAAGGGTTGCTAAAATTACGCCTGCCACAGCAACAGAAACCACTCGCAGAAACAAACTGTTTGTTTGCAGCCATTTTTTCAACTTCATCGGACATTCCTCCTATGCAAGCTATTTCTTCTGATTGCGGAATTGTTTGGGTGTATAACCAGTGAATTTCTTAAAGACTTTCGTGAAATAACTGTGATCCATATAGCCAACCGCTCCGCAAATCTCTGAAATTGGCGTTTTTTCTTTCAGCAGCATTTCTGATGCTTTTTCCACTCGAATCCGGTTTAGATATTCGTTGAACCCCTCTTTGCAGTGAGAAGAAAAATATTTGGAAAGATAATAATAATTAAAATTAAACTGTTCTGACAGCTGTCGTAGCGTCAATGGTTCATCATAGTGCTGTGCGATATAATCCAAAATTGAACGAATGGTCAGGGATTCTGGTGAAATATGATATTTCGCTTCAATTTCTGCCATGTCCGCTTCCATGATCTGCAAAAATTCCAACAGTTCTTTTGCCGATGGAATGTGATTGATTTGCATAAAATA
>ERZ1034976.1163-NODE-1163-length-21351-cov-63.051559_pt1 | contig 21351 bp, 20 predicted proteins | sample MGYA00520623_ERZ1034976 | MGnify/ENA primary metagenome ERZ1034976 (study PRJEB33766, sample SAMN09781774) | gut metagenome | biome: gut microbiome | host: Homo sapiens | place: Madagascar | study: EMG produced TPA metagenomics assembly of the PRJNA485056 data... | reverse complement strand
GCTGCCGGAGCGGTGCTTAAGCCGCAAGGCGGGAATTGTGCGGTGTTGCCTTTATGTATTGCTTTCCCGTTTGCCTGTTTTACCCAATCAGACCGCTGTTCTTGACAGCCTGGACGGCTTCGGTGATTTTTTCCACCGGCAGGGTCAGGGCAAAACGGACGTAGCCTTCGCCGGACGGGCCAAAGCTGGAGCCGGGGGTGCAGATCACGCCGGCTTTTTCAATCATTTCCATGCAGAACTCCATGCTGGTGCCGTGGCCCTGCGGGACCGGTGCCCAGACGAACATGGAGCCGTGGCTGTCCGGCACATCCCAGCCGATGGAGCGGAAGCCCCCGCACAGGGCGTCGCGGCGGCGCTGGTATTCGGCACACTGGGCCTTGATGGGCTCCAGCGGGCCTGTCATAGCGGCAATGGCGGCTTTCTGCTCCGGGATGAACTTGCCGAAATCGATCTGGGTGCGCAGCTTCTTGCATGCGGCAATCACATCACGGCGGCCCACCAAAAAGCTGATGCGCGCGCCGGTCACGTTGAAACTCTTGCTCAGGGAGAAGAACTCGACTGCGCAGGTCTCAGCACCGGGAATGTTGAAGATGCTGTGGCCCACGGCACCATCAAAGATGATATCGCTGTAGGCGTTATCATGGATGAGCAGAATCTTATGTGCATTGCAGAAATCCACGATCTCCTGGTACAGCTCCGGGCTGCCCACGCTGCCCACCGGGTTGGCCGGCAGGGATACGATCATGATTTTCGCTTTATCGGCCACATCGTCAGGGATCTCTTTCACATTGGGCAGGAAGTTATGCTCTTTGGTCAGGTGGTAGTAGTACGGCACGCCGCCGCCCAGCTTGACACCGGTAATGAACACCGGGTAGCAGGGATCCGGCAGCAGCACCACATCGCCGTCGTTCAGCAGGGCAAGGCCCATGTGGCCCATGCCGTCCTGGCTGCCGTTAAAGCTCATGATCTGGTCCGGGGTAATGCCGTCCACATCAAAGCGGCGCTTGTAATAAGCGCACACGGTATCCAGCAGTTCCGGCAGGTCCCGCAGGGAATACTTCCAGTTTTCGCTCACCATGGCGGCATCGCACAATGCCTGCTTGATGTGCGGCATCGGCTCAAAGTCCGGGGTGCCGACCGAAAGGTTGTACAGCTTTTTGCCCTGTGCTTCCAGGGCTACCTTTTTATCGTTCAGGGCGGCAAAAATTTCCGCGCCGAACAGGTCCAGCCGTTTTGAAAATTCCACTTCAAATGCCATGATTTTCTATCTCCTCTCCCAAGCCTGGGGTTATCCTCTATCCGGCAATACCAAATCATTCTAAGGCAATACCGCACAATTCCCGCCTGACGGCTTAAGCACCACTTCGGCGGCTGCGGCACGGCATCTGCGTTGCCAAAATGCTCGATAAGACATCCAGTATTATCTGCGCTTTTGGCTTAGCATCTGCCGCACCTCGCTCGCCGTATCGGCACTTAGAATTATGCGGTATTGCCCTAAGCGCCGATACAGCGGGAATCATCTGGTATTGCTCTATTTCATTTTGCGCTCTGGGCGCACAAATAGGCATCAATATCAAAGTCCAGCAGCTGCGTATCCTTTTTTAAGTACAGCGGGTGGTGCGGCTGGCCGGATTTTAACAGCGGGCCTGCCGTGTACCACTTTGCGCCTGCCGCTTTGCCGTCCGCGGCGAAATCCCGCATGCAGTCCATCAGGTAATCCCGTTTCAGGATGATGTTCCCCCACGCGGCCCACACGGCAGGCTGGTCCGACAAAGACAGCAGGTACCGGAATGCCTTGCGGTTTTCCGCGTGCAGGGCAGGGTTCAGCGCATGCTCCATATCATCGGGGCGGGTGGCGCGCTGGGCGTACACGTTGAACATCAAAAAACTGTCATATCCGTTGGCCAGGGCAATGCGCTGGGCGCTCTGCAAGGTGGGATCCAGGGCATCCGGGGCCGCGGTGGATGGGTTGATACCTACGCAGATCAGCGGCTTTTTGCCGCGGGTGCCCAAAATGTAACGGTACTCGGAGTAGGTATTGGGCACATACAGCCAGCGGGCCGCATCATAATCCGGGGAAGGCTGCAGCGCCGCCTGCAAAGCGGGTTCAAACAGCGCCAGTTCCAGCCCGGCGGTGGGGCCTTTTGGGATATGCATACAAGAAACCTCCTGAGGTACAAAAAGCTGCGTTTTGGACTGCATAGTAATTACTATACCACCGCCGCACACCTTGCGCAAGAGGGAACCGCGTGATATAATACCCTTTAACCTTTCAAGGTTTTATGCAACAGACTTTTTTCAAAAAGGACGTGTTAAGATGGAAAAGCGCCACAATTATGCGGCTGCCGGGTTCCTGCTGCTGGGGATCGGCACAGCGGGGCGGGCGTTCCTGGGTGTGCCGGAAGGCGTTACCATGGCGGAACTGAGCCTGACCGTGCTGCTGGTGATCGGCGCCCTGCTGCTGACACGGCAGGGGCTGGCTGCGCTTGTGTGCGGGTTAGCGGCCACGGCACTGGAGCTTGTTTTGTGCGGTTCCTGGGTGCAGGCCGGCGAGGCTTTGGCCGCTGCTGCGCCGTTTTTGCGGCTGGCTGACCTGTGGCTGCTGCTGGGCCTTGTGTGGGGCAGCCTGCCTGCGGCCCGCCGCGCTGTGGACGACCTGAAATATACCCGCTCCACCCGCATGATGCTGATTGCCTGCGGGGTGCTGCTGGCTGCCCACACGGTGCTGCGCATTGCCAGCCTCGCTGCGCCTGCCAGCGTGCCGCTGGGCAAGGCTTCTTCCGGCAGCTTTGTGGTATTTTCGGTACTGCTGCTGTGGTACACCGTGCTGATGGTCAAAGCCTACAACGTTCAGCGCACCAAACATTGAGCATACGGCCGTTCTGTGCCCTTTGGGGCGCGGGATGGCCGTATTTTTATTCTATTATTTTGCGCGGAATCTCTTTACATCTTTAATGCATAAAAGTATAATAAATTCATCTATTCCCGCGTAAGTTGGTGGGTTGTGGATGAAGAGGAATGGAAGAGGTTCGGAAGAGATTAGAAGAGGAGAGTATATTCATGCAACTTGATCTTTCCCGGTTTTCACCGGCTGAGCGCAGCACTTTGCAGCTGCGTGTATTATACGAGGGTGCTGGCTACCGCAAATTTCGCTGCTCCCATTTTGAGGAATATTCGCTCTATCAGCAAAACGAGCGCTTTCTTTCGGATTCTCAGGTCATTACTTTTACTGACCTGGACGGCAAGCTGCGCGCCATCAAGCCGGACGTAACGCTTTCGATCGCCAAGAACGCCCAGCCCACCGCCGGGGAATGCAAAAAGTATTATTATACAGAGCAGATCTGCCGCCCCAGCCGCGAAAGCCACACCTTCTCGGAGATCAGCCAGATGGGCCTGGAGTGCATCGGTGCGGTTGGCGCTGCCGAACAAGCCGAGGTTGTGCGCCTTGCGCTGGAAAGCCTGGCCAGCCTGGAAGTTCCCACCGTGCTGGAAGTCAGCCATATGGGCTTTGTGACCGCCCTGCTGGACACCCTGCATGTGGATGCCGCCGCCCACCCGCGCCTGTTGGAGCTGCTGCGCGATAAAAACGCCCACGAGCTGCATGCCGCCGCGCTGCAAAGCGGGCTGGATGAAGCCGCCGCCAACGCGCTGACCGCCATTTTAAGCCTGCACGGCCCCTTTGGCACCACGCTCGCCGCCGCCCGCAGCCAGTGCCAGTGCAAAGCCCAGCAGGATGCCCTGCTGGAATTGCAGAGCCTGCAGAATGAACTGGGCGATGCCGGACGCGGCATGCAGCTGGATCTGAGCCTTGCCGGTGATATGGAATATTACAACGGCCTGGTGTTCAGCGGCTATGTGGCCGGGGTGCCCCGTGCCGTGCTGAAAGGCGGCCGGTATGACCTGCTGGCTCAGCGCTTTACCCCCGGTGCCTGCGCCCTGGGCTTTGCCCTTTACCTGGACGAGCTGGAGCGCCTGAGCGCTCCCCTGCCGCCGGTGCAGCAGCAGGGCACCGAGCGCCAGTGGCTGAACATCGCCCTGCCCAAGGGCCGCCTGGGCGATAAAGCCTATGGCCTGCTGGCCGCTGCCGGGTATGAAGCCAACGAAAACTATAACGAGACCCGCAAGTTGGTGGTGGAGAACCCCGAAGCCGGGGTGCGGTACTTCCTGGTCAAGCCCAGCGACGTTGCCATTTATGTAGAGCACGGCGCTGCCGACATTGGCATTGTGGGCAAGGATATCCTGACCGAATCCGGTGCCGATGTGTACGAGCTGCTGGATACCGGCATGGGCAAGTGCCGCATGTGCGTGGCAGGCCCCAGGAACTTTGTGGACGATGAAAGCCGCGCCCTGCGCGTTGCCACCAAGTTTGTGAACATTGCCCGCGCCCATTACGAGAGCATTGGCCGCGATATTGACATCATCAAGCTGAACGGCTCCATTGAGCTGGCTCCCATCCTGGGGCTTTCGGATGTGATCGTGGATATTGTGGAGACCGGCACCACCCTGAAAGAAAACAATCTGGCCGTACTGGAAGAGTTCATGCCCATTTCGGCACGGTTCATTGCCAACAAAGCCAGCTACAAATTCAAGTACGCGCAGCTGACCGAACTGCTGAACAAGATGAAGGAGGCGCTTGCCAAATGATCCGCATTTTTGAGTTTGACGCTTTGAAGCCTGAAGAAATTCTGAACCGTGATATCCGTGCGGAAGCCAGCGTGGAAGCAACCGTGGATGCCATTATCGCCGATGTGCGCGCCCGCGGTGATGCCGCCCTGAAAGATTACGCTCTGAAATTTGACCACGCCCAGCTGGACGAGCTGCGGGTGAGCCAGGCGGAAATTGACGAAGCCTTTGAAGCCGCCGGTGAGGATTTTGTGACTACCCTGAAGATGGCCGCCGCCAACATCCGCGCCTTCCATGAACACCAGGTCCACAAGAACTTTGTGATGAACGATACCCCCGGCATTGTGCTGGGCCAGAAATATACCCCGATTGAAAAAGCCGGTGTGTATGTGCCGGGCGGTACCGCCGCTTACCCCAGCACCGTACTGATGGATGTGATCCCCGCCAAGGTGGCCGGTGTGAAGGAGATCGTGATGACCACCCCCGCCGGGCCGGATGGCAAGGTGAATCCCTCCATCCTGGCTGCTGCGGTGATTGCCGGTATTGACAAGATCTTCAAGACCGGCGGTGCCCAGGCCGTGGCCGCGCTGGCTTACGGCACCGAGAGCATTCCCGCGGTGGATAAGATCGTCGGCCCCGGCAATATTTACGTTGCCACCGCCAAGCGCAAAGTGTTCGGCAAGGTTGGCATTGATATGATCGCCGGGCCTTCGGAGATTCTGGTGCTGGCGGATGGTAGCTGCAACCCTGCCTGGGTGGCAGCTGACCTGCTGAGCCAGGCCGAGCATGACAAGCTGGCCAGCCCCGTGCTGGTAACGGACAGCGCCGAGCTGGCCAAGGCCGTACAAGCCGAGCTGGAAGTGCAGATCCCACAGCTGCCCCGCGCCGCCATCGCCCGCGCCAGCGTGGACACCAACGGCAAGATCATTGTGACGGACGATATGAACAAGGCCATTGACGCCGTGAACATCATTGCCCCGGAGCATTTGGAAATTTGTGTGGACGACCCGTTCGCCGTTTTGAACAGCGTAAAGAACGCGGGCAGCATTTTCTTGGGCAAGAATGTGCCGGAAGCACTGGGCGATTATTTTGCCGGCCCCAACCACACCCTGCCCACCAGTGGCACGGCACGTTTTTCCAGCCCGCTGGGCGTGGACGATTTTGTGAAAAAGTCCAGTTTCATTTATTACACCCGCGATGCCCTGGGCAAAGTTCAGTCCCGCATTGCCGATTTTGCCGAGCATGAGGGCCTGCACGCCCACGCCAAGAGCGTTACCATCCGTTTTGAAGACCAGTGAAGGATGGATTGCCGGAACGGAAACACCCCCGGTTAAATCAATATGATTACAGCCAGGACGGCGTTTATTTTATTACGGTTTGCACACAGGGCAAAAAACGGATATTAAGCCGCATTGTAGGGCGGCCAGCCCCCTGGCCGCCGGAGGTTTGCCTTACCCCGATTGGCAAAATTGTTGAGCAAACCCTAAAAAATACTGTGAATGTTTACCCTGGCGTTTCGATTGACCATTATGTGATTATGCCCAATCATATTCATTTTTTGTTGCGCATCGATGGCGGCGGCCAGAGGGCTGGCCGCCCTACGCTAATGACAATGATACACGGGTTCAAAAATGTTGTAACGCGAAAAATTGGGCAAAAGATTTGGCAGAATTCTTTTTACGAACATGTTGTTCGTGATGAAATTGCCTACCAGGAAATCTGGCACTATATCGACACCAACCCCGCCAAATGGGCGCAGGATACACTTTATGTCACGGACTTTCCTGATCCGGTGCGGCGGCCCGGCTGCTGCACCAACAAAGAGGTGACCAAAATGAGCCGTTATTTTACCAAAACGCTGGCTGCGCTGGAGCCTTATACCCCCGGCGAGCAGCTGAAACTGCCTGACCTTGTCAAGCTGAACGCCAACGAAAACCCCTACCCGCCTGCCCCCGGCGTGGCGGCGGCGGTGGCCGGAGCAGTGCCGGGGCTGCGGCTGTATTCCGATTTGACCGAAGCCGCGCTCTGCGCCGCCATTGCCCGCCACTGCGGCGTGCAGCCGGAAAATATTTTGTGCGGCAACGGTAGCGATGAAAACCTGCTGCTGGCGCTGCGCGCTTTCTGCGATGAAACCCACCCGCTGGCATTTGCCGATATCACCTACAGCTTTTACCCGGTTTTGTGCGATTTGTTGCACATTCCGCAGCATGTGATCCTGGTGGAGGAAGATTTCTCGCTGGATTTGAGCAAGTACCACGGCCTGAATGAGACCATCGTGATTGCCAACCCCAACGCCCCCACCACCCTGCTGCAGCCGGTGGCCGCCATTGAGGAAGTGGTGCGCACCAACCCCGACAGCATTGTGATTGTGGACGAGGCGTACATTGATTTTGCCGGGCCAAACGCCAGCTGCGTTCCGCTGACCAAGAAATATGACAATGTGATTGTGGTGCAGACCTTCTCCAAATCCCACAATCTGGCCGGTGCCCGCGTGGGCTTCTGCGTGGCAAACCCGGAGCTGATTGCCGATATGAACCGCATCAAGTTCAGCTACAGCCCATACAACGTCAATTCCCTCTCCCAGGCTGCCGCCGTGGCCGCCATGGAGGATGAGAATTACTTCCGTGATACGGTGGGCAAGATCTGCGCCACCCGCGCCGACACAATGACCAAGCTGCGGGAGCGCGGTTTTACCGGGCCGGATTCCGCCACCAACTTTTTGTTTGTTACCACCAGCCGCATGCCCTGCAAACAGATTTTTGAGCGCCTGCGGCAAAAAGGCGTGCTGATCCGCTATTTCAGCGCCCCGCGCCTTTCCGATTATCTGCGCATCACCATCGGTACCCCGGAACAGATGCAGCGATTCTTTGAGGAGCTGGATTTGATTTTGGGCAATACCGCATAATTCTAAGTGCCGATACGGCGAGCGAGGTGCGGCAGATGCTAAGCCAAAAGCGCAGATAATACTGGATGCTGCAAAGGTGAGCGCCGCCAGTGGCGGAAACAGCGAACCGAAGCAGGGGCAGCGGTCGCAGAGTGCGAGGGGCTTTTGCCCCCGAAGCACGATGCGGGTACCGCAACCCGACATTATCGAGCATTTTGGCAACGCAGATGCCGTGCCGCAGTCGCCGGAGCGGTGCTTAAGCCGTCAGGCGGGAATTGTGCGGTGTTGCCTTTGGGATAAAGCGGCATGGGGACGGAATTACCAGACCGCAAAGGGAACCGGTTAAAGGGGTATGATTACAGTGCCCGCGGCGTGTATTTTGTTACCATATGCACCCAAAACCGTGTATGTAACCTTGGTTCAGTTGTAGGGGCCGATGCTCGCATCGGCCCGCATGACGGGCTCAACCCTGATGTGCATATTGAATTATCACCGCTGGGCCGCATTGCTGAACAGGCATTATTACAAATGGATGGTTTGCTGCATTATGTAATTATGCCAAACCATATTCATTTTTTGGTGGGCATCCAACCCAAAGCGGACGGGACGATGCAAGCATCGTCCCCTACAAATATTTCCCAGGTTGTCCGCATTTTCAAAGGGCGCGTTGCCCACAGGGCCGGGCATTCCGTATTCCAACGCTCTTTCTACGACCACATCATCCGCACTGAAACCGATTACTGGGTCATTGTGCAATACATTGACGAAAACCCGCTCAAATGGGTTTTGGACCCACTGTATCAGGAGGGAACGCCATGAACCTGTACGATAGAATCCAACCCGGCAAACGGCGGCACGGCTGGGGCGGGGCGGTGTTCCTGGCGGCGGCCTGTGTGGTTCTGGTAATCTGCATTGGCACCATTGGCTGGGCGGCGCGTTACCACCAGCGCTACCGCAGGTTTTCCACCGATTTTGCCGCCAGTGTGGAAAACGCGGGCAAGATCGGCGCTGCGCTGACCCACAACGGCGAAACCTCCTCCCTGGACCCGGATGCCAGCAGCTGGTTATGCCGGTTGATCTGCGCCGCCGGGGCGGGCAAAGTGCAGCCAAGCTGCCCGCAGGGGGAGCCGCTCACCGTCCGCTACCACAGCGGCGCGGTGCTGGACCTGTGGGAAGTGGAAATACCCGAAGAGACCGCCAAAAACCCCACCGGCGTTTTTGTGCGTTATACCTTTGCCGATGGAACGGTTTACCAATATGACACGGACCAGATCCAGATGAACGAGGTCCGGCTGGCCCTGGGGCTGCATTAACCCCAGGTATTAAGAGGGGCGCTGCAACAGCAGCATACAAAAAGGGGGAACGTATATGATCGCAATTATTGATTACGGCGTGGGCAACTTGTTCAGTCTGGCTTCCAGCCTGAAAAGCCTGGGGCTGGAAACTGAAGTGACCCGCGACGCTGCCGCCATCCGCGCAGCAGACCACATCATTCTGCCCGGCGTGGGCGCTTTTGCCGACGCCATGGCCAAGCTGGAAGCCACCGGCCTGGTGCCCGTTATCAAGCAGGAAGTGGAGCACAAACCGCTTTTGGGCATCTGCCTGGGCATGCAGCTGCTGTTTGAAAAAAGCTATGAGTACGGCGAACACACCGGCCTTGGCCTGATTCCCGGCGAAGTGTGCCCGCTGGCAGACGATTTGAAAGACCCCAGCCTGAAAGTGCCGCACATCGGCTGGAACCGGCTGGACATTGTGCCGGGGCGGGAAAACGACCCGCTGTTCAAGTACACCAAGCCCGGTGAGTATGTGTATTATGTACACAGCTTTTACGCCAAAAACTGTGCCGCCAACACGCTGGCTGCCAGTGAGTACAGCATCCCGGTAACGGGCGCTGTGAAAAACGACCTGGTATATGGCACGCAGTTCCACCCCGAAAAATCCGGCGATACCGGCCTGCGCATGCTGCGGGCCTTTGCAGAATTGTGAGGTGCAGCCATGAAGTTATATCCTGCCATTGATCTGCGCGGCGGGCAGGCCGTGCGCCTGTACCAGGGCGATTACGACCAGATGACCGTTTACAATGCAGACCCCGCCGCCCAGGCACGGGAGTTTATTGCCGCCGGGGCCAAGTACCTGCATGTGGTGGACTTGGACGGCGCCAAGGATGACACCACCGCCAACATGACCACCATTGCCGCCATTGCCAAGCAGGGCGGGCTGTTTATCGAGGTCGGCGGCGGCATCCGTGACGAAGCCCGCATTGAACAGTATCTTTCCCTCGGCGTGGGGCGCTGCATCCTGGGCACCATTGCCGTAAAGGATTTTGATTTTACCGCCCGTATGGCGCAGAAATACGGCCCCAAAATTGCCGTTGGCGTGGACATGCGCGATGGCCTTGTGGCTGTGAACGGCTGGAAAGAAGTTACCCCCGAACCGGGCGTTGCTTTCTGCCGCCGCTGTGCCGAAGCTGGCGTGCAGGCGATCATCGCCACCGATATTTCCCGCGACGGCACAATGCAGGGCACCAACATGGACCTGTACCGTGAGCTTTTGCAGATCCCCGGCCTGGAGATCACCGCCTCCGGCGGCATTGCCCGCATGGAAGAGCTGGCGGAGCTGCAGGCCATGGGCTGCCACGCTGCAATTTTGGGCAAATCCATCTACACCGGTGCCATTGACCTCAAACAGGCTGTGGCGCTGTATCAGGAATAAGGGGGCTGGGCGCATGATTACCAAACGCATTATCCCGTGCTTGGATGTAAAAGACGGCCGTGTGGTCAAGGGTGTCAACTTTGCCGGATTACAGGATATGGCCGACCCGGTCGAGATGGCCCGCTATTACAACGCGGCCGGGGCTGATGAGCTGGTGTTTTATGATATCACCGCCAGCGTGGAGGGCCGCACGATTTTTACCGATATTCTGCGCCGCGTTGCCAGCGAAATTTTTATCCCGCTGACGGTCGGCGGCGGCATCGGCAGCCTGGAAGATTTTGACCGGGTGCTGAAATGCGGTGCCGACAAAGTGAGTGTCAACTCCGGTGCCATCAAGAACCCGGCCATTATTTCCGCCGCTGCCCAGCGTTACGGCAATCAGTGCGTGGTGCTTTCGGCGGACATCAAGCGGGTGGATGGCAAGTTCAAGCTGTTCACCAAAGGCGGGCGCGAAAACACCGGCATTGACGCGCTGGACTGGCTGGAGCAGGGCGTGAAAAACGGCGCGGGCGAGCTGGTTGTCAACTCGATTGACACGGATGGCGTAAAGAACGGCTTTGACCTGGAGCTGCTGGACGCCGTGGCACAGCGCTGTGCTGTGCCCATCATCGCTTCCGGCGGTGCTGGCAAGATGGAGGACTTCAAGGAGCTGTTCTTGAACCACCCCCGCGTGGACGCCGGGCTGGCAGCCTCCATCTTCCACACGAAGCAGGTGGACATCCGCGATTTGAAGCTTTACCTACGTGAAAACGGCGTGGAGATGCGGGTATAACAGGCAAAAGCAGCCCATATAATTGGGGCTTGCCAAACAACGCAAAACACGCTAAACTATACTTATAAATTTTTACTGAGAATGGGGAATCTTTTGGGAATCCGGCTGTGCGGTTCGCATGAATCTGCGGCCCGGCAGAGTGTACCCAGCCTTTCGCCGTTTTAGATAAGGAGTTCGCCATGGAAATCACAGAAAATTCCAAAACTCTGAAATTTGATGCCAACGGCCTGATCCCGGCCATTGTGCAGGACCACTACACCAAAGAGGTTCTGACCCTGGCTTATATGAACGCCGAAACCCTGGCTTTGACGATTGCCGAGGGCCGCACGGTGTTCTGGTCCCGCAGCCGCCAGGAGATCTGGCGCAAGGGCGAAACCAGCGGCAATGTGCAGCGCGTGGTTTCCATCACCGCAGACTGCGATAAGGATGCTTTGGTCGTGGATGTCATCAAGAGCGGTCCCGCCTGCCACACCGGCGCGGAAAGCTGCTTCTTTAACCCGGTCTATGTTTCCGATGAGCTGAAGCAGTTCACCTGGCAGGGGCTGTATGAGCTGATCAAAGGCCGCAAGACCAACCCCAAAGAGGGCAGCTACACCACCTACCTGTTTGACAAGGGTCTGGAAAAGATTCTGAAAAAGGTCGGCGAGGAATCCACCGAAGTGATCATTGCAGGCAGCAAGCGCGACAAAGAGGAAACCGTTTACGAGATCAGCGACCTTGCCTACCATGTGATGGTTTTGATGATTGAACTTGGCATTTCCGTAGAAGACATCACCAAAGAGCTGGAAAAGCGCCATGTTATTGACCATAAAGTGAAACAGGAGAGGATGCAGTAATGGCTAAGGAGTATCTGCTCAGTTCGGTCCATGTTCACACCAAGCTGTGTGACGGCAAAAACACCCCGGAGGAGCTTGCCCTGAGCGCCTGGAAAGCCGGGCTGAAAACGCTGGGCTTCTCTGGCCACAGCCACACCCCGCACGACATTGAGTATTGCATGACCAATGCACGCACCCAGCTGTACCGCGCCCAGGTAGCCAAGCTGAAAGAGCGCTATGCCGGCAAGCTGGACATTTTGTGTGGCCTGGAATGGGATCTGTACAGCGATGACGACCCGGCTGCCTATGATTACTGGATCGGCAGCGCCCATTATGTCAAGGGCCCCAAGACCGGCAAGTATTACGAGATCGACTGGCGCGAAGCCGACCTGGCTGCCTGCATCCAGGACGACTTTGACGGCGACGGCCTTGCTGTGGTGGAAACGTATTTTGCCAACGTAGCCGCAGTTGCCGCCAAAAAGCCCACCATCCTGGGTCATTTTGACCTGATCAAAAAGGTGAACGGCAGCGGCAAGTTTTTTGATGAATCCGACCCGCGCTACACCGCCGCTGCCCACAAGGCACTGGAAGCCGCTGCACAGGCTGGCTGCGTGCTGGAAGTGAATACCAGCTCGGTTTATCGCGGCTTCCGCGAGGATTACTTTCCCTCCCCGGCCATCCTGAAAGAATGGCTGACCATGGGCGGCAATGTGACCATTACCGCCGATGCCCACGAAGCCAAGGCCCTGACCTTTGGCTTTGAGGAAGCCGCCGCACAGCTGAAGGAACTGGGCTATACCCATGTTCTGGTGCTGGGCAAGGACGGTTTTGCCCCCTGTGAGCTGTAAAACGCAAAACACACCGCATTTTGCCGGGTGCGCACTTGCCGCACCCGGCTTTTGCTGTTATAATGGGAAAAAGCGTTTTTTCGGGAAAGTCGGAAAGCCATATATGTTGCCCGTAACCCGTAGGGGCACGCGGCATAGTTCAGGGTGAAATATGCAGCAAAGCCTGACACGCGGGACGATGCCGAGCATCGTCCCCTACAAATTGTTTGCAACGTTTATTGCGAGTATTCACGTTTTTCCCCGGCGGGGTGGGGGCACCCCGCCCTACAGGGCGTTTATTGGCTGGCAACGCATAGTAAAACACTTTGTAGAGAACGGTCTTGACCGTTCCGGAGTTTTGTGGTGGATGCCATTCAAAATGCGTGATAATTTTTTATGTTCATCCAATTTTTTAACACTAGCCTATCCCCGCCCTAAATTTCTAATTTCTCATTCCTAATTAACTCCAACTCCTAACTAACATGAAAGGTATCTACACAAATCATGAACTTCACTGAACTTTCTTCCTCCGTGCGGCCGGAGATCATCCGGGCAACACAGGCAATGGGATATACCGAGATGACCGAAATCCAGCAGAAGGCCATTCCCCTGATGCTGGCCGGGCATGATATGATTGCCAAGGCCCCCACCGGCACCGGCAAAACCGTTGCGTTCGGCATTCCCATTCTGCAAAAGGCCGCTGGTTTCCCGGCAGGTGCGCCCAAGGCCGTTGTGCTCAGCCCCACGCGTGAGCTGGCACAGCAGATTGCACAGGACCTGACCAACCTGGCGCAGTTCCTGCCGGAGATCCGCGTGGTGTGCGTGTACGGCGGCGCCGGGCTGGAAAAGCAGCAGAAACAGCTGAAAGCCGGCTGCCAGATCGTGGTTGCCACCCCCGGCCGCCTGATGGACCACTACCGCCACCATGCGCTGGATCTTTCGCAGGTGACGACCATTGTGCTGGACGAAGCCGACGAGATGCTGAACATGGGCTTTTACAAGGATGTGCGCGGCATCATTGACCTGCTGAAACACCGCGAATCCCTATCCATGTTCAGCGCCACCATCAGCCGCGAGGTGCTGGATATCGGCTGGCTGTATCAACACAACGCCGCCGAAGTAGACGTTCAGCCGGTGCAGGAATCCAGCCCCAAAATTGCCCAGTACAAGCTGCTGACCACCGGCCGCGACAAGCTGGCTGACCTGGCCCAGATCATCATCAGCAAGGATTACAAGCGCGTAATGGTGTTCTGCAACACCAAGTACAACACCGGCATGCTGGCAAACCAGCTGGCCCGGCTGCATTTTAATGTAGACTGCCTGCATGGCGATTTGAGCCAGGCGGAACGCAACCGCATCATGCAGCGCTTTAAGGCCGGCGAGATCAATGTGCTGGTTGCCACCGATGTGGCCGCCCGCGGCATCGATGTTTCGGATGTGGACGCCGTCATCAACTATGATGTGCCCGAAGAGAACGAGCATTACACCCACCGCATCGGCCGCACCGGCCGCGCCAAGCGCGAAGGCGCCAGCTACCTGTTCTATACCAAGGACGAGCAGAAGCGCGTGGACACCCTGCTGCGCCTGACCCGCAATACGGATGACTGCCGCAGCGTGCATTTTGACTTCAACCATGAAAAACTGGTGGTGGAAGAAAAGCAGAACGTGGATAAGTTCAACATCAAGTGCTATTTCTGATCTTATTTCTGCCAATATAAAATAACGTGGGGCGGTGCTTGTGCATCGTCCCACGTTCTGTACCTTTTTGTCGGCCAGCCCCGTGCGCGCTTTCTATCCGGCGCTGGGGCAGCCCCAAACTAAAGGCAACACCGCACAATTCCCGCCTTGCGGCTTAAGCACCGCTCCGGCAGCCACTGCAAAGGCGAAGCACACCGAAACACACCACGCTCTTTGCACAAGATAGGCCATAAACAAAGGACCAAAGCCGCACGCTTTTCAGCTAATGGCTTTGGTCCTTTTCAATTCTATTGTCGCCGGGTATCCGATTCCGGGGTTGGGGCTATTACTCGGTTTTGCCTGCAGGCAGGGTAAAGGTGAAGCGGCACCATTTGCCCATCTCGCTTTCGGCCTTGATCTGGCCGCCGGACAGGGTGATCAGCACCTTGCAGATATGCAGCCCCAGGCCGCTGCCGCGGGTGTTCAGGCCGCGGGAGCGGTCCTCCTTATAAAAGCGCTCAAACACAAAGGGCAGGGCATCCGGCGCAATGCCATCGCCGGTGTTCTCAATGGTCACCCGCACCATGTCGTTTTCCTGCTGGATATCAAACTTGATGACGCCATCCGGCGGGGTAAACTTGATGGCGTTATCCACAATGTTGTAGACCACTTGATGGATAAAGTCCGGGTCGGCATACACCATGGTGCCCGTGGGGCCAAGGCCCTGGATATCAATCTTGCCATCCTCAATGCGGCGTTCATCCGAAAGCACCACATCCGTAACAGTGGACCAGATATCGTAATTTTTGGGAGTACCTTTCACCTCGCCGGATTCCAGTTTGGTGATATCCAGCATGTTCTGCACCAGCCGGGCCAAGCGGCCGGTTTCCTGCGATACCACGCCAAGATAATGCTTGTACTCGCTTTCCGGGATGGTGCCGTCCAGCATGCCGTCAATAAAGCCCTTGATGCTGGTCATGGGGGTGCGCAGTTCATGGGCGATGTTGCCCATAAACTGCCCGCGGGAGTTATCAATGTTTTGCAGGCGGCCCGCCATATTGTTAAAGGTCGTGGCAAAATCCGCCAGCTCCTGACAGCCAGTTACGGGGGCGCGTGCGGTGAAATCGCCGCCGCCCAGCCGTTTGGCGGCCTGGCTGATCTGTTCGATCGGCCAGGTAATGCGCCGCGCCAGCACCATGCACAAAATGCCACAGACAATCAGGATGACCGCCGAGGACAGCAAGAACATCGTCAGGATGGAGCGGATATAGACCGCCAGCGCATGTACCGGTGTTGCAGCAAACAAATAACCCTCGCTGCCCCCCAGATTCACGCGGCGGCCCGCAATATAATACTTATCGTGCAGGGTATCGTCCATGGTACCCATAAGAAAGATATCCTTGCCGCTGTCCATCTCTTCCTGCAAGTTCTGCGGGATCTTTGCACTTTCGGCTACATCTTTGCCGGTGTGCATCAGGATGTTGCCATCCCGGTCTGCCACAAACACAAGTGCGTCCGATGATGTATTGAACAGTTCAAAGCCGGTCTTGGCTCGCTCCACCAACTCATTGTCCCCGCCGGGCAGGGTCACAATGTTTCCTTCCGAAGCATAGGTCTCCGCCATGGCAGTAGCACCGTCCAGCACGGCAGTCAGGGAACTTTTGCGCTCCTGGGCAAAGTACGCGCAGGAGAGCCCCGTTTGCAGCATGCACATCAACACCAGCGCCACCAGCAGCAGCGAGGCAAAGGTTGCAAACACTTCCCCGCTTACGCTGCGCAGCGGGGCTGCCCCATTATTCTCTTCTTTTTTGGCGCGGCACATTATTCTTTAACCTCAAACTTGTAACCAACGCCCCACACGGTTTTCAGGTTCCACTGTTCCGAGGCTCCCTCCAGCTTTTCGCGCAGGCGCTTAACATGGACGTCGATGGTGCGGGAGTCGCCATAATATTCAAAGCCCCACACTTCGTCCAGCAGCTGGTCACGCGTATAGACCCGGTTGGGGTGCCCAGCCAGGCAGGCCAGCAGTTCCAACTCTTTGGGCGGCGCATCCACCACTTTACCCTTCACTTTCAGCTCATAGCGGTTCATATCCAGGTGCAGGTTGTCAAAGTCATAAACGCCTTTGTTTTCCTCGTCCTTGCTGCCGCAGCGGCGCAGAACAGCCTTGATACGGGCCGTCACTTCCTTGGTTTCAAAAGGCTTTACGATGTAATCATCCGCACCCAGTTCCAGGCCCAGAACCTTATCATAGGTTTCGCCCTTTGCCGTCAGCATAATGATGGGGGTCTGGTTGTTCTGGCGGATCTTGCGGCAGACTTCCCACCCGTCAATGCCGGGCATCATCACATCCAACAACACAAGGTCCGGGTGCAGCTTATCAAATTCCTGCAGTGCAGCAGTGCCATCATTGGCAATGGTCACACCGTATCCCTCTTTGACCAGGTACAGGCGCAGCAGTTCACAGATGTTTTTATCATCATCCACAACCAGAATTTTCTCGTTTGACATGGGTTTTATGCCCTCCTACTCTATGTTTTCCCGCACCGGACAGGGCCGGTACGGGGGTATTTTGATTCGATCTTTTAACATTATAAGGCATAAATGTGGAAAAATAAAGAACAACCGGTGGTCAAAACAGGTAAAATGTGTAGAATTGCGCAAAATTTATGAGCATGGCCGCGCCCTGCCCTTGCACGCAGTGCGCTGGTTGGGTATAATGATAGACAGTCAAAATATTCCGTTAAGGAGAATGAGTACAAATGAAATTAGGTATCGTCGGTTTGCCCAATGTTGGCAAATCCACTTTGTTCAATGCGCTGACCAGCACCCAGAATGCTCAGGCAGCCAACTATCCGTTCTGCACCATTGAGCCGAACTCCGGCATTGTTCCGGTTCCTGATGCCCGGCTGGACAAACTGGCCGAGATCTGGCAGACAGACAAAAAGACCCCCGCCATTGTGGAGTTTGTGGATATCGCCGGTCTGGTCAAAGGTGCCAGCCAGGGCGCTGGTCTGGGAAACAAGTTCCTGGGCCATATCCGCGAGTGCGATGCCATTGTACATGTGGTGCGCTGCTTTGACGATGACAACATCATCCATGTTGTGGAGGATGTGAACAAGCCGGAAAGCGTTGACCCCATCCGCGATATTGACGCCATCGACCTGGAGCTGATCCTGGCCGACCTGGAAGTTGTCAACAACCGCCTGGGCCGCCAGCAGAAAGCCGCCAAGACCGGCAATAAGACCGCTGCTGCCGAAGCTGCCTGGCTGGCAGAGCTTGCCGCTCATCTGGAAGGCGGCAAGCCCGCCCGTTCCTTTGCCTTTGACCCGGATGACGACAGCCAGAACACCGCTCGCAAAGAACTGGGTCTGCTCTCCGCCAAGCCGGTGATTTATGCCTGCAACGTGGGCGAGGATGACCTGCTGGGCGGGTTGGACGAGAACCCGTACTATCCGTTGGTTGCCGCCCGCGCCAAAGAGGAAAACGCACAGGCAATCCCCATCTGTGCCAAGACCGAGGAAGATATCGCCGGTTCCAGCCAGGAAGAAAAGCTGGCGTTCCTGCACGAGATGGGCATTGAATCCACCGGCCTGGATAACCTGATTAAGGCAAGCTATGATCTGCTGGGCCTCATCAGCTTTTTGACGGACGGCAAAAAGGAATGCCGCGCCTGGACCATCAAGCGCGGCACCAAAGCCCCGCAGGCTGCCGGCAAAATCCATTCCGACTTTGAGCGCGGCTTTATCCGCGCCCAGGTCATCAGCTATGACGCACTGGCCGACAACAACTTTGACTATGCTGCGGTTAAGGCCAAGGGCCTGCAGCGCACCGAGGGCAAGGAATACGTTGTGAATGATGGCGATGTGATCGAATTCCTCTTCAACGTCTGATAAAAAGGAGCAATACCATGATCATTGGCATTATGGGCGCTATGCCCGATGAAGTTGACCAGCTGTGTGCCAAGCTGGAGCAGGTGACCAAAGAAACTTACGCCGGGGTGGAGTACCACCAGGGCATGCTGAACGGCCGCCAGGTCGTTGTGTGCTGCGCCGGTATGGGCAAGGCAAACGCCGCTTCCACCGTGCAGGTTCTAATTACCAAGTACGGTGCCGAGAAGATCATCTTCTCCGGCATTGCAGGCAACATGACCAGCAAGATCGGCATTGGTGATGTCTGCGTGGGCGAAACCGTGGTATATCACGACGCCCAGAACGACATGATTGCCCAGAGCGCACCGTTCACCGCAGAGTACCACGGCGACCCGGCCCTGGTCAAAGCTGCACTGGATGCCTGCAACGCCTGTGGTGTTAAGGCCATTGCCGGCAAGATTGCCACCGGTGACCTTTTTGTTGGCGATGCCGCCACCAAAAAGGCTATCGAGGACAAATGCCAGCCCGACTGCGTGGAGATGGAAGGCGCTGCTGTAAGCCAGGTTGCCGCCCGCAACGGCGTACCCTGCGTCATCCTGCGCGCCATGAGCGACAACGCGGACGAGAGCGGTTATGAAGTTCTTGTCGTGAAAAAGTTCAGCATCGGCGAATACATCAAAACTGCCACTGCCATTGTGGCAAATATGATCGAAGCACTGTAATTGGGGAAAACGCTTTTAGGAAAAGTATAAAACACTTTTAGGGAAAGTATAAAACAGATGAAAATTACACGTGAAGAAGAAAGCGAAATAAAAGGCACACCTGAGGTTTCTGCTCCGGCCCCGACTGAAACGCCGGAACAGCCCGCAGCGGCCGCAAAGCCTGCCACGCGCTGGGCGGCTATTCCGCTGTGGGGGCGGGTACTGCTGATTCTTGGCATTGCACTCCTCTTGTTGGTATTCGTTGGCTATGCCGCTTTGCAGGGCATGCTGGGGCGCATCCGGCGTGCATCGGCCACCGAGGCAGTCTCCCAACAGGAAGAGACCTTTGAATCGGACGAAAACGCCGATGATACCTTGAGCCCGGAGGATGTAATCTGGAACGGGGCCGACACCAGCGTGATGCAGGACAAAGACATTGTGAACCTGCTGCTGATTGGCCAGGACCGCCGCGAAGGCCAGGACCGCCAGCGGGCCGACAGCATGATCATGGTCACGCTGAACAAAAAGACCAAACAGATCAGCATGACCTCCTTTATGCGGGACCTATATGTACAGATTCCCGGCTACAGCGACAACCGCATCAACGCAGCCTATGCCTTTGGCGGCATGGATCTGCTGGACAGCACGCTGAACACCAATTTTGGTGTAGAGATTGCTGGGAATGTGGAAGTTGACTTTGGCGAGTTCCAGACCTTGATCGACAGCATTGGCGGCATTGACCTAGAACTGACCCAGGACGAGGCAGATTATATCTGCGGCAGAAAGCGAGATGTAACCTACCCACAGCAGCTCCGCACGGACTGGAACCTGCATGAAGGGGTAAACCACCTGACCGGCGAGCAGGCCCTGATCCATGCACGCAACCGCTCCCTGGGCAACGATTATGCCCGCACCGACCGCCAGCGTGCTGTGCTGATGGCGATCATCAATAAAGTGAAACAGATGGATGCTGTTTCCATCGTCAACTTTATTAACCAGGTTCTGCCACTGCTGACCACCGACATGACCTCCGGCGAAATTCTGGGGTATGCGATGGAAGCTTTGCAGATGAATTTTGACAGTGAGCACTCTTACCGCATCCCGGCAGAGGGCACCTATACCGGCGCGGTAATCCGCGGCATGCAGGTACTGGTACCGGACCTGGCTGCCAACCAGACCTACCTGATGGATGTTCTGTATCATACAGACAACAACCAATAAACACATTACAAAAATATCGCCCGGCGTGGAACTGCAATGTTCCCGCCGGGCGGTTTTGTTTTGAGTTATGCGCCTGCCCGCGGCATGATAAGCACAGCGGCAAGGTACATAACATAAAGTATCAGGCATACCCTGCCCTGCCAGCGGTAAAGCCGCTTTTTGACCAGCGGCGGCAGCAGCAGGATCAATGCCATCAAAACGCAGAACGGGATATCATACTGGCGGAACTGTTCACCCACCGGCAAGCGGCGGCGGTACATCAGGCTGGAAACAGGCAGCACCAGCGTGATGCTCAAAATGGCGCTGTTCAACACCTGCATGGGCAGTGCCTGCGGCGGGTAGATGCGGCATTTTTCCGCAAATCGCTTCCAGGCAGAGCCAAGGGGATGGTCGAACACTTCCACCAGCAGGGGCAGACAGAGGCCAAAGGAAATCAGGGTTGCCGCCCACTGGGCCTGAATGGTGCCAGTCAGGTTGGCCAGCGCCACGGCGCTGTTCAGCAGGGCCCACGCTCCCACGCAGAGCACTGCCATGCCGCCCACCACCCCGGCCAGGTTGCGCAGGCTGGTGCGGATGCTCATAGCCGGGAACAGGACGGTCCGCCCGGATGGGTCTTCCGGCGGGGTCTTTTCGCCTTTTTCCTTCTGGAAAGTGATAAGCTCCAGCCCCTCCCGGAACGCAAAGCGGTACTGGTAGGCGATGCTCTGCATGACAAACAGAACAAACAGGCCCATCAGCAGGCCGGTACCGGTATAGCTCAGGGTGCCGTCCCGCACAAACAGGGCCACCACGCCGCAGGCCACCAGCAGCAGGGCGCATTTGCGCAGCAGCTCGCCGCGGTCCACCGTGACATTACAGCGCAGCAGGCAAAGCGCCAGTACCAGCCCCAGCTGGGTGACAGCGCCCGCCAGAGCCGTACCAACGGCCAGCGCAGTAACGGACATACCTGCCGCCAGAAACGCCAGCACCAGCTGCGGCAGCGCCGTACACACCGCCACCAGCGTACCGCCCACCATCCACATAGGTAGCCCGCACAGCGCCCCGCACCACGTTGCGCAACGCGAAGCCAGCCTGCTGCCGATACCAGTCAGCAGCAAGCCCAGAGCATAGAGCAGCAATGTAGGGAGAAGAAGCATAGTTTTTTAGTTAAAAGTTAAGGGGGAGGCGTTAATTAGAAATTAGGAATGAGGAATTAGGGCAATACCGCATAATTCTAAGTGCCGATACGGCGAGCGAGGTGCGGCAGC
>ERZ1034976.1152-NODE-1152-length-21465-cov-5.661280_pt1 | contig 21465 bp, 18 predicted proteins | sample MGYA00520623_ERZ1034976 | MGnify/ENA primary metagenome ERZ1034976 (study PRJEB33766, sample SAMN09781774) | gut metagenome | biome: gut microbiome | host: Homo sapiens | place: Madagascar | study: EMG produced TPA metagenomics assembly of the PRJNA485056 data... | reverse complement strand
GTATATGATAGCATAAAAACATAAATAAAAGCAATAAAACGATATTCATTTCATAGAATTTCAGACATACTTAAAACAGAAATGAAATAGTCACCGGATTTGTATAGGGAAGATACAAATCCAAAACAGGGATTGCAAGGAGGAAAATCAGGATGAACTTAAAACGTGGAATTAACTTAGGCGGATATTTATCACAGTGTGATTACAGTAAAGAACATCTGGCATCTTTTATCCATAAAGAGGATCTGGACAGAATTGCGGAAATGGGTTTTGACCATGTCCGGGTGCCGGTCGATTACAATATTCTGGAAACGGAAGATGGAACTCCCATCGAAAGCGGCTATGAATTACTTGACCGGGTAACAGACTGGTGCAGGGAAAACAAGCTGAATATGATTTTGGATATGCATAAAGTTTACGGCTATGATTTTAACGATGCAGGTACCATGGAAAACAGTCTGTTTAGGAGCCCTGCGCTGATGGACCGCTTTCTTGCGCTGTGGAGAAGGCTTGCAAAACACTACGGAAATAAAGATTTCATGGCTTTTGAGCTTTTGAATGAAATTGTGGAGGAGGATGTGGCAGAAGCCTGGAATGATTTAATCATCCGTGCGGTGAGAGAAATCCGCCGGTATGCACCCACAACTCCGATTATCTACGGCGGCATCCAGTGGAACAGCGCCAGAACCGTCAGATTTTTAAGAAAACCGGAAGATGAAAATATTATTTTTACCTTCCATTTCTATGAGCCGCTTCTGTTTACCCATCAGAAAGCATACTGGGTGGCGGCAATGGACCCCAATAAGGAAATTTCCTATCCGGCAACCATGGAATATTACAGGGAAAATTCCAAAGTGCTGGGGTATCAGGGAAACGTAGCGGTCAATGCACATGCCGGTGAGATGGGCCCCAAATTCATGGAAGAGCTGATTGCGGATGCCGTAGATGCGGCAAAAAAAGCAGGTGTACCTTTATATTGCGGTGAATTTGGAGTCATCGACAGAGCACCGGTTATGGATACGCTTCGCTGGTTCAGGGATGCGAATGAGGTATTCCGCAAATTTGACGTCGGATTTGCGGCATGGACTTATAAGGAAATGGATTTTGGTATTACCGGGGAACATTATAAACCGATTTTACAGGAACTCATAAATATCTGGAACCGATAAAACAGTATAACCACGGGAGGGTACGGAATGAAAAGAAAAACAGCAAAATGGCTGACGGCTGTTCTGGCATTTACAATGGTAATGACAGCGGGCTGCGGCAAGGAAAAGGGAGCAGAGAAACAGACAGAGAATACGGAGACCGTACAGGAAACGGTAATCCGGGAAACAGAACCGGTGCAGGGAAATGACCTTGACATGACGGGGTACAACCTGGTTTGGGAGGATGATTTTGAAGACGGAATTTCAGAGGATGACTGGAATTATGAGCTTCATGAACCGGGCTGGGTGAACAATGAACTGCAGTCCTATGTGAAATCGGAAGAAAATGTGTATACAAAGGACGGAAAGCTTGTCATAAAGCCGGTGGAAACGAAGGATGAGAACGGTAACACTGCCTACACATCCGGACGTGTGAATACCCAGGGCAAGCATGATTTTACTTACGGTCTCTTTGAAGCAAGCATTAAAATGCCGAAAGGCCAGGGCTTTTTACCGGCATTCTGGATGATGCCCACGGATGAAAATTTATACGGTCAGTGGCCGAGATGCGGGGAAATTGATATTGCAGAAGTGTTGGGTAATGATACGGGAACCACCTACGGAACCATCCACTATGGAAACCCGCACAAAGAAAGCCAGGGCAGCTATGTACTTTCCGAGGGGGATTTCGCAGAAGAATTCCATACCTATGCCTGTGAATGGAACCCGGGGGAAATCAAGTGGTATGTGGATGGCAATCTGATACACACAGCAAATGACTGGTACTCAGCAACGGAGGGTTTAGGGGAAATTACTTTTCCGGCACCTTTTGACCAGCCCTATTATATCATCTTTAATCTGGCGGTGGGCGGAAACTGGCCCGGTAATCCGGATGCAACTACGGATATAGCCGGTGCAACCTATGAAATTGATTATGTAAGAGTGTACCAGAAAGATGAATATGACGAAAATGTCACAAAACCGGAAAAGGAAATCACCTACAGAGAGCCGGATGAAAACGGCAACTATGTCATCAACGGAGATTTTTCTGCGTCAGAGGATTTGACGGATAATGCAGACTGGAAGTTCATGGCGCAGAACGGCGGAGAAGGCAATGCGGAAATTAAGAATAATGAAATTGTTATCTCCACAGCGAATGCCGGCAGTGAGGAATACAGCATCCAGCTGGTACAGCCGGATATTCCTATCCTGAAGGGAAGCGAATACCGGGTAACCTTTGATGCCTGTGCCGATGAAGAACGCACCATGAAGGTAGCGGTTACGGCGCCCAATGCCGGATGGATCCGTTATCTGGAGGATACAGAGCTTACTCTTACGAAGGAAAAACAGAGCTACGCATTTGATTTCACGGTGACGGCGGAAAACGACCCCACCGGACGACTGGAATTCAATATGGGTAAAACAGATAGTACTGCAACGATTTCTATATCCAATGTGCGTCTGGAGATGACAACGGAAGGTTCTGGCAGCGCAGGCGGTAAGACTGTTCTTTCCGATGGCAATTACGTTTACAATGCAAATTTCCAGGAAGGTACCGACAGAGTCGGAAGCTGGGATTTTACGGAAAATGATGCGGTGACATATGAGGTTACACCGTTAAGCGACGGCAGAAGACTTCATGTAAATATGTCAAAGGATTCAGATACCCCGTTCTATGTTACGCAGAAAGACCTGGCATTGACGGAGAACGCGGAATATCTCTTAAGCTTTGAAATGCAGGCGGAAGCGGGAAGCCATATGAAAGTCCTTCTGAATGGGGAAGAACATGACATAGCTTTGTCCAAAAAGCAGGATACCTACAGCTTAAAGTTTGTATATTCCGGAAAAGAAGGAGCCAATACACTTCAATTTGGTTTTAGCAGTGCCGGGGATTATTATCTGGACAAGGTGCGTGTGGAGGAGAATGTGATGATTAAGAACGGCAGCTTCAATGCGGGGACGAGCGGATACGAGATTTTTGTGGATACTTCTGCAGATGCGAATTACGTGGTGGATTCCCTGTCAGAAGACAATGCCATGGATTTTACCATTCTTGACACCGGAGCCAGTGACTGGAACGTCCAGCTCAAGCAGAATAATATCACTCTTGAAAAGGGAAAAACGTATACCTTAACCTTTGAAGCCAAATCCGATATGAAAAGAGACATTCGTGTCATTATACAGGGCAGGGAAGACAAGGGCTGGCCGGTCTATTCCGGAGAAAACATTGTGACGCTTTCTTCTGACTATCAGACCTTCAGCACCACCTTTACCATGGAAAGCGATACGGATCCGGATGCTTTCTTAAGCGTATGCTTAGGCGCTGTCAGCGAGAGAATCGACAGCCGGCACAGAGTGTGCATAGATAATATTTCCCTGGAGGAAGTTAACTGATTTTATCCTGCTGTAGGAAACCTGAGTGGATTTCTTCATATAATATACTATACCTTAACTAAGAGAGGAAATAGTATATGGCACGATTTACCAATCAGGCACAGCTGCGATATGGCAACGCAGTAGCCAATTCCAATATTGCTGTCGGTGAAATTATGGAAGTTTTATCGGCAACAAAAACAGCGGTAAACAATACCTACGGACAAAATGATAATGTAACATATGTCATCAGTATTGTAAATTCGGGAGCTGTCCCTTTCAGCGGCATAACTGTTACAGATAATCTCGGTGAATATAATTTTGGCACGGAAACACTGACACCGTTAACGTATATTCCCGGAACGGTTAAATTTTACGCAAACGGTGTTTTGCAGCCTGCCCCTACGGTGGCGGCGGTTTCTCCGCTTACGGTTACCGGGCTGACGGTGCCGGCAGGTGGAAATGCAACCGTTATTTATGAGGCAGAGGTGAATTCTTTTGCACCCATGGAAACAGGTTCCAGGATTACCAATACGGCGGTTGTATCCGCAACCGGTATTACACCGGTTACGGTCAGTGAAACCATCCTTGTAGAGGAAGCGCCTATCCTGTCCATCACCAAATCGGTAAGTCCGGTTCCTGTTACGGAAAACGGAACTCTTACCTACACCTTCTTAATTCAGAACATGGGAAATACAGCCGCAGATGCTACTGCCGGTGTAGTGGTTCTGGATACTTTTTCCCCGATTCTCAGCAATCTCTCCGTTACCTTTAACGGAGCCGGCTGGGCAGAAGGGGCACAGTATACGTATGATGAAACAAGCGGTACCTTCAGCAGTGTAGCAGGCCGGATTACGGTTCCTGCAGCCACCTATACCCAGGATCCGGCAAGCGGTGCATGGGTAGTCAGTCCCGGTGTCAGCACTCTTATCATTTCCGGTATCGTATAAAAGGTTCCTGCTATCTGCAGGTATATCAATAACCGGCATAGTCTTAATCGGCTATGCTGGTTTTTTTATAGAAAAGACCGGGGGCATGAAATTAAGCAGAAACACCGCCGAATTGGTTAACAAAGCAAAAGATAAAGAATAAATTGATTTTGTTGGGGACGGACATGAGTTTGTTCCCCTTCTTTTTATTCCTTCCATAGCGGATTATATAAATGTGCATAGACATAAAAGGGCATCCTATTGCGTTTGAAATGAAGCAAAAATCAACATAGAGGAAAATGCTTTAAAGCATAGCGGGAAAGATAAAGCAAATTGCGAAAAAAGTCTGAAATGCTTTTCGGGAAGGAAAAATCAGGAAAGCAAATTCTCCAATAAGTGAAAAATGCTTCTGATTTAATTGAAATTCAAGAAGCAAAAAGGGGATTAGTGAATAAATGCTTTAAGACCAATCTTATTTGAAACAGCAAAAAAAGAAATTTTAAGATTATGCTTTAAAGAGTTTGTAAAAAGAGGAAGCAAAATGGAAGAATTGTTATATTTGCTTTAAAAATGCCAGCGAGTGCGGAAAATGGGGTTGAGTCCTGGCAATTTCAGGCTGCGCCATGCACCATTCGGGAGCTGCAGAGCAGCCCCTCATGGACGGCTGTCGCCGTATAATGAAAAAGAAGAGACTACATCTTAGTGAGCAGGCGGCGCCGAGCCATTCATAGCCCTGACGGGCTATTTCATGATGGGCTGTCGCCCAATAAATATAAAAAGAAAAGCTGACTGGAAAGTGAATATATTCCCTTCCAATCAGCTTTCTTTTTATACTTGCTCGGCTTGTAGCTTAGCCAAAGTATCTATTCAGTAATCCTTCAAATGCTTTGCCGTGTCTTGCTTCGTCGCGTGCCATTTCATGGACGGTGTCGTGGATAGCGTCTAAGTTTAATTCTTTTGCACGTTTTGCAAGGTCTACTTTGCCGGCGGTTGCGCCGTTTTCAGCGTCAACTCTCATCTGTAAGTTCTTCTTGGTGGAGTCGGTTACCACTTCACCTAAGAGTTCTGCAAATTTTGCAGCATGTTCTGCTTCTTCGTAAGCTGCTTTTTCATAGTACATACCGATTTCAGGATAGCCTTCTCTGTGAGCTACACGTGCCATTGCCAGGTACATGCCGACTTCGGAGCATTCTCCTTCAAAGTTAGCACGAAGGTCCTTGATGATATCTTCGGGTGCACCCTGTGCAACGCCTACAACATGCTCTGCAGCCCATACCTTATCGGCAGACTGTACAGTGAACTTGGAAGCAGGTGCGTGGCAGATAGGGCACTCTGCAGGTGCTTCAGTTCCTTCGTAAACATAACCGCATACTTGACATACAAATTTCATAATTCATTTCTCCTTTTCTTGTAAATAAAATGGTTTTATTGGTTATTGTTTCCCGAAAGGGCTTAAACTTTCAGGAAATAAATTACAAACAATTTCACGGAAATTCCCAAGCTCTTGCAAACAATTCCAAAGGAAAACTCGAAGCTCTTGCGAACAATTTCAAAGGAAAATTCAGAACTTTTGCAAACAAATTTAAGGAAAATCCACTTACACCCGGCAGTTTTCGCAGGTACCGTAAAAATAAATATCGTAGCCTTCGATGGTACCGTTGAAGCCCAGGGCTGCGGTTTCCATTACCGAATCAATACTTGGCATGGCGAGATCTATGACAGCACCGCATTTTTTGCAGACAAAGTGGTGATGCGGGGAAGTATCGTAATCGAAATGATCCGTTTTATCCCCTACCTGCAGCCGCAGGATTTCGCCGGTGTCTGCTAAGAGATTTAAGTTCCGGTAAACGGTCCCAAGGCTGATATTTGGTATCTTGGTGCGCATGGCGGTGTAAACCTGGTCAGCTGTCGGATGATCCTTCCGGGTAGAAAGATATGCTTTTATTTCTTCTCGTTGCTTACTGTATTTTACTGCCATAGAGTTCCTTTCTGAAAGTAGTAACTGTTACTGTTATTAATATAATACAGATAATATAGAAAGTCAACTCTTTTTTATAATTTTTTTAGGATATTCTTCGAATCAGTTCATTTCTTTTTATAAGAAAAGATGATATAATTTCCATAAATTCGGTAATTGCCGCATAAACGGCGGAATGAGAGGGAATATGAAATTCAAGACAAGATTGCGCATAGCATTTGCGTCCATTGTTTTTTTGCCCCTGATACTGACCGCATTAGCTTTTTTGGCCATCAGTGTATACCTGGTGCAGGATGACCAGCCGCATTTCTTTGGACAGGTCAATTATGCAGAAATGGTGGACAGTGTGCAGTCTGTGGGCGAACAGGTACAGATGCTTTATCAGAAACTGGCGGATACGGCGGTGAGCGAACCGAGGAAATTTGAAGACACCGCTTATCTACAGTCCTTAAACAAAAGCCTTAACCGTAAAAATTCCTACATTTTGGTCAGAAAAAACAATTCCATTTATTATGCGGGAAATATGGAAGCGGCAGAACTTATTTTTGATAAACTGCCCGAATACGGTTACGAATATGGGGATGCTGCCGCCATGTATTTTAACGACCTGCAGAAATATGTCAAACAGGTGGATTTCCGATTTTCGGACGGGTCAGAGGGGAGTGTATTTATAGTAACAAGGATCAGCGGCATTATCTCCAAACGGCTTTTGATAGATATGTTTATTGCCATCTGCCTGATTCTGTTATTTACCAGCCTGATGCTGACGCAGTGGATTCACAAGGGAGTGTTTACACCGGTAAACGAGCTGAACGTAGCTATGCAGAAGGTAAAGGAAGGCAATTTTGATTACCGGCTTTCTACGGATGCGTCCGGTGAAATAGGTGATCTGTATCGCAACTATGAGGACATGCGCCTGCGTCTGAAGGAAACCACGGAAGAACAGCTGCAGCAGGAGAAGCAGAACAAAGAGCTTATCAGCAATATTTCCCATGATTTGAAAACACCCATTACTGCTATCAAGGGTTACATGGAGGGTATCATGGACGGCGTTGCCGATACGCCGGAAAAAATGGATAAATACATCAAAACGGTGTATAACAAGGCAAATGACATGGACAGGCTTATCAATGAGCTGACAATTTATTCAGGTATTGATAATAACCGGATACCTTACCATTTTCACCGCATAAACGTTGCCGAATATTTCGGAGACTGCGTGGAAGAGGTGGGATTGGAGCTGGATTCCCGCAATATTAAACTGAATTATTCCAATTTAGTGGATCCCGCCACACTGATCATTGCCGATCCGGAGCAGCTTAAGCGCGTTATCAATAATATTATCAGTAATAGTGTAAAATATATTGATAAGGAGCAGGGCATTATTGATATCCGTATACTGGATGAGGTAGACTCCATCCGGGTGGAAATCGAGGATAACGGCAAGGGAATTGCCGCCAAAGACCTGCCCAAGATTTTTGAACGGTTTTACCGGACGGATGCTTCCCGCAACTCCACAAAGGGCGGAAGCGGCATCGGGCTTTCCATTGTAAAGAAAATTATTGAAGATCACGGCGGTTACATCTGGGCCACCAGTAAGGAAGACGAAGGCACCTGCATGCATTTTGTCCTCCGTAAATATAAAGAGCAGAAAGGAAATGAAAAGGTATGAGCAGCAGAATACTGATTATTGAAGATGAAGAAGCGATTGCAGATTTGGAAAAGGACTACCTCGAGCTCAGTGATTTCGAGGTAGAAATACAGAATACCGGAGACGGCGGCTTAAAGGCTGCTTTGGAAAAGGATTTTAACCTGATTATACTGGACCTGATGCTTCCCGGTGTGGATGGCTTTGAGGTGTGCAAGCAGATTCGGGAAAAGAAGGATATCCCCATCCTCATGGTTTCCGCTAAAAAGGATGATATTGATAAAATCAGAGGTCTGGGTCTGGGCGCGGACGATTATATGACAAAGCCTTTCAGCCCCAGCGAGCTGGTAGCAAGGGTAAAAGCGCATCTTGCCAGATACGAAAGACTGGTGGGCACCAATGCAAAGCCCCAGAACGACATTGTGGAAATCAGGGGACTGCGCATCGATAAAACTGCGAGAAGAGTGTATGTGGACGGTGTGGAAAAAACCTTTACAACCAAGGAATTCGATTTGCTGACCTTCCTTGCGGAGCATCCCAATCATGTATATACCAAGGAAGAGCTGTTCCGCCAGATCTGGGACATGGATTCCATCGGTGACATTGCCACCGTTACGGTCCACATCAAGAAAATCCGTGAAAAAATCGAGTACGATACCGCGAAACCCCAGTACATCGAAACTATCTGGGGTGTGGGCTACCGCTTCAAGGTATAAATTATGCAGACACAGATTGTATACGAGGACGAGGCGGTACTGGTTATCCGGAAGCCTGCCGGGCTGGCAACGGAGAGCGCCGGCATCGGGCAGAAGGATGTAGTCAGTGAACTGAAGAATTATGTGGCAAAGAAAAATCCGGGGAAAATGCCGTATCTGGGTATTGTTCACCGGATTGACCAGCCTGTGGAAGGGCTTTTGGTATTTGCCAAAACGAAAAAAGCCGCCGAGGATTTAACGACGCAGCTTGGAAAAGGTACGCTTAAGAAGGAATACCTGGCGGTGGTATGTGGAAAAGTACCGGAAAATACCGGCAGGCTGGTGGATTATCTGATAAAGGTAAATGGCATGGCGGTGGTAAAGGACGCCGCGGATGCGCAGATAAAGGACGCCGCGGATGTGCAGGTAAAGAACGCCGCGGATGCAAAGACAGAGAAAGACGTGGATGTGCAGGCAGGGAAAGCAGCAGACCCACAGGCAAAAAAGGCGGTTCTTACTTACACGAAAAAAGCGGAAACCGAAAAGTTTACATTGCTTGCCGTGCAGATAGAAACCGGGCGTTTTCATCAGATAAGGGCGCAGCTTTCCCATGCGGGATTTCCCATTCTGGGAGATGAAAAGTACGGCTCCGAGGAAAGCAAAGAGCTCTCCCGGGAAAAGAAAATCCGCTTTACGGCACTTTGCGCCGCTTCCTTAAGTTTCCGGCATCCCGTGACCGGCAAAACCATGGCATTTACCCAGACACCGCAAAATCCGGCATTTGCGGATTTTGTGATAGAATAAAAGCTTATGAAAGACTGGGAACCTTTGTCAGAGAATTTGGACAGATAAGTGCAGAAGCTTTTGTCAGTGTATTTCTTACAGATATATAAGAATAGAAACAGAAACATGTCATATACTAAACCCTATCAGCAGGGCGGGCGTGATGGATGGGCGCCACGAAGGATTGCGGGAGGGATTGGCATGCAGAAGAAATGGTATGAACAAAAAGGAATGGTACTGCTCCTCTTAACCGGAGCAGTCTATTTTTTTTTACGGTATCTTTCTCCGCTGCTGACGCCCATTTTAGCGGCAGGAATTCTGCTCACCCTGTGCTATCCGGCATTTGACGACATCCAGAAAAAAACAAAGATTAAAAAGCAGTACATGGCAAGCGCCATGCTGGTGCTCATTGGGGCGGTGCTCATGGGGCTTCTGTGGTGGGCAAGTGTGTATTTGTTCCGGAAAATTCCCCAGTGGGCAGCAGGTGTGGACGGGCTGCAGGAAACCCTGCGTATTTTTATCGGGGACTGCTGCGGCAAAATGGAAAGTTTTCTTGGGATAGAAGCCGACGATCTGAGCCATTCCCTCACCGGTCAGATGGACGCTGCGTTTGAAAACCTGAAAATCTCTATTCTACCGGGACTTTTGCAGAACAGCTGGACCTATGTAAAAGCGGTAGGCTCCGTTTTTGCAGTGCTGGCGGTCACCATGATTGCCACGGTGCTGCTTGCCAAGGACTACGACGATCTGCTTGCCATGGTGGGAAAGCAGAAATGGAGTGTTATTCTTTTGGAGGTGGCGCTTAAGGTTATCCGTTATCTGGCGACCTATGTGAAAGCGCAGCTTCTTATCCTGCTTGGGATTTCCCTTATCTGTGTGACACTCCTGTCGGTTGCAGGTGTGGAAAAAAGTGTATTCTGGGGGATTTTAGCGGGAATTTTGGATGCCCTTCCTTTTATCGGCACCAGCATCGTGCTGCTTCCGCTGGCATTGTGGGAGTTTTTCTCCGGGGCATATCTGAAAGCCTTTTTCTGTCTGCTTGCATACGGCGTCAGCGCTCTGTTCCGGGAGCTTGCGGAGCCGAAACTCATCGGCAAAAGAGTGGGCATTTACCCCTTTATTATCCTGATTTCTGTGTATGCGGGGATGAAGCTGTTCGGACTGTGGGGCATTATCAAGGGACCGGTGGGGCTGGTTATGATTGAGCAGTCCTATGTCTGTATCTGCCGCTATATTGACAATAAAAAGGCGGATGGATTATGATGGAGGAAACGTGTGTAAAAAGAAGGGACAGGACACATGAAAAAGAAACAGGTTAAAAAGAAGCAGCGTTCGCTTGCAGCGGATATACAGACGGTTTTGCTGTGGGTTCTGCGGGGCATCAGCTTCTTTTATCTTATTATGATGGGCGTGGTGATGCCGTTTTATTACCACCCCGAAACATCGTATATGACAATCGGCTCCGGCAAGGCGGAGTTTTACAATAAATGGGCATTCGGCACGGCAAAAGCAGCGGGAGTGTTACTTCTTCTTTATCTGTTGACGGCGTCAGTAAGACAATTCCTGCTGTGGAAAAAGGACAGTAGCCGGAAAACAGGGGGAGCTTCCCTGTGGACGGCAATGAAGGCGGGATGTCAAAATTTCTGGCAGAGCCTTACCGGCACGGAACTGTTTGCCGTCTGTTACATAGCTGCCCTGTGCATTTCCTACCTGCTGACGGATTACCCGGAATTTGCAAAAATGGGTGCCGACGGCTGGAACATGGGCTTCTGGCCCCAGATTTTGTTTTTCTTTTTGTTATTGAAAAGAACCCTCACAACCGGGATGGCAAAGGCAGGCATCGGGATGATGCTTTCGGCATCCACGGTGGTATTTCTTTTAGGACTCTTAAACCGTTACGGGGTCAATCCCCTGCACATGGAAAGCAGCGGGCCGGGATTTATCTCCACCATCGGTAATATCAACTGGTACTGCGGTTACTGGTCGGTGCTGTTCCCGGTATGCTGCGGTATTTTCCTGTTCCGGGAGAAGGTTCTGCCGGGCAGCAGGTCCGCGCAGCAGGCTCCGGTGTCCGTTTTGTATCGTGTTCTGCCGGTGTTTAGCGGAATTGCGGTTGTTATCGGCTTTGCCACGGGCGTATCCCAGGGCAGCGACAGTGGTCTTTTGGTGCTGGCAGCCATGACACTCATTCTGGGCTGCTTTGCCGGAAAAGAAAAGGAAGGATTGCGTCATTTTATCGAGCTTCTGCTGTTGTTCTGTGTTTCCCTTACAGGACTTTTTGCCTTGCAGCATCTGTTCCCGGAACGGAACAAATACCAGACTGCCGGTTATCTTTTCCTGACTGGGAAGCCGTGGGGGCTGATTTTTGGCGTGCTGCTTTTGTGTTTGTATTTCTTCTTGTTTATAAGAAAGAATAACTGTGCCAATGGATGGACAAAAACGGTGGAAAATCACTGTGACAATAAATTGACGGGAACAGCGGACAGGGGCATTGGCTGGACCTACAGAGCCTGGCAGATACTGACGGGACTTTCCGCTGCGGCGCTGGTTCTTTACATCGGTCTTTTGACTTTCAATACGACACACCCGGGCGTAATACCGGCGCTTGACGGCAACGCCCTGTTTACCTTCAATACTTCATGGGGAAGCTCCCGCGGGGCAACCTGGAGCATCGGTATCCATACATTTCTGGCACAGAATTTCGGACACCGGCTCTTTGGCGTGGGACCGGACTCCATGGCGGCATACCTGTACCAGAGCGACAATTCCGCACTGCTTGCGGAAGTCAGGGCGACTTTTGGGGATAAAAGACTTACCAATGCCCATGGAGAGTGGATAACTGTCCTGGTAAATACCGGACTCATGGGGCTGTTGAGCTTTGCCGCCATGATTATTTCTGCCGTGGGGACTTTGTTTTCCCGGAAGCAGAAAACATTGGCAAAAGCCTGCGGGCTTGCCGTTTTATGCTATACCCTGCACAATATTTTCAGTTTTGAGCAGATGATGAACATCAGCCAGATGTACTTTGTCATGGGCATCGGCATGGCTGTGGCGGAAAAGGAAGAAAGGGACTGATATGTTATTTAACTCCACAATATTCATAGCGCTCTTCCTGCCGCTTTGTCTGATTGGCTGGTACGGGCTGCAACAATTCAAAAATCCTGCCTGGGCAAAGCTGTTTCTGGTGGGCATGTCCCTGTGGTTTTACGGCTATTATAACCCATGGTATCTGCTTATTTTAGTGGGCAGCCTGCTTGTCAATCAGGGCATCAGTGCGGCCATGGAGCATGGAAGAAGCCGGAAGCTTCTTCTAACTCTGGGACTTATTGCCAATATCGGACTGCTGTTTTATTTTAAGTATTTTAATTTTTTCGTGGACAACTGCAATTTCTTCTTCCATACGGACTGGCAGATAGAAAAAATTGCACTGCCGCTGGGTATCAGCTTTTTCACATTCCAGCAGATTTCCTATGTGGTGGACCGTTACAAGGGAGAAGCGCCCTGCTACAGTCTGCTGGACTATGCCTGCTTTGTGACATTTTTTCCCCAGTTGATTGCGGGCCCCATCGTACTGCACAGTGAATTTATTCCGACGCTGCAGGCAAGGAAAAACAGGAAGCCGGACTGGGAAATGTTTTATGACGGCGTGGCGTTGTTTGTACTGGGCTTTGGAAAAAAAGTACTTTTGGCTGACGTGCTGGCACTGCTTGTGAACTCTGTGTTTGATGTGGTGGGCGTGGTGCAGTATTATCTGGATTTCTGGACGGGGCTTATTACGATTTTGTGCTACGGTTTCCAGCTTTATTTCGATTTCAGCGGTTACTGCGATATGGCGCGCGGCATCGGCAGAATGTTTGGCTTTGAACTGCCGGTGAATTTCCGTTCCCCCTTCAAGGCGGATTCCGTCCGGGATATCTGGAAACGCTGGCATGTCACACTGGGACGTTTTTTAACCACTTATGTATACATTCCTCTCGGCGGCAACCGGAAGGGCAAGGCAAGAAAGTGTTTGAATCTGTTTCTGGTATTCTTGGTCAGCGGCATCTGGCACGGCGCCAACTGGACATATATTCTGTGGGGCGTAATGCACGGGGTTGCCATTGTGTGGGAAAATCTGTTCCCGAAGCTTCGGTTCAGGAGCCGGAAGCTCAATGTCTTTTTTACCCAGATATTCTGGTTCCTGACCCTGATTATGTTCCGCAGCAATACCCTTTTGCAGGCGGGATATTTTTACCGTAATCTGTTCACGGCGCCGAAGCCCTTCCTAAACGGCATCGGTGCGGCGCTGCAGATACCGGAGAACTTTATTGTCATAAAGGCGCTTACCCTGAAAGCACCGCAGTATCTGCCTGTTTTTTACTTTGTTATGATTGGTCTTATGCTTGCCGTCAGCTTCTTTTTTGCTTACGGAAAAGAAGCGGGAGAATGGATAAAAGCGAAGGCACGCACGAAAAAGGGTGCATTTCTGCTGGCGGTTGTTTTTCTCTGGGGCTTTGTGTCCCTCTCCCAGGTCAGCACGTTTTTGTATTTTAACTTTTAACCGTATCAGTAAAGGAAGAATAAAATGCTTACCGGTAAAAAAGCTTTGAAGAACTTCATATTGTGGGTTGCGGCAGGGCTCCTTCTTGTTGCGGGAATTACTGTTTTGTTTGACCCCTTTTACCAGTACCACGGACCTCTGCCCGGCATGAAGGAGGTGCTGTTTGAAAGGGAAAGCCAGGTTATCGGCTCCATCCGGCATTTTTCCTATGACAGTGTGCTTTTGGGTTCTTCCGTGGTGGAAAACTGCGACAGCACCTATCTGGACAATGCCTACGGTATCAAAACACTGAAGGTGGTGAAAGGATCCGGCTCCACGGCGGATCTTATGTATTATCTGGAAAAAGCACATGAAAAGCAGGACATTAAGAGAGTTTTTTACGGACTGGATTTGTTTGCCCTGAAAATGCCATGTGAAGTGACAGTAGTGTCACAATATAGCCCGAATTACCTGTATACGGAAACAATTCTGGATGACGGCGCGTATCTTTTTAATAAGGACGTGCTCCTAAAGAAAATTCCGCTGATGCTGGCGTATTCTTTTGCGGATAAAAATACGGGGGGACATGCCTACGACTGGTCGGAGGACAAAACCTTCGGTCCGGCAAAAGCCATGGAAGCCTACGAGGGACCTTATGTACAGAGCGAGGAGAAGGATTTCACGGACGATAAAGCAACCATTGCGGCCAATATAGCTCTGATAACGGAAGAAATTAAGTCTCACCCGGACACCCTTTATACGGTTTTTTTCCCGCCGTATTCACTGCTCATGTGGGATGATACCTGCAGACAGGGTGAACTTTCCGAGTACTGTTATATGCTGGAGGAGGCTCTGCGGGCGCTTCTTTCCTATGACAACGTGGAGATTTATTATTTCCAGACGGACACAGACATTGTGTGCAATCTGGACCTTTACATGGACAAGGTGCATTATTCCCCGGACATCAATCAGTACATGCTGACCTGCATGGTGCAGGGGAAAGAGGCATATCGTGTAGATAAGGATAACCGGCAGGATGTGGTACCTTCTTTGCGACAGATGTGTCAGTATATAACGGAAGAGGCCATCTATAACTATTACCCGAGGGAGCAATAACCGCGTCCGGAAGATGCATAACTGTATCGGAAAAGAAATGCTTTCGGGAGAAGAAACCGGCAGGCGGCTATGAACACCGCCCTGCAATCTGCATATCATAAGAGAAAAGGGACCGGAAGTGTCAGATATGGACTTTTCCAACCGAATTTTGCCTTTTTACATGGCATACCCACAGCCCTGCCTGATGAAGGAGGACAGCACCGTCCTGCGTGATTTGGAATACCTGCAGCAGATGTATCCCGGGCAGGCGAAGATGCTGCAGAAGAGGATTGCCGAGGTCCTGGATAAAGTGGATTATGAGGGCAGCCTGCTTTATGATGAATACCCCGACAAGTGGCAGCTTTACCGTCTGGGAGACAGCATTGTCGCTATTTTGAAGCGGGAGGAAGAGGAAAGAGGCGAAGATGTGAATACTTCCCCGGAAAAATGGGAATGGATAAAGGATATGGTACTGCTTATCCTGTATTACGAGATTTACAAACGGCGCCACAGCGGACGAAAAAGCTTTATAAAATTTTAGTTGAGGTTTTCAGGCAAAATCATTAGAATATAGTCATAGTGGGTACTTCGGCCAAAGGGGATGAGGGAACACTATGACTATTGTTTTGTGAGGATACATCCATGACGGAATTTTTGGATTTGATAAAGGATATAGAAAAAGCCGGACTGCAGAATGCCGTATTCAGCAATCCCATTGACAAGGAAAAGGGCAGCAAAATCACCGTACATCCCATTCTTTTAAAAGGAGAGGCGGTGTATCAGCGCACCAGCTTTGTAGGGACCAAGGTGTTCCATGAAAATCTGACGCCGGACAGGCTGGCGGAGCAGCTCATACAGGACATGCAGGCATTTAAGCAGGCGGAGTTTACCACGCCGGACTTTTCCGCCTACGTGCTGGTGAGCAAAAAAGGGAAAATGACAATCAAGAAGAAAATGACGCCGGGAGTGGGCAAAAAGAGCGCGAATGAAAACCTGCCGGCAGGTCTGGAGATTGCGGAGCACAACCGAAAGAAGCATTATATATTGGAAGAAGGCAAGCCCGTGGACTTTTTAGTGGGACTCGGCGTGCAGACCCCGGAGGGCAAAATCGTAAAGGCGAAGTACGATAAGTTCCGCCAGATTAACCGTTATCTGGAATTTATCGAGGACATTGTGCGTAAGCTTCCAACAGACAGACCGGTGCGCATCATTGACTTCGGATGCGGAAAATCCTATCTTACCTTTGCTATGTATTATTACCTGCATGTGCTTCGGAAATACGAAGTGGAGATTACGGGTCTGGATTTGAAGGAGGATGTGATTGCCCTTTGCAACAGGCTGGCAGAGCAGTACGGCTACGAGCACCTGCATTTTGAGAGGGGCGACATCAGCTCCTACGAAGGCGAGGATAAGGTGGACATGGTGGTGACACTCCATGCCTGCGACACGGCAACCGATTACGCCATAGAAAAAGCGGTAAAATGGAATGCAGGTGTCATTATGGTGGTGCCCTGCTGTCAACATGAGCTGAACCGGCAGATTTCCTGCAAGGAGCTTCAGCCCGTTTTGAAATACGGACTGATACGGGAGCGCATGGCTGCCCTTATGACGGACGCCCTGCGCGCGGATATGCTGGAGGAAATGGGCTACGAGGTACAGATTCTGGAGTTCATCGATATGGAGCATACCCCGAAAAACATTTTAATCAGAGCGGTGAAGAAAAACGGCATCCGTAAAAAATCGGAGGATGTGGAAAAAGTAACCGCATTTCTGCATGTGCAGCCGACACTGCAGAAGCTTTTGGGAAAGGAACAGGCTGAATGAAAAAAGGAATTATCAAGTGGACGGTATTCACGGTTGTGTTTGTTGCGTCGCTGTTTATATTTTCCCGGCTGTTAAACACGGGAACCAACGATATGACCATGGATATGGAGGAACCGAAATTCCCGGTGGTTTACATGGGCATGGGCGACATCCGCTACAACGAAATGCATGGCTATGTAAATCCCATGGATACTACGTTCATGCGGGACACTATTACCGTGCTGGACGAGAACCGCAGCACGCAGTTTTTTGTGGACACCTACGGCGACAAGGTGCAGAAATTTGTGTTTGAAGTGCGCAGCGTGGATGGGGAAAGGCTGATTGAAAGCACCGAGGTTACGGACTATGAGACTACGGCAGCAGGCATTTCCGGTACGCTGACCGCCAAGGACCTGCTGGAAACAGGCAAAGAATACGAAATGGTGCTGCTTTTGACACTGGACACGGGCAACACGGCGCATTATTACACCAGACTGGTGTGGGGAACGGACTACCATGTCTACGATAAATTAAGCTTTGCCAGGGATTTTAACAACAAGACCTTTGACAAAGAGCAGGCACAGGACCTTGCCAAATATATGGAAACCAATTCCACCGGGGACAACAGCACCCTGCATAAGGTGGATATCCATTGCAGCTTAAATCAGGTAACCTGGGGTAATCTGGAAGTGAAGAAGGTCACTTCCCCGGTTTACCAGATTACGGAAATCGCTTCCCAGACGGCGGTCGTTACCGCTCATTATGTGGTAAGCACCGGCTCTGGCAAGCAGACCTCCTATTTTTATGTAGAGGAGTACTACCGGCTCCGTTATACTACGGATCGTATTTACCTGCTCGATTATAATCGCACCATGAACAGTATTCTGCAGGAGGAGTCGGATATCTATGTAAACGACAAGATTGTCATCGGCATTGCAGATGAGAACCTGCCGATTTATGAAAGCGAAGATGGCAATATTTTTGCCTTTGTAGTGCAGGACAGACTGTATTCCTATAACGTTACCACCAATAAAATGACGGTGGTATTCGGCTTTTACAAGGATGAATACACGGATGCACGCAAGATGGACACCAATCATGACATTCGTGTCTTAAATATTGACGAGGGCGGCAACATACAGTTTGCGGTAGCCGGCTATATGGACAGAGGCAGCCACGAAGGGGAAGTGGGCGTACAGGTTTACAATTATGACAGCAGCTATAATACAGTGGAAGAAAAACTGTATATCCCCTATAACGGCAATTATCGTATTCTGAAAGCGGAGCTGGATGAGCTTCTCTACCTGAATAGAGAGGGCTATCTGTATACCAGGCTCGACAATGCGGTTCTGGAAATCAATCTGGAAGAAATGACCTGCAGCTATCTGCTGGCGGATGTGGAACAGGGCAGCATGTGGGTATCGGACAGCGGTCGGATTGCGGTATGGCAGACCGGCGGCAGCCTGTATGAGGCAACCGGGCTGACCCTTATGGATTTCGGCACCCGGAAAAAAATAACCGTCAATGCGGGGAAGGATGAGTATATCCTGCCGCTGGGCTTCATGGAAGAGGACCTGATTTACGGTATTGCCCGCAGGGAGGACATCATAAAGGATAATGCCGGAAGAGTCACCTTCCCCATGTATACCGTTTCCATCTGCAACTCCAAGGGCATTGCCTTAAAGAAGTACAGCCAGGAAAATATTTATGTGACGGCATGCAGCATAAACGGTGGACAGATTACCCTGGACAGAGTGCTGAAAACGGAGAGCGGAAGCTTTACGGAAACCACGCAGGAGCACATCATGAGCAGCACCAAAGAAACGGTGGGTAAAAACACCATCAGCACTGTTGTTACGGAAAATTACGGAAAATATGTGCAGATTGCGGTGAAAAAGGAAATCGACCGGAAAGCGCTGCAGGTAAGAAGCACCAAAGAAATCATGTACGAGGGCTCCCGGGATTTAGTGCTTCCCGAGGCAGAGGAAAAGGATGCGTTTTATGTGTATGAGCCGGACGGCAGCGCCGGTGTATATAAGGAAGCGGCGGCAGCCGTGAAAGCAGCCGAAGAACTGAGCGGGGTAGTGATAAACAAGGCGGGGGATTATGTCTGGATGCGGGGCAACCGTGCCGTGAAAAACCAGATTATGTCCATCAAGGCAGAAAGCAGCACAGAAGAGACCTCAAGTCTGGCTGTCTGCCTGAATGTCATGTTAAAGAAAGAAGGCATTACCCGGAATACGGAATACTGGCTTGACCGGGGCGAAAACATCTATTCCCTGCTGGAGGAGAACTTAAGCGGTGCCCAGATTTTAGACTTAAAGGGCTGCTCTTTGGACTCCGTGCTGTATTATGTAAACCGGGATATTCCGGTGCTGGCATGCTTAAATGACGGCAATGCCGTGCTGATTACCGGCTTTAACCAGTACAATGTGGTCATTATGGACCCTTCCAAGGGAACCCTTGCCAAGATGGGCATGAACGATGCCACCGACTGGTTTGCCGACAACGGAAATGCCTTTATCACCTATATGAAATATGAACAGTAACAGCGTGGCTTTTATGCCGTCCGGAAAATGCGGGCGGCATATTTTTTTAACGCAAACAGTAAAATCATGCCGAATACACCGCCGGAAATGATTTCGCCGATGCCGACCGTGAGGGCAAGATACCAGAAGGCATCCTCCAGATGGTAGCCGAACATCAAAACAAGGGGAACGATAATGGTGTTGGAAACAATATTGGGAATGGGTACCAGCCATTTATTCCTGCGTACCAGATAAGCACCCACAGCGCCGATTAAGGTGGCAAAGCTTCCTAAAACAATATCCAACAGGCATGCACCCGTAATGAAATTGGAAAGCACGCATCCTACGAAAAGACCGGGGATGGCGGCGGGGGTAAAAAAGGGAAGTACGGAAAGCATTTCCGAAAGGCGAATCTGGATGGCGCCGGAAGCTAAGCCGAAAGCGTTGGCAAGCAGGGTGAGCACCACATAAAGAGCTGCAATCATGGCAGCCTGGACAAGATAGAGTGTTTTTTTGTTTTTCATTGATTTTCTCCTTTAGTTTTGATTTACGTGTGGAAGGTCTCGAACACACGGTAATGCAATTTGATACTATAACATGTATGCACAAAAAATGCAACACACAAAATCATGTGTAAGAAGTATAGAATTTGTTAAGATTTTACAATTAAATACATAAAAACGGCAAAATACTATACAAAATAATCAAAAAATGGTATAATCGGTACATCACTTGAAAGGAGAATTTTGGATATGGGGAAGAAAAAAAAGAAAATTCATTCCATTAAAACCAAAATCACGGCATTGACCATCGGAATTGTAGTCTGCGTAGCGGCATTGCTCTTAGTGGTACTGATTTCCAATGGCAGAAAGCAAATCGTAAACGTTACACAGAATTATTTGCTGGATATCGCAGAGGCCTACGGCAAAGAGCTGGAAGGTCATGAGGACAAGCTCTCCGACCCGGGATATCTTGCAAATTTACTGAATGGGGTAGGCTTACAGGGCGTCTCTTCCAGCTATGCATACTTAGTGGACGCAGAAGGAACCATGTTATACCATCCCACTGCAGATAAAATCGGTAAATCCGTCGAGAACAGCGTAGTAAAGTCATTGGTACAGGATTTAAAAGCCGGTAAAAAGGTAGCAGCCAATGTAGTTACCTATGACTTTAAGGGAGCTGTCAAATATGCTTCCTATTATGTAAGCAGTACCAATGCCTATATTCTGGTTATTTCCGCGGATGAAGCAGAAGTATTGAAGCCTATCCGGAACATGGCAATCCAGGGTATTATCATTACCTGCATCATTGAAGTACTGGCTATTGTAATTGGTCTTCTCTATGCACAGAGAGTGACCGGTCCCATCAAGACCATTACCGGCATGGTAAACCGCTTTGCCGACATGGATTTTACCAAGGACGAAAAAGAAGATATTTTTAGCAGGCGCAATGATGAAACCGGCGACATGAGCCGCTCCATCAGAAAACTGCGGGAGCAGATGGAAAAGATGATTCTGGATATCCGGGAAAGAAGCGAAGAGCTGTTTGCCACATCCGATGTGCTTAGCAAGGACTCGGAGGAAACCTATGAAATGGTTATCCAGGTAGAAAAAGCGGTTTCGGAAATCGCAGAGGGCGCTACTTCCCAGGCGGGGGAAACCCAGAAGGCTACCGAAAGCGTTATCACCATCGGCAACATGGTAGAGGAAACTGCCTCTGAGGCAGGCAGACTGCATGACAATACGGATGTGATTAAAAATCTGGGTTCTGAGGCCAACTCCACACTGGCGGACCTGACGGAAATCAACCGCAAGACCAAAGAGGCGATTGAGATTATTTCCAGACAGACCAATACCACAAATGAGTCCGCACTCAAAATCAGAGAAGCAACCGCACTCATTACTTCCATTGCAACCGAGACCAATCTGCTTTCCCTGAATGCTTCTATCGAAGCGGCAAGAGCCGG